>Ga0182033_10000176_pt1 | contig 29317 bp, 20 predicted proteins | sample tim00Cox0000000H_FD_125968 | JGI IMG/M metagenome (GOLD analysis project Ga0182033, IMG submission 125968) | Lab enrichment of tropical soil microbial communities from Luquillo Experimental Forest, Puerto Rico - timezero.00C.oxic.00.000.00H | ecosystem: Environmental > Terrestrial > Soil >...
CGCCCCCGAAGCTCGCCAGCAGTTCCGAGAACTCGTCCCGGTGGAGCAAGCTTAAAGCCGGATTGTCCATCTCGCGAACCACCAGGCAGTACTTCTCGCGTTCGGATTGTTTCTCCTGTCGGCATTGATTCAAAAACTTCTTGTGCAAGTCATCGCGCGAAAGGGTTTCGGTCGAAGAAAAAAGCAAATTGCTCATGGTGGGCTTGGGGTCGGCCAAGAACGCGGAACGCCCGTGGCCGTTCGACTGGTCGAAATCCGGACCAGGACGGCGGGACATGAGCTCGCCCTTAAGAACGCCGTTTTCGACCAGCGTGATTTTCTGGCCGCGGACGCCTTGTTCATCCACGGTGTATCCGCCGACGAGTCCCGTGCCTTTGAACTCCTTTGCTCCCGGGTCATCCACGAGCGTCACCGTCGGTGGCAAAACCCGTGCACCAATGCGCCCGACCCAATCGCTCTTTCCCCCGAGACCGGTCAGCATTTGTTCGAGCACCGGGCTAAAGGATATGGGCGGCCGCGCTCCGTTGATCGCCGGGCTCAACACCTGCGCCAGCAACGATGCCGCTGCGCGTGCTTCAAACAGCACCGGTCCGGTGTAATCCTGCGCCGGAGGCGCGGCGCGCAGCGCCATTAATTCCGTGCACGCGACGTTCAGGCCCTTGCGCACCGTGTCCACGTTCGGCAGGTCCGCGGGGCGCACCGCGTAGGTCGCATAATAATGATTCACCGGCACGCCATCGTCGGCCACGGCGTTCATGCCCGCCTCGATGGCCGCAAGACTACGATTCTGGCGGATTTCCGTCCCTTCGCTGGTGAGCAGGTACTCGGTCGCGTAAACCTGGTAATAGCTGACGCGCGACTCCTGGATTTGCGAAAACGCGCGCATCACCGCGGAAGCCTCCCGGGCTTCCTGTTCCCAGTTGCGGTTGGTCCAGTCCGGCGTCCCGAGCGGTTGGATCAGCTGGACAGGCGCGGTCTTCGAAAAGTCATCGATATCCGATTGCCGCGCCAGGCTGCTCAGGTAGCCTTTCTTCCTCGAGTACGTATCCACGGCTTCCTTGAAGGCTTGATCGGTTGCGATCCACAGGTCCTGCCGCAGCGAGTCGTAGTCGCGGTCGACGCCTACCTCGCCGGTCGGACCGATAAAGCCTCGAAAAGCGTCGTCGCTGACGAAGTTCGAGCTGTCCAGTTTGTAGTTCCCTACGCGCGCTTCCACGTTCATGAAGCGGTTCCGCGTGCGAGTGCTCGAGAGCATATCGCCGAACTCGGCCACAACTTCGCGCACGTCCAGATCGAGCAAGCGGTATTCGATGTAAAACGGCCGTACCGTTTGATCGGTGTTCGGAATCTGCAATTCCAGCCGGGCCTTCGAGCGGGCCATTTCATCCCGCATGGCCTGAAGGGTATGGTCGTTATCCTGTTGCGCCCGCGCGACATGCGAACTCGCACCGCTTAAAACCGCCAAGAGAAATACCGCTTTGACCATTCTTCCCGCGCGCCTCACTTTGCTCCTCCCGTCTTGACCACGTCATGGGCGGGCGGCGGCAGAATCGGCGGCCGGTCCGTCGAAGTTTCCTTCTTCTGTACTTCCATTTCGGAAATGAGAATCGCCGGCGAAGCGGCCGCCACCGGAACGGAGCCGGATTCGGCGCCGCAATAGCCGTTGAACACCTCCGCCGTGTCGCCGGTGGCCACGATCTTTGTCAAAGCGGCTAGCGGCGTGCCCACGATGTCCACTCCCCGCACCAGTTCGTCGGGCCGCCCATCGGGAAAGACTTCGTAAACCACCAGCGGCTGCACCTGAAAAGCCTGCGGTTGCCCGCGCCCGGTGAATGTGAACCCTCCGGCGATATCGTCGATCAGCAGCCCGTAGGGCTTGTGTTGTGCTTTGATCAATTCGATGAATTTCGCGCGAAGGTCGGCGTTGCTCACGGTTTTGCTGCTTTGCACGATCAGGTTGCCCTGCCGCGAGACCGGGGTCGCACCCAGCTGCCTGCGCCCGTGTCCGTTCGAGTTCGGAAAACCCACCAGCGGCGACCGGGACATCTCGAAACTCTTTAACACGCCGTGATCGACCAGCGTCACGCGCTGCGCCGGGACTCCTTCGTCATCGAACTGGTAGTAGCCGAGCAAATCCTGCCCCTCCAGTTTCCTCATGGTGGTGTCGTCGGTGATGCTCAGGAAAGGCGGCAGAATTTGTTCACCGACTTTTTTCGAGAAGGTTTGTCCTTCGTTCACGTCTTTTTGCCGGTGGCCTTCCGCCCGGTGGCCAAAAACTTCGTGGAAGAACACCGCCGCGGCGCGTCCGGTGAGAAGCGCCGGGCCAACGGTCGGGTCGACAATCGGCGCCTTGACCAGCCCTTCCAGCTCCTTGCGCATGGTCGATTCCGCAGCGTACACGGCTTTGTCGTCCGGCGTTTCTCGCGGATCCACCCAGTCAAAATTATAATAGCGGTCGATGTCCATCCCATCGGGCGCTTTCCCCTGGATAAACAGTTCCAACCGGTAGCGAATCTGTCCGAATTGCAGTTGCGTGCCTTCGCTCGTCACTTGCAGCACGTTTTGCGCCTGCGCGCTGAAGGTCACGATGGAATTGATGATGGCCGCCGACTCGCGGAACGCTTTCGTGTACGCGCGGACTTTTCCTTCCCACGGCGTGCGGTCCACGTTGATGGAAACCTGCGGGCCGATGGAAACATGCGGCTGCTCGCGGGAAAAATCCGGCGCCTTGCCCTCGGCAGTTTCTACCTTTACTTCTTTTCCCGTCTTGATCTTAATCAGTGCTTCTTCGGCGGCGCGGTACTGTTTGTCGGTTTCGAGCCAGGCGGCGCGACGCAGCATTTCGGGATCGTTATCGACGGGCACGGCCACGATCGGGTTCTCGCTTTGTGCTTGCCGTTCCCCGACCTTGTGGGTGTCATCCAGCTGATAGCTGCCCGCGCGAACCGCAACCTCTAGCCAGCGGGTGCGCGCCTCGCTGCTATTCAGCAATGCTCCGTTCGAACCCGAGACGTCCACTCGCTGCGTGTCGGTGACGGTATAGCCGAGGTAATACGCCGGAGGGTCCTGGGCGCTGTAGGTCTTCAGCGAGCGGTCCAGCTCCGCTTGCAGGGCGGCCAGCAACGGGGAACGCTGCGCCTGGGCGTCCGGCGGGTAAGCAAGGGCCTTCGGCGCCAAGGGAACAGCTAGGCCCGCAAGCAGACTCACCCCGATAAGGTAGGAAATCCATCGACTTCGATTGGCATTCATCAAGGGCAACCTCATTCATTCTTGACGGGACTCGTGAAACATCCCAGTGTACGCTAATGGAGAGGGCGTTCCAAACACCGCGGACGCGCAATCTTCACTTTCCAACCATTCGTTGGACGGCCGGTTTGTTCTTTCCGTTGCACGCCCGGCGGGAGGCTGCGCTTGGCCGCAGCCGCGGAAAAGCCGATAACCTTTCCCGGCGCGGGCCCTGGTCAGCCTTAGGTTTGGGCTCGCATGGTCAGCAAGCTTTGGCGGCGATGCAGCCATTCTGGGGCGGCTTCGGGCCGCCGCCGCGCGTCAACCCCACACCCAGCCCGGTTCCTACCGCCCCGGCGACGATTGCCACGGTTCCCCACAAGCCGAGATGCGGCCCGGCTGTAGCGGTTGCAGCCGGCGGTACGCCGGGATTGGTGTCGTTGCCCGAGGCCACCAGCACATCGAGGGTGGCTTGCTGTGGCGGCAACGGCGCGGAATGATCCCCGCTACGCACGCTGGTCATCTGCCCGGCCTTGGCCATCACACAAACAGCCGCAAGGTTGCAGACCTTTACCAGCCCTTCGAATACGACTACGTTCATGGTGTTGTTCGCATATTCCACAAAAAAATCCGTACCTACGACACCCGCGACGCCGGCTGGCGTCCGTACTTCGAATTTCCCGTCGGGCTTGGCGACTTTTTGCGCTTGCGTCCGCAGTTTCCCATAAGTGAGTTCCAGCTCGGTTTGCTGCGCTCCGGCATCATGCTTGCTCACCTGGATCGAGGAATCCGAGCCAACGTTGAGCACCGAACCGTCGTCGAGCGCGATGCGCGCCCGCGCATTCACCTGCGTGTTCACCAGGTCCCGCCAGTTCACAACCGTCTTGGCCGCGGCAGGAATGGTTTTGCCGCCGCGCGCAAGGTTCACCGCCGGGATCACCCGCGAAACTTCGCCCGCGCGCTCTCCCGCCCCCGCGGGAACCGCCCAGCTATCCGAAGGCATCGCCACGAGCCAGGAAAGCAGCATCGCCAAAGCCACGGCACACGGAGACTTCTTGGTCATCATCTCGGATTCTCCTCGGAGCTCACGCTATCTATCGTTGTTACTGGAGGGTCGGGAGAAGTGTCAATCGCTCCGAGGAAACCGCTTGTCCACTCTCTACATGACCGCGAGGGCACAAAGGAGATCTAATTCTCGAGAGCACAAGCTAGAAACCGCTCCGGCAACGGGCGTGACAGTCTCATCGGCGGGGTTTGGCGGCCTCAGGATTTTTCGCGCTGAAAGATATTCCGTTTTGGGAAAACCGCGCCCTCGCATTTCGCGCGGAACCTTCAACCCATTGAACCGCTCTGGTCGTTTTCACGCCGTCCGGCGTTTCCGGCGCGGCCCGAACCATCCCGAGCCCTTCCACCACTTCTGTGCAATGTGGGCTAAAACTTCGCTGATAGGGAGGAGTCCACGATTGCCCTGTCTTCGCTTGGTGCCGACCGGCGCAGGGTCCTGGCTCCCGCGGGCGGAAAGGATATCTTCCAAAAGTTTGCCGGAGGCGTCAGAAATGCGAACCCCACGATGGTCTTTCCATTGCCCCCTGGCCGCAGCGACACCACTCGGCATTCCGCTTTTTGTTTGCTGTGGTTGTTAACCAGGATGAGCGACTGCCCCAGCGACACGGCGATGTCCAGAACCGTCAGCCCGCCATGCTCGCTCACGGAAAGGGAGCGGCTGCGGACCTTGAACCTCTCGTTTTGTTTATTGATTCCTTGTACTGTCAAATCGGCGAAAACGGATATACGGGCAGTTCGGCGGCGTTCGCCCTGCCGACAACGGAGCGTGGGCATGATCGATCAAGTCCTCTGCTTTCTAGCGATCTCGAGGTCCTTACTGCTTGTCCTGTGACGAGTCGGGAACCGGGCTCGAACCCGACGTGGGTGCCAGCACCAAGTGCCGGTTCGAATGAGAATAGTCTTCCTCGTTTCGCGGTGGAATAGCTTGTCCGTACCAACCTCGCGTTTATTCGGGCAGTACCTTCCGACCAGCACGCCCCAGAGTACCTCCGGCGCCGACTTTCGACTGGCTGGGAGCTTTCCGAAATCTCGCGCTCCTTGGCGCATTCGGCAACCGCCTCAGTGTTCCTCCGGTGGAATCACCGGGAACTTTCGAGGAGCCGTTTCCGTACCTCCAGTGCAGGCGATTCCCAACATGCGCCCCAAGGCGCTTCCAGGAACAAGGAGCAGGGTATGGACGGAGAACTAATCGGGTTGGTGGCGGTCATTTTGGGGATGGGCATTCCCCTCGGCGCCCTTTACACCTATTACCGAGTTCGCAAGCTGCGGAGCGAAGAGCGGCTTGCCGCCATAGCACGGGGCGCCACGATACCCGTGGAGCCGGAGTTGAACCAGGCGGGGCGTTCGCGCCGGGCGGGCATTTTGCTGGTCAGTGGCGCCATCGGCTATATCGTGACGTTCGGGCTGATCGCGCAAATTGAGGCGGACCGTGACGTGTGGACCGCCGCTGCGCTTGGCATCATTCCCTTGGCGGTGGGTGTCGGCTATTTCGTCGATTGGAAACTGATTCACCGCGACGCGCGGACCTAAGCCTCAGATCGCGCTGACGGTCGCTTGAAGGCGGGGTTCCTTTCCCTTGGCAAGGGGCCTCGCCTTTTATTGCTGCTAGCGGGCCCCGGAAGTTCAGGGCGCGCGCTTCTGATCTGCCACCAGAAGATCGGCAGCCCGAATCTCTCAGGGCGCGCCTTATTCTTCAACAACTTACCTCCCGCGCACTTCATGTAAAAACGCGAATTGTCCGTGTTTTGTCCGTGTTCTCGCTTTCGGTGCGTTGATTTTCTTGGCTGGGAGAATGATCCGGTCTTCGGCCGCCATCCGTCACCAGCAAAGCAGGCAGGAATCAACCTGGCGTTCTTCGCCGGCGAGTCCGCACTCTTCTACTTCACCGAACACAGTCGCTATGCGTGGATCCGCTGGACCGGCCGTGCCTTCTTAGCCCAAAGCATCATTGAGCATTCGCTTGCTGCCGCATGCAACGCGGGGATCAGTCTGCATGCGCCAGGTCCGCAGAATTGCGGCCCATTGGTTTTCTGAGAAGTAAGCGGGCTGGCCGACTGCCTATCAGCCGACAAGCCCCTAACTCACACAGGAACAACGAGGTCCTCCACTGCAAGCTGAGCGCAGTGACCGGGAAACGATGGAAAGAAGGCGATAAGGGCTGGTACGTGGTTCGCACTGGCAAGCAAAGGCTGTTTTGGTGCTCTGAGCCGTTTACTGGTCAGATGACGCTGCAACGCTCGAAGCTGGTCTGCTCTTTCGAGGTTGCTTTGAATCTGCTCAGAACCTGGGGCGCCACAACGGAAAGCGAGCCGAAGCCTGATTTGCGGGCCAGCAAACTTCCGGGACGAGAGTCGTGGTAACGGTGGGGATGAGGTCTTATGCTGACCCCTACAGCTACGGTCCTTCCTGGACTCTCCGATGCAACGAAGCAGCCCCTCCATGTATGAGAATCGGAGAGAAAAGCGCAATCCAGAGAAACTTCAAGTGCTCCTGTCAAGCGTGGCGGACCCTTTGTCCGTAGAGTCAGCTTTGACGGAAAATGCTAGTTCTCGTGGTCTACGCGTGCGAACGGAGCGACCCTGGGAGCGGGAGAGTCTCGTGATCCTCCTACGTTGCGAAAGCGAGCTTTGGGCGCGTGCGAGAGTCGCCTACTGTCAGGCCATGTCAGACGACACATTTGCTATTGGACTGGAACTGCTGGCCCAGACAGGCACTTCGACCACCTGACTCATCGCTGAGAGTCAGCTCTAACGAACGAACGAGTTGGTAGGCGGTCCCTTGGCCGATGCCAGCAGTTGGAATGGCAGGACTATTTGATTTTCCTGCTCAGGATGAGCCCGCTGCAGAAGTGTGGTTGGACGCGCCCAATCTGTGTTGAACGACCACGGACCGATGGCCCCCTTCGCTTGGCCGACTGGATTGAGGGCAAACCACTTACGGGATCGGAGCTTTGGTCCACGGCTTGCTTCACTCAAGCTGGGCGCCCTGACAACTCAATGTGCCCAACTCCGAGGATGAAACAACCTCCACTGTCTTGGGTGCCCAATTTCTCGACGATCGGGGATTGCTTTCATGGCCAAGATTTTCTACTGCGGCGGATCGTCAGGGCGTCTCGGTATCTTGCGGGCTGTCATTTCGACTGCTGAGTTGTCTAGCGTCCTGTCAAAAGAGGCAAAGTACTTGGGCAAATCGTTCCCCAAAATGAAGGAAACTGACCCCCAAAGCACCGTTATCGAGGTCTTACGAGATGAGCAGGGACAATGGAAAGCGGGCTTCTATCGGGCGGCAAAGGGGCCGCTTCAGTTTGAGGGCCACTTGCGAGCCTTCTGAGACAGGGATAAGTGCGAGGTCAAGTAAGTGGCTCAACGAATCGAAGGCCTATTTACCTGCCTTCTGGGATCGCGCCGCTTCAGCCTTGCCGAGAGGTCGAGACTTTTGGAGAGCGCCCAGTGCCGCAACGGCGCGCCTGTGATGTTCCTCCGTGTACCACGTGGGAGCGTGCTCCTCCAGAAGGTTGAACATCTCCTGAAAGACCTCCACAAAGAGAGCGAACTGTGCCTGGAAAACATCCAGTTTTTCGCGCTGCCCCCCACGCAATTCATCAAATTCGGCCATGGTGCGAACGCGAGGGTTCGGGAGCGGAGGGCAACCATGACGCATAAGACGCTCAGGGCAAGTCCAACAGTCGAAATAGTCCCCCAAAGGAAACGAATGGCCGCTACGTTCCCCATCCCCCGAGTCCCGCGCCCGGGTGTAATTCTCGCCAAACCCGTTCGGCGTATCGTACTGACTGACATACGCCCTACTTGGCACGCCTTCAGCAAACGTGAATATTTTCGCGTTTGGCCTTGCCGTCCTCGATCAACACCGCCGTCACGCGCTCGGCAATTTTTCGCTTTTGTTCCGGGCTACGTCCCCCGACCCAGGTGATCTTAAGGTGCGGCATTCCTTCCTCCTTTAAACCTAGGACCTTCCTTACAAGTCCTTACCGACAGGGCCTCCGCATTCTAGCCGCTTTTCTCTGGGCATTCTCTTCATCATGGTCCTCGCATGGTTCGCATGGGCGCGAGAGGAAGGCCCGCCGTGGCTCTGTGATAGAATGGGCGTTCCATGCACCCCTCGATTCCCCATCTGATTGAGCTGCAGCGAGTGGACCACCGGATTGCGCTTCTTCGCGCGGACCTCGAATCCTTCCCGAAGCGCCTTCGCGAAGCAGACGCCCAGCAGAGCGGCGCCCGCTCGGAAATCGCGTCCACCAAAGAAGCGCTCGCGAAGATCAACGCCGAGCGCAAGAAGTTCGAATTCGAAGGCCAGGAATGGACGGATCGCGTTCGCAAATACCGCAACCAGAGCGGCGCGGTGAAAACCAACGAAGCCTACCGCGCGCTCCAGCATGAAATTGCCAACGCCGAGGCGGAAATCGCGAAGGCCGAGGACCGCCAGCTCGAGGTCATGATGAGAGCCGAGGAGGCCGAGCGGCGCCTCAAGCTCGCGGAATCCCGGCTGAGAGAAGCGGAACAAAGCCTCGCGGCGGAGAAAAAAACGATCGAAGCGCAAGCAAGCGACATCAGAAAACAGCTCGAAGCTGCCGCCGCGGAGCGCGAAAAAATCGTCGCGCCCGTGCCCGAAGATTTGCGCGACCTCTATGCGCGCATCGCCAAGCGCCATGGCGGCACCGCCCTGGCTCAGGTGCGCGACGATCAGTGCCGCGGCTGCGGCCTGCGCGTCTTGCCGCACATCGTGCAGGAGCTGCGCTCGGAAACGAGCGAAGAGGTGTACCGCTGCGAAAGCTGCGGCCTCATTCTCTATTCGCTCGAGCCGGTCCCTTACGCTAAACCGGCGGGCGGCTCTGCGAATGCCGCTTCACCGCCGTCGACCAGCTGATGCCGCGCCGCCCTTCTACTACCCGCGGCAAAAGCCTCTTCGGCGATGCCGGTCCGGAGACGAAGCCCGCCGCCCGCGCGGCCTATCGGATCAACATTGACGGCGCCTCGCGCGGCAATCCCGGCCCGGCGGCTTACGGCGTGGTGATTCGGGATGCGCGCGGCGAAACCGTCGCCAAGCTCAAGAAGTACATCGGCCGGTTTACGAACAACGTCGCGGAATACTACGGCCTCATCGCGGCCATGGACTACGCGCACTCGCACGGATTTCACGCGATTCGCGTGGAGAGCGACTCCGAGCTGCTCGTCAAGCAGATGCGCGGGCTGTATAAAGTAAAGAGCGCCGATCTGCAGCCGCTCTACGAACGCGCGCACAAAATGTCGGCGGGGTTCGACGCGTTCGGCATCGAGCACGTCTATCGCGAGCAGAACCGCGAAGCCGACGCCCTTGCCAACGAGGCGCTCGACGCGAGCGAAGGCAAGCCGCCCAATCCGCCCGCGGCAAAGTCCAATTCGCCGGACAGCATCGTGCCGCGGCGAATTCCCGCGCGTTTTCGCGGCGGCGTGCTCTACCTTCTCGAAGACGTCGGCTTGCCCGACGGCACGGTCGTCGAAGTTTCCATCTTTCCGCTGCAAAAACACGAATCGTCCTAGCGTCGAAGGAAAAACCTACTTCAGCGCATAGCAGCGATATAGCGTGTCGCGCTGGGCAGGGATGAAGCCGGCGTCGGAAATGATGCGGCGAAGCTCGCCTTCGTTGGTGCGGTTTTTCACGCCGGCGGCGAACACTACGTTTTCTTCGATCAAGATGCTGCCGACGTCATCGGCCCCGAATTGCAAGCCCACCTGACAAACCTTGATTCCCGGCGTGAGCCAGCTCGACTGGATGTGGTCGATGTTGTCAAGATACAGTCGGCTGACGGCCAGCGTTTTCAAATAATCGACGGCCGTGGTCTCCTGCACTTTTTTGCCGAGCGCGGTATTCTCCGCGGCAAATATCCAGGGGATAAACGCGGTGAAGCCGCCGGTGTCTTCCTGGATGCGCCGGATGCGTTCGAAGTGATTCACACGGTGGCGCAGCTGTTCGCCGCAGCCGAACATCATGGTCGCCGTGGTGCGCAATCCGAGCGAGTGTGCGATGCGGTGCACTTCCTCCCACTCGTCGCTGGTGCATTTGAGGCGCGCGATTCGCGCGCGTACTTCGTCATCGAGAATTTCCGCGCCGCCCCCGGGGATGGATTGGAGGCCCGCGTCCATCAGGCGCTCGATGGTCTCGCGGATGCTGATTTCGGACACTTCCGCGATCGACAGAATCTCCGGCGCGGAAAAACAATGCAGATGCACTTGCGGGTAGCGCGTCTTCAAAGAGCGCAGCAGATTTTGGTAGTAGCCGATTTGCAGATCCGGATGCAAGCCGCCCTGCAGCAGAATGCCCGTGCCACCGAGCTCCAGCATCTCCTCGATCTTCTTGTAGATTTCCTCGAACTCGAGCAGGTAGCCGTCTTTGGCGCCAAGCGGACGGTAAAACGCGCAAAACGAACAGTATTCCGTGCAGAAATTCGTGTAGTTGATGTTGCGATCGATCTGATAGGTGACCACGCGCGGATCGTTTTTCTTCAGCCGCATTTGATGCGCTTCCATGCCGAGCCCGAGGAGGTCCTCGGATTCCAGCATTTCGAGCGCTTGTTGTTTTGCGAGTGCCAAGGGATGTCCTTTTTGGTCTTGAACGGCCCTTCGAAAACAAGGCGCCTACAGTTTCACCGCCGCGGATTTTGCCGGGGCCCACTGGATGGCCTTGGCTTTCCCAATGAGGCCGAGTTTCGCCGCGTGCTCGAAATAAAGTTCCAGCCCACGGCGGTTTTCCGCATCCAGCGAAAAGTCGATGTTGTCGCGCAAGTAGGATTCCAGTGCTTGTTCGGGCAATTCCAAATCCTGGGCCGCTTCATAGCTGATTTCGCCGAGGTGGGCGAGGCCGAAATCGCGCGAGGCCAGAAAATCCGCGGTGAGTTCCGGGGCGGCCAGCTCGCGGCCGAGGGCCCAGACCGCCAGAACCGCGGGCAGTTGCGTCAGTCGGCGCCACTCGCCGACGACATCCGAAACATAAAGCAATTCGGAACCGGTGAAGCCGAGCGTGGCAGCCTGGCAAACGGTTTGGCCCGGCGCGCCCGGCCAACCGTCTTTCGCCATCCCAAGCGAGATGCGCAAGGCGGGGTCGCCGATGATCAGCGCGGCGTCCGCGTTGTCGAGCATTTCGGGCAGATCGGGAACTGCCTCGGAGAATTCGGGCGCGATGCGCCACTTCTCCGCGCACAAGATGCGCGTCAGCACCTGGGTGCTGCGCGAGCTGCTGTCCAGCGCGAAAGTTTTGACTTGCTCGATGGGCTTTTTTGCCACGATGAGCAGGCTGCGCACCCGATGCTTTGACGCGATGGCCATGTCCGGCAAAATCGCCAGGCCGGGGATACGCTGGTACTCGATGGCCGGGATGATGGCCACGTCCGCGCGGCCGGCGCGCAAGTCTTCCGCGCACTCGGAGGGCACGGTGAACGACAGGTCGTACTTCCCCTGGAGCGGCCCGTTGGTGAACCCCCAGACCAGCGGCGCGGTGTTCAGGTATTGCACGATGGAGATGCGTAGCTTCGTCACGATGCGCGTGTCCCGAAGACCGGCTCAGTATAACAGAGGCGATTTTCCTGTGTGAGCCGGGCGGGAATTTAGAACGATTCGGCGGCATGGAAAGGTTTGAAAGACGCGACCGGTGAAGCAAATCTTGTGTTCCGATCCAGTCTGTCGATCATCCGGCGACGCGCCCCGGGGCCCAAGCATTAGCGATTCGCCGGGTTCTCATGTACAACCATGTGTCGGAGGGTTTCCAACATGTCAAGGCATTCGTGCCGGTTTTTGGTTTTTTTGCTTGCTGGCCTCCTTGGGAAGTGCGTTTTCGCTCGTCCTGATTCGGCGCGAACGCCTGCAATCACGGAAAAGGGCCGCGCGGAAGGCCGGCCTCGCGAGGAGCAGGCAGCGGGCACTGCCCACCTGCCACCGGCGACGGAAAAAGCTCGGCTTCGCATTGCGGAGGTGACCGCCCAAGCAGCGGAGTCCAGGGAAAAGGCGGCGCCGGGCGCGACCGAGATGCCGACGATTGCGGAGAAGACCGCGGGTACCGCGAAGCTGCCGGGGTACTTCAATTTGTACTGGGACGCGAAGCAGGGGAAGCTGTGGCTCGAGGTTGACAAATGGGGAACGGAGTTTCTCTACCAGAGTGGGTTGCCGACGGGTATTGGATCGAACGACATTGGGCTCGACCGCGGCCAGCTGGGCGCGACGCGCATTGTGCGGTTCGACCGCAGCGGGCCGAAAGTGCTGCTGATCCAGGAAAATCTGGAATACCGCGCGGTGAGCCAGGACCCGGACGAGCGGCGCGCGGTGCACGATTCGTTTGCGGAGTCGGCGCTGTGGGGATTCACGGCAGCCGCGGAAGAAAAGGACCGCGCGCTGGTGGATGCGACGGATTTTTTCCTGCGCGACGCACATCACGTCCCGGAAGCGCTGCGGCGGACCAAGCAGGGAGCCTACCGGCTCGACCTCTCGCGCTCGGCGATCTATTTGCCACGGACGAAGAATTTTCCGCTGAATACGGAAGTGGAGGCCACCCTTACCTTTACCGGCGACGAGCCGGGGCCGTGGGTGCGTCAGGTGACGCCATCGGCTGAGGCGATTACCGTGCGCGAGCATCATTCGTTCGTCCAACTGCCCCCGGGGGGCTACAAGCCGCGCGAATACGACGCGCGCGCGAGCTTCTTCGGCATCCAGTACATGGATTACGCCACGCCCATCAGTGAGCCGATCGTAAAACGCTTCATCGCGCGGCACCGGCTGGAGAAAAAGGATCCCAAGGCGGCCATCAGCGAGCCGGTCGAGCCCATTGTCTATTACCTGGACCGCGGGGCGCCTGAGCCGATTCGCTCGGCGCTGCTCGAAGGGGCGCGCTGGTGGAACCAGGCGTTTGAGGCGGCCGGGTACAAGAACGCCTTTCGCGTGGAGCTGCTGCCGGAAGGCGCGGACATGATGGACTTGCGCTACAACGTGATCCAGTGGGTGCATCGCGCGACCCGGGGGTGGTCCTATGGCGGGGCGGTCATCGATCCCCGCACCGGCGAAATGATCAAAGGACACGTCACGCTTGGTTCGTTGCGCGTGCGGCAGGACTATTTGATTGCCGAAGCGCTCGTCGCGCCGTACGAGAAGGGCAAGCCGGTCTCGCCGAAGATCGAGCAGGTGGCGCTTGCGCGGCTGCGGCAGCTGGCAGCGCACGAGGTGGGCCACACGCTGGGGCTCGAGCACAACTATTCCGCGAGCACGGTGAACCGCTCTTCGGTGATGGATTATCCGCCGCCGTACGTCAAGCTGGACGCAGGCGGCGTGCCGGATTTGTCCGACGCGTACGCGACGGGGATTGGCGAGTGGGATAAAGTCTCGATTGCCTACGGTTACCAGGATTTTCCTGCGGGCGTGGACGAGCATGCGGCACTGAACAAAATCCTGAAGGAAGCGTACGGGCGCGGGTTGCGCTTTTTGACGGATCAGGACGCGCGGCCCGCGGGCTCTTCGAGTAGCGTCGCGCATCTGTGGGACTCCGGTACCAATGCGGTGGATGAATTGAACCGGCTGATCGAGGTGCGAGCCGCGGCCCTAAAGCGCTTCGGCGAGAACAACATTCGCGAAGGCGCGCCGATGGCCACCCTCGAAGACGTGCTGGTGCCGTTGTACCTGATGCATCGGTATCAAGTGGAAGCGGCCAGCAAAACAGTGGGAGGGATGGACTATACGTTTGCGCTGCGCGGGGATGGCGAGACGCCCACGCAAATCGTCGCGCCTGCCGAGCAGCGGCGCGCGCTGAAGGCGGTGCTGGCCACGCTCAAGCCCGAAGTCCTGGCGCTGCCGGAATCGCTGCTCGAAATGATCCCGCCGCGTCCCCCGGAATATGGGCGCGGGCGGGAACAGTTCAAGATTCGCACCAGCCCGGCCTTTGACGCGTTGGCCCCGGCGGAGGCCGCGGCCGAGCACACGCTCGAATTTCTGTTTAATGCGGAGCGCGCGGCCCGGCTGGTGGAATTTCATGCGCGGAACGCGGAGAATCCCGGGCTCGCGGAGGTGCTTGACGCGATTCTGAGGGCGACCTGGAAGGCGCCCCATGGCCAGGGCTACAACGCGCAAATTGCGAGCGTCGTGGACAACGTGGCGTTATATGACCTGATGGCGCTTATAGCGAATGATCGCGCGAGCGAGGAGGTGCGGGCGATGGCGAGCCAGGCGCTCGACGAGCTGTATGTCTGGCTGAATACGCAGAAGGGCTCGCGAGAGCCGATTGCGGACCAGGCGCACATTTCGTTTGCGCTGCGGCAAATCGAGCAGTTCGTGAAGGATCCCAAGAAAATGGACCTGACGCCGCCCGTGGAGTCCCCTGACGGGCAGCCCATCGGAACCGACGACGATTGGGAATGGCCGAATTGATTTTTGTTCAGCCGCGGCCGTGACAAAGGAATGGGGTCGGTCGTCTATAGCTACTGAGGAGGAGTTCCATGCGTCCACGCACTTTTTGCCTGATTTTCGCCTCGGCCTTGATGGTGGCTGGCCTTGCGGCTGCGCCGGCCACACCGCGTCATCATCATTCCGTGATCATTTCCGGCGGGGATAGACGGCCCGCGAACGACTGCTCCGATCTTCGCATTCGCTTTGACGATCGCGACGCGGTGGTGCGCTCGGAGACGCGCACGCTCAGCAAAGCGGAAGCTCCGGTGTTGAAGGTCCATCCGCACGCGAACGGCGGCACGCAGATGGTGGGGTGGGACCAGAACAACTATTCGGTGACGGCGTGCAAGGCGGTCGAGGCCGGGGACGGCGCCGAGGGCAGGCTGTCCGAGATCACCATGTCCATCGAGAATGGTACGGTTTCGACGCACGGCCCATCGGGCGAGGCTGAGCATTGGACCGTCTATCTGCTGATTCGCACGCCAAAATCCGCGACGGTCGAAGTGGAGACGCTGAACGGGCCGATTTCCTTTTACGACGTCAATGGCCAGTTGACCGCGCATGCGCACAACGGGCCGATCAGCGTGCGTAATTTTTCAGGAGACGCGGACATCAGCGCGCTGAACGGCCCGATCAGCGTCGAGGGCAGCAGCGGCAGCCTGCGGATCCGAACCGAGAATGGGCCGATCAACGTGGACCTGCAAGGAACGAGCTGGAACGGCAGCGGACTTTCCGCCGATGCGGAAAACGGTCCGGTGACGCTGCGCGTGCCGAGCGGATTCCAGTCCGGCTTCGTGGTGGAATCGACGAATCATGCGCCGATGAGCTGCCGCGCGAGCATTTGCTCCAGCGCTCGCAAGACTTGGGACGACGAGCATCGCCGCATCGAATACGGCTCGTCGCCCGCGGTCGTGCATCTTTCTACGGTGAATGGGCCGGTGTCGGTCGAAGAAGCGCGCGACTGACCTTTGGGCGGGGCTCGCTTCGAAGACGTGACTCGAAACAGATGATTGCGGCGGCACCATGGACGGCGTCGCGCCCTTGCAGATAAACTTTGACGCATGCCGCTCGAAGTACGCGTCGCACACGGTTTGACGGAATCCAAGGCCGCCCGGCTGGCGCACGAAATTTATGGGTTAGAAGCATCGGCGAGGGCGCTTCCCGGCGAATACGACGAGAATTTTCATTTGATTGCAGCACAGGGCCGCGCGTTCGTCCTGAAAGTGATGCATCCGGCGCGCGAGCCCTCGTTCATCGATCTGCAGTCGAAGGCGCTGGTGCACCTCGCGGCGCGCGCGCCGCAACTCCCCCTGCCCCGCGTGCTGCCGAATCGCAACGGCGAACTCTTCTCAGAAACTACTGCGGCGGATGGCTCGAAGCGGCTGGTTTGGCTGCTGACCTTTTTGAAAGGAACAGTTCTTGCCAAAGCGCGCCCGCACGCTCCGGAGCTGCTTCGCGATTTGGGCCGCTTGCTTGGCGAGATGGACGCCGCTTTGCAGTCGTTCGAGCATCCCGCCGCGCATCGCGAACTGAAATGGGATTCCTCGCGCGCAGCCTGGATCAAGGAGTACATCCCGGAGATTGCCGGGGCCGCGCGGCAGGCGCTGGTCGAAAGGTTCCTTGCACTTTATCGAGCGGAAGCGGTCGCGCGCATGCCGCGCTTGCGGCGCAGCGTGATTTATGGGGATGCGAACGATTACAACGTTTTGGTCAGCGACCCGTGGCCGCAGCCGCGCAAAATCTCCGGAGTGATTGATTTTGGCGACATGCATCACGGGTTGACGGTTTCCGAGCCGGCCATCGCCGCGGCCTATGCGATTCTCGGAGAATCGGATCCGCTAAGGGCAGCGGCAGAAGTCGTTGCGGGCTATCACAGCGTTTTTTCCCTGGAGGAAGAGGAAGTTGCAGCCCTGTTTCCGTTGCTGGCGGCGAGGCTGGCGGTGAGCGTGACGAATTCGGCGGACCGCAAAAAAGTGAAGCCGGGTGACGCGTATGTGACCGTCAGTGAAGAGCCGGCATGGCATGCGCTCGAGCAGCTCGCAAAAATTCACCCGCGCTTTGCCCACTACACGCTTCGCGCCGCGTGCGGAATGACGCCGGTGCCGAAAGCAGAGAAGATCGAGGGCTGGCTCAAGGCAGACGGGAAATCTGCCGCGCCCATCCTCGACGTCGATTTGTGGCGAGAACCAAGTCTCGTATTTGATCTTGGGGTTGGCAGCTTGCTCCTCGGAGCGGATCCCGGCGCGTCGGAAACTCCTTTGCTCGGAGAAACGATATCGAGCGAGATGAGCCGAGCGGGCGTGCGCGTAGGCGTCGGGCGTTACAACGAAGCGCGGCCGCTTTACCGCTCCCCGCATTTTGGGAGTGTGGACAATCCCACCGCGGAACGTCGCACGATTCATTTGGGAATCGATCTCTTTGTTGAGCCGGGCACGGCGGTAAAGGCACCGCTCGACGGCGTGGTGCACGTCCTCGCAAACAATCCCGTCCCACAGGATTACGGTCCGCTCGTCATTTTGCGGCACCAGACAAGCGATCGAGAGGAATTCTTCACGCTGTATGGGCATCTCGGCCAAGAGACGCTCCGCGGACTTAAAGTTGGCCAGCGGATTTCCGGCGGCCAGGCGTTTGGCCGCGTCGGAACGTCTCGGGAAAACGGCGGGTGGCCGCCGCACGTGCATTTTCAGATCATTCTCGATCTGTTGAATCTTGGCGCGGCTTTTCCCGGCGTCGCTTACGCTTCCGAGCGAGCGGTATGGACTGGCCTTTCTCCAGATCCGAATCTCTTGCTGGGCATTCCCGAGGATCACTTTCCGGCCGAGGAACGGCAGGCTCAGGAGGCGCTCGAGAAGCGGCGCGTGCTGCTCGGAAAGAACTTGAGCCTTTCCTACGAGCGCCCGCTGAAAATCGTGCGCGGGTGGATGCAGTATCTCTACGACGACACCGGGCGCGCGTATCTCGACGTGTACAACAATGTGCCGCTGGTGGGGCACAGCCATCCGCGGGTGGTGCGCGCGGTGCGAGAGCAAGTTGCGTTGATCAATACCAACACCCGCTATTTGCACGACAATGTGATTCGCTACGCCGAGCGGCTGACCGAAAAGCTGCCTCAACCGTTGCGCGTGTGTTTTTTTGTGAATTCCGGCAGCGAAGCCAACGAGTTGGCGCTGCGGCTCGCGCGGGCGCACACCGGCCGCGAAGATGTGATCGTGCTCGAGCACGCCTATCACGGGCACACCAACACGCTCGTCGACATCAGCCCTTACAAATTCAACGGCCCGGGCGGGCAGGGGAAGAAGCCGTGGGTGCATGTGGCGCCGCTCGCCGACGATTACCGCGGCCGCTACCGGCGGGACGACCGGGAAGCCGGCGCCCGATACGCGGGCCACGTTCGAGAGATTCTCGAACGCACGCGCGGGGAGGGCCGTGACGTGGCCCTGTTTATCGCGGAGAGTTTGCCGAGTGTCGGCGGACAGATTGTTTTTCCGCCGGGATATCTTCAAGAAGTTTACCGGCACGTGCGCGCGGCGGGCGCGGTGTCGGTCGCCGATGAAGTACAGGTCGGCTTCGGGCGTTTGGGAACGCACTTCTGGGGATTCGAAACGCAAGGCGTGGTGCCGGACATCGTCGTGCTCGGCAAACCCATCGGCAACGCCTTTCCGCTCGCGGCGGTAGTCACGACAAGAGAAATTGCGGCATCGTTCGCGAACGGAATGGAATTCTTCTCGACGTTTGGGGGCAATCCGGTCGCCGCGGCGGCAGGTCTGGCGGTGCTGGATGTGCTTCGAGACGAAAAGCTGCAAGAAAACGCGCTGCGGGTCGGGACCTACCTCAAGAACCGATTGCAAGAGTTACAGCAACGCCACGCGCTCGTCGGCGATGTGCGCGGATCGGGCTTGTTTCTAGGCGTGGATCTGGTCCTGAAGCAAACCACGCGCGAGCCCGCGCCGCTCGAGGCGGCCTACGTGGTGAACAGGTTGCGGGAGTGCGGAATCCTCACCGGCACCGACGGCCCGCATCACAACGTGATCAAGCTGCGGCCGCCGCTCGTGTTCACGGAGAAAGATGCGGACCTTTTCGTCGGGACGCTCGGCGTGATCCTCGAGGAAGACGCCGCCGCACCACGGCATGGAAGCCGCCACCTGTCTTTCGAGGGAACGTGATTCTCAGGGCTTTAGCAAAAGGAAGCTGACGCCGTAACCGGCCAGAGTCACGGTCAGCTTGGGAGCGACGGTAATCGGGCTCGGTTGCGGTCCGCTCGTGAGGTCAGCTGTTGCGCCCATATTCAGTTGCGATGCGGAAGTGAAGCTGCCCAGAGCGGAGACATCGAGGACCACCGTGCGCGTATCGCCGGTCCCGTTGTTGTCCGCGGGCGAAAGCACGGCGCGGTCCGCCATCATGACCAGGACAGATCCATCGCTGTTTTTCGTAGCCAGCGCTTCAACCGTGGCGGTTTCCGTCATGGTCAAAGCTAGGATTTCCGGCGCGGCCGGACCCTCGGGATACATCTGTCCCAGCCAGTAGTCCACCCAATAGCTCAGATGCTTGCTGCCGGAGGAGTAGTCCACCTCGCCGAACTGCGCGTCGCTGTCATAGTCCCAGTGATAGAGGGCTTGACTGCCGGCTTTCCCAAGTTGCGAAAAAACATAGGGCCGCCACGCGGCAAAAAACGCGCTCGTCCCGCGCAAATCCGGCACGAATTTCTGGGTTGGGTGGCACGAGCTGTTGCCGCTGGAATTCGCGAAGTCGGCGTTGACATTGTTCTCGGTCACCCACACCGGGACGCCTCCGAGATCCGGCCGCAGCTGAAGCTCCTGATAGAGGTATTTGACATCGTTCACGAAACCCGGAATGGTGCTGAAAATTTGCGCGTCGGTGTCCTGTTGGTTGCAAGACGAATAAAAGTGCGTGGAAACCGCATTCACCTGGGCGTTGACGCCGCCCTGGTTTGCCGGAAGAACGAAAGTCGGCAGATTATTGCGCGGATCGCCTGTCTGAAAATCGAAGTCGGCTAATTCCAAGGCGGAAAACTGGATGGAACGATCAACGGCGAGCATCGCAGGCACAACCGTGTTGTAGAGCTCGACGTACTCGGCAGGGGCCAGGCCGTTGATGTTGTACTCGTTGAAGATGCCCCACCAGGTGATTTTGTGCGGAGTCGCGGAGGAAAGGCTTGGCGACGCAAAGTGCTGCCCTCCCCAGTCGAAGCCCGGTCCGTTGTAATAGCGCACCAGGTTCGCGCAGTAGCTCGAAAAATCCTCGAGGTGATTGGTGATATCGAAGGTTCCCTGAGCGGTCGACATAAATGCCGGTGCGACCGCTATTTGAAATTCGGGGCTGTGGTCCGCCACCGACAGAACTGGCTCGACGACGGCGTCGAGTTTCGAGAAGTCCCAGTCGGTCGCCGCCCCCGTATTCGACCGCATCGGAACGGCCTGGGAAAGACCCTGGAGGCGGATGTGTTGCGGGCCCAGTTGATTGAGCTGCGCGGGTTCGCTCGCGGTATGGTTCGGGAAATATTGATAGTCCCATTCCGCCGGCTGGAACGACGTAGACATGAATTGTTGCAGCCTGCCGTTGACACCCTGGGTTTGATCGACGGTGCTGCCGAGGGCGCCCGCCACGGCGACAACCATGGTGAGATTCTGGCTGACCACCGAGCCGCCGTCGGTTGCCGTCACTTTAAGAGAGTACGTCCCTGCCGGTGTGGCCGCGCTGCTGGTCAGGGTAACGGCCCCGCTTCCACTACTCCCGGGCTCGGCGACCTGGGCCAACGTGCCGCTCGGAACGCCGACGACCGCCAAGGTCACCGGGCCCGAGTTTCCCGTTACCGTGGTCGCGATCTTTGCCGGCGTCCCATCCTGTGGGGCGAGCGCCATGGAGGAAGAAAGGGAGAGGCTCAGGGCTCCCGGCGCGCCACCGGAACCAGGGGAGTTGCCGCAAGCCCCCAGGGCCAAGCACAGGGACGCGGAACAAATAACCGTCAAAGTCTGCTTCTGGCCTTTCATCTCATCCTCTGCCGCCGAGCATCCTCGATCCACCGTTGTCCATCCATATAGAGAGCCCTGACTAAGAAATGGAAACTGGCACCGCGCGCGATGTAGTTTAATCACCTGTGGCTCGATGGGGAAGGAATTCGATGCGGCTGGTTCGGCTGTCTGTCGGGATCATCGCTCTCTCGGGTATCTTTGCCGGCGCCCAAATTCATCGAGCGGAGCTTGCCGATTGCATGGGAGTCGTTGTCGACGAGAATGGCGTCCCGGTCCCGTCCGCGGAAGTAGCGCTCAAAGATGCAGCGGGGCATTCCTACCGTACGGAGAGCGATGCCGCCGGGCGCTTCGCTTTCCGTAATCTTTCTTCTGGTGACTACCAGGCGGAGGCGCGCAAGGAAGGTTTTTTCCTGCTCACGGGCCAGGCCGTCACGCTGCACGCCGGAAGCAACGAGTTGTCGCTGCTGTTGAATCATGAGCAGGAAGTTCGCGAAAAAGTGCAGGTCAGCGCGCCCTCGAACCAGATCGACACGCTGGACACCACCGAGCGGGCAACGCTGACGGCGCGGGACATCCGCGATATTCCCGTTCCCAACACCCATGCCCTCCAGCAAAGCTTGGTCGCGCTGCCTGAAATCGTCGAGGACCATGGCGATAACTTGCATGTCGCCGGCGCGCGCTCCAGCGAAACACAATACATTATGGATGGATTTGAGATCGGCGACCCGTTGAGCGGCGCGCTCACTTCACGCTTCAACGTGGATGCCACGCGCGGAGCAGAAGTCCAGGCGGCGAACATCAGCGCGGGTTACCCACACTCGGGTGCAAGCATCTTGAGTCTGGAAACTTTCGATGGGGACGACCGCTGGCGCTTTGGAACCACGAATCCCGCTCCCGGCATCAACATTCAGCAGGGGGCGCATCTGGGGAACTGGTATCCGCGGTTCACCTTTTCCGGTCCTCTCGAGCGAGGCCGTTTCTGGTTTTCCGATGCCGTCGGCATTCAACACACCTTTGGCGTCATAAAGCAACTGCCCTCGAACGCCAACACTTTCGAGCAATGGGCAGGAGACAATCTTCTCCGGCTGCAGTACAACTTTTCGTCCAAGCACCTGCTCCACGCGACGCTACTCTACAATCGCGCCAGTGACTCGAACCTCGGCCTGGACGCTCTCGATCCGCAATCCACGACCGTCACCGCCGACCAGCGGCGCGGCTTCGTTTCCTTGAAGGATCAGCTTTGGCTTCATGAAACGTTGTTTGAGCTCGGCGTTGCCGCCGACGAGAGCGTGCTCGAATACACCCCACAAGGTTCCGAGCCATACATCCTGCTCATCAACGGCACGAGCGGCAATTACTTTCAGCACTTGCGCGAGCGCGGCCGGCGTTTGCAGGCGATGACCAACGTCATGGCTGCGCCTCGCCACTGGCACGGCACACATCAGCTTTCCGGGGGCGCCAATGTGGCCGGGCTGATCTTCCACCAGTTTGCCGAGCGCGGAGAGATCGACGCGCTCCGCGCCGCCAATCCAAACGATGGGACGACGTGCACCTCGCCGACGCCGGGTTGCCTGGTGCGGCGGTCCACGTTCACGGGAACGGCGACGCCACGACTTTCCAACACCCAAGCGGGCGCCTACGTTGAAGATACCTGGTCGGCCGGCAGCCATTTCGTTTTTCAGGCGGGCTTGCGCACAGACTGGGACCGCTTCACCGAAAGCGCCATGGCCGGGCCGCGCCTCTCGGCCAACGTGATGCCTTTCGGCGATGATCGCGCGAAATTCTCGCTGGGTTGGGGCATTTATAACGCGCCCCTCAACCTGAGCCTGATCGGACAGGCTTTCGATCAGCAGCAAGTCGACACGTTTTACGACGCTGCCGGCAGCGTGGTTCCACCAAGCCCGATTGTAAGCCAGTTCGCCCTGCCGGCCGGGGGTCTCGAGCAGCCGCGCTTTGTGACCATGAGCGCGGGCTGGCAGGAGAAGTTTGGGCGCAAAATGCTGGTGAACCTGTATCTGCTCGCGCGCAATGGCTCTCATGGTTTCGCCTTTGTGGACCAGCAGCCCTCCGAGCCCGGCGGAATTTTTCTGCTTCAGGATCACCGCGAGGATCGCTATCGCTCGGTCACCGTTTCGTTGCGCCATGAGTTTTCGGAGAACGCGGAGATATACGGCGCTTACACTGGTTCGCGGGCGCATTCGAACGAAGTTCTCAACCCCTCGCTCGGTTCGATTTTTTACGTGGCGCAACAGCCGGGCCCGGTGGCGTGGGACACGCCCAACCGCGTGCTCGTTTGGGGCTGGGTCCCGACGCACATCTGGAGCACGCAGCTGAGCGGGTTCTTCGAATATCGGACGGGGTATCCGTTCAGCGTAGTCAATCTCCAGCAGCAGCTGGTCGGCCCACCGAATTCCTTGCGTTTTCCTGCGTATGCAAGCCTAAATCTGGGTCTCGAACGGAAGTTTGCATTTGGCGGGTATCTGTGGGGCGTGCGCGTGGAAGCCGTGAACATTCTCGGCCGGCAAAACCCCGATGCGGTGGTGAACAACGTGGACGCCCCGGCGTGTACCGGCATGGTTCGCTCCGGGTGCTTTGCGGCCTTCGCCGGCGGTCAAGGCCGCGCGACGACCTTGCGGGTGCGCTTTGCCGGCAGAAAGTAAGCGGCTTGAACTCTTCCGAGGTTCTGGCTACCCTGTTTAGGTCAGAGATGGAAGGGATTGCGCGGCAGTTGTCAGAAAACAGCTCCGCAAGGTGTTGTTATAGCGGGGGATAGCGGTTCAGATGTCCCTCTGCGGGCCGAACATCATCTAAGGACAATGAACCGGAATGGCCGGCAGGTGCATCTCACACTGGGCCGAGGCCCATCTCGTGGGGGTGCGCCAAAGGTAGCGAGAAAGACACACGCCCCGCGGTCCGCCCTTTCCGAAATTCAGACCGGAGTTACAAACGTTACATGGCTCGTTCGCTCGTCATTGTCGAATCGCCCGCCAAGGCGAAAACGATCAACAAATATTTGGGACGGAATTACACCGTCAAGGCTTCCATTGGCCACGTGATGGATCTGCCGACGAAAACCATCGGCATTCGCCTCCCGGGCGATGATCCCTCGGGCAAGAAAAGAACCAAGAAAAAGAAAGGCGCGACGAAAAGCGCGAAAGCCGAAGCAAAAGCACCCAAAATTACCTTGGATGATGAAAAGATTTTTGAGCCGACGCTGCAAATCATTTCCGGAAAAGGCAAGATCATCCATGATTTGCGGAAGGCCGCCCACGGCGCAGAAGCCGTCTATCTGGCTCCTGACCCGGACCGCGAGGGAGAAGCCATTTCGGCGCACCTGGCGATGGTGCTCTCGAAGCCCAGCCGGTTTGTCGAGGCCGAGGCTCCCGGAAGGCAAAATGGCAAGGCCGGTGATGGCAAGGCTTCTGATGCCAAACCACCGACGCCCGCCAAAGCCGACAACCACGCGAAAAGTAACGGGGATCTGGCCGACGATATTCCCCCGGCCGACCCAAAGAAGATTTTTCGGGTAACCTTCAATGAGATTACCCCCAAGGCCATCCGGGCGGCGTTTGAGCAGCCGCGAAACCTGGACAACAATCTGGTCGACGCGCAACAGGCCCGGCGCGTCCTAGACCGGCTGGTGGGTTACAAAATCTCTCCGCTTTTGTGGAACAAGGTCCGGCGGGGCTTGTCGGCCGGACGCGTGCAGACCGTCGCTTTGCGGCTGATCGTCGAGCGTGAGGAAGCCATCCGCGCGTTCGTGCCGCAGGAATACTGGACCATTCACGCGACGCTGGATGCGGGAAAGCCTCCGCTGTTCGAGGCCAAGCTCATCAAGCACAACGACGCGGACATCGAAGTCAAGAATCAGGCGGCTGCTGACAAGATCGTTGCCGCGGTGAGCAAGGCCAAGTGGCAAGTGGCTTCGGTGACGCAAAAAGAAAAGAAGCGCAACCCGCCGCCGCCGTTCACGACTTCGAAATTGCAGCAGGCCGCGTACAACCGGCTGCGTTACACGGCCAAGCGCACCATGTCCCTGGCCCAGAAACTCTATGAAGGCGTGGAGCTCGGCTCAGAAGGCTCGGTGGCGCTGATCACCTACATGCGCACGGACTCGGTTCATGTTTCAAACGACGCCCTTGGGCAGGTCCGCGAACTGATCCCGCAGCGGTTTGGCGCGAACTATCTTCCGGAAAAGCCGAATTTCTACAAGTCCAAGAAAGACGCCCAGGAGGCCCACGAAGCGGTGCGCCCGACCGACGTAACCCGCACGCCGGAAGACGTGCGGAAGCATTTGGACGACGATCTTTTCAAGCTTTATCAGCTGATCTGGCAGCGGTTCGTGGCTTCGCAGATGCTACCCGCGATTTTTGACCAGACCACCATCGACATTCGCGCCGGCAAGTACACTTTCCGCGCCAGCGGCTCGGTCCAGAAATTCGACGGCTACCTGCGCGTTTACCAGCTGCCCGCCTCCGCAGCGGATCGCGAAGACGACGAAAAGGACGAGGAAGGTGAGGGCCGCGCGCTGCCCGAAGTGGCCGAAGGACAGACGCTGCGCCTGGACAAGATTCGCCCGGAGCAGCACTTCACGGAACCGCCGCCGCGCTACAACGATGCGACCCTGGTGAAGGAGCTCGAAGAGGACGGAATTGGACGCCCTTCGACTTACGCGGCCATCATTTCGACCCTGGTGGAAAGGGAGTACGTGACCAAGGATCAGGGCCGGTTCTCGCCAACCATGCTTGGCGAGCGTGTGAGCAAGCTCTTAGTGAAGAGCTTCGAGGATATTTTCGACCTGAAATTCACCGCCCGGATGGAAGACGAACTCGACGAGATCGAAGAAGGCAAGCGGCCTTGGCGCGATGCCGTCCGAGAGTTCTGGGAGAAATTTGTCATTGACCTCGACAAAGCCGGCGAGGAAATGCTCTCCTACAAAGCGGGCATCCCCACGGGGAGAAAGTGCGAGAAGTGCGGGCAGGGGGAGCTTCTCGAGCGCATCAGCCGCCATGGATTTTTCCTGGGCTGCTCGCGCTACCCCGACTGCGACTTCATTGAGGACCTCTCGCCGGTCGAGCCCGACGCCGGTGACCCCAACAAGATCGAGTATTGTGACAACTGCGGGAAGGAAATGGCCATCAAGCGCGGGCGATTCGGCACCTTCCTGGCTTGCACGGGCTATCCCGACTGCAAGACGACGCGCCGACTGGTGCAGGGCACGCGTATCGCGCACCAGCCGGATGAACCGCTCGACGAAAAGTGCCCCACGTGCGGCAGCGGGCTGGTGAAAAAGCACGGGCGCTTCGGCGAATTTATCGGCTGCTCGGCCTACCCGAAGTGCAAATACACGCGACCGATCACCATGGGCATCCGGTGCCCCAAATGCAAGGAAGGCGAATTCGTCCGCCGCGGCAGCGCCGGCAAAGGTGGCCGCGGACGCCCGCGCATTTTCTACGGCTGCTCGCGCTACCCGGATTGCGACTTCACCACCCCGTACCTGCCCATCGCCGAGCCCTGCCCGAAGTGCGGCGCGCCGTTCATCGTTGAGAAACGGTCCAAAATTGGCACGGTGCACGCCTGCCTCAAGGAGGGCTGCGACTGGGAGAAACTCGTGCCCGAGGCGGCGCCCTCGGCCCAGCCCGAAGAAGCTCAAGTGCCCGTGGCAGCCAAGTCCTGAGCCCTCTCGTCTAAGAAAGCATCCTCACAAATTCACTATCCCGCGCCGGCGACCGACTGATACTGTTGTCTCGTGGGTCGGCCGGTCGAAATGCAAGAAGCGATTGCCAAGTATCTCGAATATCTCGAGACGGTGAGGAATTCCTCGCCCCACACCGTTTCCAACTACGGCAAGGACCTCCGTCAATTCCTCGAGTTTCTTTCGCCGCCGGGCGCGGCGCCGCCCTCTCTTGGCGCGGTGAATCATGGCATGATCCGCGAATTTGTCTCGCACTTGCACGACCACGGGCTGGAAAAAAGCTCCATTGCGCGCAAGCTAGCGGCGCTGCGCTCTTTTTTCAAGTACTGGGTGCGCGAGGGACGGTTGAAAGAGAGTCCCGCGCGCCTGGTTCCCACACCCAAACTGCCGAAGCGCATCCCGTCGGTGCTTTCCGCCGAAGAGATGAACGGTTTTCTCAACCAACTCGCGGGCATGGTCGAGCGGCCATCGGGCAGCCCCGGGCCTGGGAACAATCGTGCGAAATCCTCCCCGTCCGAGCGAGCGCAAAAAGGCTGCGGCCAGGCTCGGCTCGCCGAAGAAGGCTTGCTGCTGCGGCGCGATCGCGCGCTGCTCGAGCTTCTTTATGCCGCGGGCTTGCGGGTCAGCGAACTTACCGGTCTGAATTTGGTCGACGTCGAGCAAAAAGAGCGTATCTTGCGCGTGCGCGGCAAAGGAAACAAGGAGCGCATCGTTCCCTACGGCGAAAAAGCGCAAGAGGCGCTCGAAAAATACTGGCCGGTGCGGGACGAGCTTCTGAGGCAAGCACATAGGTCCAATCGCGATACCGACCCGCACATGCAGGCGGTCTTTCTCAATTATGCGGGCCGCCGGTTAACCCAGCGCTCCGTGGGCCGCATCGTCAAGAAATACGTGCGTTTGGTCAATGTCAACTGGGACTTGCACCCGCACTCCCTGCGCCATGCTTTTGCAACGCATTTGCTTGCCGATGGCGCCGACCTTCGCGCGATTCAGGAGCTGCTCGGACACCAATCTCTTTCCACCACGCAGCGCTACACGCACGCCTCCATCCGCCAGCTGATGGAGGTCTACGACAAAGCCCACCCCCACGCGTGATCCCGCGATCCTCAATGGTTTTCGCCCACACGGCTTCCTGCGATACGCTAGGTAGCTCTCGGAAGGATTGCGCATGAGGCGGCGCGTCGCCATGGTTACGGGTGGTCTTGCATTTCTAACCGCAACTTTGTCCCTTCCCGTTCACGCGCAAGACAATTACGAAATTCAGGTCTATGCTTACGATCAAGTGGAACCCCATCACACCATGGTGGAATTGCACAGCAATTTCACCTTTCAGGGCTCGAAGACCTCCCAAGACGGCCTTCTTCCGACCAACCACCAGCTGCACGAAACCATCGAGATTACGCACGGTTTCACGGAGTGGTTCGAGACGGGCTTCTACATTTTTACTTCCGCGCAAAATGGCCAGGGCTGGGACTGGGTTGGCGACCATATTCGGCCCCGTGTGCATATACCTAAAGAGTGGAAGTGGCCCGTGGGCCTGAGCCTCTCCAACGAAATTGGCTATCAGCGCCGCCAATACTCGACCGACACCTGGACCTGGGAGATTCGCCCGATCATCGACAAACAGATTGGCCGGTGGTACTTCTCACTCAATCCGGCTTTTGATCGGTCCTTTCACGGTGAGAGTGTGAATCAAGGCGTCACGTTCTCGCCGGACTTGAAATTCAGCTACGACTTCACAAAGAAGATTACCGGCGGATTCGAGTACTACGGGGCCGTCGGTCCGGCCACCGACTTCCTTCTCACCGGTCAACAGCAGCATCAGCTCTTTCCCGCCATCGACTTGAATCTTTCCCCGAACTGGGAAGTGAACTTCGGCCTCGGCGTAGGCTTGACGCACTCGACCGATCATTTGATTGCCAAGATGATTCTCGGCTACCGCTTCCATTTCTGAGACTTCCTGGCCGTCCGGGGAGGACGCGCGGGGAGGGCAGAGCCGCAAGAGGGCGGACTGTCGTTCCCGCACAGCGCGTTTCGCCCCAATTCACATCGATTGTTGCGCAAGAGTGAGGATGCCGGTCGGGGCGATTTTCGGTGTAACTTTGGGCGCGGATGAGGCATCCTGTAGGCCAGCATGACCCATCACCTTGCGCAGATCAACATCGCCCGGCTTATCGCTCCCATCGACGATCCGAAGATCGCTGAGTTCGTCGCCCAGCTCGAACCTATCAACGCGCACACTGGCCATGGACAAATTGTAGACGCGGATTTGCCGACAAGGCGCCCGGCTTCGTCTGGCGCCTGCAATCGGAATCGGGCAACGCCACCGACATCGCCTACTGCGACGATCCCTTCATCATCGTCAACATGTCGGTATGGGAGTCGATCGAGGCGCTGCGGAATTTCGCCTACAAGTCGGACCACGCCCGCGTCTTTCGCGACCGCGCCAAATGGTTCGAGAGGATGGGCAAACCGCACTACTGCCTTTGGTGGATTCCGGCGGGCCACCTTCCCACAGTCGCCGAGGGCCGCGAGCGCCTTCGGCACTACCAGTCGAATGGCGCCACGCCGTATTCCTTCTGGTTTACACAACCCTTTCCGCAGCCTGCCGACGAAGGCGTCTGCGCTTAGCCCCGAAAAGAAGAATGGCTGGCAACAGCCAGCCACGCTTTATCGTTCGGGTAGCGATAATTAGCGACACTTAACGGTGCCCGCCGTGACCGCCGCCGTGAAACCCTCCGCCGCGGGCAAACCCTCTGCCCCGAAAGCCGTCGCGGTCGAGATCGCCGTGGAACCTGCCCTCAAATCCGCGCCGCTCAAAGTTGCGAGGGCCGTAAAAGGCGCGGCCGTGAAATCCGTGGAACCAGGGGCCGGCGCCGACAAACACGCCGCCCGCGAACCACCGCGGTCCGTAGTAGCCGTACGGC
>Ga0182033_10000177_pt1 | contig 29287 bp, 27 predicted proteins | sample tim00Cox0000000H_FD_125968 | JGI IMG/M metagenome (GOLD analysis project Ga0182033, IMG submission 125968) | Lab enrichment of tropical soil microbial communities from Luquillo Experimental Forest, Puerto Rico - timezero.00C.oxic.00.000.00H | ecosystem: Environmental > Terrestrial > Soil >...
GAAGATAGAGCGATAGACGCAAGTGGCCTCCTCAACGCAAACCAACCTTGGAGGGAAAATGCGTAACTTGGTGATTACAAGTATATTTATGCTTGTTGCGGCGGGTGCAGCTTCCGCCCAGACGGCGCCCAAGACAGAGTTTTTTGCGGGTTACGAATACGAGCACCTCAATCCTGGGGGAACCGGGTGTAACGGCCTCGGCCTGAACCTGGCCTATAACTTGAACGACTGGTTGGGCGGCGTGGGCGACTTCGGCATTTGCAAAGAGGCCGGGCTGCCGTCCGGAGCAAGCGCCCATGACATCAATTACCTGTTCGGACCGAGGGTAACCTACCGGAATTACGGCAAGTGGAACCCCTTCGGCCAGGCACTGTTTGGCGGACAACACTTGGGGACCAACGCGGGCAGTGCGAACAGCTTTGCCATGACCTTCGGAGGCGGCATGGATTACAAATACAACGACCGGTTCTCACTTCGCGTGATTCAGGTAGAGTATCTGTACACACACTTCGCTGGGGCCCAGCAGAATAACGCGCGGATCGAAGCGGGCCTCCTTTACACCTGGTAAGACAGCGAAAGAGCGTTAGGCAAAAAAAAGCAAAAGGCCGGAGCAGATTGCTCCGGCTTTCTTTTCCTAAACCAAACATTGGTTGCCTTCGATTATCCCGTTCTCAAGGACGGAGCCTTACAGCGCATTTGGCAAGCACAGCGATCCTCCAGATAAAGCCGCAGGATCAGGAGGGCCATAGAAATGATCGTCGGTTAGAGATAAAGCAGGAAGAACTGCGCTTCGAAATAAGCGGGGACCAAGAAACTGACAACTTGCACGGCCGCGACGGTAGCGCCATCTCGATACGCTCTCATAGGCATTCCTTTCAAAATTCGACAGTAAATATTACGTAGAAGTGTGAGAAAAGCCCGCGATGGAAGGGCGTTATGCCGCAGCAGAGGAGGCAGGGGTGGAAGCAGTTGGCAAAGGGGAACTGCCCATAGCCAGGGGGGTGCGGATTCGAATGGATTGAGGCCGGGCCGGTTCTGACATACACTCGGCGGATGGACGCGGAAGGGTTGCGCAAGTTGTGCCTGTCGTTTCCCGGAACCACCGAGCAGATTCAATGGGGCTCGGACCTGCTGTTTAAGGTGGGTGGGAAAATGTACGCGGTGACGCCTCTCGAGCCGGCCCCGGTGTGGCTGTCGTTCAAAGCTTCGCCAGACAAATTTGCGGAGTTGACGGAGCGGCAAAACATTATTCCGGCGCCGTACCTGGCGCGCGCGCAGTGGGTAGCGCTGCAAACGCGAGACGCAGTGGGACGCGAGGAATTGGCTGACCTGCTGCACGAATCCTACGAAATGGTGTTGGCAAAGCTCCCGAATAAAGTGCGCAAGGCGATTGCGAACGGAGCAAACGCAATGCCCGGCGCGCGCATTTTGAAGGCGCGAAAAAAGAAAGTCGCGTCCAAAAAGGCGCAAAGAACACGGCGAACGCGTTGATAGCGGCAAGAGCAGGTTAAAGACAAAGCAGATTCTCGGTTTCTCTGGGAAAGAAGAATGCCGGGATTGGAGAGAGAGTACTTGGTGAGGTGCTTTATGTTCACGAGGACGATGTTGGTCGTTGTTTCGCTGACGCTCGGGAGTACCTGGATGCTTTGCAATGCGGATGCAAACCCTGCGGAAAAAGGCCTGCTCGTGGTGGCGAATCAAAAGGAGCATACCGTGCTAGTCGTCGATCCCGATGCGCGGCGGGAACTCGCGAAGGTAGTGGTTGGAGTGAACGGTCACGAAGTGATGGTTTCGAAAGACGGGCGATTTGCATATGTGCCGATTTACGGAAATTCCGGCGTGGGAAGGCCGGGGACAGATGGAAGCACGATTGATGTGGTTGATCTGCAGGCGAGGAAGCTCGCGGCGACAATCGATTTGGGGAAGCCGCTGCGACCACATCGCGCGGAATGGGGACCGGATGGAATGCTCTATGTGACCGCGGAACTTGGAGAGGCGGTAGATGTGCTGGACCCGAGCACGCGGAAAGTTGTGGCCGCGATTCCCACGGGGCAGAAAGAGTCGCACATGCTGGTGATCTCGCCTGACGGACAGCGGGCTTATACGGCCAACGTCGGCGCGGGGAGCGTGAGCGTGATGGACCTGGCGAAGCGCAGCCTGATTACGACGATTCCGGTGGCGAAGATGGTGCAGCGGATTTCAATTTCCCCGGATGGCAAGCAGGTGTTCACGCACGATCAAGGCGCTCCGCGGATTGCCGTAATCGACACGGCCACAAACAAAATTGCGACTTGGATTGAAGCGCCCACCGCGGTGTACGCGTCAGAGCCGACGCCGGACGGGCGCTGGCTCGTGACACTGGACCGCGGCGGCAACGCGTATGCCATAAACCTAGAGTCCATGAAAATTGCGCGGAGGCTGAAGATCTCGGACGGAGCGTCGGAGATTCTGATTCGCCCCGGGGGCGATATCGCGTATTTGAGCGGCACGGGCGCCGGGAAAATTGATGTGCTGGATTTGCACACTTGGGAACTAGAAAAGCCGATTGAGTTGACGCCGGGAGTGGACGGGATGGCGTGGGTGGCTGGCGGAGCGAAGGAGTGAACCCAGCCAGGAGGAACGATGAGGTTTGCGTCGCGGCAGAGGTTTCTGGAGATCTATGCGGGAGTGCTGACGGCAACGTTTGCGATTACCGTGTTTGGCGGATTTGCCGAGTCACGTAAGACGGTGTTTGATGAGGTCGACGTGCACCGGATCAACATCGTCGAACCGGATGGCACGCTACGGCTGGTAATTTCCGATAAGGCGAAATTTCCGGGTTCGTTTGTCAACGGAAAGGAAATTGCTCGGCCGGACCGGCACGATACCGGGTTGCTCTTCCTGAATGAGGAAGGGACGGAAATGGGAGGACTGACCTTCGATGGCTGGAAGGACAAGAACGGGGAAATTCAGAACAACGGGCACCTGAGTTTCGATCAGTACATGCAGGATCAGGTTTTTTCGCTGGATGCCGGGCAGGAGGGCGGAAAACACTACTCGGTGATCAACTTCACGGACCGAGGCGACTATTCCATCATGGACGCATTCGAGGCGAAGAAAAGGATCGATGCGCTGCCGGCGGAGCAGCGGCAGGCGGAGTGGAAGAAATTTATGGAAACCCATCCGGGAGACGCGAGCCGGATGGTGCTGGGCCGCGCGGCAGACACATCCGCGGTGCTGAAGATGAGAGACCCACAAGGGCGAGACCGGCTGGTCATCAAAGTGGCGGCCGACGGTTCACCGAGCATCCAGTTCCTCGACGAGGGAGGTAGAGTCGTGAGCCAGCTCCCGGCGGCGCAGTAGATACGAATCTCCACGCGACCCGATCCTTGGCGCGGCCCGCTGTAGCTCCTTACTCTGTCGGCCTCTTTGCACGATTCCTCTGTATTTTTTCGCGTCTTCGATATAATCCGCGCTCAAAGACGAGCCTCGCGGACCCCCGCCAACCGAAGCGGGACGAGGCCGTCCTGTCCCCTTCATCGAAAAACAAAGGAGAAAGCCCGTGCTCAAGGAATTCAAGGAATTTGCCCTGCGTGGCAACGTACTAGATATGGCTGTCGGCATAATCATCGGCGCGGCGTTTGGAAAAATTGTTTCCTCGTTGGTGGAAGACGTGATGATGCCGCCGCTGGGGCAACTGATCGGAAAGATCAATTTTTCGGAATTCTTCTTCAGTCTAGACGGAAAGACCTATGAATCGTTCGAAGCCGCCAGAAAGGCTCACGTAGCCACGGTGAACTACGGCGTTTTTCTGAACACCGTGATCAACTTTCTGATTATTGCTTTCGCGGTGTTCCTCGTCGTTCACCAGGTGAGTCGCTGGACGAAGAAGCCTGCGCCTGCCGCCGCGCCGACAACAAAAGAGTGTCCGCAATGTGCGATGACGATTCCCATCGCGGCAAGGCGCTGCGGCCACTGCACCGCGCAGCTCGCATAGACAAAGGGATGCGGAAGGCGAGGACGGCCGCTTTGCGTGCAGTTTAGGCGGAGGGCTTGCGCGTTTTCTGAATTTCTTCCAGATGCCCGCGCAAGCGGCAGACGACGTCGTCTTCGTGCCCATCTTCCAATTCTTTTTGGACTTCTTCGAGCGCGAAATGGACAACGTCGTGGTGGTGCAATTCGAGGGGAGAGACGGAATCGCTGAAGCGCAGCCACAGCCGGTGCAGGAGATTGATCTCGTTGGCCGTCAGGTTCGGAGCATGGGGACCGAGGACTTTGTAGAGCTTGTCCCCGTTGGGCATGTGGATTTCGAGGTTGAACTGCGGCTTCGGATCACCCAGTTTTTCCCAGGCTTCACCGATCAGGCGCGCCTGCTCTTCCGTGCTCTCTCTTGAAGAACGGCCCAGGACGATGGTGCTGGATTGCAACGAAGCCGCTGCGCGAAGAATGCCTTCGGAGAGATCGTTTGCCGCAACGATCGCCAGGCGGATGGATTTGCCGCGCTTTTCAGCCATGGCCAGCGCCTGGGAGAAAAGCTGCTGTTCTATGGCGCCAAACAGCTGTTCGGCATCGAGCTCGTATTCGCCGGAGGCCGCACGGCGCAACAAGCGCACGTGCAACACCACGACGTCCCTGCGCCCCGGTTTCACACGGTCGAGAACATTCCCGAGGTGATACATCGCATGAATGTTGCTGACGGGAACGAGAATATTGCCCGGACGGACGCCGACCGCTTCCGGAGTGAGTTCGCCCTCCTGCTCCAAGTTAAACTGATCCAATTCGGCATGGGCCATGCCACGATTTTTCGTAAACTTCTCAGAGAGCGTGAAAACGGCAAAAAAGACAATCGTGAATCCGACGCCGGAAAGGGTAGCCACTTCCTTCGTGAACAAATTGATGATGCAAAGCGCGAAGAGCGTCAGAGTGATGAGACCCAAGCCGAGCGGGATTTCCACTTTACCGATTTTGAAGTTCAAAGGCACGCGGAATTCGCGCGTTCCAGGTTGCTTGAAGCGGAGAACCAGGACAGCCAACCCTTTCATCGCGAAGCTCCACATCACACCAAACGCATAGGCTTCGCCGAGCAGGAAGATGTTTCCCCGGCTGAGAATAATGGTAAGCAACTGTAGGCTCACCACGAGATTCAGCATGCGATGCGAGGTTCCAAAACGGCGATGGGGCTGACGAAACCATTGAGGGAGAATGCCGTCCTCAGACACCCGGTTCAGCACCCCGTTTGATCCCACGATTGCCGTATTGACCGCCCCGGCCAGCATCAGAATGCCCACAAATACCACAAACGCCTGGAAGGCGAGCTTTGCATGGTAAGGCCCGACAAAATTCATGGCCAGGCCGCTAATCAGGTTGCCGAAGTATTGCGGCCGGATTGCATCAGGAATGATTATGAACGCGAAGAAGGAGACGCCGGCGGTAAAGATCAAGCTATAGACAAAAATGACGAAGCCGGCCTTCTCCAGGTTGCGCAACTTGGGGTGCTCAATCTCGCGATAGACCTGTGCCAGAGTTTCTTCGCCACTCATGGCCAACACGGAGTGACCCAAACCAATAAGAATGCCAATGATCCCGACCGTATACGGCAAGCGCGTATGACGCAACCAGCCAAGTGAATCGTCGGAAAAGGTTAGATTGCGCGGGGAAATCCAAGGCGGAAGATGGGCGCCGCGCGTCCAAATCGTCAGTACAGACCAAGCAATCATCAGGACCACCATGACCGTGGTCACGTACATGATCTTCAAGGCTTTCCCGCTCGACTCCGGAATGCCCTTGATGTTTTCCCACCAGAAATAAATCGTGACTAGGGCTGCGAATACGGCGGATGAAAGATCCATCGGAAGAGCCAGGTTCCAGTGCGCGGACCGGAACAAGTCATTCATGAATCCCGTCAGATACTGACCCGCGGAAACCCCGCTGATCGGGCCCGTGAGGATGTAATCGAACATCAGGGCGGAGACGCTGAATTTTGCCAGTGTGCCGCCCATGGCCTCTTTGACGACGCGATAGACGCCGCCACGGACAAACATGCTGCAGCTTTCGATGTATAACGATCGAACCGCGTAAGAAAAGAGCATGATGGCGAGGATGAACCACGGGGCGGACTTGCCGATGGCTTGTTCGGCGATGGCGCCGGCATAAAAAGCCGAGGAGCCGAGATCGTTGAGAACGATGGCGGCGGCGCGCCAGAAGGAGATGAAACTCAGCAGCGCGGTGGTGGCCACCAAAACACGCGGAATTCCATTGCCCCGGCTGCCTGCGGCAGCAGGGTTATTGGGGATGCTGCTCATGTGTGGATTTTGCTACCCAGCAGACTGAAATGCTCGCATTTTTCGGGCGTGAAGTCTAGCGAGGTATTACCTCAGGGGCCATGAATCACCCTACTAAAGACACTGGCTCACACCATTCGATGTTCCGGAGCCTCGCTGTGCAATACAACTCGCACTTGCCCTAGGGTGTGGGTTGCGACCAGGGGAGCGGCTACGCCCCATCCCAGAACCGGCGAAGGAACCAGCCTCGACCGGCAATCAACAAAACTGCGCCGAGCATGAAGAAGGCCACGCCCACGGCATTCCCCAGGGGTGCAGGGCGGTGGTATCCCTGGGCATTCCACACCCACAAACGCACGAAAAAGATCGGCGCCAAATCAGTGCGGCTCCGGGAAGAGAGGCCATCGCCGCGCCAAAAAACAGGAAGATGCCAATCGCTTTGAAACCGCGAAATGAGTTTGCCTGCGCGGCAAGTGTCGGCGGGGGCAAGTTGCCGCCGAGCCGAGACCTAACCGACCGCGGCGCGGAAGGTTTGCGCACATTCGGCGCAAGGGCAGATGCTGCGGAGATGGTCATAGGCATAGATGCCTGTGGAATGACCGTCGGTAAAGGTAATTTGAATGGCGTAGTTGCCTACCGGCGTGGCGGCTTTGGCGCGCGCCTTGGGCTTGTACATAGGCAGCACGGGCGAAGCGGCCATTCCCGGCGCAACAGACTTGAAGTCTTCTTTCTTGCCGCGCTCGTCATTACAGGTGGCGCAAGGACATTCGTCGCGCAAATAAGCGAAATCGTAGTGACTGGCGTGGCCGTCGGCCCAGGTGATGTCCACGCCAGCGCCGCTCGACACGTGGATCTTGACGCTGGTCGGCTTTTTTCGCGGATCGAGGGGAGTCGGCATCTGGAAGTTTACCGTGGTCAGTTTTTAGTTCGTGAGCAGAATCTTGAGTTTCGCCGATTCACGGGTCAAGACTGGCGCTTTCCGTCGCAGCAAGCGCCTGGTGGAATCGGATTGCCGTGCGGACAGGTCTTGGGATGCCCGAGAAACGTGCAAATGCGCGCGTCAAGCTCGGGGCTGATGATGTGCTCGAACCGGCATGCCTGCGTGTGCGCTTCGGTCTCGTCCACGGCAAAAGTGTCTTTGAACAAACGTTCCGCCAAGCGATGGCGGCGCACAACGTCGCGCGCCCGCTGGCTCCCCGCGGGGGTAAGCTGCGCCTCCCCATCGTGCAACGCCACCAAATCGAGATCCGCCATGCGCGAGAGAACGCGGGAGGCAGACTCTTCGGCGACCGCCGAAAGTTTCCCCGATTCTCCCGTGGCGCGCAATCGTTCGAGCTGCGCAGGCTTCCCTTCCTCGCCGCAAACCCAAATTTGTTCCAACAAGTGGTCAAAGCGAATTTCGTCGTCGGTCGAGACGGATTGGCAGCAGTCGGGCGTGTCTACCAAGGGGCAGTTAAGCGGTTGGCTCGGGCCATGAACTGCGGAGTCAAAATGCAAGTGGCCATGAGCGAGTTCAATGCGGCGGTCGGCCTGCCGCGCGATGTCCGGGTCGTGCGTGACCATCAGGATGGTGTGACCCGCATGGTGCAGCTTGCGGAAGATTTCGATGACGATTCTTTCGTTGGCTTCGTCGAGATTACCGGTAGGTTCGTCGGCAAGAATGAGCCTCGGGTGGTTAATCAATGCGCGCGCAATGGCCACGCGCTGCTGTTCGCCGCCGGAGAGCTGCGCTGGCAAATGCATCAGGCGGTCGCCAAGACCGACGCGCTTCAGCGCCTCTTCGGCTTCTTTCTCGTCCGTGACGCTGTGAAAGTACTGAGCCAGCATGACGTTTTCGACCGCCGTGAGATACGGCACGAGATGAAATTGCTGAAAAACGAAACCCACTTTCTCCGCACGGTAGCGAACCAAGTCGTTTTCGCCGAGCTTCGCCAGATCCACGCCGTCAACGGTTACCTGCCCGCTAGTTAGCGTGTCCAGCCCGCCGAGAATGTTGATCAAAGTGGTTTTCCCCGACCCGGAAGGCCCCATGAGAGCAACCCATTCCCCGCCGTTCACTGCGAAGCTGACACCGTTGAGAGCGCGCAAGGAGCCGTACTGCTTTATCAGCTTGTCGATGACCAGCTGCTGCGCCGCAGCCCGCGGCTGCAATTGGACGGGAGCAACCACACTCACGCTTCACCTCGGAACACCGATGCCGGGCGGATGCTTGCCAGGCGCCGCAACGGGAAGGCACTCAGAATCGCCACCAGCACCGTCAAGCCCACAGCTACAGGATACACAATCAGGCGAGGCCGCGCCGCCACGCCAAAAACGGCTTCGCCCAGGCCGATAGAAAGCAGAATCCCGAGCGCTGCGCCGACCACACCGCCAGCAAGGCCGAGCAGCGCCGCTTCCGCCAGGAACAGCCGCACGACGCGCCGCGTCGCTCCGCCAATGGCCTTCATCAAGCCAACGTCCATCTTTCGCTCAATGGCTACGTTGGACATGGCGGTCATGACGCACAGTGCGGTCAGCAGCAGCACGATCCCCACCGTGGCGGTGAGCAGTCCGCTGATGCGTTTGTAAACTTTTGCCTCGCCTTCGGTGAATTGGCGGACGGGGCGCACTTCTGCATCAGGGATTCGCAGCTGAAGATCTACGATGTAATTTTGGATTTCGCCGGGCGTGCCTGGAACGGTTAGCTCGATCATGCTGATGCGATCCGGCAGATCGGCCAAGCGCTGTGCCGCCCGCAAGTCGATCTCGAGACGGTTGTCTTCCGATCCGCCGGTCTCGAGAAAGCTGGCAACACGGCACGACTCGCGACGGTCGCCGGTGGCCACAACGAGTTCGCCATCCGGCCGAACGCCTAGTTGTTTTGCGAAGCGCACGCCGGCAACGCATGCGTTTCCTGAGGGGGTTACGGATCGGTTCGGATGCGCCGCGGGATAGGCGGTTGCAAAAAATAGCGGATTGATTCCTGCCACAACGGCAGAACCCGGTTTTCCGGACGGAGGAACGGAAACGCTGGCGACCAGGTAGAGAGCGGACAATGCGGTCACGCGGCCGCTAGGAACATTTGCGGGCACGGAATCGATGATGGACTGCGGCAGTGTCTCGGAGCTTGATGACAAAGAACCTTTCGGAACCACCACTACGTTTGGGCCGAAGGCGCGGAATTCGGTAGTAAGGCGCCGCTTGGCGTCGATTTGCAGGTTAAGAAGAGCGGCGGTGACGGCAGCGCCGGCTCCGAGCGCGAGCAGCATGACGAACAGCCGGCCGCGGTTGGCAGCGAGCAGACGCCGAAGGATGCGCCAGAACATCACTCGGTTGGTGTTGCGAAGTTCGCTCATCACTCGCCTCGCAAGATGGGCGCGGGTTCAATGCGCGAGGCGCGCCGAAGGGGAATGGCGCTGCCGAGAAGCGTCACTACCGCCGCAAGCCCAATCACAACCAGAAAAACCAGCAGGGTCGGCTCCGGCGCGGCGCCGAAAATCCTTTCACCCAGCAGGCGCGCCAAAATGATTCCCAATGCGTAGCCGATTCCTCCGCCCACAAACGCTAGCAGGAGTTGCTCCGCCGCCAGCAACAAGCCAACCGTCCCGGAACCCGCGCCCAGCGCCTTCATCAAACCAATCTCAGCTTGCCTCTCCATGACCGAGGCTGCCGAAGAGGCTCCCACGGCAAGTGCCGCAGCGAGCATGGCCGCGAGAGTGACCAGCCAGAGCAACATCTCGACGTGCGTGAGAATCTGGCCTTCGCCTTCGGCAACGCGGCGAATTACGCGCACATCGGTTCCCGGTAATTCCTCCTGAATCTGAAGCGCAATCGAGGAAATGTACGGTGTGCAGTACCAGCGATCGAATTCCGCCGGCGTCATGGTCTTGGCGTCTTTGCGCGCAAAGGCGTCTTCTGGCTTGGTCAGAGCCGAGACGTACAACTTTCGGTATTCTCCTGGCTTGCGCGCGAGCGACTGCGCGTAGGAAAGCGGGACCACGATCGAGGCATCCTCTGGACCGCCGGAAGTGAGTATCCCCGTAACTGTGAGTGGAGCGGGAATGACGGTCAGGTCACCAATAGCCAAGGAGACGGAATCGGCGATATGGATGTGATTCCTCTTTGCGAAGGCGACTCCGACCACACATTCCTTGGCACCTTCGGAAAACCAGCGCCCATCGATTCGCCACCACGGGTTGGTCTTGGCGACTCCCGTGCGAAATTCTCCGCCCTCAGGCAACGGAACGGCATGGTCTGCCCAAGTCCCAATGATCGGGACGTCCGCGATCCAATTCCCGGGCCGAGCGCCCCCATCGTTCAGCACACGCGGCAGAGCCTCACCCCGGACTTCGACGATGGGCGCAAAGCCCATGATGTTGTTGTGCCAAAAAATGGTCTTGAGTTTCGGCAGGTCCGCTTCGGGCAGGTAGGCTCCCACATTCACCGGCCGATAGTCCACGCCGCCAATTTCGAGCGGCAGAGAATCGGCCTTCGGGGTAATCACTAGATTTGCGCCCAGGCTCCGGAATTCCTTGGCCAAGCGGTCGCCGACGTCGAGCGCCACGCTCAGCGCGGCCGTGGCCACACCCATGCCCAGAGCCAGCGCCGCGCCGGTCAGCAGCTTGTGCCGCGGACGCCGCCCGAAGGAATCGGCCACGAGTCGCAGGAACATGGAATCAGTCGTCGCCCGTGTAAGGCGCTACCTCGCGCCCTACTCGGGAATCTCCCCGGAAGCCTGGGCGAGGGCGGAAATGTCGATCACAAGGTCTCCTCCATCTATCCGCGCGGGAACCCCGACAGGATTGCAACCTCCCTGCTCGCCAATCGAGGGAATGAAAATCGCCGAAGCGCAGTGGCGGCAGATGACGTTCTGGCCGTCCTGGCGGTAGCCTTCCGCGCCGCAAATCCGGCAGGCATCTAGGGCCACGCCCCAGCCATTCGGCTTTTTGATGATCATGAACCGCAGGGATTGGCTCCCTGCGCGCACGGTGAAAAGGTGCAGCACGCCGTCCTGCACTTGGCTGAGGGGCACGCGCACGATGCTGCCAACCGGATCAATCGCCTGGGCCGCCGGCGGGGCGGAATTTGCTCGGACGTAGATGAAATCTGCGGTCAAGACGAGAATGACCGCCAGAGAAGCGGTTGCAGCAGCAATCATCCAGCGGCGCTGACGGCGGTTCTGCGACTCGAGCAGGCGCTTTTCTGCGGCATTCAGGGACTCTTCTGCGGCCTTGGCGTGGGAAGCCGCCTGCCATTCCCGCAAAATCAGCAGGATCGCCGCGCCAAAAATGAAAACGAAAAAGAAAAGCTCGTTGCGCACGATGGGACCAAGAATGGCCATCTCCGCCTTGCTGGAACGCAGCCAGAGCGCTTCGCTCAATTCGTGCAAGCCGGTTAGCGCCAGTTGAAACGCGACGAGCATCAGGATGATGCTGGTAGCGGCGAAAAACCGTTGCAACGGAATGCGCAGCGTGCCCTTGAAAAAGAACAGCCCGACGGCAACCGCCGCGCCGATCCCGAGGATGGTCCCAATCCAGGTCTCGAGACCCGCTGTCGAGAGCTCCACGGCGCGCAGGATGAGCGCCAGTTCTGCGCCTTCGCGCAGAACCATAAGAAAGACAAAGAGAAAGATCCCCCAGCCCGCGGCGTTCCCCGCCCGCTCGGCGTAGGACTCTACTTTTTCCTCAATTTCTTTTCGCAGGTGGCGCGCAACGCGGTTCATCCATACAATCATCGTAACAACGAAGACCGAGGCCACCAGCAGCATCAGCCCCTCGAAGCCGTCTTCGCTGATGCGCCAGCGCTCCAGCCCCACCGCCACCGCCAGGCTCAGCGCAGCCGCCGCTGCGACGCCATACCAGACGAAGCGCGTCAGGCGAGTGCGGGCGGTGCGGGAGAGATAGACCAGGATGATGCCGACGACCAGGGCCGCTTCGACCCCTTCACGAAGCGCGATAAGAAATGCGGAAAGCACGGATTGTCCAGTCTGTCCAGTTGTAAGTAATTTGCAACTACGACTTCGAGTTTACCTTAACCGGAGCTCTTAGGTCAACCGGACTAATTCAGTCCGATTTCTTTGGCTGCTGAATAGGTTATTCTCCGGGCCGCCCTTTACTTTCTGTAACTTGCGTAGAATCAACACGCGGCATTTGTCACCTACGTCAATCCTGTCATCGGTGGCTGGTTTTACTGCACGTTTCGTGCACGTTTTGCCGTCCGCCCATATCTGTTGACTTACTGACTGGCAACCTGCTATAGGTGTGTAGCATGAAAGGCCTATCCACTCGCGAGGCTGCCCAGAAGCTCGGCATTCACCTAATTACGCTCCAACGTCATGTATCGGCTGGCACGGTTCCTGCTCCTGCTATGCAGAGAGTCGGGGGCGTCAAGGTCCGACTCTGGACGTCCCGCGACGTTGAGAAGGCCAGGAAGATTCTCGCCACTATCAAACCAGGGAGGAAAAAGAAGTAGAAGCAAGCGGGACGCGCCGCTGCTTAGAACAGCAACGCGCCCCTAACTCACAAAGGAGGGTTCAGCTCCATGCAAGCTCCAAGCAATATAATTTGTTTCCCCAAACAGTCAAACGCACCAAAAAAAAATCCCGAACAGAAATGCACGGTCCTTGAGTGGATCCGCGCCGGCTGGCAGTTTCCTGGCAAGCCTGCCCCGCCTGACAAAGGCGGTGCGCGATGAGCGAGAACAAGCCGCTACAGGTTTTATCGAGGCAGAATCCTAAGCGAGTCAGACTCCCAAATAACTACGGCACCCACTCGTATGCCGTCATTGAGGTATCTGCTGAATTGCTCGAGGTCATCGCTATATGACCTTGAGCTAGCTTCCCTAAACAGGTCAAGCAACTGCCTGCGGGCTGCGAGGCTGGAATGGGAGGAAGCCATCGCCCAGAGGGAGATTGCAGGAGTAGCCCGCTGGCTGATCGAGAATCGAGACGCGCTGCTACAGATGACGGCCCGGACCGTGGAGGTGCGGCCACTAGAAGAGCTTCCTGGCCAAGTTGAGATTACCGGATCCAAGATGGGACTTGATGTGCTGCTTGGGCCTGAGGACGAAAAGAAATAGCCCCACGCTGCAATCCTAGCAGCCAGGAAACTTCACGAAATAGGCGTCAAGCCATGCCCTGCGAGGGAGCGCGCCATCGCTGACGCCAGGGCTGAAGGAGGCGGCGTGCTTTTGCAGGAGAATGCTCATTCTGGGGGGTAAAACCGCCGCCTCCTCGTGGTAGTTGAGTGACGCTAGCTCTCCCCGCGCTTTTGTTGTAACTGGCAAAACAAACAGCAAAAAAAAGAAGAACCTGACGAGGAGAAGTGAGGTTTTGCAAATGGGTCGGACGCGGAGGGTTGCAGAGGAGGTGGCCCCTAGATACCTGCCAGTCCCCGCTGGGGCTGGGCCGGGGCATAGACCTGCCGCGTCCGTCCCGACGCCAAGACCAGTCTGGTCCTCTGTGTAAGTATGTCGATACTGTCAAAACAAACAGTGCTATAAAACCGCGATATCGCCTGGAGAACTCGCGAATATCGTTCGCGGTTTTACACGCTGTTCACAGAAACTTGCTAGAGTCTGGGAGCTCCGCAGGAGGTCCTCTGCGATGCAAGGACGCTATAGCATTCTGTTTCTCTGCGCGGGAAACTCGGCGCGTTCCATCATGGCCGAGGCCATCATGAACAGCAAGAGGCGGCCCAATTTCACGGCCTACAGCGCCGGTAGCCATCCAGCGGGCCGCGTCAATCCCCATGCGCTCAAGATGATCCAGACCGCGCGGCTGCCGATTATGGGACTGCGCAGCAAGGCGTGGGATGAGTTCGCAAAACCGGACGCCCCGAAAATGGATTTCGTTTTCACCGTCTGCGATACTACCGCCAAAGAGGTATGCCCGGTCTGGCCTGGCCAACCCATGACTGCGCACTGGGCGGTACCCGACCCCGCCGCGGTCGTTGGATCGGAGGAGCAAATCGACCGCGCTTTTCGTGATGCCTTCAACGTACTCGATCGCCGCATCAGTTTGCTATTGAGCTTGCCGCTTGCGAGCCTCGACAAACTTGCGATCCAGAAGGAAATCGACCGCATTGGGAAAGAAGTGCCTGAAGTCAAGGCGCAGCACGCTTAGAGGTTAATTGAGCGCATCAGGCCAGGCGGAATGCGGGAGCCGCACCGCTACTGGCGCAAAGTGGTATAGTTCGACGCCACAATGAAGCGCCGTAATTTCCTCTGTGGCTTGCTGGTTGGGCCTTTGCCCTTGAAAGCTCGATTCGCTCGATTCTTTGCTCGTTACGGTTGATACCATCGAAAAGCACTATGCGCCGTTCGTCAAGGAACTGCGAGAGAGAGTGCGCCGCCTGATGCAAAATGGCCAGGGAATCGAGCAAACCAATTGCACAAATATTGCACAGCAGCCTGCGGCGAAAGGAAGGATTCAATGAAAACACTTGATAACAAAACCGTTATCCGTCCGCAACACCGTTTAGGTTATTCTGTTTCTTGCACATGGGCACCCGTCGCCAAGCCTTGTCTTGCACACTTTCAAGCCTGGTTCTGTTTTCTCTAGGCTCGTTCGCTCAATCGCAGCCGCCCGCTCCCCAGCCGCAAGCTCAGCCGGCGCGGCCGGACCCGAAGCGCGCGCGCAAAGCCGCCGAGCAGGGTGAAAAGGCGCAAGCCGCGGGGCATTGGGAAGACGCTTTGGCCGCTTATGAGGCCGCCGCCCACTACGCCCCTACGGATATCGCCTTTGCCGAGCGCGCCGCAGCGCTGCGCTCGAAATTGGTGCGGTCTTACGCCGATGCCGCGGAGCGGGATGCGATAGCCGGCCGCTTGGAGCAGGCAACCGAAGATCTTGGCGCGGCGCTGGCGATTGATCCCAGCAACCACGACGTCATGGAGCGCTTGCGGCAAATCAAAAACATGGCAGATGAAAGCAAGCCAGAAGCTGTCCCGGAAATTCCCGACTTGCCCCGATTGAAACCGCAGCCAGGGAAGCGCAACCTCGACTTTCGAGGGGACACCAAGACGGTTTACGAGCAGCTGGCCGGAATTTTCGGGCTGCGCGTCTCCTTCGACGCCGATCTGGTCGTCAGGAACGTGCGCTTGAACCTCCACGATGTGGATTTTAAAGACGCCGCTACCGTCCTCGCCGCGGAGACGGAAACCTTCTGGCGCCCGGTGAATGCCACGCTGATGTTTGTGGCTGGGGACACGCCGGAAAAACACCGCGAATACGATTTGGAAGCGGAGCAGACTTTTCCACTTTCTTCCGCCGTTAGTGCCGAGGATGCTACGGAAGTTTTGCGCATCTTGCGCGAGATCATCGGTTCCCCGCACATGAATCTAGACCCGCGCAGCCACAGCATGACGATGCGCGATACCCCGCAGCGGCTGGCTCTCGCGGGGGCACTCCTTCAGCAGATCGAGAGGGCGCGCGGGGAGTTGATGCTGGAGATCGAGCTGCTGGAAGTCGACCGCAGCGCCGCGAGGAAACTCGGCATCGAGCCACCCACCAGTTTCAGATTAATCACCCTCCCAACCAACTTGCTCAACGAATTGAAACAGGCAAATGATTTGTCGGCACTCCAAACGCTTCTGGCGGGAGTCTTTGGAGCCGCGGTCACGGGTGCGTCGACCTCCATCAGTTCTCTGATTCCTCCACTCGTTGCCGTCGGAGGCGGCACTTCTACGTTCCTCCTGACTCTTCCCGCGGCCACCGCCGACTTCTCCGAGGCGCTTTCGCTGGTCGAGAGCGGCCGCCAGGTTCTCTTGCGCGCCCAGGACGGCAAGCCAGCCACTTTTTTCGTGGGCGAGCGGTTTCCCGTTACACTTTCCTTACTTTCCGGCAGCCTGGGGAGGCCAACCTTTACGCCCAATCCAGGCGGAGCGAGCAATCCCTTCCCCAGCACTTCTTATCCAGCCGGGATCGGCACAGTCGCTCTGGTGACCGCAGATTTTCGGAATAACGGCATGTTGGACCTTGCGGCCGTGAACCAAATCGACAACTCGGTTACGGTTCTGCTGAACGAGAGCGGCACTCAGGGCACGTTTTCGCAAGCCACCGGTTCTCCCATTACGCTGGGAACTCCGAGGAGCGCAGCGTCGGCGACGCTGCCTGGAATCGCTTCGGCGACATTCACCGGCAGCGGATGCCACGACCTGGTCGCCAGTGATCCGCTTGCGAACGCAGTGAACGTGCTTCTCAGCAACTGCGATGGGACGTTTCAGAAACCCGTCTCAATTCGCTCGGGCTTCAACCCCACGGCGATTACCACGGGAGACTTCAACGGCGACGGTCACCAGGATTTCGCGGTGGCCAACGAGGGTGATGACTCCATTTCTATTTTTCTTGGTGACGGCACCGGCAAATTTACAGCTGCGCGGAATTCTCCTTTTGTCTTCGCGCCGCAGCTTATGATCAGCACTACGACGCTGCCCGACGGCGTCTTGAATGCCGCTTATACCGCCGCCTTGCAATCAACCGGAGGAGCCGGAACAATCACCTGGAGCCTTGCGGCCGGGACGCTTCCGACGGGCCTGACTCTGAATCCCAGCACCGGCGCCATCACCGGTACACCCAGCGCCGCGGGAACTTCACCCATCACCGTGGAGGCCACGGATTCCGCCAGCCCTCCGAATTCCGTTACCACAGCCCTCAGCATTTCCATTAACACGACAGCTCCGGCGTTTGCGATTTCCACGGCCGGGCTTCCCAACGGAAGTGTCGGCACGCCTTACGACCAGATCCTGACCGTTACCGGAGGAACCACCCCGCTTACCTGGGACCTTTCCTCCGGGGCCCTGCCTACGGGCCTGAGCCTGAACGCGAAGACCGGCGAAATCACGGGAGCTCCGGCGGCCACGACTGCGGGGACAAGTTTCACCTTTACGGTCGCGGTCACGGACTCGAGCGCTGCCCCCTTGACAGCACAAAAGCAGTTTACTTTGACCCCCTTTACTGCCAGCGAGCGAGGCCCGGTGGCGATGGTGACGAATGACTTTAATTCGGATGGGAACGAGGACCTTGCCATCGTAAATCAAACCACCAACAATGTGGCCATTCTCTTGGGGCATGGCGACGGCACCTTTTCTGAAGCCACGAGTTCGCCGGTATCGTCGGGCAATGGCCCGGTGGCGATCGCGGCCGGCGATTTGAATCGCGACACGAAGCCGGACCTCGCCGTGGTGAATCAAACCGACGACACCGTCAGCATTTTTCTCAACAATGGGGACGCCAGCTTTGCGCCTGGACCAACCCCGCTGCTGCAAACCGCGGCGTCTCCGACCGGTGTTGTTATCGCGGACTTCAATCAGGATGGCCTCCCGGATATTGCGGTGACAAACGGAGGAGCCAATACCTTCCGCGTCTTTGTGGGTCTTTCGGGAGGGCTGTTCAGCCAAGCCTTCGAGCCTCCCGCCGGTCCCACCGGTTCCACCCCTACTGCCATCGTCTCCGGCGCTTTCGCGACTGGAGGATTTCCTGATGTGGCGATCACCAATAATGTCTCGGGGGCCGCGGGCGACGTCACTGTGGTTTTGAATCCGGCGAGCCTGTTTTCCGGCGTGGCGCCTGGAGTCGCGCAGCAGCCTTATCCCGCCTCCGAGTATATTGACCTCGGCTTGAAGATCAAAGCCACGCCGACGCTTCATCCCGACGGCGAAGTGACCCTGCAACTGGAATTCGAGATTCGCGCGCTTTCCGGCACGAGTGTCAACGGCATCCCCGTCCTTTCGAATCGCACCTTGTCGCAAACCGTGCGCGTGAAAGAAAATGAGCCGACTCTTATTAACGGCATGACGGATAACGAAGAAACGCGTTCCATCGCGGGATTGCCAGGTTTCGCGGAGATCCCTGGCCTAGGCTATGCATTCGGCTCCAGGGGCAGATCCCTGCAAGACTCCGAGTTGCTTATTGTGGTTACTCCCCGCAGACTGCGGCTGGCGGATCATCTCACCCGCACCATCTATGCGGGGCGTGGCGACGTCGGACGCGGGTTCGCTCCAGGACCTCGCGGGACTCCGGCACCGACACTGCCGCAACCACCACAACCCCAACGGCCGCTTGAGCAGCCGCCCCTTCAACAACCACCGCAGCCGCAACCACAACCGGAGCGGCCGCAGCCGTAGCCGGTTCTCGCCTGGCAAATTCGGAAGCACAAGCGGGTTGTCCAACGAGCTCCCGGAAGAGCTCGCGACAGGGAAACGCGCTTATGGCAGCGGTTCGAACACCACGAGCGGCTGGTAGGTTCGCGGCACCACGGCTTCCGCAATGGCAATCAATTTGTTTTGCTGGTTGAACACGCGCAGTCGCGGAGCCTTCGGCGGCCCTCCGTCGAGTTCCGTCGTGGCGCCAGGCGGCGGTTCGCTGCGTCCTGTTTGCAACTGGGAAAGAGAAATATTGAATTTTGAGCCGTGCCGCACGCGCTTTTCGATCACCGGCAAAACATGGACGCGAGGAAAGTTGGGCAGCAGGTTTTCGAGTTTGATCAAGCAGTTCGCGAAGCGGCCCGCGCGGCCTGCTTCCGCAAGTTCCTCAAGAGCGATTGCTTGTTCGAGAGAGAATTCCCCCACCGCCGTGCGCGTGATTTCCGCGAGGTGCGCGCCGCTGCCCAGCTTCTGGCCCATCTCATGCGCCAGGGAACGGATATAGGTGCCGGAGGAGCATTCGATGACAAAGTGCGCGACGCTTCCCTCGATTCCTGTCAGCTTGTATTCGAAGATCTCCACTTGAACGGGTTTTAGCGTGACTTCTTGTTTTTTTCGCGCCAGCTCGTACGCCGGGCGGCCTCCCACTTTCTTGGCGGAGAATGCCGGCGGCATTTGTTCGAACGGCCCAACGCGCTCTGAGGCAAGTTTCTCGAGCACGCGAGCATGGAGGGTCGGTGCCGTGTCCGCGCCTTGCGCTTGGCCGTCGGAATCATAGGTGTCGGTGGCAAATCCGAAACGGAAACCGGCCGCGTAACGCTTTCTCCTGCCCGCATAGAACTGCACCAGCCGCGTTGCCCGCCCGAGCAGCAACACTAGAACTCCCGTTCCAAGAGGGTCCAACGTGCCTAAATGGCCGATCTGCCGGAACCCCGCCAAATGGCGCACCGCATCGACGACGTCGTGCGACGTTTTTCCCTTGGGCTTGTTGATGACGAGCGCACCGTCAAACGGCACCGCTTGTGGCTGGCGTGGCATGGAGAGAGTTTTCCGTCTTACGTTCCAAGCTCTGAGTAGCGAGGAATCCAAACCAAAAGCTCTTGCAACGAAGGCGCACCCGGGAAAAACCGTTCCCAGCTCTTTTTCCTCACCGGGCACTTGTGAAGCACAAGTTAGAACCTAAAAACGGATGACGGAATGACTGGTCACTTCCTCTTGCTGGCCGGCTTGTCCTTCTTCACTTCCTTCAAGAGCTGTTCGATGCGCTCCAAACGTTCTTCAGAAAGGTCCAGCGCAAAATGCAATTCCGGCAAGCGACGAAGCTGCAAGCGCTCCATGAGCTCGTGCTTGATGAATCCGGCGGCATGTTCGAGGGCCTTGATTGCATCCGTCTGTTCCTGGCTCGTCCCCTTCACGCTGATAAAGACGCGCGCGTGCTTCATGTCCGGCTGTACGCGCACTTCGCTAGCGACGACGCAGCCTTCCAGCCGCGGGTCTTTCAATTCCCCCGCCAGCATGGCGTTGATTTCGTGAGCGATTTCTTCGCCCACGCGTTCGTGTCGATGGTTGGTCAGACTCATATGTGCGCTCTTTAGGGCGCCGCTAGATAATTTCCAATGCCTGGTGGATTAAAATCGAGCCAAGAATGCCGTCCGCCTCATCCAGAACCTTTTGCAGCACTTCATTTACGTGCTTTTCTTCGTTGGAAATCGTCACTACACCGACAACGGACCTTTGCCAAACATCGTGATGTTCCAGTTCTGCGACCGCGACGTTGAAATCCCGCCTGAGCCGATCCTTGAGGCTGCGCAAGACTTGCCTTTTGTCCTTCAGCGATTGCGCGTCGGGGATGTGCAGCTCGAGGGTGAGCAAGCCGACCGGCATCTGCGGCTCCGGGAAGAACTCGGCGGTTTATTTCTTGCCGGACGGTGCGCTCGCCTGACCGGCAGCCTCCGTGGCGCTCATCTTGGTGACGCTGAAGCATTCCAAAACGTCACCGACCTTGATGTCGTTGAAGTTGGCCACGCCCGCGCCGCATTCGAAGCCGGTGCGCACTTCGTTGACGTCGTCCTTGAACCGCTTCAGCGAGCTTAGCTTCGATGCGTAAAGCACCGTGCCGTCGCGCACCACTCGCACCTGCGCATCGCGTTTCAAGATGCCGTCGACCACATAGCAGCCCGCAACCGTTCCGGCGCCCTTCACGCGGAACGTGTTGCGCACTTCCGCGCGGCCGAGGTAAGTCTCCGTAATAACCGGCTCAAGCAGGCCTTCCATGGCCTTCTTAATTTCGTCCGAGACTTCGTAAATGATGTTGTGCGTGCGAATATCGACGTGTTCCTGCTGCGCCAGGTCTGCTGCCTTGCGATCCGGTCGCACGCCAAAGGCGATGACAATTGCTCCTGACGCCGAGGCCAGCAGCACGTCGTTTTCCGTTACCGCACCCACACCTGATCCGATAATTTTCAGCTTCACCTGGTCGGTCGAAAGTTTTGGCAGCATTTCGCTGAGAACTTCCACGGAACCCTGCACGTCGGCCTTGATGACAATCGGCAGCTCCTTGACTTCGCCAGCCTTGAGTTGCTCGTGGAGCTGGTCCAGGGTGATGCGCCCGCCGCTGCTGCGCGCCATCGCAGCGTCGCGCTGCTTGCTCTGGCGGTACTCGACAATGTGCCGGGCCTTCGCTTCGTCGGTCACCTGGAAGTGATCGCCGGCTTCTGGCACTCCCTGTAATCCCAGCACTTCAACGGGCGTGGAGGGGGGAGCGCTTTTTGCCGCGCGGCCGCGATCATCAAACATCGCGCGGACTTTGCCGAACACCGAGCCGCAGATGAAGAAGTCCCCCGGATTGAGCGTGCCATTCTGCACCAGCACCGTGGCCACGGGTCCGCGTCCTTTGTCCACGCGCGATTCCAACACCGTGCCGCTGGCAGGCGCCTCGGGATTGGCCTTCAATTCGCGCAAATCGGCAACCAACAAAATGATTTCCAGCAGCTTGTCGATGCCCTTTTTCTGCTTGGCAGAAACATCCACGAATTCCGTGTCGCCGCCCCACTCCGCGGGCATCAACCCCAGATCTGACAGCTGCCGCTTCACTCTCTCCGGCTGTGCTTCCGGTTTGTCAATCTTGTTGATCGCCACAACGATCGGGACATTCGCCGCCTTAGCGTGATCGATGGCTTCCTTGGTTTGCGGCATCACGCCGTCATCGGCGGCCACGACCAGGACCACGATATCGGTAACCTTGGCGCCGCGCGAGCGCATGCGCGTGAAGGCTTCATGGCCAGGTGTGTCCACGAACACCACGCTGCGGTCGTTCACCAGAACTTTGTAGGCTCCGATGTGCTGGGTGATTCCACCGGCTTCACCTGCGGCCACGTCCGCTTCGCGAATGGCGTCCAGCAGGCTCGTTTTTCCGTGGTCCACGTGGCCCATAACGGTTACCACCGGGGGCCGCGGTTTCAAACTCTCCTTGGTCTCTTCCTTCGCGACCTCCAGAACCATTTCCTCTTCCAGAGACACGACGCTTACGACGCCATTGAAGGATTCCGCCAGCGTCGTCGCCGTGGGCACATCGAGCGCCTGGTTGATGCTGGCAAATACGCCGCGGTCGAGCAGCGTTTTCAGCAGGTCTTTCGCGCGCACATCGAGTTTCTCCGCAAGCTCGCGAATGGTGATGCCTTCGGTGATGGTCACTTCGCGCGGCGGACGCGGTTCGGGCGGCGCAATCACCGCCGCGGCAGCCGTCCCGCGGCCTGACCCCTGACGTAAACGCGTCGGGTGGAGCTTGCGCTCACCCTCGATTTCCCGCTTATCCACGGCAGGGCGCTGGCGCGGCGGAGTTTTGCGCGCATAAAGCGGCTTTCCGGGCTCCGCTTTGGGCGGCAGCTTCTCCGGCAGCGGCGGCAACATTCCCGGGCGACCCGGAGTGCGCGGCCCAGGACGTGTTCCGGTCGGCAGGGGTCCTCGACGGTGCTCGAATGGGCGCGCAGGCTCCGCACCCGCGGCCGCAGGCCGCAGCGGTCTACCCTGGCTTGGCTGCTGCGGACGAATCGGTTGTCCTGGCCGCGGCCCACTGGGACGCTCGCGAGAAATATCGGGCAGCGGCCCGCGATTTCCTGTCGGCAGCGGGCCTCGATTTCCAGTGGGCCGTAGCGGGGCCACTGGTCGGGCAGGGGGACGGACTGCCGGAGCGCCAGGCGCAGCGGCGGCCGGCCGCGCTACAGAAGGTTGCTTGCCTGGAGCCGCAGCTGCTGGTCGAATCGGCGTGGCCCCGGGCTGCGCGGGAGCAGGCGCCGGGCGGATGGGTGTCGGCGCGCCCGCAGGTGCCGCAGGCCTCGCAGCTGCAGGGCTGCCTGCCGGCGCAGGAGCTGGTACATTGGGAGCAGTTTTCGGACTCGCAGGGGCTGCTGCAGGAGCTGCCGCCGGAGCAGGGATCGCGTGAATGGCAGGGGCCGCCGGTTTGGCCGCGGGTGGGGCAGGTGCGCTCGGAGCAATCGGCTTGACAACGCCTGGACTGGCCGCCCGGGCTTGCCCGGGAGCCGCCGCTGCGGCTGGCTTCATACGGGCAGCCTTTGCGGCAGCTTCCTTGGCTTCTTTCTCCGCTTTGGCAGCAGCTTCTGCCTGGGCTTCCGCTTCCGCGACCCCTTGAATTTTCTTTCGTACTTTTTCCGCAACGTCGGCCGGAATCGAACTGGAGTGCGTCTTTTTTTCCGCGACTCCGAAACCGGGCAGAAGATCAATGATCGCTTTGGCCTTGACCTCCAATTCGCGGGCCAGTTCGTTGATTCGAACTTGATTCGTGTCGCTCATGCGCTCGGTTTGCGGCCTCGCCCCCCGTTCCATTCTTACTCGGACTTTGCCTCTTCTCTTTGCCCCGCATCGCCTTGACTCTCGGCGGGAGCAGCTTCTGCCTGGGTTTCGTGCGCAGCGGTTGCCGTTTCTTCTCCGCCCGCTGTTTCCTGTTCCGCGGCAGATTCTACCGGCTCCGCTGCCGTTTCCGCGCCTTCCGTCGGGCCTTCTTCGTGTGCCTCCGCTCGAACGGCCTCTTCGCCACCTTCTGCGGCGGTCTCTGGAGTCTCTACACTCGCTCCGCCTTCACTGGCGGCGGCCGCCTCCGGGCCGCTCTCATAGAAGCGGTTCACTGCCTGGTAGATTTTGTCCACCATCTTTTCGCCGATCCCGGGAATCTCCATCAGTTGTTCGGGAGTCATCGACGCGAGCTTCTCCACGGAATTAATCCCCGCGGCTTCCATCTTCTCTATGGTTTTGGCGCCGACACCCGCGAGCGCCGTAAGCGGCGTTGCCGGCGCGGTCAATGCGGTCATTTCTGCTTCAATTTCCTGACGCTTTTCTTCTTCACTCTTGATGTCGATGTCCCAGCCGATGAGCTTGCTCGCCAACCGGACGTTCTGCCCCTTTTTGCCGATGGCGAGGGAAAGCTGTGAATCCTCTACGATCACCTCCAGCTTTTTGGTTTCGGGATCGACGATTTGCACGCGCGTCACTTTTGCGGGGCTGAGCGCCTTCTGCGCAAACGCCACCGTCTCTTCGCTGTAGGGAATGATATCGATTTTTTCGCCGCGCAATTCGCGGATGATCGACTGCACGCGCATGCCTTTCATCCCGACGCAAGCACCTACCGGGTCCACGTCTTTGTCGCGGCTCATAACCGCCACTTTGGTGCGCTCACCGGCTTCGCGTGCCGCGTGGCGAATCTGCACCGTGCCGTCGTAAATTTCCGGCACTTCCATTTCGAACAGCCGCTGCACCAGGCTCGCGTCCGCGCGCGAGGCGATCACCTGCGGGCCTTTCGCTGCACGATCCACGGCCTTGATCACCACGCGCAGCCGTTCGCCGATGTTGTACGTTTCCAGCTTCGACTGCTCGCGCTTCGGCAGCCGCGCTTCCGTCCGTCCCATGTCGACAATCAAGTCCGGGCCCTCGACGCGCTTCACAATCACCGTGACCAGTTCACCCACGCGGCCGTTGTACTCGTTGAAAATGGTGTCGCGCTCGGCCTCGCGCACCTTTTGCAGAATAACTTGCTTTGCCGTTTGTGCGGCAATACGCCCCAGCACGTCGGTCGGTTTCGGCGTCAGAATCTCCGTGCCGACCTCCGCGGAGGGATTCTTCTTCTTCGCTTCCGCGAGCGTGATCTCTTTCTTTGGATCGTTCACTTCCTCGACCACGGTGACGACCGAATACACGTCCACTTGCCCGGTTTCCGGGTTGAACTTGCCGCGCAGGTCTTCTTCCGTCTTATAAAATTTGCGCGCCGCCACCACCATCGCGTCTTCAATCGCCGACACCACCACCTCGGGCTCGATATGTTTCTCGCGGCTCAGCATTTCGATTTGTTGGTAAAGCAAACTCGCCATATCGCGTCCTAAATCTCCGGAAGCCCCCGCACCCAACCCTAAAACTCGACCACCAGATTGGCCTTGCGAATGGTTTCCAGCGGCAGCTCCACGGTCCGCGCTTCTTTCCCTCTCAACTCCATCCGCACTTTGCCGTTCGCAAATCCCGCCAGACGTCCTTCAAAAAACTTTGTGTCTCCCACCGGCTCCGTGGTCGAAATCTTCGCCAACCGTCCGCGGAACCGCTCGAAATCCGTGGCTTTCTTCAGTGCCCGGTCCATCCCCGGCGAACTAACTTCCAGGATGTACCCTGGGCCCGGAACCAGTTCTTCCACGTCCAAAATCACGCTGAGCTGCTGGCTTACGCGTTCACAATCCGCGTGGCTGATCTTCGGAAACGGGTCATGTACTACGTCGACCGCGTCCAAAGTAATCACCGCCGCCGGCTTGGCCACGCGGTCGATGTACACGCGCAGAAACCGTTGTTTGCCGATTTTCCATTCGACATCAACGACTTCCAGCCCCTCCGAACGCGCCACCCGCTCGGCGGCTGCGCGGATCTTCTCCAAATCCACTACAGAGACTCCTCGAGCATAGCCGGTTCGCACGACACTCCGCCCGGCCCCAACAAAAAAGTGGGCTCGCGCCCACTTATCCGTTCGACCCGCTTCAGAGCGAATTTGAAGTATATTCCCCCGGCAAGGCAAAAGCAAGATACGGGTCCCCCTGAATCCCGTATCGGCAGAAACCCTAAATTCTTCGTGCATTCCCGACAGGATTCGGGCGAGAAATCCTCTGCCCGATGATCAGCACCTGCCGCCACAAGCCATTGCACGCAAAGGGATTACACAGTTTGGCAAAGCTCCGTGCTCGGCAGAAAGGGCTGGCTCGGCAGAGGAGAAGTATCATCCGCGGGCGGCCGCGAAGCACCTTTTCTCAGTTCGCCAGAGCTCAACTCGGGTCGCAACAGCTTCCGCAGCCGCACACGCGCTTTGTGCAGCTGTGATTTGGCATTGCCTACCGAACATCCCAGTAGGTTTGCAATTTCACTGTGCGCGTAGCCTTGAATGTCATAAAGGACGAACATCAGCTTGCATCTCGGCGGCAGTTGCTTGATAGCCTCCTCAATGGTCACGCGGTCGATGTAACCTTCCAAACGCACATCGGGGGCTCCCAGCTCCCGCCGGGGCGCCCTGCTTTCCTCGTTGCCTTCGGGGCACTCGACCAGCGCCGCCTTGGCCAGCTTGGAACCGCGAATCCGCATCAGTACCGTGTTCACCGCCACGCGGTGCAGCCAGGTGGAAAAGGCCGATGCGCCTCGAAATCCCTGAATCTTGCGGAACACGTGCAAGAAAACTTCCTGGGTAGAGTCTTCCGCTTCGTCAGGATTTCTCAGCATGCGCATGCACAGCGCGTAGACGCGCGCACTGTGCAACCGGTAAAGCCGCTCAAAAGCTCCTTCGTCGCCCCGCTGCGCCATGCGTACAACCTTGGACTCGGGCAACTCATAATGTTCTGTCGTCCTCTGACGATGCACCGCATACCTCCTCATCCTCAGGCGCACATCCCGGCGCACTTTTTTGAAGATTTAAGTTGTAGGCAGATAGCCCCGCCAGCTAACGCCCTGGAGCTTTATAGAACCAACACCCTTTTTTTGCGGGCAATCTCGCTGCCATCACAGACGGTTTTTGTAAATGTGTGGAACACGGCGACTTATTCGCTTCTTCCACTTCGCCTGGCGATTTTTCTGCAGTACTAGGCCCGGCAAAACCTTCCTGGGTCTTGGTTCCTTTCTTCCCACAGGATTCACCTGACGCTTTCACCGCAGCGTTTACCCTACGGAGTTTTTCTAAATTCGTTTCTCTTTGCCGCTCGCGATTCGGAGTTTCGGTCGGGCCATGCCGCCGAGAGCCAGCTCTTAGCGACTAGGAATGATCAATGAGGCGGTGATGGATTGCGTAAAGCGCGAGCTCGAGGCGGTCGGAGACGCCGAGCTTGTCGAAAATGTTGTGGAGATGATTCTTGACGGTTTGCTCGGAGATGAAGAGCTTTTCGCCGATTTCCTTGTTGCGGAAACCCTGGGCTACCAGTTGCACGATTTCTTTTTCGCGGTCGCTGAGCAAGGGTTTCTCGCGGCGCGGTCCGGCCTCGGAGGATTTCGAAAACGCCTTCATGACTTCCGCGGTCATGCGATTGTCAAGCCAGATTTCGCCGGCGTGCACCCGATGAATGCTCTTCACCAGCAGATCCGTCGCGGATTGCTTCAGCACGACGCCGCGGGCGCCGAGGCGCATTGCGCGGACCACATCGCGATCGTCCTCGGCGGCGGTGAGCACGACGACCCGTGTCGGCAGGGTGTCGAAATTGACCTCTTCGAGGACCGCGAGACCGTCCTTATCGGGCATGCGCAGATCGAGCAGAAGAATGTCGGGCTTCAGCTTGGTGAGCAGCTTGATGCATTCGACGCCGTTCTGGGCTTCGCCGACAATGGTGATTTCCTCATCGGAGTCCAGGAGCTTTCGTAGGCCATCGCGGAAGATGGCGTGGTCATCGGCCAGTAGTACCCGTATTTGCTGTTTTGTTTTTGGCATATCACCCGAGCGGCACTTCGATTGTCAAACGCGCCCCATGGCCTGGATTCGACTCGACGGTGAGCACCCCACCCACTGTCCGAGAACGCTCCTTTATGGAAATGGGTCCCAACCGCAGGCGGTCCAGTTCGTCGGCCGTGAATCTGCCGGCAAAACTAAAACCTTCGCCGTTGTCGTCTACTACAAGTACTAGACGGCTGTCGTCCTGCGACAGTTTTACCACGACATGGGAAGCCTTGGCATGCTTTTTTATATTATTGAGTGCTTCACGGTAAATCTGGAAGATCTCGCGGCAAACGCGGTCGGGCGCGCGCAACTGTGTCGAATCAATTAGCAGATCCAAGGCAATCGTACATTCGTTGCGATAGCGCTCGGCAAAGCCCCGCATGAGGTCCACGAGGTCGGCGCTCTGGACCCTCAGCGGGCGCAGGTCGGTAACCGTCTGGCGAAGCTCGGCAGCCTCATTCCTGACGGTTTGCTGGAGGTTAGCCAGGGCGCTGGAGGCCTGTTCGGGCGTGGCCGGCACGTGTCGGCGCAGCACATCCAGCTGGATCTCAATGCTCAGGAGGGTCTGGAGAATGCCGTCATGGAGATCGCGGGCGATTCGGCTCCGTTCAGCTTCGATGGCCCGCGCCCGTAAGTGCCTCAAAAGAAAGATGTTCTCGAGGGCGGGACCGATGTGCTGAGCGATACTTTCCAGCCACGCCAAATCTTGCTTTTGGAAGGACTCACGACCGTTGAGCAAAAAGATCCGGCCGGTCGGTTGGCCGGACTGGTCGAAGGAGACGGTGAGAAGAGAGCGAATCTGAAATTCCTGCAGGACCGGGCCGGGAAGGCGAGGCAGGTTCTTAATGGACCTGCCGTCCCGACGGTCCCAGCCAAAGCCCGAGCCCGCACCGACCACCGAGTTCCAGCAAAGGGTTGCGTCCATGTCGTCCAGCAGAAAGCCGTCCGTGCGCGAAAGGGGCAAGCTTTCAGGGATTAGGCGGTCATTTTCGCCCGCCTTCATACGCCAGAGGAAGATGCGCTCCAAGTCGGCGTCACGATAGAGAAGGAGAGCTTCTTCGACATCGAAAGTGCTGCCGAGTTCCTGGAGAAAAAGACGCAGCGACTCCGCGAGCCCCTGATCGACCTGCATCGTGGCGTTGATGCGTGAGAAGAATTCAATTTGTGAGGCAAAGCGCTTGTTACGATCGCCAAGAAAAGCAAGTCCTGCTCCGCCGGCAAAGGTGGCAGCGGTAAGACCGAGCCAAGCCACCACGCGTATCCAGTGAATCTCGCCTTTTACCGCGGTTAGCATAACCAACGTCAGAGACAGGACTCCGGCGAGTGGCAGCGTCAGGTCAAGTCCCCAGCGGATGCCGGCCGCGTAGCAAATGAACATGTAGGGAAACCAGACCGGAACGGTCGAAGGGCTGATAAACATGAAGTAGCCGAACGCCAGAAGATCGCAGGCCAGCGGCAGATGCCAGGAACGGCGGCGGAGCAGGCGTTCGAGTTGGGTGATGACCAAGGCCACAAGGAGATAAGCAATCAAAAAGGAAACCGAACGGCGCTCCTGTTGGGAAATGGGTTCTTCGAGAGCGGCAAGAAGAGCGAGCAAAACAAAAATTGGGCGGGCAGATAGGATTTGCCGCTCGAAGTGATTCCGATCGGTTTGCTGAGTGCTCATGCGCGGGGACACTAGTCCTGTGCATGTAGTCTAGCAAGACGCGTGAAGTTGGTGGAGCGGCGTGCACAACGCTGCAACGTAGCGATAACGGCCCGGGATTGCGATCCGGGAATTACTTTCGCGCCCCGCGTCTTGGCTGTCCGGAATGTCCGGAGGGTCCCTTTTCGCTGCCCCGCATTTGGCGTAAAATGGAAGCGTTCCAGAATGGTGGGAGTAGCTCAGCTGGTAGAGCGTCGGACTGTGGCTCCGAATGTCGTGGGTTCAAATCCCATCTCCCACCCCATCCTTTCA
>Ga0182033_10000182_pt1 | contig 28833 bp, 29 predicted proteins | sample tim00Cox0000000H_FD_125968 | JGI IMG/M metagenome (GOLD analysis project Ga0182033, IMG submission 125968) | Lab enrichment of tropical soil microbial communities from Luquillo Experimental Forest, Puerto Rico - timezero.00C.oxic.00.000.00H | ecosystem: Environmental > Terrestrial > Soil >...
GTCTTCTGCAGTTCGGCGGCTTGCTCGGTCCGGCCCCTGCGAGCGGCGGTAACCGCTTCCTGGACCACGGCGATTTCGGCCGGAGGCGTGAAGTCGTTGCCGGCGACCGCGAAGCGCGGGGCGGGCGGTTGCGCGCGCGGTGCTGGGGTAACGCCGGCCGCCACCTTTGCGGGCGCGCTCGTCGGCCTTGGCTTGGGAAGCGGCACACTCTCGGCTCCATACGCCTGCGCAGCCAGCAAAAGCGTTCCCGCGGCCACGATCGCCGCTATGTTGCGTATGGATATCGCGCTACTCACGCTTTCATCTCGGGTGCCGATCTTCGCCATGTTATTCGTTTGGGAAGATTGACGAAGAGCTAACCGTACCGGCCGGACCATTGATCCGGACCGCGGCAAAAGCGCGGCGAGTACGGGGTGCGGCCCTTTCTTCGCGACCGGGTTCCCGATAAATAAGGAGAAAGCGGGCAGGCGCCGCCCGCGCTCATGCAGAGGATCGTGTTATGACCGCCAAAACGGGCTTCCGGGGCTCGTTCACCGCGTTGGTCACGCCTTTCAAGAACGGGGGCCTCGACGAGAAGGCGTTTCGCGACCTCGTCGACTGGCAGGTTGCCGAGGGAACCAGCGGGTTCGTGCCGGTGGGCACCACGGGCGAAAGCCCCACGCTTTCGCACGAGGAGCACCGGCAGGTCGTGAAGTGGTGCGTGGAGCAGGCGCGCGGCCGAGTGCCGGTGATCGCGGGCGCGGGATCCAATTCCACCGAGGAAGCGATCGAATTTGCCCGCCATGCGCAGGAATGCGGAGCCGACGCCGTGCTGGTGGTCACGCCCTATTACAATAAGCCGACCCAGGAGGGCCTGTATCGGCACTTCAAGGCGATCAACGATGCGATCGGCATTCCGATTTTTATCTATAATATCCCGGCCCGGTCGGTGATCGACATGTCGGTCGACACGATGAGGCGGCTGTTCGAGCTCGACAACATTGCGGGGGTGAAGGATGCCACCGCCAACGTGGTTCGAGTTTCCCAGCAGCGGGCAGCGATGGGCGAGGGGTTCAACCAGCTCTCCGGCGAGGACGCGACCGCGCTCGGCTTCATGGCGCATGGCGGGCACGGCTGCATATCCGTCACCTCGAATGTGGCGCCGCGGCTGTGCGCGGAATTTCAGGATGCATGCCTGAAGGGCGATTACCGGGCGGCGCTCGGGCTGCAGGACAAGCTGATGCCGCTGCACACGGCGCTGTTCATTGAGACCAACCCCGCGCCCGCCAAATACGCGCTCTCCGTGCTTGGCAAATGCGCCGAGACGGTACGGCTGCCGATGGTGCCGCTCGCCGATCGGTCAAAAGCCGCCGTCCGCGACGCCATGGTTCACGCCGGGTTAATCAACTAGACGGCGGTACTCGTCGCGGTAGGGTGGGCAAAGGCGCGATCTCCGGTCTATCCGCGTGGGCAAAATCGCCGATGCGCGTTTGCCCACGCGGACGACAGTACCCATGCGATTTTGCCCACCCTACGAAGATCGGCCATTGAACGAGGCCGCCGAGCGGCTCGGCGAACGAGCATCTCGGCAATGAATTGATTTGGGGAAGCGGTCCATGCTCGAGGAATTCAAGAAATTTGCCATGCGCGGCAACGTCGTCGACCTCGCGGTCGGCGTCATCATCGGCGCCGCGTTCGGGGCGATCGTCAACTCGGTCGTCGCCGACATCATCATGCCGATCGTCGGCGCAATCACCGGCGGACTGGATTTCTCCAATTATTTTATCCCGCTCTCCTCGAAGGTGACGGCCGACTCGCTGGCCGAAGCGAAGAAGCAGGGCGCGGTGCTCGCCTACGGCAGTTTCATCACGATCGTTCTCAATTTCCTGATCATCGCCTGGGTGCTGTTCATCGTGATCAAGGCGATCAACCAGTTGAAGGCGGAAGAGCCGAAACCGCCCGAACCTTCCAAGGAGGTGCAGCTGTTGACGGAAATTCGCGATTTGCTGAGGAAATAAACTTTGTAGCCCGCATTCAGCGAAGCGAAATGCGGGAATCCCGGATGTCGCTTCGCTCCATCCGGGCTACAAAGCGCCCATGGCCAAACAGCAGCAACCGGCAATCAAGATCGTCGCCCAGAATCGCAAGGCGCGGTTCAACTATCACATCGGCGAGACCTTCGAGGCCGGCATCGTGCTCACCGGCACCGAGGTGAAATCGCTGCGCGCGGGCAAGGCGGCGATCGCGGAATCCTATGCCGATGCGCGCGGCGGGGAGATCTGGCTGGTCAACGCCAATATCCCGGAATATCTCCAAGGCGGCCGCTTCAATCATCCGCCCAAGCGCATGCGCAAGCTGCTGCTGCATCGCCGCCAGATCAACAAACTGGCGGGTGCGGTCGAGCGCGAGGGCATGACGCTCGTCCCCCTCAAGCTCTATTTCAACGACAAGGGGCGGGCCAAGGTCGAGCTGGCGCTCGCGCGCGGCAAGAAGCTGCACGACAAGCGCGAGACCGAGAAAAAGCGCAGCTGGGAGCGCGAGCGCTCCCGCCTGCTCCGGGCGAAGGGATGACGCCCGCTGCCTTCACGGCACGGGAAAGCAAATTCCAGGCGTCTGCATCCATTCAACGTCCTCGCTCGTAGCTGCTCCCGTCGGAGCGGACCCCACCCAAGGGTTCGTCCGGCATTCGGACCACTTGAAGGGAGCGACTCCATGTTCGGACCAATGAAGGTACTGGTGCCCGCCGCCGCCCTTGCTGCATCGATTCTCGCGGCACCCGGCGCACAGGCCGCCGGTTGGATTCTCGGTCTCGTCGACGGCAAGTCGATCGTGACGATCGACCCGGCGACCCGAAAGGTCACCGCCAGCGTCGACGTGAAGGGGGCCGGCACGCTGGTCGGTATCGACGTGCGCCCCGCCGACGGCATGCTCTACGGCGTCACCGGCGATGGCACGATCGTCACCATCGATGCCAAATCCGGCCAGGCGACGATGAAAAGCAAAATGTCGGAGACGCTCAAGCCTGGCGTCACCGCTACCGTCGATTTCAATCCGGTGGCCGACCGTCTGCGCGTGATGGGCTCCGACGGCAGCAGCCTGCGCGTCAACGTCGACGACGGCAAGGCGATGGTGGATGGCGCGCACAAATACAAGGACGGCGATGTCAACGCGGGAAAAATGCCGAAAATTGTAGCCGGCGCCTACACCAACGCCTGGAAGGGCACGCAGGCCACGGCGCTTTACGACATCGACATGGCCACGAATTCGCTGGTGATGCAGGCACCTCCGAACGACGGCGTGCTCAACACCGTGGGTGCCTTGGGAGTCGTGCTGAGCGGGCCGGTCGCGTTCAATATCGTGGCTTCGCAGCCCGACCGGAACGAGGCCTGGCTGGTGACCGGCGGCGCGCTGCACGCGGTCGATCTCAAGACCGGCAAGGCCACGATGGTCGGCAAGATCGAAGGGCTGCGCGGCGCGCTCAGCGATATCGCCTGGCACGACTGATTCCGACGCGATCCTGCATTGCGTCCGTCCCGCGGGCCCTCTCGCGGGACGGCGCGCTTTTGCCATTGACCTTGAGGTCGGTGCTCGGATGTGATTTCGCTACCTACGAATAGCCACCGCGCAAGGGGAGGCGGTCGATGGCGCTGCCCGTCACATTCGATCATTGCGTGGTGCACGTCTCCGACTGGGAGCGCTCGAATGCGTTCTACCGCGACGTGCTCGGCGCCGAGCTGATCCGCCGGCCGCAGGGCTGGGCGTACCGATTCGGCAGCGCGCAGCTCAATCTGCACGGCCCCGGCTTTCATCCGGCGGAAGTCGCGCGGCTTCCCGTCGCCCCAGGCAACAGCGATCTTTGCTTCGAGTGGCACGGGCCAATCGTGGATGCGGTTACGCACCTCAACCGCTGCAGCGTTCCCATCCACGCGGGCCCGATCGAGCGCTTCGGTGTGAAGGGCGCCGGCACCAGCGTGTATTTTCGCGATCCCGATGGGTCGCTGCTTGAATTTATCTCGTATCAAAAGGAAATGTAGGGTGGGCAAAGGCGCAATTTCCGACCTTTCCGCGTGGGCAAAATCGCCTCAGCGCCTTTGCCCACGCAGACATGATTTCGTTGGCGATTTTGCCCACCCTGCGGTGTCAGCGGAGACGTGTGATGACCACCTTGCATGACCCCACCATTCTGCCGGCGGAGCTCCCCGTCCCGACGGACGACGGCGCCGCCGCCCATCTCGCCGGGCAAAAGCTTCCCGCGCTTGCGCTGCCGGCGACCGACGGGTCGCGCGTCGACCTGGCAAAACTTGCCGGACGCACCGTGGTTTACATCTACCCGCGCACCGGCGTGCCCGGCCGGGCGATGCCCGAGGGCTGGGACGCGATCCCCGGCGCGCGCGGCTGCACGCCGCAATCGTGCTCGTTCCGCGATCATTTTGCCGAGCTCAAGGCGCTCGGCGTCGCGCAGCTCTATGGACTGTCGACGCAGGATAGCGATTACCAGCGCGAGGCGGCGCAGCGTTTGAAGCTGCCGTTTGCCATTCTCTCGGATGCGAATTTCGCGCTCACCCGGGCGCTGAAGCTGCCGACCTTCGCGGTTGCCGGCATGACGCTGCTCAAGCGCATGGCGCTCATCATCGACGACGGCGTCATCAGCAAAGTCTTTTATCCGGTGTTTCCGCCGGACAAGAACGCCGAGGAGGTGATCGCCTGGCTTCGTTCGTCCAAATAGGCGCGCGCGGCCGCGAACACGGCGCGAAACATTTTCGGCGTCAGCACGCCGGTATTGGTGTTGAGTCGCGAGCAATGGTAGCTGCCGAATACGCGCAGCTTGCCGATTTCGCACGATGAGCCGTGCGCGAAGGTCGCGGATTTGGGCGTCTGCTCGAGCGCAACGAGGACGCTGTCGTGGGCGATGCGGCCGAGCGCGATGATCGCGCAGAGATTGCGCATCTCGGCGATGGTGGCGGCGAGAAAGCGGCGGCAGGTTGCGATCTCCGCCGTGCTCGGCTTGTTCTCCGGCGGCACGCAACGCACCGCGTTGGTGATGCGCGCATCGACGAGCGTGAGCCCGTCGTCGGGCCGTGCCGCGTATTTGCCCTGCGCAAACCCGAAACGCTTGAGCGTGTCGTAGAGAAGGTCGCCCGCATAATCGCCGGTGAACGGCCGTCCGGTGCGATTGGCGCCCTTGAGCCCCGGTGCCAGGCCGACGATCAGCAGTCGCGCCTCGATTGGGCCGAACGAGGCGACCGGTGCATTGAACCAGTCGGGCTCGCGCTGGCGCAATTCTGCGCGCAACGCCTTGAGCCGCGGGCAAAGGGGACAATCGCGGCCGGGTTCGCCCGACGCGTCACGCCTAGCGACGCTTTGTGGACTAGTCTTCGAAATCGTCGTCGTCATCGACCGCGGCGCCCGCGGGCGCCCGCTGCGGTGCCGTGCTGCGCTGCAGGAATTGCGGCGTGTGCCGGTCGCCACGCGGCTCGCGCGCTTCGCGCGCGGCGCGCTCCGCCGGATCGCGGCCGATCTTGGGCTGCAGCTCGACCAAATCGAGAAACACGTCGGCGTGGCGGCGCAGCTCGTCGGCGACCATCGGCGGCTGGGTCGAGATCGTGGAGACCACGGTCACCCGCACGCCGCGCCGCTTCATCGCCTGCACCAGCGCATCGAAATCGCCGTCGCCCGAGAACAGCACTATGTGATCGATCGACCCCGCGATTTCCATGGCGTCGACCGCTAGCTCGACATCCATGCTGCCCTTGACCTTGCGGCGTCCGGTCTGGTCCACGAACTCCTTGGTCGGCTTGGTCACTACCGTGTAGCCGTTGTAATCGAGCCAGTCGATCAGCGGCCGGATCGAGGAATATTCCTGATCCTCGACGATTGCCGTGTAATAAAACGCGCGCAACAGATAGCCGCGCGCGTGAAACTCGCGCAGCAGCCGTTTGTAATCGATGTCGAAGCCGAGTGCTTTGGCGGTGGCGTAAAGGTTGGCGCCGTCAATGAATAGAGCGATTTTCTCGGTCCTGGGTTCCATGATGCTCTCGCGTCTATGCGTGAAGGCGGAACGTCGGCCTCACAGGGCGACGTCCGCTGGACAATGTGCCCGAACCGTCGTTATCGGGAACAAGTCATTCGTGGGCCGCTCAATTGCGGGTGCAAGCCGAGACAACTGATCCGAAAGTACGGTAGCAGGGGACCCTATGGCGGTCCCGACGCCTTGCCTAACAGAGGCATGCCTTGACGCCAAGGGGAATTTAACCAGTGTCCCGATTCCAAAGTTCGCACACCCGCGCGGCACGCTTTAATGCGAACTTCGGAATCTAAGGGACACTGGCAACTTCATGATTCTAGTGCCGCTTTTGAACCCGAAGTTCGCAAATGGGCTTGCCGCCCGGTTGTGCGAACTTCGGGTTCGCGGCACTAGCGGATTTGCCTTGCACTTGGTGGGCGAGATCGCTACGTACCGCCCAGATCTTCCAGGTTCCATCGCAGGAGCAGCTCGCCCATGGCCCGTGTCACCGTCGAAGATTGCATCGACAAGGTTGAGAACCGCTTCGATCTCGTCCTGTTGGCCGCCCATCGCGCGCGCACGATTTCGTCGGGTGCGCAGATCACCATCGATCGCGACAACGACAAGAACCCGGTGGTTGCGTTGCGCGAAATCGCGGAAAAGACCGTCTCGCCCGACGACCTCAAGGAGGAGCTGGTCCACTCGCTGCAGAAGTACGTGGAGGTTGATGAGCCCGAACCTGAGACCGCACCGCTGATCAACGCCGCGGGGGGTGCCGTCGATGCCGATGACACCGAAGTCACCGTCGATCGCATGACCGAGGAAGAGCTGCTCAAAGGCCTCGAAGGCCTCACCCCGCCCGAAGAGCAGCCCGAGGAAGAAGAATAAATCTCCAGAGCCTCTGTCGCTGACTCGTCATGGCCGGGCTTGTCCCGGCCATCCACGTCTTTGTGGCAGCTATGAAGAAAGACGTGGATGCCCGGCACTAGGCCGGGCATGACGAGTTAATCACAGGCGCTTCTGCGTGCCAGCGCACCTCGGCTCGGCCTTCGCCGGGCCGGTTTCATTTGGAAACCATGTGCGTCGTGTCTTGTAGCCGTCGTCCATCGGCATGATATTGTTGGCCAATACCGGCTGATTTGCCGGCCGAGGACCGTTGATGGCGCGCTCCCAGACCGACCTGCCGCGCATGCAGAACCAATCCCGCGCCACGCTGCCGCTCGAGCGCGGGCTCAAAGTCGTGTCCGAGCGAACTGCCAAGACCGCGAAGCCGAGCAAGCCGCAGCCGCGCATGATGCGGCAATACGACCTGATCGAGCGGGTCAAGCGCTATAATCCGGCGACCAGCGAGGCGCTGCTCAATCGCGCCTATGTCTACGCCATGAAGGCGCACGGCCAGCAGAAGCGCGCCTCGGGCGATCCCTATTTCTCCCATCCGCTCGAAGTGGCCGCGATCCTCACGGATCTCAAGCTCGACGACGCGACGATCGCGGCGGCGCTCCTTCACGACACGATCGAGGATACCGCGGCAACGCGCGCCGAGATCGACGAAATGTTCGGCAACGACATCGGCGCGCTGGTCGAAGGCCTCACCAAGTTGAAGAAGCTCGACCTCGTGACCAAGGAGGCGAAGCAGGCGGAGAACCTGCGCAAGCTCCTGTTGGCGATCGCCGACGACGTGCGCGTGCTGTTGGTCAAGCTCGCCGACCGGCTGCACAACATGCGCACCCTTGCCCATGTGCCGCCTGACGTGCGTCGGCGTATCGCCGAGGAAACCCTCGACATTTACGCGCCGCTCGCCGCGCGCATGGGCATGCACGAAATGCAGGAGGAGCTCGAGGACCTCGCCTTCCGCGAGCTCAACCCGCAGGCCTATGGAGTGGTCAGCGGCCGGCTCGACGCACTGGAGGCAAAGAACGTCGATCTGGTCAGCGAAATCGAGCGGCAGCTCACCCGCAAGCTCTCCGACCGTGGGATCGAGGCGGAAGTTTCGGGACGGCGCAAACGCGCTTATTCGATCTGGCGCAAGATGGAGCGCAAATCGGTCGGCTTCGAGCAGCTTTCCGACATCGTCGGCTTTCGCGTGGTCGTCGATAAGCTCGCCGAATGCTACGAGGCGCTCGGCATCGTGCACACCACCTGGCCGGTGGTGCCCGGTCGGTTCAAGGACTACATCTCGACCCCCAAGCAGAACGATTATCGCTCGATCCACACCACCGTGATCGGTCCGGGGCGGCAGCGCGTCGAATTGCAGATCCGCACCCGGGATATGCACGAGATCGCCGAATACGGCATCGCCGCGCATGCGCTCTACAAGGACGAGCTCGGCTCGCCGACCGAGATGCTGTCGCGGGAGTCGAGCGCCTATGCGTGGCTGCGCCGCACCATCGAGCTGCTTGCCGAAGGCTCCAACCCCGAGGAGTTTCTCGAACACACCAAGCTCGAGCTGTTCCACGATCAGGTGTTCTGCTTCACGCCCAAGGGCAAACTGATCGCGCTGCCGCGCCGTGCGAATGCCATCGACTTCGCCTACGCGGTCCACACCGACATCGGTAACATGGCGGTCGGCTGCAAGATCAACGGCCAGCTCGCGCCGCTCGTCTCGGAGCTCAATAACGGCGACGAAGTGGAGATCATCACGTCGCGCGAGCAGACGGCGCCGCCGGCGGCATGGGAATCGCTCGTCACCACGGGCAAGGCCCGCGCCGCGATCCGTCGCGCCACCCGCATCGCGGTGCGCAACCAATATGCCGGGCTCGGCCGCCGCATCGTCGAGCGGCTTTGCCAGCGCGCCAAGATCGCCTACTCCGACGAGAAACTCGCCGGCGCGCTGCCGCGCTTGGCGCGCGGCTCGATCGAGGAGGTGGTGGCGGCGGTCGGCCGCGGCGAGATGCGCGCCGCGGACGTCGTGCGCGCCTTGGATCCGGACTACAAGGAGGACCGAGCGGCCGCCACGGTGACGCAGCCGAAGCCGGCAGGGCGATGGTTTCGACTCAAGAAGGCAAAATCCGCCGAACCCGAGCAGGCGGAATCCGGCACGGCGATCCCGATCCGCGGCATCAACACCGACCTGCCGGTGCGGTTTGCGCCGAACGGGGGCGCCGTGCCCGGCGACCGAATTGTCGGCATCCTCACGCCCGGGGAGGGGATCACCATCTATCCGATTCAATCGCCGGTGCTGAAGGAGTTCGAAGACGCGCCGGAGCGATGGCTCGATTTGCGCTGGGACGTCGAGGGACGCACGCCGCAGCGGTTTCCCGCGCGGCTTGCCCTGCAGACCGTCAACGAGCCGGGGTCGCTCGCCCAGGTGGCGCAAATCATCGCCGAGCACGACGGCAACATCGACAATATCAGCATGGTGCGCTCGTCGCCCGATTTCACCTCGATGACCATCGATCTGGAGGTTTTCGATATCAAACACCTCAACGCCATCATCGCTCAATTGCGGGCGACATCGGTGGTGGCGAGCGCCGAGCGGGTCAACGCGTAGCTTTTCCTGCCGTGCGATTTTGGTGAGCCAATAAGTTGCCGGAAAGCCCCTATCTCCGCCTCGGCGTCAACGTCGATCACGTCGCAACCGTGCGCAACGCGCGCGGCGGCAAGCATCCCGATCCGGTGCGCGCAGCCGAGATTGTCGCCGGTGCTGGCGGCAATGGCATCACCGCACACCTGCGCGAAGACCGCCGCCACATCCGCGATGACGACATCGCCCGGCTGAAGGCGCAAATCTCCAAGCCGCTTAACCTGGAAATGGCCGCGACCGAGGAGATGGCGGCGATCGCAGTGAACACCAGGCCGCACGCTGCCTGCTTGGTGCCGGAACGCCGGCAAGAGCGCACCACCGAGGGCGGCCTCGATGTCGCTGGCCAGCAGAGCGCACTGGCGCCGGTGGTCCGGAGGCTGCGCGACGCGGGCATCTGCGTTTCCCTGTTCATCGCCGCCGAGCCGCGCCAGATCGAAGCTGCGGTTGCGGTCGGCGCGCCCGTAATCGAGATTCACACCGGGGCCTGGTGCGATGCGCTCGCGGAAGGCCGCGCCACTGCCGGAGCGGCGGAATGGCAGCGCATCCGGGAAGGCGCCGAGCTCGCGCGCCGGCTTGGTCTCGAAGTTCATGCCGGCCACGGGCTCGATTTCGCCACTGCCGAGAAAATTGCGGCGCTGCCTGAAGTGGTCGAGCTCAATATCGGTCATTTCCTGATCGGGCACGCGATCGTGTCGGGACTTGCCGATGCCGTGAAGACCATGCGCGTCGCCATGGACCGCGGGCGCGGTGGGGGCGGGGGCGGGGGCGCGGAGCGCGAAGCGCGCGAGGAGCGCGCATGATCATCGGCATCGGCTCCGACATCGTCGACGTGCGCCGCATCGAGCGCACGATCGAGCGCCACGGTGCGCGCTTTCTTGAGCGGATATTCACCGCGACCGAGCGGGCCAAGGCGGAACGGCGCATGCGCAAGGCGGAAACCTATGCGCGGCGTTTTGCCGCCAAGGAGGCGTGCGCCAAGGCGCTCGGCACCGGGCTGCGTGCCGGCGTGTTTTGGCGCGACATGGGCGTGATCAATCTGCCGTCCGGCCGCCCGACGATGGCGCTCACCGGCGGCGCGCTGGCGCGGCTCAAGGCGATCACGCCGGCCAATTGCGAAGCGCGCATCGACGTCACGCTCACCGACGAAGGACCGATGGCGCAGGCGGTAGTGGTGATCTCGGCGGTCCCGCGGGGGGCGTCCTCCTAATCACAGTGTACGAGGCGTTTGCGTCGCGTGCAGCGGGCACGACGCGCGGCTTGCGGTGAGCTGAACGCAACTTATGCTAGCGGCAAATTGCAGCGGGCAAATTGCGGAATCGCCGCATGGCGCCCATGTTTTGGGCGGTTTGCGCCTTTACTGGCGAGCGGCTACAAGGGCGCGGCCGGGGCCGTCGCGGGCGAGGGCGGATCCGGCACGATGGATCAACCAGCTGAAAAGCAAAGCGATTTTCACATCAACCCGGACGGGGTCGTCGACTCGGCGGCGCCGCGGGGCGCGCGGTACCAAACGGATGAGAGGCCAATGAGCGGCACGTCGATGGCAAAGAAGAAAGAGGGCGGAATTGCCGAGACCGGGCGGGTGATTTTCCACGCGCTGATCATCGCGCTCGTCATCCGCACCTTCCTGTTCCAGCCGTTCAATATTCCCTCGGGTTCCATGAAGGCGACCTTGCTGGTCGGCGATTATCTGTTCGTCTCGAAATATTCCTATGGCTACAGCCATTACTCGCTACCGTTCTCGCCGCCGCTGTTCAGCGGCCGCATCTGGGCGTCGCCGCCCGATCGCGGCGACGTGGTCGTGTTCCGTCTGCCCAAGGACGATTCGACCGACTACATCAAGCGCGTGATCGGGCTGCCCGGCGATCGCATCCAGATGATCGACGGCGTGCTCCACATCAACGGCGAGCCGGTCAAGCGCGAGCGCATCGCCGACTACATCGAGACCGAAGAGGGCGGGCGCACCCAGCGCGTGAAACGCTGGCGCGAGACATTGCCCAACGGCGTGAGCTACACCACGCTCGATCTCGTCGACAACGGCTTCTACGACAACACGCCGGTGTACCAAGTGCCGCCAGGCCACTACTTCATGATGGGCGACAATCGGGACAATTCGACCGACAGCCGCGTGCTCAGCCAGGTCGGCTACGTCCCGTTCGAGAATATCGTCGGCCGCGCCCAGATAATCTTTTTCTCGATTGCCGAGGGCCAGCATGCCTGGATGGTCTGGCGCTGGCCCTGGTCGGTGCGTTGGAGCCGCTTGTTCACGATCGTAAGATGAGCCGCGGGCGAAGAGCCAAATCGACGGCCGCGCCCACCCTTCTCTCCCCCGCAAGCGGGGGAGAGAAGGGTGGGGGCCCGGAAGCCGGCGCTGCACGGCGGGCGGCCTCCGCCGATCGCGAGCGCAAAGACGCGGCAAAGCACGGCAAGCGCCGGCGTCCGCCCACCGACGCCTTCGAACAACGCATCGGGTACCATTTCGAGAATCCGGCGCTGCTCGAGCAGGCGCTCACGCACATTTCCGCGCTGGCCGGGTCGCGCAATCGTGCCGGCTCCTACCAGCGGCTGGAATTTCTCGGCGACCACGTGCTCGGCCTTGCGGTGTCCGACATGCTGTTTCGCGCATTTCCGGGCGCCGACGAGGGGGAAATGTCGCGCCGCCTCGCCGACCTCGTGCGCAAGGAAGCCTGTGCCGACGTGGCGCGCGCGATCGAGCTGGGCGCGGCGATCCGGCTCGGCGCTTCCGAGGCGAATGCCGGCGGGCGCGGGCGCAGCGCCATTCTCGCCGATGTCTGCGAGGCGCTGATCGGCGCGCTGTTCGTCGACGGCGGCTACGCGGCGGCTTCTGCGTTGATCGAGCGGCTGTGGAGTGAGCGCATGCGCACGCCGGTGCGACCGCTGCGCGATGCCAAGACGCTGTTGCAGGAATGGGCGCAGGCGCGCGGTCTGCCGACGCCGGCCTATCGCGAGATCGAGCGCAAAGGCCCCGATCACGATCCCGAGTTCCGCGTGACCGTCGAGCTGCCGCATCTCGCGCCTGCCGAAGGGCTGGGCCGCTCGAAGCGCGCCGCCGAGCAAGCCGCCGCGTCCGCCATGCTTACGCGCGCGGGCGTGAAGGCGGATCGGCTCGATGGCTGAACGAAGGCGCCGTCGCAAAGGTTCTGGCGAGAGGAAAATGCGCGAAGCTGGCGGCGATCAGCTTGCGTCGCCGTCGCCGCCCGCCGTCCCGCTCCACGCAGCGGCGGAAACGGACACCCGTTGCGGCTTCGTCGCCCTGATCGGCGCACCCAACGTCGGCAAGTCGGCCTTGATCAACGCGCTGGTCGGGACCAAGCTCGCCATCGTCTCGCACAAGGTCCAGACCACGCGCATGCCATTGCGCGGCATCGCGATCGCAGGCCGCTCGCAGCTCGTGTTCATCGATACGCCGGGGATTTTCGCCCCGCGGCGCCGGCTCGATCGCGCGATGGTCGCGAGCGCCTGGGCCGGTGCCCACGATGCCGACATTGTCGGCGTGCTGATCGACGCCAAGCGCGGGCTCGACGAAGCCTCGCTCGAGCTCCTGGGAAGACTTGGCGAGGTGCGGCAACCCAAAATCCTGCTGATCAACAAAGTCGATCTGGTCGACAAATCGATTTTGCTCCCGCTCGCCAGGTCGGCTACGTCGCGCGGGGAATTTGCCGCGACCTTCATGATCTCGGCGCTCACCGGCGACGGTATCGCCGATGTGAAGCGCTGGCTTGCAACGCATGCCCCGCCAGGACCGTGGCATTACGCCGAGGAGGAGATCACCGACGCGCCGTTGCGCCAGCTCGCCGCGGAGATCACGCGCGAGAAGCTCTATTTGCGCCTGCATCAGGAGTTGCCCTATCAATCGACGGTCGAGACCGACCAATGGAAGGAGCTCAAGGACGGCTCGACCCGGATCGAGCAGACGATCTATGTGGAGCGCGAAAGTCAACGCAAAATCGTGCTGGGCAAGGATGGTCAGACGATCAAGGCGATCGGCGCCGATGCGCGCCGTGAGATTGCCGCGATGATCGAAGCGCCGGTGCACCTGTTCCTGTTCGTCAAGGTGCGCGAGCATTGGGCGGAGGATCCCGACCGCTATCGGGGAATGGGATTGGAATTTCCGAAGGAATGAGATGCAATCAGGCTGATCCGTATTACTTGTTCGTCGTCCCTGCGCAAGCGGGGACCCAGTAAACGCCGGCAGTGCAGTCTTGCACGGCTGAGCAACAATCGCGATTCAGTGGTTACTGGATTCCAGAAGCGATCAGGTGGTGTATGAGATGGCCGCGCGTGGCGATGCGAAGCCGCAGCCAGGAGGACCGACATGGCCTTCACCGTGACCAGCAACAGCTTCAAGGACGGCGACTATCTCGGCGCCGATCACATCCTCTCCGCCGATTTCGGCTTCGGTTGCGCCGGCGGAAACAAATCGCCGCATCTGGCGTGGTCGGGGGCGCCGGCAGGCACGAAAAGCTTCGCGATCACCTGCTACGATCCGGACGCGCCGACCGGCAGCGGTTTCTGGCACTGGCTCATCGTCAACATTCCGGCCAACGTCAGCGAACTTCCCGTCGACGCCGGTAATCCGAGGTCGCCCAAGCTGCCGGCGGGCGCGCTGCAGACCCGCACCGACTTCGGTGCGCCCGGTTACGGCGGCCCCTGTCCGCCGCAAGGCGACCATCCCCACCGCTACCTGTTCACGGTGTTTGCGGTCGGCGTCGATAAATTGCCGGTTGCCGCCGATACCTCGGCGGCAGTCGTCGGCTTTCAGCTCAATTTCAACACGCTCGCGAAAGCCGCGATCATGGGGCTGTACAAGCGGTGATCGGCGCGACGGAGCCGTAATTAACGGCGTCATGGCCGGGCTTGTCCCGGCCATCCACGTCTTGTTTGCGCCTGCATAACAAAGAAAGACGTGGATGCCCGGCACAAGGCCGGGCATGACGGGAAAGGTCGTCGCTAAGTCAATCCGCAAAAGCGAGAGCCCGGACTCCATAACCACGCGCGTGGTCATGGAGCCGGGCTATGAATCAGGCCGTAACGTTCGCTATCGAACAGAGCCGATAGCCGAGACGCCGCGTTAGTCGCTGCGCCTCACCACCACCGGCGCCACCGGCGCCGCCAATACCGGCGCGGCCAATACCGGCGACGCCAATAGGCTTGGGCAGGCGTAGCCGTCGTGGTGGTCACCAAAGTCGATACGCCGACCACGCTGGCAATCTGCGTCCCGACCGTGCTCAGGGTGTAGGTCCCGAGCACCGCCGCGACCGCAAGGCCACGAATCAAGAAGGCTCTCGCCTTCCCTAGTACGTTTCCCGACATGGTGTCACCTTGTCTTGCAAAAACGCGTAAGGCTAGTCTGCACCGCGACCGGGGTCAATCCACCACGGACGTGGCGCCAACACCGGATCGGTTGACAACGCCTTCCTTGCCTAGCGGTTCCGATGCCCAAAAAACCTGCCTACGTGCTCGGCATAAACGCCTACGACCATGACGTGAGCGCGTGCCTCATCCGCGACGGCGCCGTCGCCTTTGCCATCAACAAAGAGAGGATCAGCCGCGACAAACACGCCACCGGCTTCTACCAGAGCGTGGTCGATTACTGCCTCGCGGCCGAGGGCATCACGCTCAACGATATCGATCTGGTGGTGCGCAACTGCTACGTGCTGCCGGTCGAGGACCTCGAGACGCGCATGGTCTCTGCAGACGTGCCCGAGGTCATGAACGATGACGAGCGCAGCCAGGCGGCGAAGCATCCGCTCTATCTGTCGCGCTCGAACAAGGTGATGACGGTCTCGCACCACTTGGCGCACGCATACAGCGCGTTTGCGGTTTGCCCCTTCGAGGAAGGGGCGGTGATGGTGGTGGACGGCGTGGGCAATTACGCCGCCGATATCGCCGAGCCCGCTCAGCTGACCGAGAGGGTCAATCCGCTCGCGCGCGAGGCGGAGAGCTATTACCGGTTCGCTGGCTCGCGACTCGAGACCCTGAAAAAAGTCTGGCTCGATCCGGTACGCGGATTTCTCAGCGACGAGTTCTACTACATGCCGGGTCTCGGCGCGCTGTACAGCCGCGTCTCGAGCTACATCTTTGCCGACTGGAACAAGTGCGGCGAGGTGATGGGTCTGGGTCCTTATGGCCGACCCGGCACGATCAAGCCGCTGCTGGCGATGAAGAACGGCGAGCTGAGCGTCCCCGAGTGGGGCGTCGAATTCGGCAAGCCGTGGCTGGTCGATCGCGAGCGCAACTGGGAAGGCAGTCCATCCATGCGGCATTGGGAGGATTTGTCGCGGCAGGTGCAGGAGGACATCGAGCGCGTGCTGCTCGAACGGGCGATTTGGCTGCGCGAGACGACCGGCGCCGAGAATCTTTGCCTGGCGGGGGGCGTTGCGCTCAACTGCGTCGCCAACGGGCGTATCGCCCGCGAGGCGGGATTCGAGAATATTTGGATTCAGCCGGCGGCCGGCGACGACGGCGTCGCGATCGGCTGTGCCTATTACGGCTACCTGGCGGTTCAGAAAAACCAGCGCTCATTCGTCATGAACCACGCCTATACCGGCGTGGCCTATGACGATAAGCGGGTCCGCGCTGCCGCGAACAGAAATCAGGTTCGCCTGCAGGCGAAGTCGCGGCGCAGCGACGATATCTGCCGGGAAACGGCGCGTCTGCTGGCGGAGGGCAACGTGTTCGGCTGGTTTCAGGGCGGCTCGGAGTTCGGCCCGCGCGCCCTCGGCAATCGCAGCATCCTGGCCGATCCGCGCAAGGCGCAGATGAAGGACATAGTCAACAAGCGGGTCAAGCACCGGCAGGCGTTCCGGCCCTTTGCCCCGGTGGTGCTGGCCGAACGGGCCCACGAGATTTTCGAGGAGCACCGCGAATCGCCGTTCATGCTGCTGACCGAGGTGGTGCGGCCGGAATGGCGTGACAGGATCCCGGCGATCGTCCACGTGGACGGCACCGCCCGCGTGCAGACGGTTCGCCGCGAGCAGAACGAGCGCCTTTACCGTTTGCTGCAGGAATTCGATGCGATCACGGGCGTGCCGGTCCTGTTGAATACGTCGTTTAACGTGAAGGGCGAGCCCATCGTCGAAACGCCCGAGGACGCGATCCGCTGTTTCCTGAGCACCGGCATGGATTATCTTGTCCTGCGCGACCTCATTATGAGAAAGACGCCGGGACACCGGATTTTCGCGCCGATCATCTCGACGTATTCGGATGTCGCGTCGCTGGTGCGCACGACCGTGACCGCCGAGATGCACCGCTAAGCGCAAATTAGGTGCTTCATTTTGGCTGCGTGGAAGCCGCAGGCTGTTTCCCTCTCCCCACTTGCGCGGGGAGAGGGTGACGGAGCTCGTGGCTCGCGCGGCGACGGCACTCAGCCATGAGCAAACGCATCGTCCGTGATCGCTGCTGGGCTGCGCTCATCGACGTGCAGGAGTTCTTCCTGTCCGCCGTGGCCGACCGCCGTTCCGGCATCGAGGGTAACATGGCGAACTTTGCCCGCCTGCTCGGCTGCTTCCAAATCCCCATCGTCGCGACGCTCGAGCGGCCTATCGAGCGGAAGGGCGGCTTGCCTAAGGCACTCAAAAGCGAGTTGGACGGCCGCGCGGAATTTTTCGAAAAAGATTTTTTCGATCTGACCAAGGAAAAGGCGATCAGGAATTACCTGCGCCGCCTGAAGAAGAAGCAGGTCATCGTCGCCGGCTGCGAAACCGACGTGTGCGTGCTGCAGTCCTGCCTCGGCCTTCTCGATCTCGGCTACGAGGTTTACGTGGTGGAGGAGCTGCTGTTCTCCGCTTCGCCCAACGTGGATGCAGCGCTTGCACGCATGAAGAACGTGGGCGCGATTTTTCTCACGTACAAGACACTTTATTATGAGCTCACCGAGGCGGTGGACGGCGTCCCGCTTCCCGACGACCTTCCCGACGAAGCAGTTTGACCATTCGTAGGGTGGGTTGAGGCGCGCCATCAGCGCGGTTACGCGCGTCCATAGCCCGTCGAAGACGGGCGTGAACGCCCTTAAGGACGCGCTATGGCGCCGAAACCCACCGGCTGACTTGCGGCACCCTCAAACGGTGGGTTTTGCTTCGCTCAACCCACCCTACGGCATTCGAGCCGCCCCCACGACTTGCTCCCGCCGCTCGGAGCAGCTACCTGCGCCCTCACCATGCAATGGACCGACGAAGGCATCGTGCTGGGGATGCGCCGCCATGGCGAGGCCAACGCCATCCTCGAGCTGATGACGCGGGCCCATGGCCGTCACCTCGGCCTGGTGCGCGGCGGCGCCGGCGCGCGGCTCCGCCCGGTGCTGCAGCCGGGCAACCGGCTCAGCTCCACCTGGCGTGCGCGCCTCGACGAGCATCTCGGCCATTACACCGTGGAGGGCATCGACCTGCGCGCCGCCTCGTTCCTGCCGGTTCCCCATGCGCTCTACGGCATGACCCATCTGGCGGCGCTGTGCCGGCTGTTGCCCGAGCGCGATCCGCACCACCAGCTGCACGCGCGGCTCAGCGACGTGCTCGAGCGGCTGCTCGATCCGCGCCATGCGGCAACAAACGTCGCGCGCTTTGAGCTCGAGCTGCTCGCCGAGCTCGGCTTCGGCCTCGACCTTGCGAGCTGCGCCGGCGGCGGCGACGCGAACGATCTCGTCTATGTGTCGCCGAAGTCGGGCCGCGCGGTGTCGCGCCAAATCGGCGAGCCGTGGAAGGACAAATTGTTGCGCCTGCCGGCGTTTCTCGCCGACAGCGGCGCCGACCCCGCCATGCCGCACGACATCGTCGACGCGTTTGCGCTCACCGGCTTCTTCTTTCGGCGCCACGTGCTCGAGCCGCGCGGGCTTTGCTTCGCCGAGGCGCGCGCAAGCTTCATTGCCGCGGTGTTGCGGGAGTAATGCTTTGCTGTCGTCCCGGCCGAGCGAGTGAAGCGAGCGAGAGCCGGGACCCATGCGCCTTGTCATATCGAGAGTACACGGAGCATGGGTCCCCGCTTTCGCGGGGACGACACCGGCTAACTACACCGCTCCTACGATTGTCCTCTCCCCGCTTGCGCGGGGAGAGGGGAAGCACCGCGCGCTCCCGCGTTAGCGGTAGTAGCGGTGATAGCGGTGGTGATGCCGCCAGTGCCGCCAATGCACCTTCTTCACCACATGGCTCGCGGTGGCGGCCTTGCCGATCGCCGGCCCGTTCACGGGTGCGGCGAAGCTCGGCGCCGCGGCGGCAAGACCAACTCCCGCTGCCACCACGGCAGCAATCACGATCGAACGCATGTTCCACTCCTCGGTTTGCGGAGGCGCTGGCCCGCTGCCTCCGATGTTCTGACGCTTGGCGACCGCCGATCGCGGTCCGAGATTGGCCGGCCGCGCCGCGTTGCATCCGCCGATCCGGGTTTCCGGATCACCCCGCGTTGCGACGACCAACGCCATTGCACGCAACTCTAGCGGATCGATCCCGAACGGATGCTGGCTGGCGCATTCATCGCTTGTTCATTCCGCGCGCGCGCATTAACTCTTTGTCATGGGCAAACAACTGATTCCTCCACCCGCCGGCGGCGTCGAAGAGATCGCGCTGCGCGAGGCGCTCGAAGAGCGCTATCTGCAATACGCGCTGTCCACCATCACCGGCCGCGCGCTGCCGGACGCGCGCGACGGATTGAAGCCGGTGCACCGGCGCATCCTTTACGGAATGCGCCTGCTAAGACTTGATCCCGACGCAGCCTTCAAGAAATCGGCCAAGATCGTCGGCGACGTGATGGGCAACTTCCACCCGCACGGCGATCAGGCGATCTACGACGCGCTCGTGCGCTTGGCGCAGGATTTCGCTTCGCGCTATCCGCTGATCGACGGCCAGGGCAATTTCGGCAACGTCGACGGCGATAATCCCGCTGCCTATCGATACACGGAGGCGCGCCTGACCGAGGTCGCGCGTCTGCTGCTCGATGGCATCGAAGAGGACGCAGTCGGTTTTCGTCCCAATTACGACGGCCAATCCGAAGAACCGATCGTCTTACCGGGTGCGTTCCCCAACCTGCTGGCCAACGGCTCGCAAGGGATCGCGGTGGGCATGGCCACGTCGATTCCGCCGCACAACGCGGCGGAGCTGTGCGACGCGGCGCTGCACCTGATCGAGACGCCCAATGCGCGCAGCCGCACGCTCTTGAAATACCTGCCGGGGCCGGATTTCCCCACCGGCGGCATAATCGTCGACCCGTCCGAGGTGATCGCCGAGGCCTACACCACCGGGCGCGGCTCGTTTCGCGTGCGCGCGCGCTGGCACAAGGAAGAGACCGGACGCGGCACCTATCTGATCGTCGTCACCGAGATTCCCTGGCTCGTGCAGAAGGCGCGGCTGGTGGAGAAGCTCGCCGAACTCGTCAACGAGCGAAAGCTGCCGCTGGTCGCCGAGGTGCGCGACGAGTCGGCCGAGGACATCAGGCTGGTGATCGAGCCGCGCTCGCGCGCGGTCGACGCCGAGCTGCTGATGGAATCGCTGTTCCGCCTCACCGAGCTCGAGAGCCGCATCCCGCTCAACATGAACGTGCTGGTGAAGGGCCGCGTCCCCAAAGTCGTCGGCCTCGCCGAGGTGCTCGGCGAATGGCTCGCGCACCGGCGTGAGGTGCTGGTGCGGCGCTCGCAATTTCGCCTGCGCCAGATCGAGCATCGCCTGGAAGTGCTTGGCGGCTATCTCGTCGCCTATCTCAATCTCGACCGCGTGATCAAGATCATCCGCAATCAGGACGAGCCCAAGCCGGTGCTGATGCGCACGTTCAAGCTTTCCGAGGTGCAGGCCGACGCCATCCTTAACATGCGCCTGCGCAACCTGCGCAAGCTCGAGGAGATCGAGATCAAGCAGGAGGACAAGGATCTGCGCGCCGAGCGCAAGACCCTCAAGGACCTGATCGGCTCAGAGAAGCAGCAGTGGAAGAAGGTTGCCGATCAAGTCAAGGAGGTGCGCGCCAAATTCGGCCCCAAGACGCCGCTGGGCAAGCGGCGCACCGGCTTTGCCGAGGCGCCCGAGCACGACGAGGCGGTGCTCGAGCAAGCGCTGGTCGAGCGCGAGCCGATCACCGTCGTCGTATCGGAGAAAGGCTGGATCCGCGCGCTGCGCGGCACCGTCACCGATCTCTCCGGCATCGCGTTCAAGGCGGATGATGGACTGAAATTCGCGTTTCCCGCCGAGACCACATCGAAATGCCTGGTGTTTGCGTCGAACGGGCGCTTCTACACCCTCGATGCGGCGAAGCTGCCGGGCGGCCGCGGTCACGGCGAGCCGATCCGTCTCTACATTGATCTCGAGCAGGACGCCGAGCTCGTCGGCGTGCTGCGCCAGCAGGGTGGGCGCAAATTCCTGGTGGCGAGCGCGCAGGGCCGCGGCTTCGTGGTGCCCGAGGAGGAGTGCCTCGCCAACACCCGCAAGGGCAAGCAGGTGCTCAACGTCAGGGCGCCCGACGCGGCGCGCGCGATTGCGGTGGTTGACGGCGAGCTCATCGCCACGATCGGGGAGAACCGCAAGATGGTAATCTTCCCGCTCGAGCAGGTGCCGGAAATGGGGCGGGGGCGCGGCGTGCGGCTGCAGCGCTATCGCGACGGCGGTCTCTCCGACCTGAAAACCTTCACGGCCGATCAGGGGCTCGCCTGGACCGACACGGCCGGGCGTGCCTTCTCTTTGACGGTGGCGGAACTCTCGGACTGGCGCGGCAATCGCGCCGACGCGGGACGGCTGGCCCCGAAGGGATTTCCGCGCACCAACACGTTTGCGCCGCTGCCGGCGAACGGGAAGGGGCGGGACGCCGGTTGAGCGTGTTCGTCCGGCGGTCTGTGGGGCGGAGCGGCGCCACGCGGCGTGGGAACCACACTCTCGGCACGGCGTTGTGTCTCCGCAGCGACAGAATGACTGCGGCGCAATGAACGTCGCGATGAACCTTCTGGTCGGGGTGGGGGTGGCCGACGCGCGTGCGCGGGGATCGACGCGAATTGGAGACTTACATGGCGCACATCCTAGCAAAAGCAGCGGCTACGTGTGCCGTTGCCGGGTTGCTCGTCCTTACTGGCGAGATCTCGTCGCCACGGCAGGAGTCCGGGCTTTACGTCGGCCCGTCCGCCGCCTTCGCCTATGTCCACCGCTATCGCCGCTACGGGTACATTCCCCAGTACGACACGAGTGGCGCCCGAGTTGACCCCTACGCAGTGGGTTGGCACGGAGGGCGCGCGAGCGGAGCGCCCGCCAATCCTTGCACTCTCAGCAAAGCGCAGCAGAACCGCTGCTGAGCCTCCGCGCTGACGGCCGCTTGCGGACGTACGAGATCGTCCGCGAGCCAGCCAGATGCACGCACGTGCCTGGCGTGCGGCCGGTAAACTGACGCGCGCTAACCGAGAATCGGCAGCTGCATCAGCGCGAGCGCGGCGCGGCCGCTCGGGCCGTACGGGTTTCCGTACGACTCGCCCATTTCGTAATGGTTGTAGTTCGGCGCCTCGATCAGCTCGACGCTCTTGCCGGCAGCCTTGGCGGCGGCGGCGAAATCGCGCGCCTGACGCTGAAATTCCGGCGTTTCGTTCGTGCCATACGTGACGATGACAGGAGCACGCAGCTGATTGAGATGGCGTTGCGGGCTCATTGCCTGCTCCATCTCGTCGGTAAAGCGGACGAAAGAGCTGCGCTTGGAAATGCGCACCGGCTTGAGATCGTACATGCCGCTCGAGCAGATGCCGCCTTTCACGACATCGGCGGGCACGCCGTGATCCCGCTCCCAGTCGGTGACGAGAGCGACGGCGGTCAGATGCGCGCCGGAGGAGCGGCCACCGATATAGAGCCGGTTCGCATCGGCGCCGAAGGAAGCGGCGTTCTTGTAGGTCCAGGCAATCGCGCTTCGCACCTGGGCGGCCATCGGGCGAAGGTCGCCGCCCGCCTGGTTGATGTCGATGAAATCGATGGCAATGAAATTCGAGCCGACGTTGACGAACATTTCGGCGGAATACGCATTGTTTCGCGCCGAGCCGCCGCGCCAGGAACCGCCGTGAACGAACAGGAAGATCGGCGCGTTCGGCTTGCGCGCGCGGTAGACGTCGAGCTTCTCGAGTTCGCTCGGCCCGTAGGATAGACGCAGCGGCTCGCCGAGCCGCGCGCGTACTGCGTTGCTGTTGCTGGCGACGCGCTTCTGGATCTGATCGCCCATCGGCGCGTAAAAGCGCTGATCGTAGGCGGCGTCGAGCTCGATCTGATCCATGTCCATCCACACCAGCGGCCCTTTCTGGTGCGGCGACGGGCCCAATTGGCAGGGGATCGGATCGGGCGTTTGCGCGCGCGCCGACATCGGCCACGCGGCCGCCGCACCGCCGAGCAATGTCATGAACTCGCGTCGCCTCATGGCGGTCCCCTTCCGTAGCTTCATCCCAAAGCCGTGGCATAGTGTATCGGGCTTTTTCAGCGCGGGGAGATGCTCGGTATGGAATTGTTACCCAAAGGCGCAAACTTCGTTCGTGCCAAGACGCTCTGGGAAATCGGCCTGCATCTCGCAGGCAATCCGGCCACGCCCTACGGCGGCAACCGCGATATGGCCATCGCCGTCGGCAGTGGCTCTGGCGCGGCGTTCCGACCCTGGCTGAGACTCGCCACCGGCTCCGCGATCCTCGCCGAGCAGGTTGCCAAGGGCGACGGCGTCGAATTGGCGTTCGTCAATCCTTCGGCGCTGCTCACGCAAGCTCATCGGGGGGTCGGCTTGTTCAGCGCGCCGCTTCCCCTGCGCATTGTCGCGGTCTATCCGAGCTGGGACCGCTTCGTGTTCATGATCCACCCGCGAACCGGTCTCCGCTCGCTCGCAGACATCAAGGCGAAGCGCTATCCGCTGCGCGTGTCGGTGCGCGAAGACCCCACCCACTCGACGCTCGTCCTGATCGATCAGGCGTTCGCGCTGCACGGCTTTAGGCTTAACGACATCGAGTCATGGGGCGGCCGGCTCCTCCTTTGCGGCGGGCCGGCCGATGCGCGCCGGCTCGAGCCCCTTGCCCGCGGCGAGCTCGATGCCGTGTTCGACGAAGGCATCAAGGTCTGGCTCGATGAAGCGCTGGCGGCCGGTCTCGCACCGATCGAGCTCGCGCCGGCCGAGTTCGACGCCATGGCGCGGCTCGGGTGGCGCAAAGTTTCGCTTCCCAAATCCCGCTTTGCGCGTCTAGCGCGCGATGTCGACACGCTCGATTTCAGCGGCTGGCCGATTTACGCCAACGCGTCGCTGCCGGAGCAGGTCGCCTACGACGTCTGCGCCGCGCTTGCCGCGCGCGAAGCGGAGATTCCCTGGGAGACGGGGACGGACGGGACGGTTTTGCACATGGGCCGCGAGAGCGACAGCACGCCGATGGACGTTCCACTGCACCCGGGCGCGGCGCGTTGGTATCGCGAGCACAGGCAAAAGGCTTGAGCCGCGGGATGGACGACAGCGCCGCGCCGCGGAGGGGGCTGTATTCAGAGTGCTTCGTCGGGCGTGGCGGCCAATGTTCCGGCGATATACAGGATAAAGCCCACAGCCAACAAAAAGAGTTCAGGAGCCATTGGTTTTCTCCCCCTTGCTGTAGGCTCAAACTTTAACGGCGCGGTCAGGCTTCCGCTGTGATAGTCGTCACAAACGGGCGCTTTGCCTGTCATCCGCTCCGGGCCACAGACGAGACCCTCCACGGCGTCGACGGCACATACCGGGATACCGGAAGCGTGCCTTTTTGTGATCGCCATCACAGCGAAAGGGCGAAGACGGAGTTAGGTCAATTTTCGCCGATCGGCACTTGCGTCTCGATCGGCTTCCTCCCGACTTGAGCCCCGCGTAGCTGCGGGGCTTTCTTTATCTATATGCCGCCGGCGGCCAATGAGCGGCAGCTTACGCGGCTGCTGCGCGCGCGCCGCGAGCGGCCATTGCAGCAAACCAAATCACTATTCGATGATCTCGTCCGCAAACACGAGCAGCTTGTCGGGAAGCTCGAGGCCGAGCGCCTTCGCGGTTCGCAGATTGATCACCAGGTCGAATTTGGTGGGCTGCTCGACGGGAAGGTCGGCCGGTTTGGCACCCTTGAAGATCTTGTCCACGTAGGCGGCGGCGCGGCGGTAGAGGTCGGCATAGCTCACGCTGTAGGCCATGAATCCTCCGGCGTCGACGAACTCCCGCGTCGCATAGATCGCCGGCATACGATGCTGTGCGGCAAGCTCGACAATCTGCCGTCGATTCGCATGCGTGACGGTGTCATTGCCCACGGCGAGCGCATTGACTCGTTGCGTGCTTGCCGTCGCGAACGCGCGCGCCACGTCTTCGCATTTTTCGCACGTCGAGGAGGAGCGGCTCGATTTGCAAAGACCGTGCCGCGCTGTTCAATGCTTCCCATTGCGGCGGAGCGACCGGATTGCTCATGTTTTGCAGGAAGGCAATTCGCGTGACGCCGGGGACCGCCGCAGTCAGCAGCTCGATCCGTTTCGGGATCAGCGCATTGGTGAACGCGCTCAAGCCCGTCACATTGCCGCCCGGCCGCGCGAGCCCGGGAATGACGCCGGTGGCAAGCGGCTCGCCGCTCGCGGCCATGACCACGGGAATCGTCGGCGTGGCGTTTTTTGCAGCGAAGGCCGCCGGCGTCCCGCGGGTAACGATCACATCGACCTGGGCACGAACCAGCTCCTCGGCGAGCCGCGGGAAGCGATCGACTTGGCCGTCCGCCGAGCGATATTCGATGGTCAGATTTTGCCCTTCGATGTAGCCGAGGTCACGCAGTCCTTTTCGCAGCGCTTCGAAATTGGTCGCGTTGAGCTCGGCGGAAATCGTTTCCAGCACGCCGACGCGGCGCAGGCGCTCACCCTGCTGCGCGCGCGCCGCAAGCGGCCACGCCGCCGCGCCGCCGAGGAGCACGATAAACGCGCGCCGACTTACCTGAGGATGTCGTCCCCGCGAAAGCGGGGACCCAGTAACCGGCAAACCTTCGAGGTGGCGCGGGCGTGCCGCACACTCGGCCCGGGGGATACTGGATGCCCGCTTGCGCGGGCATGACAGCAGAGTTTTCACTCGATCACCTCGTCGGCACGGGCCAGCAAGGTCGCCGGCACGTCGATGCTCAGCGCCTTGGCGGTCTTCAGGTTGATCACCAGCTCATACTTGGTCGGCGCCTGCACCGGCAGGTCGGCCGGCTTCTCGCCCTTGAGGATGCGATCGACGTAGCCAGCGGCGAGGCGAAACGCATCGGTACTGTCAGAACCGTAGGACATCAGGCCGCCGGCGGCGGCGAAGTATCGCTCATAATAGACTGCGGGCAGTCGGTGGCGTGCGGCGAGTGCGATGATCTGATCGCGATGCATGATGGCGAACGCGCTTCCCGTCAGTATCAGACCGCCGTTCGGCCTGCGTGCGAAAGCCATAAGGTCGCGCTCGATGCCTGAGACATCGCTCACATCGACGGGGCGCAACTCCACGCCGAACGCAGGCGCAACCGATTGAATTGCGCCCCACAGCCCAATTCCGGCGGTAATCGCGGGATCGCGGAGGATCGCTACTCGGGTCACGCTTGGCAAAACCTGCTTGAGCAACTCCAGCCATTTTGCGCCAATGCCGTATTCAAATGGCGTAAAGCCCGTGATATTACCGCCCGGCCGCGCCAGGCTTTCGACATATCCGGCGCCGACCGGATCGGACGCGGTCGCGAACACGATCGGCACGGTGCGGGTTGCCCGCAGCAATGGCCCCACTGTCGCGCTGCCACTCGCGAAGATGACGTCCGGTACAAGCGCAACCAGTTCGGCCGCGTGTCTGCGCGTCCCACCCTCATTGCCTGCGGACCAGCGAGAGTCGATTTCAACGTTGGTTCCAACGGTCCATCCTAATTGTTGCAGCCCTTGCAGAAACGCCGCGTACCGGGTTTGCACTTGCGGGTCGCTCGCGGTCCAGGGCATGAGCGCGCCGATGCGTCGCATCGGCTTGCGCTGCTGCGCGCGCGCCGCGAGCGGCCACGTCGCCGTCGCCGCGCCGCCGAGAAGCGATATGAACTCGCGCCGTTTCACCGACCGGCATCTCCCGTGCGTGCGGCAAAAGCATAGCACAGCTCAGGATTGCCGGAGACTGCTGCCATACGGGATTCTGGGCCCGCCTGTTTCCGGTTTGTGTCAGTAAGCGCGGGGCAGTACGCTCGCGTGCCCGCCGAATGTGCGCTTCGCTCCAATTGCTCCCCGCCCGCGTTGGCATTTAGCTCGTGCTGTGCTTATAAGCGGCGCCGCTTCATCTCGCTCTTTTCCGCTATGGCTCGATAACTGGGAAGGCAGAGGCTCTTTGATCATGCACCAACTTTCATTCCGCGATGCGCTTTACGCAGGTCGCCCGTTTGGCGTGCTCGTCGTCGCTAGCGTCGCTGTCCTGGGAGCGCTTGAATGTCCGGGGGCGACCGCCTTCGCGCAAACTGCCGAGAGAACAACAGATCCCGCAGTTCGTCCGGAGTTTCGCGAGCCGGTAACGCTGACGAGCAAGGAAGGCGTCCTCGAAGTTCGGCTGACCGCGCGGCAGGGCCAGGCTACCCTCGATACAGTAGCCAAGCCGGTCCAAAATTTTCTCCTTTTCGACTACGACGTAATCCGTGGCACGGCATCCAATGGACAGAAGTCCGGCGGCAATCTCTATCCAGCGCCCACTCTCCAGGTATTTCCCGGCGAAACGCTGATCGTCCATTTCGAAAACGGCCTCACCGGCCTGACCATCCGGGATTACTTCATTCCGCAATACACGCCGAAGGATCAGCCCGTTCCCCTCTACCCGGAGCAGATGACCTCCTCACCGATCAATCTGCACACGCATGGAGCGCACATCAGTCCGAGGGGAAATGCCGACAACGTCATGCTGCACATCCCTCCAGGGATGTCGAACACCTTTACCTACGACATACCGAGGAACATGCCGCAAGGGCTGTACTGGTATCACTGTCATCTTCATGGACTCACCGCGGCGCAGGTTTATACGGGTCTGGTGGGTTTGCTTGCGGTCGGACGAACGGACGGCAACCTGCCGCTTGTCACGGAGAAAAGCATTCCCATCCGGAACATGGGGCTTCAGTACAACTTCGTCTTTGACCGCGCCGGCGGTCTGGCGCAACTCAACAACGTGAACTGGCCCCAGTGGGCCAGCACGATAATCCCGCCGAAGCAGGGCGAGCTGGCGAACGGCACCTACCGGCCTTTGCTCACGCCGGTTAACTTCAGCCAATCGAAGCCGGGAACGAAGTACTTTACGGTCTGGTATGAGGGGCCGCTTTCAATCCGCAATCGTCGCGGGAGCCTCCAGTCCATTCCAGCAATCTGCAGCACTTCGTCGCGGCGGGCGGCAAAGCCGAGAGCGATGTGCCGGCGAATCCATCGCTGCCGGATTACCAGCGGGATGTGCAATTCACGGTGAACGGCCAGTTTCAGCCGGTCATCAGGAGCAAGGCCGGCCAGACCGAGATCTGGGTGCTCGCGAATGTGAGCGACTTTGCCTACATGAACGTCCAGCTCACGGAAACGGCGAGCGGGCGCCATCCGCCGATCGCCATCGTTGGCCAGGATGGGAATCCTTATACCACCGTCCACTATCCGCCGACCGACAACGGCACCCGGCTGCTCATTCCACCGGCGAGCCGGTTCGCGATTGCGGTGACGATACCGGCCGAAGGCGAGCTCGTTCTCGAGATGCCGGAGCGCGGAGGCGGCGCAAAGACGATCACTGAGCCCGGCGTGCTCTACACCAACAATGGAACGGATAATCCCCCAGCCGTGCTGGGGAGCCTGAGCGTCCTGCCCTCAGCAGTCAGCTATGCCGACGGGTTCTTCGTCTTTCCGACCCAGGTGCTGGCGCGAGCGACCGCCGCGGAAGCAGGCGGCGTAACGACCCCCTTCATCGAAGGTCAGTCGCTTGGCGGCTACACGTCCTTTGTCGACCTGGCTAGCACCAGACCGGACTTCACGCGGCAGATCCTGATCTCCGGCGGATTTCTCAACAACATGGCGAGTCTCGAGGACCCGAAAGCGTTCGTGTATGCATTCGACGGCGGCGCGTTCCCTTACGTGCCGCTGATCCAGCCGCGGCTCAACTCGGTCGAGGAGTGGAGGTTCGTCAATCACAACAACGACGAGCATCCGATCCATATCCACGTCAATGACTTTCAGGTGATCGAGTACTTCGATCCGACGACCGGGCTGCGGACCGGCCCCGACAAGTTTTCGATCGACAATGCCAATGCGCCGGCACCGACCATGCACAGCGACGAGAGCGTGATCCAACCCGGCATCCTCGCGATCCGCACCCGGTTCGACGAATACACCGGGCTTTACGTGATGCATTGCCA
>Ga0182033_10000184_pt1 | contig 28641 bp, 28 predicted proteins | sample tim00Cox0000000H_FD_125968 | JGI IMG/M metagenome (GOLD analysis project Ga0182033, IMG submission 125968) | Lab enrichment of tropical soil microbial communities from Luquillo Experimental Forest, Puerto Rico - timezero.00C.oxic.00.000.00H | ecosystem: Environmental > Terrestrial > Soil >...
GAGAAGTAGGCCCCCTTTTGCAACGGCCGGCGCAATCGCCGGCCATTCTGTTATTTTGACAACAGCCAACACGGAAAAGAGAGGTTGACCGGCGCGTAAAGCTCGCTCACAAAATGCGGCGACGATCTTGAGGAAAAGCCTTCCCATGGCCAAGCTCTTGCGGTTGCTCGCATTCGACTGCCAAGACCTCGCTGTTCTCTCCGCAAATTTTCAGGATGGATTGGTGCGGATTGGCGAGATGACCTATTTGCCCCGCGCGCAGCGATTTGTCCTCATCGCGGCGCGGTTCGACTGGGTGAGATCGCTTGAAGGAGCAAGGGAGCGCTGCCGCGCCGGTCTCCATTTCGACCATGTGACCAAGGTTTCCCGCATGGGCTTCGAACAGCATGAGCGGGACGCGGTTTTGAACATTCTGAGCCTCAGCTTTGTCGAAACGGAACCACCCGCCGGAACGGTGGAAATTACATTCTCCGGCGGCGCCGCGCTGCGGCTCGAAGTTGAATGTCTCGAAGCGCAGGCGCACGATATTGGGCCGCGCTGGAAGGCCACGACGCAACCCGGCCACCCGATTCTGAACGGGGATATCTCAGCGTAGCCGTCTCGGGGAGAAGAGCAACAGATTCATTCCGGCTCCCTTTCACTCACGAGGCCGCCGCTGAAAACGCGGCTGGCAAGAACGTCGGCCTCGTCGATCGTCACCAGATCCTCGATTGAGACAGGCATATCGCTGGCAAAATGCCGGTTTGCATGGCGCAGCCGCATGCGGTCGATCGCATTGCGGATCGAGCGGGCATTGGCGAAATGCGGCTGTTCGCGCCGCATCTTGATGTAGTTCTGGAAGGCTGCCGCTCCTTCCGGGCTGAAGTGATAGTTCTGCGCCGTCAGCATTGTTTCGCCGATCGCCATCAGCTCACCGTCGCTGTAATCGGGAAAGTCGATATGATGCGCAATGCGGGAGCGAAAGCCCGGATTGGACCTGAAGAAACGATCCATCCGCTCGGCATAGCCTGCCAGAATGACGACGAGATCCTCGCGCTGATTTTCCATGACCTGAAGCAGGATTTCGATCGCCTCCTGGCCGTAGTCGCGTTCATTCTCCTGGCGATAGAGGTAATAGGCCTCGTCGATGAACAGGACACCACCCATCGCCTTCTTCAAGATCTCTTTCGTCTTCGGCGCGGTATGGCCAATATATTGGCCGACGAGATCGTCTCGCGTGACCGATACGAGATGACCTTTGCGCACAAACCCGAGCTTGTGCAGGATTTCCGCCATTCTGAGCGCGACCGTCGTCTTGCCGGTACCCGGATTGCCGGTAAAACTCATATGCAAGGTTGGCGTCTCAGAGCTTAGCCCAAGACGCCGCCGGACACGATCGACAAGAAGGAGCGCCGCAATCTGCCTGATACGCGCCTTGACCGGGGCGAGCCCGACAAGCTCGCGATCGAGCTGGTCGAGCACTTCCGCGACATGGGTTTCAGATAATTCGCGCCGCAGATCTATCGCTTCAGGCGGAGCGGCGATGGCCGTCTCCGCCGCGTCTTCGTGCGAGATGTTGCCCGAGCCTTCGCAGGCTTCCATGGTTCGCACTCCTCAAGCCTGATAGCGCTGCCCTTCAGGGCGATCGGCCGCATAGGACTGGACAGCGTAGCGGAAGGTGCGCCCATCGCCTTCCTGGCGAAGCAGCCGGAACCCCGGTTCCTCTTTCGGCCGGCTGACCAGGAAGGAAATCCGCACGCTCTCCCAGCCATGCGAGGAATCGAAGCCGGAGACGCGGATATAGCAGCGCTCGCCATAGGCCTTGCGGCAGGCATTGAGCTCCAGCATCACAGCGCCCGCATCCTTGATGTCGAACATCGGCAATCCCCACATGTCCCAGAAGGTATTGCGCGGATGCGGATCGTCGGTGAATTCAATATTCACGGCCCAACCCTTGTCGATGCAATATTGCACCTGCGAGCGGATCTGATCGTCGGTGAGATCGGGCAGAAAAGAGAAGCAGCCTTGTGTGATGCGCATTGTGGTCTCCCTATTCCGCCGCTGTCGCCGTCGGAACGAAGTCGGGCGTATCGGTCGAAGCATAGTTGAAGGTCACGTCCTTCCAGGTGTCGAGCGCCTGTTTCAAGGGCGTGCAATTCCTGGCGGCCTCTTCGAGAATCCGTTGGCCTTCGGCCAAGGTGTCGCGGCCGCAATTGCGCGCGAAAATCATCGCCTCCAAGGCGACGCGATTGGCCGTCGCGCCTGCGGCAATGCCCATCGGATGACCAATCGTGCCGCCGCCAAATTGCAGCACCACATCCTCGCCGAGAAAGTCGAGAAGCTGGTGCATCTGCCCGGCATGAATGCCGCCGGAAGCGACCGGCATGAGCTTGTTCAGCGAAGCCCAATGTTGATCGAAGAACAAGCCATGTTCGAGCTGTTGCGGGTTCAAGTCCTCGCGGCAAATGTCGTAATAGCCGCGCGTGGTGTTTGGATCGCCCTCTAACTTGCCGACCACGGTTCCGGCATGGATGTGATCGACACCCGCAAGCCGCATCCATTTGGCGATCACGCGGAAGGACACGCCATGCGTCTTCTGCCGCGTGTAAGTCGAGTGACCGGCGCGATGAAGATGCAAAATCATGTCGTTCCGGCGCGCCCATTTCGCCATGGACTGGATCGCCGTATAGCCGATCACGAGGTCGATCATGACGATGACCGAGCCGAGCTCTTTGGCAAATTCGGCCCGCTCATACATGTCTTCCATAGTGGCCGCTGTCACATTGAGATAGGTGCCCTTGACCTCGCCTGTCGCGGCTTCGGCGCGCTTCACCGCCTCCATGCAATGGAGGAAACGGTCGCGCCAGTGCATGAAGGGCTGCGAATTGATGTTCTCGTCGTCCTTCGTAAAGTCGAGACCGCCTTTCAAGGCTTCATAGACCACGCGGCCATAATTGCGCCCTGACAATCCGAGCTTCGGCTTCACTGTCGCGCCAAGCAAGGGCCTGCCGAATTTGTCGAGACGTTCGCGTTCGACGACAATGCCGGTCGCCGGCCCCTGGAAGGTTTTCACATAGGCGACGGGCAGGCGCATATCCTCGAGGCGCAGCGCCTTCAGGGGCTTGAAGCCGAACACATTGCCGATGATCGAAGCCGATAGATTGGCAATCGAGCCCGGCTCGAAAAGATCGAGATCATAGGCAATGAAGGCAAAATAGGAGCCGGGCGCATTCGGCACCGGATCGACGCGATAGCATTTCGCCCGATATTTCTCGCAAGCTGTCAGGCGGTCGGTCCAGACAACCGTCCAGGTCGCTGTAGAGGATTCGCCTGCAACCGCCGCCGAGGCCTCGATCGGATCGACACCATCCTGCGGCGTGACGCGGAAACAGGCGATGATGTCGGTGTCCTTCGGCTCATAATCGGGCTGCCAATAGCCCATGTTGCGATATTCCATCACACCGGCTGAATAACGGCTGCGCGGTGCCTTCAGGCTTTTTTCGATGACGTTCATGAATTCTCTCCCTATTCAGCCGCGGTGCGTTGCAATTCCAGATGATGATCCAGGCTCCCCGCCGCATAGCGCTTGGCCATGGCCGGCATTGGGAGGACCTTGATTTTCGAGGCATTCCCCGCCGTGCCGAATTGCTCGAAACGTTCCCGGCAAAGATCGCGCAGACGATCCATCGCGGGCTTCAGGAATTTGCGCGGATCGAATTCGCCGGGACTGGTTTGCGCGACGCGGCGAAACTCGGAGGTCATCGCGAGGCGGCAATCCGTATCTATATTGACCTTGCGCACGCCATGCCTGATGCCGCGTATGATTTCCTCGACCGGCACACCATAGGTCTGACGCATCTTCCCGCCATGCGCATTGAAGACATCCTGCAACTCCTGCGGCACAGAGGAGGACCCGTGCATCACAAGATGGATGTTCGGCAATTTCGCGTGGATCGCCTCGACGACCTGCATCGACAGGATTTCACCATCGGGCTTGCGGGTGAATTTATAGGCTCCATGCGATGTGCCCATCGCGATGGCCAGGGCATCGACCCGCGTCCGCGTCACGAAATCGACCGCCTGATCGGGGTCGGTCAGGAGCTGGCGGCGGCTGAGCTTGCCTTGTGCGCCATGCCCATCCTCCTGCTCGCCGCCGCCATGTTCGAGCGAGCCCAGAACGCCAAGCTCGCCTTCAACCGAAGCGCCGACCGCATGGGCCGCCTCGACAACTTTGCGGGTGATATTGACGTTATATGCGTAAGATGAAGGCGTCTTCGCATCTTCTTCAAGCGAACCATCCATCATCACCGATGTGAAGCCGTGCTGGATCGCAGTGAGGCAGGTTGCTTCATTATTGCCATGGTCCTGATGCAGACAGATCGGAATCTGCGGATACATCTCGCAGAGCGCCTCGATCATCCTGGCAAGCATGATGTCGCCGGCATAAGCGCGCGCCCCGCGGCTTGCCTGAATGATCACTGGAGCGTCAACGGCTGCGGCGGCATCGAGGATCGCAGCCCTTGCTCCATATCGTTGATGTTGAAGGCCGGGACGCCATAATCGTGCTCGGCGGCATGATCGAGAAGCTGACGCAGTGTGATGCGGGCCATGCGATGTTTCTCCGTCACTAATTGTGGATAGGGGCTTTGATGCCGGGCAATTCCCCATCGAGGCTGGCGCGAACTTCAGACAGGATCGCCTCGACCGTAATGCCGAACTTCTTGAAGAGATCGGAGGCGGGAGCGCTGGCCCCGAAGGAATTCATCCCGATGAAACTGTCATCTGGCCGCAGCACGAGATCCCAGCCCTGCCGCAAGCCAGCCTCGATCGCAATACGCGGCGCTTCGCCGAGAACGCTCTTGCGATAGGCGGCGGGTTGCGCCGCAAAGAGCTCGAAGCAAGGCATGGAAACGACAGCGGCCTTGATGCCCTCCTCGTGAAGCTTTGAGGCCGCTTCGACAGCAAGCGAGACTTCGGACCCCGTTGCAAAAAACGTCACGTCCCGCGAGCCCCGGGTTTCCTTCAGGACATAGCCGCCCTTTTGCGAAAGGTTCTCGTCACGATGTTCGCCGCGCAGCGTCGGAAGATTTTGACGCGACAGACAGAGCGCGGAAGGTCCTGTCCTTGTGCCGAGCGCAACCTCCCAGGCTTCCGCCGTTTCAATCGCATCCGCTGGCCGGAAGACAAGAAGATTGGGAATCGCGCGCAAGGCCGCGAGATGCTCGACGGGCTGATGCGTCGGTCCATCTTCGCCGAGCCCAATCGAGTCATGCGTCAATACATGAATGACTCTTTGGCGCATCAGCGCGGCAAGGCGTATGGCCGGGCGGCAGTAATCTGAAAAAGTGAGAAAGGTGCCGCCGAACGGGATGAACCCGCCATGCAGGGCAATGCCATTCATGGCCGCTGCCATGCCATGTTCGCGAATGCCATAATGGATGTAATTGCCGGCAAAATCATGCGGCTTGATCGGCTCCGCGCCCGCCGCCTTGGTATTGTTCGAGCCGGTCAAATCGGCCGATCCGCCAATCAGATTGCTTTGCACCTTGGCAAGTTCATCGAGCACCTTTTGCGAGGAAACGCGGGTTGCCTGCGCGGCCTTCGCTTCGCTCGCCTTGCGCTTGAAGGAGGCGATAGTCTCGAACACCGCAGGATCGATGCGTCCGGAAAGATCCGCATCGAAATTTTGTTGAAGGCTCGGGTCCAGGCTCTCAAGGCGTGCCTGCCAAAGATCATGTTGGCGCGCAGCCCTCTTCGCGCATTCCCGCCAGGCGGAAACAATCGGTGCTGGAATATCAAAAGGCTCATGCGCCCAGCCGAAGCCTTCGCGAGCGGCGGCGACTTCCTTGGCCCCAAGCGGCGCGCCATGCACCCCATGAGTTCCAGCCTTGGTCGGCGCGCCAAAGCCAATGGTAGTCTTGCAGGCAATCAGCGCAGGGCGATCCGACTCTTGCGCGGCCTCGATCGCTTGCGCGATTTGCTCCGCATCATGCCCGTCGATACGGAAAGCCTTCCATCCCGCCGCCGTGAACCGCGCCAATTGATCGGTCGAATCGGCAAGCGAAACCTTGCCGTCGATCGTGATCCCATTGTCGTCCCAGAACAGGATCAGCCTGGACAGCCCGAGATGCCCGGCCAGCGCAATGGCTTCGTGGCTGATACCTTCCATGAGACAGCCATCGCCTGCAAACACGTAAGTACGATGATCGACGATCTCCGACCCATAACGCGCGGCCAACATACGCTCGGCCAGCGCCATGCCGACGGCTGTCGCAAGGCCTTGACCAAGCGGGCCGGTGGTCGTCTCGACGCCCGGCGTATGACCATATTCGGGATGGCCCGGCGTCTTCGAATCGAGCTGGCGAAACCGCTCCAGCTCCTCGCGCGTCATGCCGGGATAATCGAGAAGATAGAGCAGCGCATAAAGCAGCATCGAACCATGCCCGGCGGAGAGCACGAAACGGTCGCGGTCGGCCCAGGCAGGATCGGCGGGATCGAATTTCAAAAAGCGCGTGAAGAGAACGGTCGCGACATCGGCCATGCCCATTGGCATTCCGGGGTGTCCGGAATTGGCTTTTTCCACCGCATCCATGGCAAGGACACGCAGGGAATTGGCCATCTCCGCATGGGTGACGTGATGCGCGGCATTGTCCGAAACGTCATTCGAAACTTGCACGAGAATATTCGGGGCGACAATATTCATGAATGAAGCTCCAATCAGCTTGCCCGCCTGCGCCGTTCGGCGAGCTGGAGGATGAAGGGCGTCAGGATCAATTGCATCGCGAGATCGAGCTTGCTGCCCGGAATGACGATGGAATTCGCCCGCGACATGAAGCTGTCGTGGATCATCAAATGCAGATAGGGAAAGTCGATCCCGCGCGGATTGCGAAAGCGAATGATGACCATCGATTCATCGGCAGTCGGAATCCACCGCGCGATGAACGGGTTCGACGTGTCCACTGTCGGCACACGCTGAAAGTTGATGTCCGTCTGCGTGAATTGCGGGCAGATGTAGTGAACATAATCCGGCATGCGCCGCAAAATCGTGTCCATCACCGCTTCGGTGGAATAGCCGCGCGCTGAGCGGTCACGATGAATCTTTTGAATCCATTCGAGATTGATGACCGGCACAACGCCGATCTTCAGATCGGCATATTTGCCTATATTCACCTTTTCGGTGACGATCGCCCCATGCAGCCCTTCGTAAAAAAGCACATCGCTTTTTTCCGGCAGCGGTTCCCAATCGGTGAATGTGCCAGGTGCCGATTTATAGAGCTCGGCTTCGGCTGCATCGTGAACATAATGCCGCGTCTTGGAAAGACCGGTTTCGCTATAGGTGCGAAACACGGCTTGGAGTTCTTCGAGAAGATTGGATTGCGGACCGAAGTGACTGAAGTGAGGGTTCCCTTTCGCCTCCTCCTCCGCAATCATCTTGCGCATTGCGATGCGATCGTAACGATGGAACGCATCGCCCTCGATATAGGCGGCGTCGATCTTCTCGCGGCGGAAGATCTGCTCGAAAGTACGCCGCACCGAGGTTGTTCCAGCCCCCGAGGAGCCGGTCACAGAAATGATCGGATGCCTGGCTGACATCAACGTCTCCCCTCAAAGACGCATGAGACCACGCCGGCCAAAAAGGGGCGCGTGCTCGGCGGAGAATTGCGGATCGCTGTGATATTGCTGAATGAGTTCGACACTATCGGCCGATCCGAAAACGAGCGGCACCCTGGCGTGAATTCCGGCCGGCACGATATCGAGGATTAGGTCGGAACCATCGGTTGCCGCGCCCCCTGCCTGTTCGACAAGGAAGGCTATTGGGTTGGCCTCATAAACGAGGCGCAAGCGCCCTTCGCCGTAACGCGTGCGCTGATCGCGCGGATAGAGAAAGACACCGCCGCGCATGAGGATCCGGTAATTTTCGGCAACCAGCGAGGCTATCCAGCGCATATTATGGTTGCGCTTCAGCGGACCATCAGTGCCGAGCACACAATCGTCGATGAAAGCGCGAACCGGCAGCTCCCAATGCCGGTAGTTAGAGGCATTGATTGCATATTCAATCGAATCCCGCGGGATCTGGACATTGGAGGCCGCAAGGCGGAAGCGCCCTTCCCTGCGGTCCAGAGTGAAGATTTCGGTGCCGCTCCCCAGAGTGAAAACGAGCGAGGTCTGCGGACCGTAAATCACATAGCCGGAGCCGATCTGGTTACGGCCAGGCTGCAAAAAATGGGCGCGGAGGTCGGCAGCTTCAGCCAGGCTCGGAAGGATCGAAAAAATCGTCCCGATCGAAACATTGGCGTCAATATTCGAGGAACCGTCGAGCGGATCTATCGCAACCGAAAGCGGCCCGCCCGGATTGAGAACCAAGGGTTCCTGCAATTCCTCGGAAACCACATGGGCGACGCCCGCGCGCTGAAGCACGTTGATGAAGAGATCATTGGCGAAGACGTCCAGCTCCTTCTGGATATCGCCGTCGTAATTGGCGCTGTCGAGCTCCGCATCGAGACGGCCCGTAAGAAGCCCCCGTGAAACGAGGTCCGAAAGTTCGATTGCGCCTTGCGCGATCTCGACGACAACCTTGGCGGCATCCGTGAGATGTGGTTTCGCGGCGACGATCTGGTCAAGAAAGCCCGCGAGATCGGGAGTTCGTGCGCTCGTCAGCATGTCCGCCCTATTGGTTTTGTATTGTTGGGCTCATCTTCACCTTGGACAGCAAAAAGAAAAGTGAATAATATTTGGACTTGATTCAAAAAAATTGAGCCTCAATGCGCCGGCTGACCCTCAAGCAATTGATGACCATTCGCGCCGTCGCGCGGAGCGGGACAATCGTCGCGGCTGCGAATGATCTCGGCGTCACCCCGGCTGCGCTCACGGCGCGAATTAAAATTCTCGAGGAAGAAGCGGGCATTGCCCTGTTTGATCGCGCAGGAGGACGGCTCAAACCCACGAGCGCGGGGCAGGAAGTCGTCACCACCGCCTCCCGGATCGACCAGATGCTGACCGAGCTCGCCAATACGCTGACCGCGCATCGCGACAGGCGGGCGGGACGCGTCACAATCGGCGTGGTCTCGACCGCCAAATATTTCGCACCGCGGCTGATCGCCGCTTTTGCCCACCAGAACGATAAGATCGACATGTCGATCATGGTCGGCAATCGCGCGGAAATCATCGCCGCCTTACGCGATTTTGCGATCGATATTGCCTTGATGGGGCGCCCGCCCCTCGATTTTCCCGTGACGAGCGAAAGTTTCGGTCCGCATCCGCAAGTGGTCATTGCCTCGCCGGATCATCCGTTCGCGGGTCGGCGGCGGATCAACCGCACTGACCTTGCCAGCGAAAGCTTTCTCGTGCGCGAAGAGGGTTCGGGCACGCGCAGCGTCTTCGACTATTTCTTCGATGGAATTGTCGTCCGGCCGCCGCGCGTCAAGGTCGAAATCGGCTCGAACGAAACGATCAAACAGGCCGTGATGGCGGGTCTTGGCCTCACCTTGATCTCAGCCCATACGATCGAGGCCGAAGTCAATGATGGGCGGCTCATCGTTCTCGATATTGATGGATTGCCGATCATTCGCCAATGGTTCGCGGTCCGCCACGGCAATCGGATTCTTACCCCTTCCGCTGCCGCAATGTGGAAATTCATCGTGAAAGAAGGGCGTGGCTTCCTGCCCTCGCTCGCGCCGACCCCTCCCCAGAGTCCGGCAGGCTGACCCCGCACCGCCAGCGGAGCATTTGCAAAGGCGCGCCTAGCTATATATATAAATATATTGCTTTAAAATGCGAGGGTCACGCACAATGGATTGGCGCGAGGAATTCTGCGATCTGGGTTTCGTCGTTTTCGACAGGCTTCTTCCCCATGATCTCATCGACGCCCATGTAGCCGAGGTGACCGCGCTGCTGCGCGATCATGGTGCGAATGATGCGCTGTCCCTCTCGCAGCTTTCCATGACGGCGGACGACGCGCTGATGGTCGATATGCTCGCCTTGCATGAGCGCAGCGAAAACGCTCGCCATCTCATTTTCGATCGCACCGCCCAGGCGCTCTTGCGCCAGCTCTTTGGCGGACAGCCAGCACTCGCCATGGCGCGCAGCGCCTTGTGGGAACGCGGCAATATGCGCGCTCATGTCGATACGGCCTTCCGCTCGCCTGAGCCGCCCTATGCGCTCTGCCGGACCTGGTGCGCGCTCGAAGATATTCACCCCGAAAGCGGGCGCTTCTATCTCGTCCCCGGCACGCATCGAAGCCTCGTGCCCCGTCTGTGCGACGAGGTGCTCGCTGAAAGACCCGAGCTTTTCGCGCTCTTCGAGCAGATAGAGCATGAACCCCAATCCTGGTTTCGTCTGCGCAATTGGGGCTGGCCGCTGGTGAATGCGAAAGTGCCGGAGCGTATCGATGGAAATGCAAAAATCTCATTCGACTTGAACAAAGGCGATGTGATCTTCTTCAACCCTGCCGTCGCGCATGGCACTCTGGCCTGCGCCGATCCCTCGCTCACACGCAAGATGATGGTTTGCGAATGGACGATGGAAAAAGACATGCGCCTCCAGCGGCGAGCGCCAGCCGAGGATTTCCTTGAGCTGCCATTCCAACAGGAAAATCTGATCGACATCAGGCCGATCCTCGCCGCACGCGGCGCGATGCGTTGATGACCCGCTGGGAGGATATATTTGTCTTCCGCCGAACCCAATCCATTTCGGCGGAAGATTTGCGGGCGCTACCGAATCAAAGTTATCGGGAACACGAGTGCAATCAATCCACCGCTATCATCACATCCGACGATTTGATAAGCGCATGGGCCTTTTTACCGACTGTCAGTCCAAGCTCGTCGATGGCTTCATTGGTGATCGACGCGTTGAGGATGACGCCACCAGAAATCTCAAGCTGAACATGGGCCGTGGTGCTGCCCTTTTGAATTGTTTTAACTGTGCCTTCAATAAAATTGCGCCCTGAAATTTTCATCGTCTTCTCCCCAAAAATGGACCGTTTGTGCGCGGCCGCTCCACCCATGCCACCATAAGATGGGGTAGAGCAATATATAGGCGTAATCTGCTCGGGCAAAGCGCGCCTACAGTGTAAATTTCCTCTGCAATACAGCTAAATATTTCAGCTGGAACAGCCGGAAACAAGCGCTGCGCCGCGATCGAGCTGGCGGGACATAGCCGTGACAGCGAGGGCTGCGAGGATCAAGGCGAGACTGATCCAGGGCAATTGCTGATAGCCAAGCCCCGCTGCGAGCGCCGCGCTGCCGACCCAGGCCCCTGCCCCATTGCCAAGATTGAAGGCGCTTTGGATGAGCGTCGCGCCGAGATTGGGCGCCTCGTGTGCCTTGTCGAGAACACGGGCTTGCAAGCCGGGGCCCGCCGCGAAACTCGTCATCCCCAGCAGCCCGACGGTGACAAAGGCCGGAACGAGCCAGAGGCTCGTGAGCGTCAAGGCCCCGTAAGTGGCCGCGAGAGCCGCGAAGATCCCCATGATGGCAGGCATCTGTTTCCAATCGGCAAGGCGGCCGCCCGCGAAAATGCCGACGAAGGTTCCAAAGCCAAACACCAATAAGGCACCCGAGACTTGCTGCTCGCTCATGCCGGTCACGCTCGCGAGCAAGGGCGCAATGAAGGTGAGAACGGAAAAAAGGCTCGTGGAAATAAGCACGCTGGCGCCAAGCGTCAAAAGCACCTGCGGTCGGCGCAAGACGATGAATTCATCACGCAAGCGGCCCGTCTGGGCCTCGCTCTCCTGAGACGGCACCAGAAAAGCCAAGGCCGCAGCGGCGATAAGTCCGATCGGCACGATAGCGAGAAAAGTGGCGCGCCAGCCCTCAGTCAAGCCCAGGATCGTGCCAAGCGGCACGCCGATAATATTGGCCAAGGTCATGCCCGAAAACATCAGGGCAATGGCACGCGAGCGCCGCTCCGGCTCGACAAGGCCAGCCGCGACCACGACGGCGGTGCCGTAGAAAGACCCATGCGAAAGTGCCGTAAGGAAGCGCGCGATCAGCAAAGTTGGAAAGCTCGGCGCCAGGGCGCATAAGAAATTTCCGCCGATGAACACGCCGAGCAAAGTCAGCAGCGCAATTTTCTTCGGCAGCTTGGCGGCGGCCAGCGCGACGACAGGGCCGCCGAATGTCACGGTCAGCGCATAGGTTGTCACGAGCAACCCGGCGGCCGGAATGGAAAGATGAAGGTCCTGCGCAATTTTGGGCAAAATGCCCATGATAACGAATTCGCTCGTGCCAATCGCGAAAGACGCGATGGCGAGCGCGAAAAGCGCCAAAGGCATGGAAAGAACCTTGAAGGTTTAGATTTGGAAAAATGGAGCGGAAGGGAATTGGCGAAATTCTTGCCAGCCTCGCGGCGCGATGTTCGACGCAAAAGGCAATAACACGCGCCGCCTAACTGGGCCTTATCCGATGGCCAGGCTCACACGAATTTGAAGCGGCAGCTTTTTCAAATGAAACGGCAACTGCACCCGGCCGCACCCGCCATTACGAGCCGAAGGCGAAGCAATCGAGAAGCCCCAGGGCTGATGGCTTGCCGCGTCGCCCGCTCCCCGCAATGATGCCTTGCAGGCGCAGGGAATCACGCCGCCTTCTCGATAGCGGCCTCTGCCCCGGCCTTGGGTTCGGCGGGCGCGCCGACCCATTGCGAATGAGGTGGAATCTGCTCCCCCTTCATGACGAGGGTCAAAGGCCCGAGACGGGCGTAATCGGACACGCGCGTGTCGTAAAGCACGGTCGAGCCCGCGCCGACCGTGACGCCCTTACCGACATTGACCCTGCCGACCTTCATCACGCGGTCTTCATAGAGATGGGTTTGCAGTGCCGAGAGCGCGTTCAGCGCGCAGAAATCGCCCACCGTTACGCAATCGAACTCGGTAATATCCGTCATGTCCATGAAGACGCCGTGGCCGATTTTCGTGCCGAACAGACGCAAAAGCCAAGGCAGGAAGGGCGTGCCGCGCAGATGATCGAGCAGGACCCTGCCCGCAAGCCCCCAATACATCACCGCCACGGCTTCGGTGCGCATGGCCCACCAGGACCACATGGGCCGCGTCGTTGGCTCATAACGGCCCATGGTCAGCCATTTGATCACAACGACAACAAGCGCGAAAGCAATCGTGATTGCAACCGAAGAAGCCGTGAACGCCCAAAGCAGTTCGAAATAATTGCCTTCGAGCACGCTCTTTGAGAACCAGTCCACCGCCCAGGTTCCGAAGGTGATGAACAGCATGGTCGGCAGCGAGATCGTCACGGCCTCGAAAAGACCGCGCGCATATTTTTTCCAGCGCGGCGGCTCATAGGTCCAATTGGCGCCGCCCGCATCGAACTTCTGCCGCACCGGCAATTTGATCGGCGGCGAACCGAACCAGGTATCGCCTTCGCTCATCAGTTCATTGGCTGGCGGTTTCGACTTGATGCCGATCAGCGCATTGGCCGGGATGGCGGAGCCCGGCGGGACAACGGCGCTATTGCCGACGAAGACCCGCGCGCTGGTCTTGACCTTTTTCAGATACATCCAGCCATTGCGTATTTCTTCGTCGCCGAGCACGACCTCATCGGCGATGAAACATTTCTCGCCAATTTCGACGAGATCGTACCGCCCGGAAAGATTGGTCGAGATCTCCGCATCCTTGCCGATCTTGGCGCCCATCAGCCGATACCAGGCGCGCATATAAATCGTCGCAAACAAAGCCGAGAGGGTTTCGAGCGTAATTTCGGTCGCGAGCGTCACCGCCCACTTGCGGAAATAAAACCACGAATGGACCGAATAGCGGCCCTCTTTCACGCTCGGCAGGATGAGCCAGCGGCAGAGCGCGATGAAGCCAACGGTCAGGAGGATCATCACGAAAGAGGTCGGCCAGGCCATGAAGGGGATCGAGGCCATGTAAGTCGTGTGGTCGATATCGGCGACGCCGATCAGATCGTCGATCCGGTCGAACACCCAGAAGGCGGGAAAGATCGGCAAAAGACCAAGCGGCGGAATGGCCAGAAGCAGCACAGTATACATCACGCCCATCAAGCCCCGCCACGCGGACGAAGCAGAAGGCGGCTGATCGAGCGCGTCCCGATTGACCGGGCCGATTTTTGTTCCAGGCGAACCGTCCCAGCTTTCCCACGCGCCAACCTTTGTGCCTGCGGAAATCGATGTGAGATCGCCGAGTTCAGCGCCCTCGCCGATCACAACATTTTCCTCGATGACGCAGGAAGACCCGATATAGGCCTGCGCACCGATGTCGATCGTGCCGATAATGAGTTCATTGCCCTCGACGCGGGCATTGGCGAAATTGCCGATCGAGCCGATGCTCGCCCCGTCGCCAATCGAGATGAGATCGACGGCGCCGGGCTCGATTTCGCCGAGGATGGCGTCCCGGCCAACCTTCGCGCCAAGCGCGCGCAGATAAAGCCTGATGATGGGCGAGCCCTGAAACCATTTAATATGGACGAGCCCCAGGAAGCGCTTCACCAGCCACCAGCGGAAATAATAGACACCCCATAAGGGATAGCGCCCCGGCCTGGTCCGCCCGATGATCAGCCATTTCGCGGCAATCGTGATGAACACTGTCGCGACATTGATGCACATATAGACGCCGACGAGGGAGGTGATCTCCTCGAAGAGGCTGGCGTCCGCGCCGGTCAGGAGCATGTAGCTCACGAAGACGCCAAGCCATTGCAAGGTGACAAGCGCGAGGATGAAGGGAAGCGCGATCAGCTGGGCAAGACCGCAGAGAAAGCGCCGCAATAAAGGCGGCGGCGTGAAGGAAAGATCCTCGGAGGCGGCGACATGCCCCCATTTGCGGTCGAGGAGTTCGGCCATTCCGCGCAAGCTGCGCGCCGCGTAGACATCCTGAAGGGTAATTTTGGCAAGGGCCGGTGTCTCGCGAACGATCGAGATGAAACGCGCGGCAAGCAGCGAATGCCCGCCGAGATCGGTAAAGAAATCGGCGTCAAAAGGTATCGGCTGCGGCGGCAAAACGCGCTTGGCCGCGGCCAGAAGTATGGCCTCGGTCTCGTTTTGCGGGGCTTCCTGCGCGTCGCCCGCATCGACCATCGTCAGCGCGACCTGTTTGAGGCTCTTGCGATCGACCTTGCCGGACGAAAGTTTCGGCAGGCTCGTCACCCGCTCGAAACGCGCGGGAACCATATAGGCCGGCAGGCTTGCGCGCAGGGCCTGGCGCAGAAACCTTATATCGAGTTCGGCCCCAGCTGCCGCGACCACGAAAGCCACGAGCTGTTCCAGCCCATTATCCGTGCGTAAGACCACGGCGCCGTTAGCGACCCCTTCAAGATCGCTGAGTTTTGCTTCAATCTCGCCGAGTTCGACCCGAAACCCGCGTATCTTCACCTGATCGTCGATCCGGCCACGAAAGACGATCTCGCCATTCTCGTCGATCAGGACCGCATCGCCGGAACGATAAAGTATTGGATCGGCAATATCGCCGCCTTCAGGATCGGCCATGAAGGGATTGGCGATAAATTTTTCTCGTGTCAGCGCCTCGCGCCGCAGATAGCCCTTGGCGACTCCTGGACCGCCGATCAAAAGCTCGCCTTCGACCCCCGGTCCGAGCAGATTCAGGTTTTCGTCCGCGACATAGCAGGAATAATTCGGGATCGGCGTCCCGATCGTCACCGGAACGCCCGGCCGGACCTCCGCGACGGTCGCGACAACCGTCGTTTCCGTCGGCCCATAGGAATTGAAGATCTTCCGCGACGGCTTCGCCCAGCGATTGGCAACCGATGGGGGGCAGGCCTCGCCGCCAAGAATGATCAGCCGGAGAGTCGCGACATCGCGCGGTAGAAGCGCCAGCAAGGTCGGCACCGTATCCAGCACCGAGACGCGATTGGCTTCCATCAGATCGGGAAGCTTGTCGGCCTCGCCCATCATCTCCGGAGTCACGACAAAAAGCGAAGCGCCGACAAGATAGGGCAGCCAGATTTCTTCCATCGACAGATCGAAGGCGACGGAAGCGCCCTGGAAGACGACATCGGTGGATTCTAGTCCATAGACCTCATTGGCGGCGCGCAGATAATGACAGATATTACGCCCGGAAATCACAATTCCCTTGGGCGTGCCGGTCGAACCTGAAGTATAGATCATATAGGCCGGGTGATCCGGCGTGGCGCCAAGCGCGCGTGCATCGACCTTTGTATGATGGTCGCGCGAGACGATCAGAGCGGGGGTCCAGACAGGGCAAGGCGTCTGCCTGTCAATCTTTTCCGCGAAGGAGGAGGACGTGAGAAGTCCCTTCGCCTCGGCATCTTGCAGGCAGACCGCGATCCGTTCCAAAGGCGCATCGGCATCGAAAGGCAGCCAGGCCGCGCCGGTCTTGGCGATTGCGATCTGCGCGACGAGCAGCTCATGGCCGCGCGCCATCCAGAGGCCCGCTACGTCACCGGGGCGCAGCCCCTCGGCGACAAGGCCGCGCGCCAGTGCCTCCGCCTTGGCATCGACTTGCGTATAGGTGAGCGCGCCGGTCTCGGTCACCATGGCTGTGGCATGGGGGCGTGCCGCAACGGTCGCCGCGAAGATTTCGCCAAGCAATTCGTCGCGAATCAGATCGGGGCGCTGCGTCCCACGCAGGATTTCGCCCACTGCTTGATTGAAATTGCGATCCTGCTGAGCAAGCTCGGGAAACGCTGAAGAACTCGACATATTTGAACCTGTCTGAGTCATTGCACCTCAAGGGTCGATTATGCCAAGCAAAACTCCAAGCCGGGATTCTCGGACCGGTTCTTATTTCACCTGAATTGCTCTTTATTCTATTTACGCGGATTTGCGCAAAGCAGAATTTCGCGTAAGCTTCGATTGTCCACGCTCTGCTTGCCCCTCACGAAAGCAAATTGACCTGCGGCGACGATTTTTAGAATCTTTTTCTTTTACCGATTCTAAACTGAACCCGGCGTGAATATCGCCGGCCTGTTCCTTCACAGGGCGCAGCCAGAAACTCATTTAAAAATTCCTGGCGTCCTCAAAAGCCTCGGCCCTCATCCTGAGAAGGCCTGAAAGCCCGTCTCGAAGGACGAGGGCGTCTCCGGTGAACACTGGAACTCATCCTTCGAGACGCCACTTCGTGGCTCCTCAGGATGAGGGCGAGGCTTTTGAGACCGGCTCCGAGTGTCACAAAAGCGCCTCACTTGACATTCCACCGGAGAATCCTTGGCCCAACTCACCTTCGATTCTGGCGCAAATTTTCGTCTTTTCAATGGTCAAGCCGAAGGGTTTGACGCAGCAGAACCGCTGAAGCCCATGCTTTCCGCTAGTCCTTGCCCCCGACAGCTATATCTGGAGCAGCCGGATTCTTCATTCCGACGACATGATAGCCCGCATCGACATGCAGAACTTCGCCGGTAATGCCACGCGCGAGTGACGAAAGCAGGAAAGCCGCGCTTTCGCCGACTTCCTCGATCGTCACGCTGCGGCGCAGCGGAGCGTTATATTCGTTCCACTTGAGAATATAACGAAAATCGCCAATGCCGGAGGCCGCAAGGGTCTTGATCGGGCCTGCTGAAATTGCATTGACCCTGATGTTCTTTTCGCCGAGATCGGCCGCAAGATAGCGCACGCTCGCCTCAAGCGCCGCTTTGGCCACGCCCATCACATTATAGTGTGGCATCCATTTTTCCGCACCGTAATAGGTCAGGGTCAGCATGGCGCCGCCATCCGGCATCAGCTTTTCCGCGCGCTGCGCGACCGCTGTGAAGGAATAGCAGGAAATCAGGAGCGAATTGGAAAAATTTTCCGCCGTCGTATCGACATAGCGGCCAGTGAGCTGATCCTTGTCGGAAAAGGCGACGCAATGCACGATGAAATCAAGCTGGCCCCAGATCCGCGCAATCTCTGCGAAGACCGCGTCGAGCGAGGCGACATCGGTCACATCGCAATGGCCGACGACCTTCGCGCCCAATTCCTGGGCAAGGGGCCGAACGCGCTTTTCCAGTGATTCGCCTTGATAGGTGAAGGCGAGTTCAGCGCCCGCACTATGCGCCGCCTTGGCAATTCCCCAGGCGATCGAGCGATTATTGGCGAGCCCGAGAACGAGACCGCGTTTTCCAGCGAGGATGCCGGCATGGTTCGGGGCAGGCGTCTTGCTTTCCGGTTGCGTCATTTCGATCCGGACCAGAGGTGAAGAGTGCGAAGCGTGATTGCGAACGTTGGGAACGGCCGCCGTGTCAGCCGCGTTTAAGGGCTGCGCATGTTTAGCGCAAGCGCGCTGAATTTGGGAAGGCCGCAGCCAAGGTAAATTTCACAAAGGGCTATAGGCAGCGGGCGCCCCCGGCTCTAATATTCCTTCAGGGTGGAAACGGGATGAATCGGGCACAAGATCGCCTCCAGGATCGGCTGTTACAGAAAGTCGATACCCCATGTTTCTTCCCCTGTCCGATATATGCCAAGGGATCGCGTTTGGTGGCATAAAGGCAGGCAGACCGCTCTCGGATTAGGCGATTTGCCGGACCAGGAGCCCCGAGTCTCAAGGATTCGGGGGGATCGAAGACAGCGCTGACGAGGGAGCGCAAAGGTGCACGCGCGAGATGGTCTTAACCTGTGGACGCCCCGGCTGCGCCGCTATGCGCGCGCCCTGGTGAGCGGCTCTCCGGCCCCAAGCGAAAGCGCCGACGATCTCGTGCATAGAACCTTGTTGCGCAGCCTCGAAGCGGGGTCTTTCGGCTCGAACTCGGATCTTGGCCTTCATCTCTATGCCCTCCTTACGCAATTGCACCGCGAGGCTCTGCAAACGGGCGTATTGGGTGCCCATGCTGCGCTCGAAGGCGAAAGCCGTTACGCCCGGGGCCCTGCAGCCCTTGAAAAGAAATTCAGTCTTCCCTCGCACCGCGATGAGCTCACGGCCGCGCTTGCCTCGATGAAACTCGAAGACAGGGAGGCTTTGCTTCTCGTCACCCTCGAAGGCTTGAGCTATGCGCAGGTCTCACGGATCCTGCGCATCTCGCGCGCTGTGGTGATCATACGCCTCGCCCGCGCCCGCCTCGCACTCAGCCAGGCCGATCTGACCCAGCCCACCAAGCCACGCCGTCCGTCCTATCTACGGCTCGTGAAATAGGCGGGCTCCGAATATGGGAGGGGATTCGCCTTGAACGGCTTTCGTCCGGTGACCGACGAGGATCTGCATGGCTTTGTCGATGGCGATATCGAGCCGCGCCGGCGTATGGCGGTTCAAGCCTTCCTTGCCACATCGCCTGCGGATGAAGCCCGCGTCGAGACCTGGCGGCGCCAGAACGAAATGATTCGCGCAGCCTTCGCCCGAGTCGAGACCGAGCCTGTGCCTTTGTCTCTCACGGCTGTCGCCAACCAGCGCGCCGATCCAGCCACGAAACTTTTTTGCGGTCGCACGCAGGCCAACCCGCCTGCCCCGCCGCGCCAGCGGGGAGGTCCTTACATCATCGCTTTCATCAGCGGCGTTCTCGCCGCCCTGTGCGGAGTGCTCCTCGTCGGCCATGCCTCGGTGAATGAGTCCCCCGGCATTACGGCCGCGAGCGATTTTGATTTTGCCGGCCGTGCGCTGGGAGCATTGGATTTGATCGCGCCGTCTGCGGCAAATGCACCCGCCGCCGAGGCGCGCGCGCCTTCGGTCCGTGAGGCGCAAGCCCTGATTCTGCCAAATCTCATGGCTGAGGGGCTGACCCTTGCGGGCGTGCGCATCCTCCCTGGCGCATCCGACAAGATGGCCTGCCTCCTCTATGCCAAGGCACCGGAGGCTGCACTCGGGGTTGCTGCAGTTGGGGCTGCTTCACTTGGGGCTGCTTCACTTGGGGCTCATGTTGCACTCTGCGTCGAAAAAGCAGCGAGCAGCGACGACAGGAATTTCCGAAGCGCCATCATGCCATCGGGCAATGTTGTCTATTGGCGTCAGAAGCAGGCCAAATATGCCTTGGCTGGCCCCTTGAACATGGTCGAACTGCAACCCCTCGCAATCCGTGTTCGTGCGGAAGTCGAAGGTTTTGGGGCAGCCTCACCCGACCAGCGCTAAAGGAGGCCCGAGAAATTCGACACCCCAGTTCCGGCCGAAAGCGTTCAATAGGTCCTGATGGGGCGACCCATTGCGCATCACATCTGCGAGACCCTTGAAGAAGCGCACGGCATCGAGGCCCGGCACGAAAAGGACGAACTGGCGGGCAGGCAGCGCGGTCACATTGACGAAGGCATGGGCCGCCCCGCCCGGCACGTTGACGACATCGCCCTTTTCAGCCTGGAAGCGCCGGCCATCGACATCGAAGAGATAGGACCCCTCCAGGATGCGGAAAATCTTGGTCTCGCGGTGGCGATGCAGCGGCGGCCCGAAGCCTGGCGCATCGATCGTTTCGAGCGCGGTCGCGGATCCATCCGTCGCCCCGGAGGGCACCCGGACGGCGAGATCAAGGCCGATCGCGGGGATCGAGATCAGGCGTTCGTCGCCCTTTGAATGCAGAAATCTCATGCAGGTTTGATCCCCCGTTATCAGCCCAAATCCCTTCAGGCCATGTCCTTGCGAGGCCGGTAGGGCTTTTCGGCCTCCCATTTGCGCATGAGATTTTGCAGATCGGGATCGGGATCATCGGGAAGCAGGATGCGCAAGGTCACGAGAAGATCGCCCGCTCCGCCTTGCGAATTGGGCAGGCCCTTGCCGCGCAGCCGCAAGGTGCGCCCGCCATTCGAATTGGCGGGAACGGCAAGCTCCACCGCTCCATCGAGCGTTGGCACATTGACCTTGGCGCCAAGCACGGCCTCATAAAGGGTCAAAGGCAGATCGAGCCGCAGATCACGTCCGTCAACGCGCAGATAGGGGTGCTTGGCGACGTTGACGGTCACCAGGGCATCGCCGGGTTCACCAAAGGGACTGGGATGGCCTTGTCCCTTGAGACGGATTTGCTTGCCATCCTCCATTCCGGGCGGCACCGTCACTTCCAGCGTCTTGCCCGTCGGCAAGGTCACGCGGGTCTTCGTGCCTTTTACGGCCTCGGCGAGGCTGACCGCGACACTGGCGGAGACATCCTCGCCACGCGCTGGCGGCGCGCCGCGTCCGCGCGGACCGCCCCGGCGTGCTTGAGCCGCGCCGCCGCTGAAAAGGTCGGCGAAAAGGTCGCTCGCGTCAAAACTCCCCTGGCCGCCGAAACCCTGCCGGCCGGGACCGAAATTAAAGTCGAAATGTTCGTAGCCCGTGCCGCTGCCCGGTTGGCCGCGACGGGCAAATCCGCCCGGATCGAAGCCTTCAAACCCCTGGAAGCGGGGCTTCCCCTCTGCGTCGATCTCGCCACGGTCGAAGGCCGCGCGCTTCTTCTCGTCGCCCAGGATCTCGTAAGCCGCGCTCACTTCGGCGAACTTCTCCTTCGCCTTGGCTTCCTGGCTTTGATCGGGATGGTATTTCTTGGCAAGTTTACGAAAGGCCTTCTTGATCTCGGCCGCATCGGCCGATTTCTGAACGCCCAAAACCACATATGGATCACGCATCGATGAGCCCACTCCCGCGCCCGCCCGCTCATCGGCGCGGCCGCCCTATGTCTCGCATTCAATTTGGGATGCACCTTGCGCTGCCGCAAGACTGATGCGCACTTATCCTGCAAAGCAAAGCGGAATGCACGTTATTCGTGTGTTTTATTGCAGATTCTTTTCAGGATTTGAGCTCGGTAATGGTCCATTCGCCGTGCTTGTCCGCGCAGGCCGTGCCCCGTACTGCGCGCTCATTCCCGGCCTGACCTATGCCGGCGAGGAAAGCGCGGCAAATCTGCGCATCCGTGGGATAGGCCTTGCCGGCAGGCACGAACGAGCCCCTTGCGCCCGAAGCCGGATTGTCCCAATTCACGCTCGCGCCATTGCCTTGCGGATCGAGCGCGGTCGCAAGCGCGGCCTTCGCCCGCCGCCAGTCCTCGGCATCGAGATTGGCGAGCGCCGATTTCGGGATCGACCCCGTCACATCTTCGTCGGAGGGAACAAGCGAGCCCATCGGCATGGAGACGGAACATCCCGCAAGCATGATGGCAAGCAATGCAGGAGCTGCGAACCGGCGCGAAGCTGCGCTCATTGGACCAGCGAAAGGGATTTGCTGGAGCGTCGCCGTCTGTTCCTTCAAACCCGCGGCATATGTATAAACACCCGCGCCGAACTTATATCGAGGATCGTGGCGCAAGGACTCACCTGTCATTAACCGCTGGACGAATAAATCGCGGGAGATTTTGCCGTGAATGAGTTAACAGGCCGTGACTTTACCAGCGCCACCGAGCCCTTCGCGCTCTTTGCGTCCTGGTTGGAAGAGGCAGTCAAGAGCGAACCCAATGATCCGAGCGCCATGGCTTTGGCGACCGTCGATGCGGATGGCTTGCCGGATGTGCGCATGGTGCTCCTGAAGGACTTCGACCCCTCGGGCTTCGTCTTCTACACGAATGCCGAAAGCGCGAAGGGCCGCGAGCTTGCATCCAATATGAAAGCCGCCGCAGTCCTGCATTGGAAATCCTTGCGCCGCCAGATTCGCATTCGCGGGCCCGTGACCCTCGTCAGCGACGCGGAGGCGGACGCCTATTTCACCTCCCGCCCCTTGCAGAGCAGGCTCGGCGCCTGGGCGAGCCTGCAATCGCGCCCGCTCGAGAGCCGCTTCGCCCTGGAGGCGGCGGTCGCGAAATTTGCCGCCAAATTCGCATTGACCACGATTCCGCGTCCGCCCTATTGGGTTGGCTACCGGATCGCGCCGCTCTCTTTGGAATTCTGGTCGGACGGCGCCTTCCGCCTGCACGACCGGATTGTCTTCCGCCGCGAGACGCTCGAAGGTCCGTGGCGTAAGGAACGCCTCTATCCGTGAGGACATACATGCCAAGTGACATGTCAGGCGAGAGGCCAAATCCGCCAATTAACGCGGGACAACGCGCCTATCCCGCCTATCCTTTCGTCGGCGTCAGTCTCGCGGTTTTCCGTGCGGGTCACGTTCTTGTCGCGACACGCACCAAGCCGCCCTTCGAGGGCGCTTTCTCATTGCCCGGCGGCCTTGTCGAAATCGGCGAAAGCCTGGAGGCGGCAGCGCTGCGCGAATTGGCGGAAGAAGTGGAGGTCAAAGCCCGGATCATCGGCTTCAACCAGCACGTCGAGTCGATCGACCGCGATCCGGGCGGGCGGGTCCGCCATCATTATGTGATTGCTTCCTTCGTCGGCGAATGGATCTCTGGTGAAGGGACGCCTGGACCGGAAGCGGGCGAAATTCGTTGGGTCAGGCCCCAGGACCTTGTCGATCTCAAATGCACGCCGCTCGTCGTCCCGGTCGTGGAAGCGGCTGCCAAACTGGTGAAGGCACCGCTTTGAGTCCCGCCTCGATCTTTCCGCGCCCAAGAGCATTTTCAGGCGAAGCGGATGCCGGTTCGCCGTCCGAAAATGCGATGAAACAAACAAATAGAGTCCGGGGGCTGATTGCGGCCATCCTGTTTGCCTTTGCATGTTCGGCCCTTCCCGGCCATCCCGCCGTTGCTGAAAAAAGCCACGCCGCAAAAGCGCATAAAACCAAAACCACGAAACATGCGCGGCCCTCGGCTCCTGCTCCGGCTCCCGAGCCGGAACCCTTGCCCGCGCCTTATGAGGCGCAAATTCTGCGGCTCGCGGAAATTCTCGGCGGATTGACCTATCTCGGCGATCTTTGCGGACTTGCCCAGGAGCCGGATTGGCGCGCCCAAATGGCGGATCTCATGGAGGCGGAAGGCAAGACCCCGCGCGCCAAGGAACGTCTCGCCGGCGCCTATAACCGCAGCTTTCGCGACTATGAATTGTCCTATCGTGTCTGCACGCCGAATGCGCAGGCCATTATTACGCGCTTCCTCGAGGAAGGCGGCCGGATCGCTCATGAAGTCGCCAATCGCTACGGCTCGTCTTGAGACCTGGAGCGTGTCGAGCGAAAAGTGGATGCCGGTTTTGCGTCCGGACACGCAATGACTCGGAAAGCGGACAAACGAAAAAAGCGACAGGCAATACCTGTCGCTCACCTTTACACCTACACCGGCCTTTAAAATCGCAAGGCCTGTGAAATCAGGACTTAGTGATGGTCCTGAACGCCATTATGAACGGAGAAGGCCACTTTCCCTTCACGGTAGGCAAAACCGCCTTCAGGATTGGCGCAGACGATCTCGCGCTCGATGATGAGGCGATCGCAGAGCTGGATGATAATATCTTCGAGGGGCGCGGAGGTGTCGTTTTCTTCCGTCATGCGATCGATGGACATTTCACCGAATTCTTCACCATCGATGTAGTGCATGATGAAAACTTCCTCATGGCCGGGAGCTCCATGAGCATTAACCCGAAACGTTTCCCCTTTATATTCGAATTCACGTACCATGTTATCCGCCGACTCTCTCTGTTAGGGTTAGCGATGAAATGGATGCCTAATCCATATGCTGCGAAGGCGTAATGCGGCTGCACCATAATCACGCCCGGTAGAACAGGTCAAGTCTCGCGCAAGCACGTTATTCTCTCACCTTCATGAACGTGCGTTGAAAAATTTTTCGTACAGTCGAACCAACACATTCTATTGTCGTGTGTCGTGTTTCTTACATCCACTCTGCGGGCTTGCTGAGCAAAAGAAATCGACGTGACTTTTGGAGAGCTTAAGCTCCTTTCATCATCGTCATTCCGATTGGCTGGATAGCAATTGGGAGCGGGTCGAAACGCTGGCGGGCAGAATTTCCCTTGCCCTCTTCTTGATGAAGAGAGAGGCCAGAGCCGCGATCAGACAGGCCGCGCCCGCCGCATAAAATGCTGGCAGATAGGTCGCGAGCCCGCTGCGCGACAGGCCCGCGCCGAAGGCCGCCGTGGCCGCGCCAAGCTGATGGGCGGTAAAAACCCACCCGAAGACGACGCTCGCCTTCTCCTTGAAAATCAGGCCGCATAATTTCACGGTCGGCGGCACGGTCGCGATCCAGTCGAGACCATAAAACATCGCAAAAAGCGACAGACCGTAGAGTGTAAAGGTCGAGGACGGCAGATAGAGCAGCGACAAACCGCGCAAGCCATAATACCAGAACAAAAGCCAGCGATTGTCGAAACGATCCGACAAATAGCCGGACGCGATCGTGCCGACGAGATCGAAAGCCCCCATCATCGCAAGCGTCGAAGCCGCCATGACCGGCGCCATGCCGAAATCCGCGCAAAGCGGAATGAAATGCGTCTGGATGAGCCCGTTGGTGCTGAGCCCGCAAATGAAAAAAGTCCCAAACAAGAGCCAGAATGCCGGCACGCGCGCCGCCCCGAAGAGCACGGCAAATGCGCGGCCGATTGCACTTTGTACCGGCGCCGCGACAGGGACAGGCTTCGCGCCCTGCCCGAAGGGTTCCTGTCCAAGATCGGCAGGCCGGTCCCGCATGAAGAGAAAGATCAAAAGCGCCGCGGCAAGGAGGCCCATCAGCGAAGGGACGAGCGCCCAGCGCCAGCCTGCATGATCCACAATTGAGGCCGCGAGCGGCAGAAAGGCGAGCTGCCCGGTGGCCGAACTCGCGGTCAAAAGTCCGAGAACGAGACCCCGACTTTTGGCAAACCAGCGGCCTGACACAATCGCGCCAAGAACCAGCGCGGTGACGCCGCTGCCAATGCCAAGCACGAAACCCCAAAGCACGATGAGCTGCCAAAGGCTTGTCATCGCAAGCGAAAGGACAAGGCCCGAGATCAACAGCAAAACGGCGGTGATCACGATTCTGCGCACGCCATAACGTTCGATCAGCGCGGCGGAGAATGGCCCCATGAGGCCGTACAACATGAGACGGATGGCAAGAGCACTTGAAATTTCGGCCGTATTCCAGCCAAATTCTTTTTGAAGCGGAAGGATGAGAGCGCCGGGGACCCCCATGGCGCCCGCTGCGGTCAGCATTGTCACAAAAGTCACGGCGACGATGAGCCAACCATATTGTATGCCGCGCCGCGCCAACCATGGCGCCAATCTTTCTGCAAGCATAAGGCACTCCTTGCCCCTGAATCCGCGAAGATTCGGGGTTCCTTCCGGCTAATCGCTTATGTCCAAGATACGACGAGGGTTCAGCGTTTCGATGATTGGAACAGGACTGAAAACATCACAATCTTGTGGAGCGCCAGGGGCTGGCTCACTATAATGACGTTCGTAATCAATATTAATGACGGCAATCATCACATCCGTCAAGCGGCCCGGAGGCATTGAGATGCGGCTGACAAAGGAACAGGCCACAGCTAATCGCCAGCTCGTTCTCGATACGGCGGGCCGGCTGTTTCGTGAGCGTGGTTTCGACGGCATCGGGGTTGCCGACCTGATGCGGGAAGCCGGCTTCACCCATGGCGGCTTCTACAATCACTTCGCCTCAAAGAGCGAACTCGAAGCGCTCGTCTCGCAGGAAATCATGGCAAAGGCGGCAGCAAAACTTGCCGCCAAGGCGCAAGACCCATCGCGCAAGCGCAAGGATATTTTTGCCGAATATGTAGCGGGTTATCTCTCCACCGAGAACCGCGATCAGCCGGGCCAAGCCTGCGCCCTGCCCTCGCTTTGCGCCGATATCGCGCGCCAAGGGAGTGAGGTGAAACAAGCCTTTGGCGCCGGTCTTGAGTCCTATCTCGCGAGCCTGCTCCTGGTCATGCCCGCGCGGCGCGACGCAAAGGGCAAAAAGCGGCCCGCCTCGCGCGCCGATGCCATCGCGGCGATGGCGGCGCTCGTCGGCGGCATGGTTCTCGCGCGGGCAATCGCTGGCACCGACGAAGCCGCCTCAAGCGAAATTCTGGCGGCGGTGCAGGAGCATGTTTTGGGGGATTCGCCAAATAAGTGACTTGTCGGAAAGGGGCTCCGATTTTCACAATTCAGGGTGTAGAATATGCCTCAAAAGAGATCGAGAATTGTATCATGAGCGAGCCCGGTAACGGACGATATTATGGTCATTGGCACGAGCTGTTTCCGCGCATCACCTTCGATCCGAAGGTGATGGGCGGCAAGGCCTGTATTCGCGGCCAGAGGGTCACAGTGAGCATGATACTCGGCCAGCTCGGCGCCGGCCTCACCCGAGAGGCTTTGCTCGCCGATTATCCTTATCTCGAGCCAGAAGATATTGATGCTGCCTTGAACTATGCCGCTTGGCTGACACGTGCGCACGAGGTCGATTTGATCGGCAGGACGGCGCAAGAAGCCTGATGAACTTCTTGGTCGATATGAATCTTGCGCCCCGCTGGGTCGATTACTTGGTTAACGCAGGTTTTCCTGCCGTCCATTGGTCGCAAATCGGCCGGGTCGATGCCCCCGATGTTGACTTGATGCAATGGGCTCACAGACATGATCACGTCATCTTGACCAATGATCTCGATTTTTCCCACCTTCTGGCAACAACGCAGAGTACCGGCCCGAGTGTCGTGCAGATCCGCTCTGGCCTGCTGACCCCCGAGGCGATTGGCACGATCGTGCTCAGGGCGCTTAAGGCGGCAGAAAAGGAGCTGCGCGATGGCGCCCTCCTCACGATCGATACCAATCAAGCGCGAGCACGTATCTTGCCGCTCGGTCCGCGCCCTTGATTGCACCCTGGCACCAGCCGGGGCAGACTTTGATGTTTCACAATGTCTCCAGAAACCGCACCGGCTCGCCTTGTGACGGCGTGACGATCTCGCCCTCGCACATCACCTGCCGGCCGCGCACAATCGTGCCGACCGGCCAGCCCTGGACTTGCCGGCCATCATAGGGTGTCCACCCGCAGCGCGAGGCAATCCAGGAATCCCTGATCGTTTCGCGCCGCTTCATATCGACAATCGTCAGATCCGCGTCATAGCCAACCGCAATACGGCCCTTGCTGGCTATGCCGAAGAGTCGCGCGGGGCCCGCGCTCGTCAAATCGACGAAATGCCTCAACGTCAAATGCCCTGCGTTCACATGATCGAGCATGATCGGCACGAGCGTCTGCACGCCCGGCATTCCCGATGGGCTTTGCGGATAGGGCTTTGCTTTTTCTTCAAGCGTATGCGGCGCGTGATCGGAGCCGAGAATATCGACTATGCCCTGCTGCAATCCAGACCAGAGCCGGTCGCGATGGCGGGCGTCGCGCACAGGGGGATTCATTTGCAATCTGGTGCCAAGGCGGGCGTAATCATCGGCACAAAGAGTGAGATGATGTGTCGTGATCTCGACGCTCGCGATGTCCTTGTGCTGGCTCAAAAAATCTATCTCTTCCGCCGTCGAGACATGCAGCACATGGATCAACGCGCCTTTCTCCCGCGCGATACGCACCAGACGCGCAGTCGAAGATAAAGCCGTGGTCTCATCGCGCCAAACGGGATGCGAGGACGGATCATTGACGACGCGCAGCGCCTTGCGCTCGGCCAGACGAGCCTCATCTTCGGAATGGAAAGCTGCCCGCCGCCGCGTCTCGCTCAAAATTGCGGCAATGCCTTTGTCGTCCTCCACAAGCAATGTGCCGGTCGAAGAGCCCATGAAAACCTTGATCCCCGCCGCGCCGGGAAGACGTTCGAGCTCGGGGATATCCTTGGGATTGTCGTAAGTCCCGCCGACCCAGAAGGCGAAATCGCAATGCATGCGCCTCGTTGCGCGCGCGACCTTGTCCGCAAGCTCCGCCGCACCGGTGGTCAGCGGATTGGTATTGGGCATTTCGAAAACTGCCGTGACGCCGCCAATCACCGCCGCGCGCGAACCCGTCTCCAAATCCTCCTTATGGGTCAGGCCCGGCTCGCGAAAATGCACCTGCGTGTCGATAACGCCCGGCA
>Ga0182033_10000192_pt1 | contig 28118 bp, 18 predicted proteins | sample tim00Cox0000000H_FD_125968 | JGI IMG/M metagenome (GOLD analysis project Ga0182033, IMG submission 125968) | Lab enrichment of tropical soil microbial communities from Luquillo Experimental Forest, Puerto Rico - timezero.00C.oxic.00.000.00H | ecosystem: Environmental > Terrestrial > Soil >...
CATCAGCTCATCGAAGACGGCTTGCGCATTCTCTGCAATCTCGAGCATCGCGGTGCGGTCGGTGCCGATCCGCGCATGGGTGACGGCGCGGGAATTCTCGTGCAGATGCCGCACAAATTTTTTTCCAAGAAGACAGCCGAACTCGGAATCAAATTGCCGAAGCCCGGCGAGTATGCCGTCGGCTATTTGTTCATGCCGATGGATCCGAACTGGCGCCAGATCGTCCGCGACATCTACGCCGAGGTGATCGCGCGCGAAGGCCTGACCTTGCTCGGCTGGCGCGACGTTCCGACCGACAACTCGACGCTCGGTGAATCGGTCAAGCCGACCGAACCGAAGCACATGCAGGTGTTCATCGGTCAGGGGAAAAAGAAAGTCTCGGAGGAAGAGTTCGAGCGCAGGCTCTACATCCTGCGCAAGTCCATTTCCAATGCGATCTATCGTCGTCGCGAACGGCGCACCGCGGGCTACTATCCCGTATCGATCTCCTGCCGAACGGTGATCTATAAGGGAATGTTCCTCGCCGATCAGCTCGGCACTTATTATCCCGACCTGCACGATCCCGATTTCGAAAGCGCGCTCGCGCTGGTGCACCAGCGCTTTTCGACCAACACTTTCCCGACCTGGTCGTTGGCGCATCCGTACCGCTACATCGCACACAACGGCGAGATCAACACGCTGCGCGGCAACGTCAACTGGATGGCGGCGCGGCAGGCTTCCGTTTCATCGCCGCTGTTCGGCAAGGACATCAACAAGCTCTGGCCTATTTCGTATGAAGGCCAATCCGACACGGCCTGCTTCGACAACGCGCTCGAATTCCTCGTGCAGGGCGGATACTCGCTTGCGCACGCGATGATGATGATGATTCCGGAGGCGTGGGCCGGCAATCCGCTCATGGATGAGGAACGGCGCGCCTTCTACGAATACAATGCCGCACTGATGGAGCCTTGGGACGGCCCGGCAGCGATTGCTTTCACCAACGGCCGCCAGATCGGCGCCACGCTCGACCGCAACGGACTGCGGCCCGCGCGCTATCTGCTGACGCGCGATGATCGCATCGTGATGGCCTCCGAGATGGGCGTCCTGCCCATTCCGGAAAGGGATATCGTCAAGAAATGGCGCCTGCAGCCCGGCAAAATGCTGCTGGTCGATCTCGATCACGGCCGGCTCATTCCGGATGAGGAGCTGAAAGCCACGCTGGCGAAAAGCCACCCGTACAAGGAATGGCTTGCGCGCACGCAGATCGTGCTGGAAGAACTGCCTGGGACAGCGAACGAAGCGCCGATCTCGAATTTGTCCTTGCTCGATCGTCAGCAGGCGTTCGGCTACACCCAGGAAGACCTGAAATTTTTGATGACGCCGATGGCAACGACCGGCGAAGAGGCCGTCGGCTCCATGGGCAATGACACGCCGATTTCGGCCTTGTCCGACAAGCCAAAATCGCTGTTCACGTATTTCAAGCAGAACTTCGCCCAGGTCACGAATCCGCCGATCGACCCGATCCGCGAGGAGCTGGTGATGAGCCTCGTCTCGATCATCGGACCGCGGCCGAACATCTTCGATCTTGAAGGCACGTCGAAGACGAAGCGCCTCGAGGTGCGCCAGCCGATCCTCTCCAACGAGGATCTGGAGAAGATCCGTTCGATTTCGGAAATGAGCGGCGATCACTTCAAGTCGCACACGTTCGATATCACTTTCCCCGCCGAGCACGGCGCGGACGGGATGGGCTGGGCGCTGGCTGAACTCTGCGAGCGCGCGGAAGAGGAAGTGCGCAACGGCTGCAACATCATCATTCTATCGGACCGCAAGGCGGGCGCCGAGCGTATTCCGATTCCTGTCCTGCTCGCCTGCGCCGCCGTGCATCACCACCTGATCCGCAATGGCTTGCGGACCTCGGTCGGCATGGTGCTGGAGACGGGCGAGCCCCGCGAGATTCATCATTTCGCGTGCCTTGCAGGTTACGGCGCGGAAGCGATCAATCCGTATCTCGCCTTCGAGACTTTGGTCGCGATCAAGGGCGAACTGCCTGGCAAGCCGGCCGACGACAAGGACGTCATCAAGAAATACATCAAGGCGATCGGCAAAGGCCTGCTCAAGGTGATGTCCAAGATGGGCATCTCCACCTATCAGTCTTACTGCCGCGCGCAGATTTTCGACGCCGTCGGCTTGCGCCAGGATTTCGTCGACAAATATTTCACCGGGACGCATACGCGTATCGAAGGCGTCGGACTTGCCGAAATAGCCGAGGAGACCGTCCGCCGTCACCGCGATGCGTTCAGCGACGCGCCGATCTATCGCTCGATGCTCGATGTCGGCGGCGACTACGCCGTGCGCGTGCGTGGCGAAGACCACGTCTGGACCGCGGAAACCGTCTCACGCCTGCAACATGCGGTGCGCGGGAATTCGCAAGACCATTACCGCGCCTTCGCGCAGATCGTGAACGAACAGAACGAGCGACTCCTGACCATCCGCGGCATGTTCCGGCTCAAGAAGGCCGAGGAAGACGGCCGCAAACCAGTGCCTCTGGAAGACGTAGAGCCGGCCAAGAATATCGTCCGCCGCTTCTCGACCGGCGCGATGTCGTTCGGCTCCATCTCGCGCGAGGCGCACACGACGCTCGCCATCGCGATGAACAGGATCGGCGGCAAGTCGAACACCGGCGAAGGCGGCGAGGAGTCCGATCGCTTCAAGCCGCTGCCGAACGGCGATTCGATGCGCTCGGCGATCAAGCAGGTCGCATCGGGCCGCTTCGGTGTCACGGCGGAGTATCTCGTCAACTCCGACGTGATGCAGATCAAGATGGCGCAAGGGGCAAAGCCTGGCGAGGGCGGTCAGCTGCCCGGCCACAAGGTCGACAAAACCATTGCCAAGGTGCGCCACTCGACGCCCGGCGTCGGCCTGATTTCGCCGCCGCCGCATCACGATATCTATTCGATCGAGGATCTGGCGCAGCTAATCTTCGATCTCAAGAACGTCAATCCGACCGGCGACGTTTCGGTGAAGCTCGTCTCCGAAGTCGGCGTCGGCACCGTTGCCGCTGGCGTCTCAAAGGCACGCGCGGATCACGTCACCATTGCTGGCTTTGAAGGCGGCACCGGCGCAAGCCCGCTGACCTCGATCAAGCATGCCGGCAGCCCGTGGGAAATTGGTCTCGCCGAGACCCATCAGACGCTGGTCATTAATCGGCTGCGCGGCCGCATCGCCGTGCAAGTTGACGGCGGCATCCGCACCGGCCGCGACGTTGTGGTGGGAGCGCTACTTGGCGCCGACGAGTTCGGCTTCGCGACCGCGCCGCTGATTGCGGCCGGCTGCATCATGATGCGCAAGTGCCACCTGAACACTTGCCCGGTCGGCGTCGCCACACAAGACCCAGTGCTGCGCAAGCGCTTCAAGGGCCAGCCCGAGCACGTCATCAACTACTTCTTCTTCGTCGCCGAGGAAGCCCGCGAACTGATGGCAGAACTCGGATTCCGCAGCTTCGATGAGATGGTCGGGCAGATGCAGATGCTCGATCGCCGCAAGCTGGTCGAGCACTGGAAAGCCAAGGGGCTCGATTTCTCAAAGCTGTTCACGAAACCGCCGGCGGAAAAAGGCACTGCCATCTTCAGGTGCGAGTCGCAGGATCACAAGATCAAGGACATCCTCGATCGCAAGCTGATCGCCGAATCGCAATCGGCTCTCGATCGCGGGGCGCCGGTGCGCCTGCAATCCGCTATCCAGAATACTGACCGCGCCTGCGGCGGCATGCTCTCGGGCGAAATCGCCAAGCATTACGGGCACGAAGGCTTGCCCGACGATACGATCCACGTCCGCTTCACCGGAACCGCCGGTCAAAGCTTCGGCGCGTGGCTCGCGCGCGGCGTCACCTTCGAGCTCGATGGGGATGCCAACGACTATGTCGGCAAGGGCCTGTCAGGCGGGCGCCTCATTATCCGGCCGCCGGCTGATTCCGGGATCGTGCCCGAGGAATCAATCATTGTCGGCAATACGGTGCTGTACGGCGCGATCCAGGGCGAGTGCTATTTCCGCGGCGTGGCCGGCGAACGCTTCGCCGTCCGCAACTCGGGTGCCATTGCCGTCATCGAAGGCGCGGGGGACCACTGCTGCGAATACATGACGGGCGGCATCGTCGTGGTGCTTGGGCGTACCGGACGCAATTTCGCGGCCGGCATGTCGGGCGGCATCGCCTACGTGCTCGACGACGATAACACGTTCAAGTCGCGCTGCAACATGGCGATGGTCGAGCTCGAGCCCGTTCCCGAGGAAGAGCAGGTCGCCGAGCAAGAATACGGTCACTACAACGATCTGGAGAGCCATGGTCGCGTCGACGTGATGTCCGACCTGACCTCGAAGGACGCCGAACGGCTCCGCATGCTGATCGCAAACCACGCGCGCTACACGGGTTCGAAGCGCGCCGCCGAGATTCTCGCCAACTGGGATAGCTATCGACCGCTGTTCCGCAAAGTGATGCCGGTCGAATACCGCCGCGCGCTCGCCGAGATGGCAAAGGAGAAGGCCGCCACGATGCAGGCCGCGGAATAGGTATGGGTAAGGTCACCGGGTTTCTCGAAATCGAGCGTGAGGATCGCGACTATCAACCGGTCGTGGAACGCGTGAAGCATTGGCACGAATTCGTGCTGCCGCTGCCAGAAAAGGAAATCCGGGACCAGGCCGCGCGCTGCATGGACTGCGGCGTGCCTTATTGCCACGGCACCAGCCGCATCACCGGCGCGCCGACGGGCTGTCCCGTCAACAACCAGATCCCGGACTGGAACGACCTCGTCTATCGCGGCAACTGGGAAGAAGCGGCGCGCAATCTGCATTCGACGAACAACTTCCCGGAAGTGACCGGGCGCATCTGTCCGGCACCGTGCGAAGCATCCTGTACGCTCAACATTGACGAGAACCCGGTCACCATCAAATCGATCGAATGCGAGATCGCCGACCGTGCGATCAAGCAGGGACTCGAGCCTGACAAACCGCAGCGCAAGACCGGCAAGAGGGTCGCGGTCATCGGCTCAGGTCCGGCAGGTCTCGCCTGCGCACAACAATTGGCGCGGGCCGGTCATGACGTGCATGTCTACGAGCGCTGGGCGAAGGCGGGCGGGTTGCTTCGTTACGGCATTCCCGATTTCAAGATGGAGAAGATCCACGTCGATCGCCGTGTCGAGCAGATGCAGGGCGAAGGCGTCACCTTTCACTACAACGCGCATGTCGGGGTCTCCGTCCCGGTGGACAAATTGTACAAGCAGCACGATGCCATTGTGCTCACCGGCGGCAGCGAAACGCCGCGCGACCTGCCCATTCCCGGCCGCGAGCTTGCAGGCATTCATTTCGCGATGGATTTCCTGCCGCAGCAGAACCGGCGCGTGAGCAATGAACCGCAGGTTGGCGGCGAGCCGATCCTCGCGACCGGCAAAAAAGTCATCGTTATCGGCGGTGGTGACACCGGTTCGGACTGCATCGGCACTTCGATCCGCCAGGGCGCGGAGTCGGTCACTAATTTCGAGATCATGCCGCAGCCGCCCGAGCACGAGAATAAAATGCTCACCTGGCCGGATTGGCCGCTCAAGCTGCGCATTTCGTCGAGCCACGAGGAAGGCGTCACGCGCGAGTTCGCCGTGCTGACGCAGAAATTCACTGGCGAGAAAGGCCAGGTGAAGAAACTACATTGCACGCACGTCGACTCGAAGTTCAAGGCAGTGCCCGGCACGGAATTCGAGATCGAGGGCAATCTCGTTCTCCTCGCCATGGGCTTCGTGCATCCGGTGCATGAAGGGATGCTGAAAAACCTCGACGTTGCCCTTGATCAGCGCGGCAACGTGTCCGCCGACACCGTCGCGTACCAAACCTCGATACCGAAGGTCTTTGCGGCGGGCGATATGCGGCGCGGACAGTCGCTGGTCGTGTGGGCGATCCGCGAAGGCCGCCAGGCAGCACATGCGGTCGATAAATTCCTGATGGGTACGACGACGCTGCCGCGCTGATCAAAAGCGGAAAAGTCCGAACGGGCTTCCCCCCGACGGGAAAATGCCCCTAGGGGGACGCGGCACGTCATCGCGGTGCTGTGTGCGCTGCTGCTGCGCCTGGGGCTTCGGCTTGGCAGCCTGAGCGGTCTGGGTCGCCTGGGTTTCTGTTTGCGGCTGTGCACCTTGCGCCGCCTTGCGGCCACTCTGCGCGGCAGCGGGCTTCGGCTCAGGCGTAGACTCGATGCGGAGCGGCTCGGGCGGCCCAGAGGCCAGAGCGCCGCTCGCCGGCACTGCTGCCGCTGGGGGTACCGGCTCGTCATTGTTTCGTTGTAGCATGAAATCGTCGGCACGGCCGGCTGGCGCGGGCAGCGGTTCGCCCTTCACAAGAACGCGCGTCGCAATGGCATCGCCGTGAGGCGAGCTGTTTCCGGCACCGCCGAGCAATTCGTCCGTATTGCCGGGCGCCACAGTAAGCGGCACCACTGGACCGGCGACGGGACGTGCAGCCGGCTTGCCGTCCGGCGTTTCCGGCGCCAGCGGACCTGTCGGCAGGGCAACGGGGGTCGCACGGCTGTTCATGTTGCGGCGAATTTCGCGTTCGACGTAGTGGGCGAGCTTGAGCGCACCGGCCTTCGTGAAGAAGACGCCGTCAGCCGATCGCAGGCGGCGCATCTGGCCTTCGTAGTCCGGTCCGAAATTTGAGTATTTTCCGCCCTCGTCAACGAAGCCGTCCCAGATATCGATGAATACAACCCCTGCGCGCTCCGCGCGCGCGCGGTAAAGATCATTTAGATAGACCGCATCGGCAGTCGATTTGGCGCCGCGGAGCGACGGCAGGCCGACCCAGATGACGGGCACGCCCTTGCTCTTCATCGCGGCGATCGTTTCGTCGATGCGCTTGGAATAGACTTCCGCCCACTGATCCGTACGGAACTCGATTGTGCCACCGGTCTTCTTCGCCGGCTGCGTTTCAGGCTGAGCAGCGGGAGCCTGCTCCTGTTCGTCGACCTGTTCCTTGTTCTGCGCGTCCTTTTCGGCGGTTGGCTTCTCTGCCTGGTCCTTGCTTTTTTTCTTGTCGGCGTCCTTGGGGACATCACGTTCGCGAATGCTCGCGCGATCGCTGACGCCCAGCATCATCACGACGTAGTTGGCTTTCTCCTGCGCGAGGATATCGCGTGCAACACGCCACCAATCGAGATCGCTTTTGGGCTCGTAACGCACCAGCCCCGAGTGGAGCTTGTTTTTCCGGACGACCGCGATTTCCGGAGAATCCGAGAACGCATCTTCGAGTCCGTAGCCAAGCCAATCGGCCATGGCGTCACCCAGGACGACCACTGTCGTCGTCGGCGTGACCGGCTCGGCTTTCGGGTCGGGCTTGCGCGGAGGCGGAGCGCGCGAATTGTCTACCGGCGCCTGCTGCTCGGGGTTCTCGTATCGGTCGCCTCCGCCGAAGAATCCTCCGAAGAATCCGCCGCCGCCGCCCGACCGCTGACGCTGCCGTTGGCCGCCGAAAAACGGAAAGCCCTCGTTGCCAAAGAACTGCGCCTGCGCGGGCGATGGCAGGACAACATCAATGGCGGTGACGCCGGCGAAACCCGCAGCCGCCAAAAGGGCCGCTCCGACGACACAGCGCGAAACCTTGTATCTGCCAATCATGCCCAGCCCGATGCGCGGTCGCCTGCAGAACGCGCGAACCTCAACGACCCATGGACCAACAGCGCCAGAAAAATGTCAACTCAAAGGTCGACCAAATACCATCGTTAACGCGCGCGCAGTTGATCGAGGACCCCCGCGGACGCGAAACCATCCGGAATCCGACCATTTTTGGCCTGGAAATCGCGAATCGCGCTGCGAGTCCTGAGGCCAAGCAGACCGTCCGGTTCACCCACATCATACCCGTGACGCGCCAGCAACTGCTGGAGTTCCAGGCGCTCCGTGCGCGACAACACACGCTCATACCGCGGCCAATCCTGTAGGAAGGGCCCGCCGCCTCTTAAACGGTCAGCGAGGTGTCCGATTGCCAGCGCATAAGCCTCGGCCGGGTTGTATTTCATGATGACGCTGAAGTTGTTCAGCATCAGGAAGCCCGGTCCCTGCACGCCCGCCGGTACCAGCAGGAAGGCCTGTTCGTCGGGTCGCGGGAACGGCTGTCCGTTCGCGCGCCTGATTCCCTGTCGCTCCCATTCACGAAGGCTCATCGGGCGTGAGTGATCGGCGAGCAGGAAATTAAACGTCGTGGGCACGACAACCTCGTAACCCCAGGTGTTGCCGGTGGCCCAGCCGTCCTTTTTCAGATTATTCGCGGTGGAAGCGAGGATATCCGGAACCGAGTCGACGACATCGCGGTGTCCGTCGCGATCGAAATCCACAGCATATTTCTTGAAGGCCGTCGGCATGAACTGAGTCGGCCCAAAAGCGCCCGCCCAGGACCCGACGAGTCGGTCAGGCCGCACGTCACCGTGCTGAAGGATTTCCAGCGTCGAAAGGAACTCCTCGCGGAAATAATCCTGCCGGCGGCCGATGCATGCGAGCGTCGCGGTGGAACGCAGGACCGAACGTTCGCCGATCAGCGTGCCGTAGTTGGTTTCGACGCCCCAGATGGCCGCGAGGATATGACGATCAACCCCGAAGGCCCGCTCGACCGAGTCGAAAGCGCTGCGATATTTCTCAAGCAGCGCCCGGCCCTCCTCGATGCGCTCGTTCGTGACCAGGATGTCCAGATAGTCCCAGAAGGATTTGGTGAACTCCGGCTGGTTGTCGAGCAGATCCATGATGCGCAGATCGGGCGTCAGCGAGGTGGTGGAATTGTGAAACACGCTTCGCGAAATGCCGCGGCGCGCGGCTGCGGGCCACATCCGGTCGATGCACGTATGAAAGTGTGCCGCCGCGGTGCGGATCGCCTCGGCTGTCATCAGCGGATGACCCGACGCTCCTGATTCTCCGCTCCAGGGCGGGGCCGGTTGTGAGGTCGGCGGCGGAAGTGCGCCGGTCGTAGCGAGAGAACGGTCCTGCGCGCCTTGCCCGAAGGCAATACTGCAGGTGGCCGCCACAAGCCCCACCGCAATGACGATTGGCCGCGCTCTGTGCATCCCGTTCCCGTCTTCGCCCAGTATCGCAAATTTAAGGGTGACCCGATATCATTTCAGCGGGGTTAATGGTCTAATTTTGTTTGATTTGCAGCTGGACCCTGAGCCGGACCCGTGCTTTCTCGGCCTCAACGCATTCACGATTCGCATAGCTAGAAAAGTCCTGCATGACGCGTATTCGTAAAGCCATTTTTCCGGTGGCCGGGCTTGGAACCCGATTTCTGCCGGCGACCAAAGCCATGCCCAAGGAAATGCTGCCGGTGGTGGACCGCCCGTTGATCCAGCACGTGGTGGATGAGGCACGGCAGGCCGGGATCGAGCATTTCATCTTCGTTACCGGCCGGAACAAGAGCGTGATCGAAGACCACTTCGATCGCCAGTTCGAGCTCGAGTTAACCTTGATGGAGCGCGGCAAGAAAACCGAGCTCGCTTCGCTGTCGGAAGATCTGCCTGCGGCAGGAACGGTCAGTTTCACCCGCCAACAGTCACCGCTCGGCCTCGGGCATGCGGTCTGGTGCGCGCGTGAGCTCGTCGGTCATGAACCTTTTGCGCTGCTTCTGCCGGACGTGCTTGTGCAGCACGGCCGCGGTTGTCTTGCGCAGATGATCGATGCCGCGAATGGGCTGGCCAGCAACGCCAACATCCTCGCTGTCGAGAAGGTGCCAAAGGAGCGCATACATATGTATGGAGTCGTCGGCATCGGCGAACGGAAGGGCAAGGCCTTCGCAATCACCAAAATGGTCGAGAAGCCGAAAGCGAGTGAAGCACCATCCGAACTGACGATCACCGGCCGCTACATCCTGCAACCGCAGATCTTCGAACTACTGGAAAAACAGGCCGCCGGCGCGGGCGGCGAAATCCAGCTCACCGACGCCATGCTGGCGCTGTCAGGCTCGCAGCCGTTTTACGGTCTGGAATTCGAAGGCCGCAGCTTCGACTGCGGTTCGAAGATCGGTTTCCTCGCGGCCAACGCCGCCTATGGGCTGGAACGCGCCGACATCGCCCCCGAGCTGCGCACCGAATTGCGCCGTCTGCTCGGCGACAAGTGATCAGGATTTACTGATCAGCCAACCCTTCAGCTCGCGCATGACGATGTCGCGGATCACCGCCATGCCACCGGGCGTATCGTTCAGGCAAGGAATGGCGGCGAAATTTTCACCGCCGGCATGGCGGAAAATCTCGGCATTTTCCATCGCGATCTCTTCAAGCGTCTCGAGGCAGTCCGACGCAAATCCGGGCGTAACGACGGCGATATTCTTCACGCCCCGCTCGGCCAAGGATTTTACGGTCGCATCGGTATAGGGCTTGATCCATTCGGCCGTGCCGAAGCGCGACTGGAAGGTCATGATCAGCCGCTCTTCGTCGAGCTTGAACTTCTTGCGCAGAAGCATCGTTGTTTCCATACAATGCTGGAGATAGGGATCGCCCCTCTCGACGTACTCTTCCGGCATGCCGTGGTAGGAAGCGATGATCACTTCCGGCTTGAAGTTCAATTTCGCCACCGCCGCGTTGAGCGAATTTGCCAGCGCCTCGATATAGACAGGCTCGGCATAATACGACGCAGCGACCCGCAATGTCGGCTGAAAGCGCATCGTGCTGAGCGAGCGGAACGCCTCGTCGCAGACTGTCGCGGTGGTCGCGGCCGCATATTGCGGATAGAGCGGTACGATGAGAATCCGCCCACAATCCTGCGCCGCCAATGCCTCAAGGCGCGATCGGATCGACGGATTGCCGTAACGCATGGCCCAGTCGACGCGCACATGCCTGTCGACCTTGTCCATGATTTCCTCGAGCTTGTCGGACTGCGAGCGCGTGATCGTCTTGAGCGGCGATTCGTTGCGCTCCTTATTCCAGATCTTGTCGTAGTCACGTCCCTTGCGGCCGGGCCGCACCGTCAGGATGACAAGATTGAGCACCAGCCACCATTTGAGCCGATTTTCCTCGATGACCCGGCGATCGGAGAGAAACTCTTTTAGGTAACGCCGCATGGCCCAGTAGCCGGTCGAGTCTGGCGTGCCGAGATTGACCAGCAGCACCCCAATGCGACCGGTGGCCGGAACTGTGTCCGGACTCATAGTTTGCGCTCATCGGCGATGATCTTGCCGTCGGTCGGCAACGATCCGGGCGCGACCAGTTTCACGGTGCCTTTGAGTTTGGTGACCGACTGCAGGCTGGCGGCAATTGCACTTTCCAGCCCCGCATCCGATGCCGAACTTTCGGCGAGCAAGGTCATCGTGTCCTGTTCGCCTTCCCGGCCGACCACAAGACGCAGGCGCTTGAGTTCAGGATGGCGTCCAGCGATCTCGGCAACCTGCTTTGGGTGCACGAACATGCCTTTAATTTTGGCGGTCTGGTCGGCGCGGCCGATCCAGCCCTTGATGCGCGCATTGGTGCGACCGCATGCAGACACACCCGCCATCAGTGCGGAAAGGTCGCCGGTGCCGAGCCGGATCATCGGATAGTCGGGATTAAAGGACGTCACGACGACTTCACCAACCTCGCCATCAGGCACAGGATCGCCCGTGCCGGGACGGACAATTTCGACAATCACGCTTTCGTTGACAATCATGCCTTGCGGCGGCTCGCTTTCATAAGCGATGACGCCGAGCTCAGCCGTCGCATAGCATTGCAGGACGGCAACCCCGCGGCGGCCGAGTTCTTCGCGCAGCGAGGCCGGAAGCGCGGCTGCCGAAACAAGCCCCCGCTTGATCGATGATGCGTCCTTGCCGGATTTTACGGCAGTATCGAGGATGATCTTCAGAAAGTCGGGAGTGCCAACGTAACCGGACGGCCGGTAGTGCGCGATGGCCTCAAGCTGCTGCTCGGTGTTACCGACGCCACCGGGAATGATCGCGCAGCCGAGGGCGCGCGCCCCCGATTCAAGAATAAACCCGCCGGGCGTGAGGTGATAGGCGAAGGAATTGTGCACGATATCGCCGGCGCGAAATCCCGCGGCGAACAGAGCTCGCGCCGAGCCGTACCAGTCCTTCCCCTCGCCTTCGGGTTCGAAGATCGGGCCGGGGGACATCAGCAGACGCCGGACCTTGCCCGGCACGGTGACATTGAGACCGCCGAACGGCGGGTTTTGCTTCTGCAGCGTCGAGATATCCGATTTGTGCAGGACCGGCAGCTTCGCCAGCGCGGCGCGCGAGATCACCGATTTCGGATCAACGCCCGCGAGATGCTTCGACCAACCGGGAGCACTCATGGCGCGGGCAATCGTCGCACCCAGGCGTGCGAATTGCTCGCGCTCGCGCACGGCGGCATCCCGGGTTTCCAGAGCGTCGTAATATTCCGGCATGGCCTAGGCCAGCCACCTCTTGCGACGGCGGTAGTGCTTGCCCTCGCGGAATGATTTGCGCCGGCCTTCGGAAATACCGAGGTAGAATTCCTTGACATCCTCGTTTTCGGCGAGCGTTTTCGCTTCACCGTCCATCACGACTCGGCCATTTTCGAGGATGTAGCCGTAGCGCGCAAAGCGCAGCGCCATGTGCGTGTTCTGCTCGGCCAACAGGAACGAGACGCCTTCCTTTTCATTGAGATCCTTCACGATCTCGAAGATTTCCTCGACGATCTGCGGCGCCAGACCCATCGACGGTTCGTCGAGCAAAATCATCTTCGGACGCGACATCAGCGCGCGGCCGATTGCGCACATTTGCTGCTCGCCCCCGGACGTGTAGCCCGCAAGCGAATTTTTTCGCTCGCCGAGCTTGGGGAAATAGGAATAGACCAAATCCACATCACGCTTGATTGCCGCCTTGCCGTCGCGCCGGGTGAACGCGCCCGTGAGCAGATTCTCCTCGATGGTGAGGTGACCAAAGCAATGCCGTCCTTCCATCACCTGAATACAGCCCCGCCGCACCAGTTCGTTTGGGGAAAGGTCCTGGACCTGGCCCCCTTCGAACACGATCGAGCCCTTGGTTACATCGCCACGCTCAGCGTGGAGCAGATTGGAAATCGCTTTCAGGGTCGTGGTCTTGCCGGCGCCATTGGCGCCAAGCAGGGCAACGATCCCACCCCTCGGCACGTCTAGGGAAACCCCCTTGAGCACAAGGATGACGTGGTCGTAGATCACCTCGATATTATTCACCGAGAGGATAATCTCGCTTTGCGTGTTGGTCGCCGGATTTTGCTCGACGGCGGACATGGCCATCACTCCGGAACAGAGGAAGCCTCTCCCCAACAGGGGGAGAGGCTCGGTTGTCAGCACATCAAGTTACGATGACTTGTCGCAAGCTTCGGTACGCTTGGGCCATCCAGCGTTCTTTTCGACATATTCCTTGGCCGCTTCTTCCAGCATCGGCCGCACCTTGTCCCTCATGGGCTGGATCCAATCGGAGACCTTGACCCATTTGGCGCCGTCCCATTGTTGCATGTAAGCGGGCGCGTGGCCGTTGTGATCGGTGCAGTTTACGCCCGCGATCGGCGCCCCAAAGCCGGGCAAGCCGAGTTCTTTCCAGCGCGCTTCGCTGATGTTGAGCGTCTCGAGGCCGCGCCGGACGTCCTCGCCGGTTACGACCTTATTGCCCGACAGCCTCTGCGCGTTGCGGATTGCCTCGGCGACCAGAACGGAGTTGTAGACGCCGCGGTTGTAGAAATTCTCGGCGAACTTGTCCTTCTCGACCTGGCTCTTGCCCTTGTCCACGACGTATTTCTTGATGTCCTGGAGGGCGGGATAGTTCGGCCCGAGTCCGTTGAAGTTGAGCGTGAGGTAGCCTTTGGCTTCCTGCCCGCCGCCACGTCCATCATCATCACTGCCTGACCACCAGATTCCGATGAAATGGTCCATCGGATATCCATTCTCCGCGGCGCGCTTGACTGCCGTCGGGTTCATGGCGCCCCAGCCCCACATGATCATCCACGTCGGGCGATCGCGGCGGACCGCCAGCCACTGGGCTGACTGGTCCTGCATTTCCTTGCCGGCGACAGAGTACTCCTTCACCGTGAAGCCATAGTCCTTGGCAAATTGCTGCAGCAGCGGGAGTGGCTCGCGGCCATAGGGGCTTTCCAGGAAAATAAAGCCGATGGTCTTTCCTTTGAGCCTGTCGAGGCCACCCTCCTTGCCGCCAATGTAGCGCATGACTATCGACAAACCGTCCCAATAGGTGGCCGGCGGATTGAACACCCATGGAAAGTCGTTGCCGACTGCGGAGGCTGACAAGCCATAGGCCATCGACAGGATCGGGATCTTATCGACTGCCGCCTTCGGGATGATTTGCAGCGTGATGCCGGTCGAATACGGATTCACCACGGCCGGTTTCTTGCCCTTGATCGATTCCCAGCACTCAACACCCTTCTTGGTGTCGTAGCCGGTTTCGCACTCCTCAATGTTTAGCTTTACGCCGCCAATCCCGCCATCGCGCTCGTTGAGCATGGCCAAATAGTCGTTCATGCCGTTGGCGATCGGAATTCCTGAGCCCGCATACGGCCCTGTACGGTAGGTCAGCAACGGTACATAAATTGAATCCTGCGCCGGCGCCTGGCTTGTGAGTACGGCGGCTCCAACCACGCTCGCACAGGTCACAGCGACCAAAAATTGTCTTGCCTTCATCGCGTTCCTCCCTTCGTTCACTCCCGGCGGCGCACGTCTGGTTATCCATCTCGCCTGGTCCGACTAGCCGGAAGACGATTTTCAGAGCCATGGCTGCGCCATGGTCGGAAACTGGGTCCATCTTGCACCATCAATAAGGAAACGGCCACACCCTCAGTTTTTGCTTGACTATTTGCCACAGGCGGGCAAGTCCCGCGGGCTCCACGATAAGAAAGAACACGATTAGGGCGCCGGTAATCATGAACGTCAGGTGCTCGACCGTCGCGGCGTGCAAAGGCAGGCCGAGCTGCGGAGGCACGAAACGCAGAATGATCGGCAAAATGTAGATCAAAGCCGACCCGAGGAAGGAGCCCAATAAGCTCCCGAGTCCTCCTATAATGATCATGAACAAGACCGTGAAACTCTCATTAATCGAGAACACAGTGGACTCGGCGCCCCCGTACCAGAGGAAGACCAACAGTGCGCCTGCAACTCCGCAGTAAAATGAAGACACAGCGAAGGCGAGCAATTTGGTCGGGAGCAGGCGGATCCCCATCAGCTCAGCGGCAATATCCATGTCGCGTACTGCCATCCACATCCGCCCGATGCGGCCGCGGACGATATTCGAGGCCATCCACGTCATGATCACGACGAATGTCAGCACGATCACGTAACGCGTCCCCGCGGTGGCGCGGGGGCCGGTGACGATAATGCCGAAAAGCTCGCGTTGCGGGACCTCTATCGCCGCGGATACATTGTAGTTGTAGAGCCATGGGATCCGGATGAAGCACCATTCCAGAAAAAACTGTGCGGCGAGTGTCGCAATCGCAAGATAAAACCCTTTGATGCGCAGGGATGGCAGGCCGAACACAACGCCCACGGCAGCAGAGACGAATCCGGATGCGATTACCCAGATAATGATGTTCACATTTGGGAAGACGGTGGTCAGCTTGTAACAGGCGTAGGCTCCGACCCCCATGAAGGCGCCAGTGCCGAGAGAGAGAAGACCCGTGTAGCCCGTGAGCAAATTAAGTCCGATCGCCGCAAGCGAGAAAATAAGGAATGGGGTCATTATCGCGTTGATGAAGAAGTCGTTGCCGGTAAGGGGAATGACGACGAAGGCAATGAAGAGAATGATGATGATTCCGATTCGATCTTGCAGAATCGGGAAAATCGCCTGGTCCGTGGCGTAGTTGGTCTTGAACTGGCCCGCCTCGCGGTAAAGCATCGTCTCTTACACCCGTTCGATGATGCGTTCGCCAAACAAGCCTTGCGGGCGGAACAGCAGGAACACCAGCGCAAGCACAAAGGCGAACCAGGAATCGGTGCCGCCACCGATCAAAGGCCCCCAATAGAATTCCCACAGCTTCTCCCCGACGCCGATGATCAGACCGCCAACGATGGCACCAGGAATTGAAGTTAATCCACCGAGAATAAGAACCGGCAATGCCTTGAGCGCGATCACGTCAAGCGCAAAGGAGACGTCCGAACGCGCGCCCCACATGATGCCTGTAACCAACGCCACAAGGCCTGCGGCAAACCAGACGATTACCCAAATCTGCTCGAGCGAAATGCCGACCGACAGAGCAGCCGAATGGCTGTCCGCGACCGCACGCAGCGCCCGTCCGATTCTCGTTTTGGAGAAGAAAACTGCCAGCCCCGCCACCATGATTGAGGCAATGACGGCGGCGGCGATGTCGAGCTTCTGCAAAGAAACGACGCCCCCTAGGGCTTTGTAAGTGATCGTGCCTTTCGGCAGGTAGAGCTGCTCGGTGATCATCACCTTCGGGTCGCCACCGAAAACGAATTCACCGAAGCCGATAAGAAAGTAGGTCAGGCCGAATGTCGCCATGAACAAAATGATATCCGGCTGATTGATCAGCGGCCGCAGGACGATTCGCTCCACGGCAAAGGCAAGCGCGAACATCACCGCGATGGTAAGCCCGAGCGCCAGAAAGGCAGGGACGCCGGCGTTATACAGCCCAACCAGCGTGAGCGCCGCAAAGACCACCATGATGCCCTGCGCGAAATTGAATACTCCCGACGCCTTGAAAATCAACACGAAACCGAGGGCGATCAACGCGTAAAGCATGCCGCCGACCACGCCTTCCCACAACGTTTGCACGAACAGATCGGGTGCAGTGCCCATCTGCACAAAGGGATCGAGGAAGATTTTGTACAGGATGTCCATGCGTCCTCAGTGTGCCACGCCGAGATAAGCGCCGATAACGGCCTGGTTCCTTTTGACCTCGTCGGGCGTGCCGTCCGCGATCTTGATGCCGTGATCAAGCACCACCACGCGATCCGACAGGTCCATCACCACGCCCATGTCGTGCTCGATCAGTGCGATCGTGGTGCCATAGTGATCGTTCACGTCGAGCACGAAACGCGACATGTCCTCCTTTTCTTCGAGGTTCATCCCGGCCATCGGTTCGTCGAGCAGAAGAAGCTCCGGCTCCATCGCCAGCGCGCGGCCGAGCTCAACGCGTTTCTGCAGCCCATAAGGCAGCCGGCCGACCGGGACGCGACGGATCTCCTGGATCTTCAGGAAATCGATGATTTCCTCGACGTGTTCCCTGTGCTCGACCTCTTCCCGCAGGGCCGGACCGTAGCGCAGCAGTTGCCAGAAGAAGCTGGCATGCATCTTGAGCGTGCGACCGGCCATGATGTTGTCGAGGGCAGTCATGCCGCGGAACAGCGCCACGTTCTGGAACGTGCGCGCGATGCCACCATAGGCGGCGTCGTGCGGACGCATCTTCGCCCGTGTCTGCCCCTTGAATGTGATCCGGCCTTCTTGCGGCTGGTAGAAGCCGTTGATCACGTTGAGCATCGAGGTCTTGCCCGCGCCGTTCGGGCCGATGATCGCGCGGATTTCCCCTTTGCGGATGTCGAACGAGACGTCGCTGACGGCCCGCACGCCGCCGAAGGACAGCGACACGTTCTCGACTGATAGAAGCACATCGCCGACCGCAACGTCCGGTCCGCCCGCGGCTCTCATGCCGCCTTCCCCATGGCGGGGGCGGGATCGGTCTTCATGTCGCGGATCTTCACGCGCGCGCTGATGGTGCCCTTGCGGCCATCCTCGAAAGTCACCTCGGTCGAAATGTCGGCCTCGCTCGATCCGTCGTAAAGGGCCTTGATCAGCGGCGAATAGCGGTCCGCGATGAAGCCGCGGCGAACTTTCAGCGTGCGTGTGATTTCGCCGTCGTCAGGATCAAGCTCCTTGTGCAGGATCAGAAATCGCTTGATCTGCGCCCCGGCCATGACCTTGTCGGCGGCCAGCGAGCGGTTCACCTCGGCGACATGCTTTTCAAGCATGTCGTAGACGAGCGGATGGCCGGCGAGTTCCTGGTACGAAGCGTAGACAACGTTGTTTCGCTCGGCCCAGCTCCCGACCGCGGTGAGATCGATGTTGAGCATGACGGTTACAAAATCGTGTTTGTCGCCGATCGCCACCGCTTCCCGAATGTTAGGATAGAACTTGAGTTTGTTCTCGATATATTTCGGCGGGAATATTGTCCCGTCGGTGAGTTTCCCCACATCTCTGGTGCGGTCGATGATCTTCAGATGGCCGGTCTTCTCGTCGAAAAACCCCGCATCGCCGGTTTTGACATAGCCGTCGGGTGTCATCACTTCCGCCGTCTTGGCGTCGTCCTTGAAATAGCCGGAGAACATCCCCGGCGATTTGAACTGCACCTCACCATCTTCGGAAATACGAACGTCCACGTTGGGACAGACAGCGCCGACGGTGTCGCAATAGATTTCGCCGTCCGGCTGGGCCGTCAGGTAGAGGAAGGCTTCGGTCTGCCCGTAGAGTTGCTTCAGGTTCAGACCGATCGAACGGTAGAAACTGAAGAGGTCCGGCCCGACGGCCTCGCCGGCGGTGTATGCGACACGCACGCGTGAAAAGCCGAGTACATTCTTCAGCGGCCCATAAACAAAGACGTTGCCAATCACGTAGAGCAGACGCCCGGACAGCGGAACAGATTCGCCGTTCAGGATGCGCTCGCCATAGCGGCGCGCCACGTCGATAAAATAGTGAAACATTTTGCGCTTGATGACACCTGCGTCTTCCATGCGGATCATCACGCGGGTCAGCAGCAATTCGAGTGTGCGCGGCGGCGCGAAGTAGAAACTCGGCCCGATCTCGCGCAGGTCGGCCATGGCGGTGTCGGGGCTTTCCGGACAGGCGGTGCAGAACCCGGCCACGAGGCCCTGCGCGTAATTGAGGTAATGGTCACCGACCCAGGCGAGCGGCAGATAGGCTAGCGCCACGTCCGTTTCCGTCAGCTTGTCGAAGGTTACCGTGTCGGATGCCGCCTTGATCGAGCGTTCGCCGGTGAGGACGACACCCTTCGAGGTGCCGGTCGTGCCGGATGTATAGAGAATAATCGAGGGATCGGACCCTTTGCCGGCTGCAATCTCCTCGTCGAGCCAGGCGGCCACCGAAGGATCTGCGAGAGCTTTGCGGCCGTCCGCAATCACATCCTCCATCGCGCGCAGCTTTTTGTGGTCGTAATCGCGCAGGCCGCGCTTTTCGTCGTAGACCATCATCTCGAGCCTGGGGACGCGGCTCATCACCGACTGAATCTTGTCGACCTGCTCCTGGTCCTCGACCGCGGCAAAGCGCACGTCGGCGTGCGCAAGCACGAAGGCCAGTTCGTCGGCCACCGCATCGGCATAGACGGGCACCGGAATTGCGCCCAACATCTGCGCGGCCATCACCGACCAATAAAGTCTCGGCCGATTGCCGCCGACGATCGCAACGGTCTCGCCGCGCTTAACGCCGAGATTGTGCAGGCCGACCGCATAGGCGCGCACGATCTCGAGCACTTCGCGCCACGTCCAGGTCTGCCAGATGCCAAGGTCCTTGTGTCGCATGGCCGGACGCGACCCATAAAGCTGGGCGTTCCGGATCAGCACCTTAGGAAACGTGTCCGCGCCAGCGGCGGCATTCGGCGCCACAGCCCAGTCCTCCCGTGCGGCCACGCCCGAGCAAGCGTGGCAAAAACCCCTCGCCGTCTGTCTTTGACGATCTTGTTGTCTCGATATGAAAACACCGCCCGAAGGCGGTCAAGTATCAGATGCTATCTAATTGGTAATAACGCAGCCGACCGCTATTCAGCGGCCCTAAGGAAGGTTGTCGCGCCGGCGCGGAATTGGTCAAGGAGCGTGGCTTCTTCGGCCTTGGCGGCGGCCAGATGCCGCTGTTTGACGGGTCCATACCCCCGGATTTTTTCCGGGACCATCGCAAGCGCCACCGCAAGCTGATGGTTGTTTGGGGTCAGCTGTTCAACGAATTCGCCCAGCAGTTTCTCATAGTCGGCGACAAGCCGCCGTTCGGTTTTACGCTCTGCCGTGTAGCCGAAAGGATCGAACACGGTCCCGCGCAGGAATTTGAGTTTCGCCAGCACGGCGAAGAGCTTCAGAATCCACGGACCGAACGATATTTTCTTCGGCTCGCCGGTAACCGGATTGCGTCGCGCCAGCAAAGGCGGCGCCAGATGAAATTCATACCGCAGCGTTTCGCCGTCGAAAGTCGACCTCACGCGATCGAGGAACGATGTGTCGGTGTAAAGGCGCGCGACTTCGTATTCGTCTTTGTACGCCATCAGCTTGAACAGATAGCGCGCGACCGCTTCGGCGAGGCCACAACGGCCGGGCGCTTTCTCCGCCTCCACCGTGCGGATCTTCTCGACCCAGTTGCGATACCGCCGTGCATAAGCGGCGTTCTGATAGGCGGTCAGGAATTCGATGCGACGGTCGACCGTCTCGGCGAAAGACTGCGACAGCTTGAGCGCGTCGTTGACTGCTTCCGGTTGCGGCTTCATCAGCGCCTTGATCGTAGCCGGATCGGCCGCGGCTCGACGCCCATAACGGAAGGCAGCGAGATTCATCGCAACTTCCTCGCCGTTCAGTTCAATCGCCTTCTCGATCGACTCGGCCGAGAGCGGCAGCGCGCCGATCTGATAGCAGTAGCCGATCATCAGCATGTTGCCGCCAATCGAGCGACCGAGCAGTTCGGTTGCGATCTTTGTCGCATCCACGACATGGCGAAGGTCATGCCCGGCGGCTGTAGCAATGGCGCGCTTGATGCGTTCGAGCGGCAACGAGAAATCGGCGTTACGCGTGAAATCGCCTGGCATGTATTCGAAGCTGTTGATGACAACGTTCGTGCCGGGCTTGAAGGCGCTGAGGACCTTCTTGCTGCCCGCGACGACAACGTCGCCACCGATCACGAGATCGGCGCCACCGGCAGCCACGCGGATGGCGTGAATGTCTCCCGGCTTGTTCGCGATACGGATGTGGCTGTAGACCGCACCACCTTTCTGCGCGAGGCCGGCCATATCGATGACGCCCACGCCCTTGCCTTCAAGATGCGCGGCCATCCCGAGGATTCCGCCGATGGTGACGACGCCGCTCCCGCCGATTCCGGTGACAATGATGCTGTAAGGATGATTGATCAAAGGCACGGACGGTGCCGGCAAGGCCGGCCAATTTTCCGGCTCAGCGGTGCGCTCGCCCGCCTTCAATCTCGCCCCATGCACAGTGACAAATGACGGGCAGAAGCCATTCAGGCAAGAGTAATCCTTGTTGCAGCTCGACTGGTCGATGGTGCGCTTGCGGCCCCATTCAGTTTCGAGCGGCTGCACCGACACGCAATTCGACTTCACGCCGCAGTCGCCGCAGCCTTCGCAGACGAGATCGTTGATGACGACGCGCTTTTCCGGGTCCGGGAACGTGCCGCGCTTGCGGCGGCGACGCTTCTCGGCAGCACAGGTCTGGTCATAAATAAGAACGCTCACGCCCGGGACCGTCGCGAGCTCACGCTGAACGGTGTCGAGCTCGTCCCGGTGATGCACGGTCAGTCCGCGCGGCCATTCTGTATTGTCTGCGTATTTCCAAGGCTCGTCGGTCACGACGACAACCTGCTTCGCCCCTTCGGCGGCAACCTGGGCGGCAATCTGAGGCACCGTCAGGCCTCCGTCGTTCGCCTGGCCACCGGTCATGGCGACGGCGTCGTTGAACAGGATCTTGTAGGTCATCGTCACCCCGGAGGCGATCGCAGCGCGGATCGCCAGGTAGCCGGAGTGGTTGTAGGTGCCGTCGCCGAGATTCTGGAAAACGTGATCGCGCTTCGAGAAGGGCGCTTCGCCGATCCAGTTGGCGCCCTCGCCGCCCATCTGCGTATAGCCGAGCGTCTTGCGGTCCATCCATTGCGCCATGTAATGGCAGCCGATGCCGGCATAGGCGCGGCTGCCTTCAGGCACGCGGGTGGACGTGTTGTGCGGACAGCCCGAGCAGAAATAAGGAATGCGCTGGGCGACGTCTGCGGTCTCGGCGAGCGCGCGTTGCGCGGACTTCAGCCGCGCCACGTTGGCCGCAAGCTCGTCGTTGGCGCCGTAGCGCAGCAGCCGCTCGCCGATGCAGATCGCGATGTCGTTCGGGTCGAGCGCGCCTTTGACCGGGAACAGCCAGTCGCCCTGTTCGTCTTTCTTGCCGATGCAGACAGGCTGATTGGCCGTGCCGTAAAGCTCTTCGCGCACCTGCACTTCGATCAGCGAACGCTTTTCTTCGACGACGATGATGAGATCGAGGCCTTGCGCGAATTCGGCGAGTTCCTGACGACCGATCGGCCAGACGCAAGCGATCTTGAACAGGCGCAAGCCGAGATCGTTGCACTTGATTTCGTCGATCCCGAGCTCATCGAACGCTTGTCGTACGTCGAGATAGGCTTTGCCGGTCGTGATGACGCCGATCTTCGGCGCCCGGCCGCCCGTCGTGATGATCCGGTTGAGCTTGTTGGCGCGCACGAAGGCGAGCATGGCGTCGCGCTTGAAATCATGCAGGCGCGCTTCCTGGCCGAGAAACGTATCGGTCAGACGAATGTTCAGGCCGCCTGGGGGCATGCGGAAGTCTTCGGGCGTAACGATTTTGATGCGATCGAGACTAGCATCGACTACGCCTGTCGACTCGACCGTCTCGTGCATGCATTTGAGCGCTGCCCAGGCGCCGCTGAAACGCGACATCGCCCAGCCGTAGAGTGCGTAGTCGGCAAACTCCTGCACGCCGGCCGGATTGAGGATCGGCATCATCACGTCGACGAAATGGAACTCCGACTGATGCGCGGTGGTCGATGACTCGGCGGTGTGGTCATCGCCCATCAATGCGATGACGCCGCCATGCTTCGATGACCCCGCAAGGTTCGCGTGCCGGAAGGCATCGCCGGTGCGATCGACGCCGGGACCTTTGCCGTACCACATACCGAATACGCCATTGAACTTGCCTTCGCCGCGCAGTTCGGCCTGTTGGGTTCCCCACAGCGCGGTAGCGGCGAGCTCTTCGTTGATGCCCGGCTGAAACTTGATGTCGGACGCAGCAAGCCGGTGTGCGGCGCGGATGAATTGCTGATCGAGACCGCCGAGCGGCGATCCGCGGTAGCCCGTGACGAAACCCGCGGTATTCAGGCTGGCGCGACGATCGAGCTCCTTCTGCATCAGGCAGGCACGGATCAACGCCTGATACCCCGTCACGAATATGTGCGACTGGGAAAGGTCGTATTTATCCTCGAGGCTGACCGGTCGAAGCGGCATGGATTGCCTTGTCACGCGGCGTACGGGGGCGCCAGTCCCACTCATATAGGCTTGCCTCGCACGACGCAAAGCGTCGGATCCGAGATAAAGGCTATACCGCAGGGACTTCCGGTCAATTTCGTAGTTGACGCGCGATCTAGAAGGAAATTTCCGCGAAAGCCCTCCGCGCGCAGTTTGGCGCAATGCAACAGACAGAGCAGACCCACACCGATGTGGGTGGTCAAATTCTGTGCGGCCTGCCAGAAGGGTGGCGCCGGAACTTCATAATGCTGCAATCCCCGCCCTCCTCGATCGAGACCAAGGCATCCTGGGCTGTCGCCACCGTGGCGCTGGTCACGATGCTGATGGCATTCGGCGCTGCGTGGATCACGGCGGTCGCACTTAAGGACATCGCCGCCGAGGTGGACGGCGTGCGCTCGATCCCGGCGCTGGCCAGCGCTCTCGCCTGGCTGGGCTCGGGCTTTGGCGGCATCCTGATGGGACGCATCGCCGACAAGGTCGGCACACGGTGGACCGTCATCTTCGGCGCACTGATGATCGGCCTCGGCCTGACGATCTCGACGTTCGGGCCGGCCTGGCCGCTCTGGATCGGCCATGGGCTTTTCATCGGCCTGACCGGCCTCGGCGGCATTAACGCGCCGATGTACATCTACGTCAGCCGCTGGTTCGATCGCCGGCGCGGTTCAGCCTTGGCGTTGATCTCGAGCGGCAGCTATCTTGCCGGTGCAATGTGGCCGCCCGTCTTCGAGCGCGCCATCGCGAGCCTGGGCTGGCGCGAGACAATGCTCTGGTACGCGCTCACCGAAATTGTCGTGATCATCCCGCTGGCGCTGATTTATTTCCAGGCGCCTCCAGAGCTCCCGCTGCCAGCGGCGCCGTCTGATTCCGCTGCTGGAAAGGCCCGCGTGCTGGGATGGTCGCCGAACGTGGTGTTCGGCGTCATGTGCGTCGCTGCGGTCCTGTGCTGCGTTCCGATGGCAATGCCGCAAGGTCACCTGGTCGCGTTCTGCAGTGACCTTGGCATCAGCGGCTCCATAGGTGCGCTGATGTTGTCGGTCCTGCTGGGCACAGCATTTTTGAGCCGGCAGATCTGGGGCGCCATCTCCGACCGTATCGGCGGCCTCGCTACTGTATTGATCGGCTCGGCGTGGCAGGCCGCATCGATGACCGCGTTTCTCTTCACCCAAAGTGAGGCCGGCCTGTTTACGGTCGCTGCTGCCTTCGGACTCGGATTTTCCGGAATCATTCCGGCCTACGTGCTCGCACTTCGCGAATTGTTTCCCGCTTCCGAAGCGTCGTGGCGCATTCCCACGTTACTTCTGTTCAGCGGCGCTGGAATGGCGCTTGGCGGCTGGCTCGCAGGACTGCTGTACGACCACTTTGCCTACTATGCGCCGGCGTTCGCGACCGGCATCGGCGCCAACATTCTCAATTTACTCTTGGTCGGAATTCTGGTCGGGCGGCAGCGCTTGCGCCTCACGCCCGCGATGGGCTGATCAGCCAGACAACGGCCAGGACGCCAAACGCCACGAACGCGGTACCAGGCGCGGCCCACGATGCCGAAGCCGCGAGCGCGGACGTTGCCGCCCATGCAATACACAGAAAGCGATCAGTTCGCACCAGAAAGGCGGCAAGCCGCAACAACTTGCCGCCACTCTCATCCGTTCGCAGTGAGACTGGGGAGTCGAAGGCGAACGGCTGTCAGAATTCGATCAGCCCCGCGTAACGACTGGAGGCGGAGCCTTACCTTTTCCCAACGGTGCTTTGCCAACGCATCCACTGACGCCAATGGCAAGAACAATTGAGCAAACTGCAATCAGGAATTTTTTCATGGGGCCCCCTTTTGAAACAATTAGCCCGAGGCTTTTTTTTACTACCGGCAAACCCCCTTGTGGTTGTATTTCGGCAACATACTCACAGCTTCGACGATATTTGCGGGTGGTGTTTGAGAATTTTCGGCTGAAAATGCGAGGTAAGGGAACTGCTTCCGGGCCCAGTTACCCCACCCCCACCCCCACCCCCACCCCCGGCGCCACTGAGCGGCTTCGGTACAACCCTCAACGCCATGCACTGTTGGCACTTTACTCGGGACATTCAAACCCAACGAGGCAGCGGTCGTTATCACGAAGGCCGTCATTATGTTCGATGGTGCTTCGACGGTCCCGAAGATGCGAAGGTATTTCAAGCCGGGTTTGGCGGTGCGCTAATTAGGCTGTGAGAGGGCTCACCATTCTTTCCGCAAGCACATATGTGCGGGCACTAACTTCCTAGTAGGACCTCCGTGGTAGTTGCTCAATCCCACCGCTAAGGAGACCACTATGACCCTTACCCCCGCACATATCTCCCCGATTATCGCCCTCGCCGCTGGCATCTTGATCCTAATTATGCCGAAGGCGCTAAACTACATCATTGCCATCTACCTTATCGTGGTCGGGGTTATAGGGCTGAACGGAATCTATCATTTCATCCGCTGAGCCCCTTCGAGCGAAGGTGAAGATCCATACCTTCAGATTTGCATGCAGATTTGAGGAGGGGGTACGCTTTATCCCCGAAAGCGGACATGTGCGGTGCGGTAGGCCCATGTCAGCTAAGGGCCAATAGCGGACATTGTCGAAACGGTTTTTCGAATTTTATTGCAGGCCCGCCTTACGCAATCCATCGAGGAACTTGCTCATCGGGTGGCTTGTGTAAGGCACGTTACGTTCAATCCATGCAACCGACACGCTCGGATGCAGCTGTCGTAGCTGCGACAGTACCGCCCGCGCCTCCTCAATGTCTTATGCCTGGGCCGACACAACCACTCCGCATGATCGGTTGATGCTGACTGTACTTGGCGGTCTAGCTAAGTTTGAACGTGAGTTGATTAGGGCAAACCGACGAAGGACGTAAGCGTGCTCAGGCCCGAGGAGTCCGGTTTGGTCGGAAGCTTACTCTTACGCCACATCAAATCGCTGAGGCTGTACGCCGGAGGGAGGCGGGAGAGGCGTTGGTTGAGATTGGTCGATCTCACAACGTAAGCCATTCGACGATATCAAGGCTTTGAACGTCACGCCACTAAACACAATTAAAAATAATTGCAGGCCTATTCTGTACCCTGCCAAATCTTATCGCGAATATGTCGTCGCCAAGCGCTTTGGTCTTTAAGGGCGGCAGTGATCGTCCGTCGCCAATTGGCAAGATCGCTGGCGTGACCCCCACAAGCCTGCCAATAGTCCTCACAAGCAGATTGAACGGAGGAGTTGTTAGCGCTGGGAACTCTGTCTTTCACCAGCGTAAAGGCTTCGATCACAATCAGGGCACAAGTGACCCTGCCGGGCTTTCTCGGAGCGCCGGGCTTAGTTGAGATAGTTGCGAGGCTCCTATTGCAAAGCTCAACGATATCACTAAGTACGTCTCTTGCTTTCAGCAAGCTTTGGTCGGCATCCATAGGCAAGTCGATTAGTCGCTTTGAAGCTTGACTTAACGTGATCTCAAAGCGTCTAGCGTCCCGCCTAAGCCGTTCAATGTCCCGCTTAACCTCTCTGGGTTTAGTGATGAAGCCAGCGTTGTGAACTTCGGTACGAACTTCCCGTTTAAGCTGCGCTAGCGGAGCCGCCAATCGCGGGTCACCAATCATATTCGCTACGCTGGCAAAGCTTGGTTGCTGAAGAGCCTCCCTTGGATAATCGATTACGTCACTCATCAAAGCCCCCCGCCCTTGTATCTCCCTCACATAATCAAAGCACCAAACTCTGTGACCCCACTGCAACAGTCCAAAAGAATTCGTAACCGCGACCAACCTGGAGGCTGTGAATTACGGTAATGATGTTGGCTCCGTCAGGCCCAACCTAATCGGTTGGGGACGGGAGAGGGATCGGGGGCTGCACTCATCTGACCCGAGAACGGCCCCCGATTTCTTACTGAATAAGATGGTGGCCCCGACCTCGGGACCATTCGGGGACGGGGAGTGAGATCGGGGCCGCGCTCTCTTGGGGATCGAGAGCGCCCATATCTTATCACTCCTCCAAACCTCCGAACGTGAAGACTTTGTAAGACTCATTGCGCGTCCGTCACGACGTTGTCTTGTCGGGCGTAAAAACAGAGTAAATTTGCGGGGTCGTGTGATTGACATGTACTAGACTAACCATTCACCTCACTTTTGACACGGTCACCTACGGTCCAGTGCGATGGAAAATGGACGTGCCCCATTCGTTTTAGCCGTGGTCGCGGCAGTGTTACTGATGCAGCCGCCAAACGCTCATGCGCAACAACGTTCGCCTGTTCCGCAACAGAGCGAACAAGAAAAAGCTAAGATGCAGGAGAAGGCAGCCTCTCGGAAAGAGATCGACGAGGCCTACAAGGCCACGATTAAAAGAATTCCGGACGTCAAACAATCAGTTGATCCTTGGAGCACTATGCGCACGGCTCCTCAGAAATAGGGTCGCTATGTGCTGATGAAAGTCCGGGCTGGATCCCGCACTAGCGGATCAGCGAGAAACCCCAAATCGCCAGCAGCGCAGCTACGACAAGGCCAGCCCACGACACATTCATGGAAATGGAGTGGGGCCCTATCTGCACAGCCCAGCGATTATAAATCCTCCAGCCGTGCATGATTGCCACTATGGCGAAGATGAGTGAGGTGATTAGCCCATAAGACATCTCAATTCCCTCCGCTGAGTTGCCCTTCGCGATTTTATCTCGGCTATGCAGAGATTGTGTCAACGTGATTGGCCCATTTGCGATTTAAGCGGGGCTCAAAGCCTGCGGCCTGAAGGACTGGCGATCTTCGAGCTTTGGGTGAATAAACGGGGCGGTTTCAATGGCGCTCTCATACGGACCCTAATCGGCGAACCTTCGTTGCAATAGCCCGCCACCAACGCAGCGAAGCCTCTCAATCGTCCGAGGCGAAAGCTTCGTAAGTGCCGCTAAGTCCAATATTCTAATTGCAGCAATGGCGTTA
>Ga0182033_10000195_pt1 | contig 27861 bp, 23 predicted proteins | sample tim00Cox0000000H_FD_125968 | JGI IMG/M metagenome (GOLD analysis project Ga0182033, IMG submission 125968) | Lab enrichment of tropical soil microbial communities from Luquillo Experimental Forest, Puerto Rico - timezero.00C.oxic.00.000.00H | ecosystem: Environmental > Terrestrial > Soil >...
CATCTGCGGCTGCCAGCTCGTCGCGTTGAACTCGTCGGTAACCTTTTCAAGGATGCCGACAAACACGACATGCTTGCCGCGCGCGTGCCGCAGTTGGTATAGCCACAGCAACATCTCGCGCGCGTGTAGCCCGTAGGCGCCGCGCGTGTCTTTCTTACCGGTGCGCTCGCTGAACGCTTCCGGCTGCTGCTCGGCCCAACGGAACGACAACCTGCTCACCGCGGTGATGCTGTCGACGAAGACCGTGTCGTAGCGATGAGCCCCACTCTGCGAAGCGGGCGGGACGCGCCGTCGAGCTTCGAGCGGCGCCGAAGGCGCGCAAGGCGGCGCATCCGCAGGAGCGTCAGCATGGCGCCGCCGAAGGCGGGACGCGGGGACCGAGTGCGCCCGGCTAGAGCTCTCCAAAGGCGGCGCTTGCGCTGCCTGCGTCAATAAAAAGCGGTTGGCGAGGCTCCGGGCGTCGCCTAGAGCCCGACCCCAAGGGGAGAGTCACCGTTGTTGGCCCGAGAATGGCGCGACCTCACGCCAGGCAAGTGCAGGAACATCGGTGGAACACAACTCGGGACTTTCTCGGGACTTTTTGTCGCCAACCGTCCGTTTTGCTCCCGAGATTTCCCTTTCCGTTCCCTCTGCCGGCTCCCCGAGGTGATGTCAACTGTCCATAATTGCTTGAAAAATCTGGAGCGGGCGAAGGGGATCGAACCCTCGACATACAGCTTGGGAAGCTGTCGTTCTACCACTGAACTACGCCCGCAAAATCACGCATCCCTATGCTGGCAAAACTGTTTTGGCCCTTTTTTAGCTCATTGTAAACAGAGGCGTATCTCCGATCGATTTCAAGACATGTCCGAACGGGGCACTCCTCGTGCGCCGCCATACAACCGCTTAACCAGCATGCAGTCGAGGTGGAGTTAGCGCATCAGCGCGGCATCCCCGTCTACACATAGGCACGCGCACAGCTTCTTCAGTGCTTGGGAAAGGACGAGCAATAACGAAACAGCGGATGGCCGAGATCATTGCGCAACAGATTCCTGCAATGAGTTGGTTGATGTCACCGCATGGAAGCTATGGAGCGGCCAGGACGCACGCATGGGGATCTTTGAAGCCGCGGCTCTGGCATGGACGTATTTTTATACGGACGATGGTCGAGCCCTACAGAACCGTGACTTTTCGATGGTTCAGAGTCGGATTCAGCCAGGCTCTCCCGGTCCCGGTATTCGGCCCGCGAATGCTAACGGTCAAGCACGTGATGATCGCGGTGAGCGTCCCAATACCCTTGCATACCTTCCGTTTGATCTAATTTGCGGTCAGTTCGAAGGCGCAGGTGGCGGGCGTTAAGGTACTTGCCTTCGCCGTGTCGTGGCCGCTGCATGCTAATCACAGCGTGAAGCCGTCCCATTCCGGTTCTGCGTCGCAGCACTGCTGCGGTGTGCCCTGCGTGGCAGGTTCGCCGTGACTATAGCTTAGTGAATCACGTGCTTACACCAACAAGCCGACAGTGCCCACAAACAGCATGAGACCAAGCGCAGCCGCACGCACGCTGGAGCCGTTCATTCTGCCGAACAGCTTGCCGCCCAGCCATGTTGCCAGCAGAAACGGGATTATCATGATCCCGGCATAGGCGGCGAGCGGTGCCGTGACCGCACCGATCGCGAGCAACATGACGAGTCCAATCCCCGAAATAGCGGTGACAAAGACCGTCAAATTTGCGCGGGTGACGGCCTGGCTATCGGAACTAGCCAGCAAGTACAGGATCACCGGCGGCGCCCCGACGCTCGTTGCGCCAAGTAAAAGGCCGACGATGCTTCCCAGCGCGATAGAGGTCGCAGGCCTTGGAGGTTTGGAGTAGCGCCAGCCGCACAGTAGCGCCAGCGCGAAGATGACAACCACGGCGGCAATCACTTTTCGCGCAACAAACGCGTCGACGTTCACGAGAAAGTAGCCCCCTATCGGAACAGTCAGGACTGCGGGCGCTGTCAGATAAACTAGTATGCGCCTATTTATGCGCGGCCATGCGTCCGGAAACATAACGAGAGCTGCCGCCGCTTCCAACGTCAACGCGGTCACAACCGCGGGAACCGGACCGAGCATAGTACTCAACGGCGGCGCCATCAGCATGGCGCCCCCAAATCCCGTAATTCCACGCATGACTCCTGCAAGCGTGACGACGGCGACGACAACGAGATCCTGGTTCTCCATTCTGGGAATCAGGTGGTCAAAATGCCGCCATCGACCGGGATTGTGGTCCCGGTGATGAATGCCGCTCGGTCGGAGGCCAAGAAGGCCACCATGTCGGCGATGTCGGATGGAGCGGCGAGGCGGCCGAGCGGAATCCGTAACAGAATCCGCTGGCGCGCTTCCGCAGTCAGCGCCGCATGAGTCATCGCGGTATCGGCGATGGCGGGTGCCACGGCATTGACCGTGATGCCCTGCGGGCCGAGTTCGCGCGCGAGCCCTTTCGTCAGCGCAACGACACTTGCCTTGGTGGCACCGTAAATCGTGTTGCCGATCGAGCCGCCGCCCCGCATCGCCGATATGGAAGCGATGTTGATGATGCGCCCGCGGCGCTGGGCAGCCATGGAGGGCAGAGCCGCTTTGACGCAGTTGATGATGCCGGAGACGTTGACTCGCGACACGCGATCCCACTCGGAGGGCGGCAAATCGGCAACTAGGCCGGTCGAGAGCAGCCCCGCCGCATCGACGAGAATGTCAAGCCGTCCTGTGCGTTGCACAATTTCAGCAAACACAGCTGACACCGCGTCGTGATTGGCGACGTCCACAACGAGAGCGGTGGCCCGGTGACCGGTGGACGTTAGCGCGCCTGCCACATTCTCGGCACCCCCGCGGTCCCGATCGAGAAGCCACACCGAACAGGCCTCGCCGGCCAGTGCGCGCGCAATCGCCTCACCGATGCCGGCGGCTGCGCCGGTCACCAGCGCAACACGGCCTTTCAGGTCGAGGTCCATGGTCAGACCGCATCGTCGGGTCGATCTAGAGCGCGGAACGCGTCATCTTTGCCTCGGTCGTCTGCAAGCCCTGGATGACGCCGTCGGCGACGATATCGCGCTTGTGCATGTCGCTCATCGCAAACACCGACAAGGCACTGATTATGCTCACCGCAAGGATATAGAGGCAGATCAGCCAAGGCTTGTTTCCGCCAAGCGGCAGAAGTGAAGTGGCAATGATCGGCGTCAGTCCGCTCGCGAAGATTGCCGAGAACTGATAGACGAACGAGATCCCCGTGTACCGCACGCGGGTGTCGAACAGTTCGGAGAACAGCGCGGCCTGAGGCCCGTAGACCGCCGGGTAGACCAGCGCGAATGGCACCGTAATCGCGATCCAGATCAGCAGCGACGATTTGGTCTCCATCAACCAGAAGGAAGGAAACGACAGGATGCCAATCAGCAATCCCGCGAATGCGAAGAGACGGCGTCGCCCGATGCGGTCCGACAGATTGCCATAAATCGGCAGCATGACGAGCATGATCGCCGACGAGATCATCACGCCGGCGAGCGCCGTTTGTCTCGGCAACTGCAACGCTCCAGTGACATAGGCGATAATGAAGACGCCGAAGATGTTGAACGTCACCCCTTCGATGTAACGGGCGCCCATCCCCAGCAGCGTGTTCCAGCCGTGAGTCCGTAGCAGTTCGAAGAACGGGACGTGAGCAACTTCTTGCGTCTGCTGCAGGCGTGTGAATGCGGGCGTCTCCATGATCTTGAGTCGGATGTAGAGCCCGATTGCGACAAGCACGACGCTGATTAGGAACGAAATACGCCAACCCCAGGAGTAGAAGTCGTTCTCCGGCAAAAATGACAGCAGATAGACGAACGCTGAGCTTAGCAACAGCCCTGCAGGCACGCCAACCTGAGGCCAGCTTCCATAGAATCCGCGCTTGCCCTGGGGCGAATGTTCCACCGCCATCAGCACGGCGCCGCCCCATTCGCCGCCGATGCCGATACCCTGAAATATTCGAAGCACCAGCAGCATGATCGGAGCCCAAATGCCGGCACTCGCGTAGGTCGGCAGCAATCCAATCAGAAAGGTGGCGAGCCCCATGATTAGGAGCGTTAGCACCAGCACGGTCTTGCGGCCGATTCGGTCGCCATAGTGACCAAATATGATTCCGCCAATGGGACGGGACAGGAAGCCAACGAAAAATGTCGTGTACGCCAGCAACGTGCCGACTACCGGATCGAAGTTTGGAAAAAACAACTTGTTGAGGACGATCGGGGTCACGACGCCGTAAAGAAAGAAGTCGTACCACTCGATCGTTGTACCGATGGCGCTTGCAAATGCGACCTTACCGATGGATGTACCAGAGCCACCATCTTGTGTTCTTGCCGACTGCATTTTTCCTCCCACTGTGTTTTGCCGTCGCGCTCCTATGCGGGCGGCAGTTGCAATATCCGTCGAGCTTCCACTGAAGTTGCCGGGTATCGCGCATATGCCGCGCACATGCCGGCCAAGCGTGACACAAGCTCCGCGTTGCTGCGGGCAAGACGGGTACGGTCAAACTTGATGTTGTCCTCCAGTCCGGTGCGGACGTGACCGCCAAGCGCGAGGCACCATTCATTGACTTCCAATTGGTGCCGACCGATCCCGGTGGCGGCCCAGGTCGCGTCGGACATAAGCTCCTTCAGCTCGCTGACGAGAAATTCGAGAAGGTTGCGCCGTGCGGGGAGCGCATTTGGTATTCCCATCACGAATTGCACATGACACGGCCGTGCGAGCAATCCGCGGTCCGCGAGAACTTTGGCATTATAGAGCATGGCGAGGTCAAACACCTCGATTTCCGGCTTCACGTTGTAGGTGAGCATCGTGCGCGCGAGTTCTTCCACGAGCTGCGGCGGGTTCTCGTAAATCTGGTTGGGGAAGTTAACCGATCCGGTCGCGAGTGAAGCCATATCCGGCGCGAGATAAAGCATCTTGCCGCGCTCGCTTTGCTCTCGCCCGCGCCCTCCAGTCGAAAACTGGATGATCATGCCCGGGCAATGCTTCGACACGCCCTCTTGCACTTGGGCGAATAGCGTCGGGTCCGAGCTCGGACTTTCATCGGGATCGCGCACATGGATGTGAACCACGGAAGCGCCGGCCTCGAAAGCCTCGTGCGTTGACTCGATTTGCTCGGACGGTGTGACTGGAACCGCCGGCGTGTCGACTTTGCGTGGGATGGCGCCAGTAATGGCCACGGTGATGATCGCTGGCTGCGGCATCTCAACTCGCTTGGGTGCGTTGCAAGAAGTGGAACGTGCGAATATCGCGGCGCTGCGCAACTTCTTTGATCAGGGTGATCAACGGCGTGGCACCGAGCTGGTAGGTCGTCTTGATCGGACCGGCGGCTTTGAGCGCATCGAACTCGGAACGGGAATAGAACGCGGCGAGCAGCAGGTCGTCGTTCGAAGCAAACGGACCGCGCTCGCGCCGTAATTTCGGAATGCCGGAGCCGAGCAGGTCACCGGGCCTGCTCTTTACGGGTTCCGCGCCATTCGTGATCCGGTCGTAAAGATTGGGGTCGATGGGGCCAGCGATTTCGCCGTAATAGCCAAGAACATATTTTCGAACTTCGTCCGGCACCGTGCCGTAGCGTTCCTTTCCCACCACGTTGAGTACCGCCTGCGTCATTACGAACTGAGCAAACGGGCTGACAATGATCGGATATCCGAGTTCATGACGCACACGGCTGGCTTCCTCCAGAACTTCTGGCAACCGGTGAGCGATGCCGAGCGGCACAAGTTGCGATTTCAGGTTCGACACCATGCCGCCGGGAATTTGATGCTCGTAATGGAAGGCGTCGTGTTCGGCGATTTCGCCGATAGGTTTGTTCTCGCGCGTGGCGATATAGCGCAGTCGCTCTGCTACCTCGGCCACCGGCGCGAGATCCACTGGGACGGTAAAGCCGTTGCGGCGTGCGTTCTGGACAAAATTCTCAGTTGCGGGATGCGAGGCGCCGTTGGCGAGCGTCGATGTGGCGGTGTGAACCACATCGACGCCGAGCTCGATCGAGCGTAGCGCCGTATATGGCGCGAGCCCCGTAAGGCAATGCGAATGTAGATGCAACGGCAGTTTGCCGCACGCCGTTTTGATCGCGGAGACAAGCGTCACCGCACGCTCAGGCGTCAATAGGCCGCTCGGATCTTTTATGTAGACGGCATCGACGCCGAGCGCGATGAGCTCGCGCGCCTTGTGCGCATAGTATTTGTCGGTATGAACGGGACTCACGGTATAGACGATCCCGCCAGCGGTATAGAGGCCGACCCTTTTTGCCGCACGTACCGGCACTTCCATGTTGCGCATGTCGTTCAGCGCGTCATACGGCGTGTGATAGCGAATCCCGTTGGCAAAAATCCGCTCGGCCGTGAGCTCGACGATATCGTCAGGGAAGAACTCGAACGTGAACAGGCTCTGGCCACGCGTCATGACGATCAACGGCGTGTTCTTGACCCAACCGCTGACAATGCGCATGCGCTCCCAGGGGTCTTCCCGCAAATAGCGGACGCAGACATCGAATACAGCGCCGCCGACTAGGTCGATCGCCTCGAAACCAGCCAAATCCAGCCGCGGCGCTAACTCTGCCATCATCGCTGTAGTCATCCGCGTCGCCCAGAGGCACTGATGCGCATCGCGCAGCGTGACGTCGACGAGTTGAATCGTCCGGTCCTTGGCCATCACTGTACCGTCTGCAATTTCTGCTCGACCCAGCGGGTGTGCACCTCCCCGCGCTCAAATCCCGCTCGTTGGAGAAGACGTTCGTGAAACGGAATAGGAATCGTAGTAGGGCGGTATCGCGTAGCCTTCGTAGACATGAGTGTCGATGCGGATGTCACGCTCTTTTGGCGGCCGCCAACGACTCAATGTTCCGGGCGAAGGCCGAAATCCCTGATCAACATCCTCGGCGTTGATGCGAAACTCGATGGCGGATCGGCAGTTGGCTGGTGACTGCTTGACCGACAGCGGCTCACCCGCGGCGATCCTGAGCTGTTCTGCTACGAGATCCGTACCGGTCAACATCTCGGTGACGGGGTGCTCGACCTGGGTGCGTGTGTTCATCTCGATAAAATAGAATTTGCCGCTTGCGCGGTCGTAGATGAACTCGACGGTTCCGGCGTTGACGTATTTGAGGGCGCGAATGAGTGCGACCGCGGCGTCCGCCATGTCGCGTCGCGTCGCGTGATCGAGGACAGGCGACGGCGCCTCCTCGACGAGCTTTTGGTGTCGGCGCTGCACGCTACAATCGCGCTCCCATAGATGCACGTAGTTGCCGTGGATATCGCCGAAAACTTGGATCTCCACGTGGTGAACTTCCGGAAAGAAGCGTTCCAAATAAATGTCTCGACGGCCGAACGCCCCCCACGCTTCGGCCGACGCCTGTTCGAAGGCAAAATCCTGCGGCCGTTCGGCAATGCGAATGCCACGGCCGCCGCCGCCGTTGGCCTTCAGCAATAGCGGAAAGCCGATCTCTTGCCCGGCCGATACTGCCTCGGCTGCGTCTGTGAAGCCGCGTTCCGAACCCGGCACGATCGGCACACCTTGCGAGGCTGCGGTTCGGCGCGCCGCGACTTTGTCACCCATGCAGGCGATCGTCTCTTCATTCGGTCCCACGAATGTCAGGCCGGCTTCGCTGCACTTGGCGGCGAAGTCACTCCTTTCCGACAGGAAGCCGTAGCCGGGATATATGGCGTCGCATTTGAGCGCGATCGCCGTCTCGATCAGGGCGGCAGCATTCAAATAACTGGCAGGGGGTGGGGGCGGGCCGATGCAGACTGCGTGATCGGCGGCGCAGACGTGCGGTGAATTTCCGTCACTGGAGGAATGAACCGCAACCGATTGAAGTCCAAGTCGCCGGCACGCGCGAACGGCACGCAAAGCAATCTCGCCGCGATTGGCGATGAGAACCCGCCGCACCGGCCTCTCCTCTGGCTGTCGCTAGGACCCTCTTGCGGTTGCTTCCATCTGCCACTTTCGGATACAAAAATTCATATTGCAAGATGTTTTGTTCCGGTTTTTGATACAACCTATGAGCCGTGCCCGCGCTACACCAATCCAGCTCCCCAGCAATTGGCCGCCTAGTCCTAAGGCGAGGGGACGGCTGGGGCGCTCCAAGGGCGCCTCGCGTGCCTATCCGACCATCAAAGCAGTGACGATCCTCGAGGCGATGACGAGCGCTCGCCGCCCGCTAAGCATCTCTGAGCTCAGCGTGTCGCTCGGTATCCCCAAGCCCACTGCACACCGCATCATTAGGATGCTGGAGGAGGAACGGCTGCTGCAGCGGGAACCGGGCGAGCGCCGTTTCATCCCTGGCTCCCGTCTCGTCAGCCTCGGGCTCGACATCGTCGCCGCATCCATGCAAACAGCACCGCGCCACGCCATTCTGGCGGCACTGTCAGCCGAGATCGGCGAGACGTGTAATTTCGGCGTGCTCGCCGGTAGCCATGTTGCTTATCTCGATCGCGTTGAGTCGGCGTGGCCATTCGGGCTGCGATTCGAGCCTGGATCGCGCGTGCCGCTCCATTGCACGTCGATGGGCAAGCTGTTCTTAAGCCTGCTTCCCAAGCAGAAGCGAGCGGCGCTGCTGCGTGCGACGCCGCTCTACCGCTATACCGAAAATACGATCACCAACCTGGAGGCGCTCGACGCCGAGTTGGATAGGATCCGAGCAGCCGGCGTCTCTACGGACAACCAAGAATTTCTCGCCGGGGTCGTTTGCGTTGCCGTCCCCGTCTCGACCGCAAGTCGGCAGCCGGCGGCCGCTCTGGCGGTGTCGGCGCCAACGGCGCGCATGTCCTTGCAGCAGGCTCTGGAGTACCTTCCATCGCTGCGAGCGGCGGCCGACCGCCTAGCCGAGACCATCGTCGGGGCCGAAGGGACCCCTGCCGGTCGGCGGCGCAAGTCACGCGGTAATGTCGCATGACGTTGCGCTATGAAGAAATCGCCGAGATCCTCAGGATCATCGATAGCAGCAGTTGTGACGAGGTCGTTATCGAGACCGCAGAGGTCAAACTCGTCGTTCGCCGCAATAGCACAGCCGGCCCAGCGGACTTGGCGCCGCCCGAAAGGCCGACTGCGCCACTGGCCGCCGCGACGGACTCGCTCTCTCAGCTCGAACCTGCAGCGCCGCCATCGGCCGGCGCGAAGATCGCCGTCACCGGCGGCCAGTTTGTAGTCACCGCGCCGATGGTTGGAACGTTCTACCGTCAGCCCTCGCCCGACGCGCCTCCTTTCGTCGAAATCGACAGCGTGGTGCGCAAAGGCCAGCCCCTATGCCTGATCGAAGTCATGAAGTTGTTCACCACAATCCACGCCGAGCAAGATGGGCGCATCGTGCAAATCGGCGCGAATAACGGCGAGCTCGTCGAATACGGACAAACTTTGTTCGTTATCGAACCGCTCGCCTAAGAGGTCAACGCCGTTGGCTCTCACAATGCCGCTCGGTAGCCGGCGGCTCGAATCTCGCGTGCGACTTTTCAATTGAGTGGCCAACGCGATGTGACGCAACGTTGTCAATGGAGGGAACGCGTGAAACCCAACTTGACCGACCCAGGCAAGGTCATCATCACCGTAGCGACCACTGGCGGACTTCATGGCAAAGAAGCCAATCCCAACCTCCCCGAACAGCCGCGTGATATCATTGCGGCCTTCCGCGACTGCTACGACGCTGGGGCTTCGGTGGCCCATATTCACGTGCGCGACAAGCGCGGGGTAACCACGTCCGACCTCTCGGTCTACAGCGAGGTCGTCGACGGAATTATGAGTAATTGCCCCGGTATGATAACGCAGGTGGGAAACGGGATCGGCCTGGCCTACCACGATCCGAAGAAGGAGGGCCAACCGTTCACGCTTGAGGAGCGCATGCGTCTGCTGGAAATCCAGCCGACACCTGACCAGCTCACGCTCAACCTTGGAACCTTCCATTTCGAGCACAAGAACAGCGAATTCCTGTTCCCAAACTCAAAGCGGTGGAATACCGAGTTCGTAAAGGATTGCCGCACGCGAAATATTGACAACGAACTCGAGGTCTACGATCTCAGCCACATCCAAAACGCACTCGACCTGGTGGAGCGGGGCGAGCTCAAGCCGCCACTTCATTTCAGCTTCGTGCTCGGCATCCGCGGCGGGATTCCCGCCTCGCCAGCCAACTTGCTAGCGATGCTCGACGCGATTCCCGAGGGTTCCACGTGGCAAATCGTCAGCATCGGCAAATATCAGCTTCCATTGAGTACGATGGCACTCGCCATGGGCGGCAATATCCGCGTCGGCATGGAAGACAACGTCTATTACAGTCACGGAGTACTTGCCGTGAGCAATGCGCAACTGGTGGAGCGTGCGGTGCGCATCGCGGGCGAGCTGGGACGAGAAATCGCGACACCGGAAGAAGCGCGTAAGATGCTACACCTGCGCCCGACGCCGCAGAGGGCTCCTGCACAGTAAGGCGCGGCGGACGCACTTATGCGATCCGGGCGATGACGGGGAGCTCCCGCAAGGACTACAGTCGGTTCCTCAACGCTCGATATCGAACTCATCGTGGATGAGCTCGCGGATCTTTGTCTTCAGCGCGATGACTTTGGGGTCGCCTTCCTCCCGCGGGCGCGGAAGATCGACGCGCAAGTCGCTTTTGATCGTGCCGGGCCTTCGGGTCATCACCAGAATGTGGTCGGAAAGCGTGATAGCCTCTTCGATGCTGTGCGTGACAAGAAGACAGGTTTTTCTCGCTCGCTCCCAGATCCGAACCATCTCCTGCTGCATCATGCTTCGGTTCTGTGCGTCAAGCGCAGCAAAAGGCTCGTCCATCAGGAGAATTTGCGGATTGACGGCGAGAGCGCGCGCGATAGAAACGCGCTGCCGCATACCGCCCGACAGCTGATGCGGGTAGCGGCGCTCGAAACCCGACAAGCCGACGAGATTGACGTAGTCGTTGACCATACTTTTTTGCTTGTGTCGCGGCACATTCTTCATTTGCAAGCCGAAGGCGATGTTGTCCTCGACGGTAAGCCAATGGAAAAGCGCGTAGTCCTGGAAGATCATGGAGCGCTCCCAGCCCGGCTTACCCACCGGCTTGCCATCGAGCAGGATTTGGCCCGTCGTCGCCTCCTCAAAGCCAGCGACCAAGGTCAAGAGCGTGGTCTTGCCGCAGCCGGAGTGACCCAGTACCGAACAGAACTCATTGTGATCGACAGTGAAATTCACCCCGCGGAGCGCCAGCACCGGCGGATCACTGCGACTGTGCCCCGGATATTCCTTGCTCACGCGGTGGGCGGAGAGAATGGCCATGGTTTTGGTCGGCCGTTGCCGCTAGGCGGAAAAGGTGCGGGACCACGGCATGAGTCGCCTGCCGCTGACGCGGATCGTGCGGTCGATCAAGAGCCCTACTACGCCGATCGTGATCATACCAACGATAACAATGTCCGTACGCAATAAGGTCCGCGCGTCGTTGATGAGAAATCCCAGCCCCGAATTGGCGCCTACCAGTTCAGCAGCCACCAGGGCCATCCAGCCCACCCCCAAGCCCACACGAATCCCCGTGATGATCTGTGGAAGCGCTGCCGGCAGAACGATGCGGCGGAGAACGCGGATTTCACTTGCTCCCAGGCATCGCGCTGCGCGCACGAGATTGGGCTCAATATTCCTCACCCCCATGATGGTATTGAGCAGCACGGGAAAGAAGATGCCGAGGAAAATGATGAACTGATTCTGGACGTCGCCGATGCCGAACCAAAGTATCGAGAGCGGAATCCAGGCGAGTGGCGGCACCGGCCGCAACACCTCGACCAGAGGATCGACCTGTTCGTTGACCACCTTCGACCAGCCCATGGCGATGCCCAGGGGAATGGCGGAAGTGGCCCAGAGAAACGCAACAATCTCGCGCTTGAGACTATCGCGCAAGTGACTCAAGAGCTCGCCGGACAGAATGAGCTCCCAGAAGGCTTTTGCGACCGCCGTTGGCGCCGGCAGAAGCATGGCCGTTGAAGGGTCAAGCACGAACGTGCTCACGACCTGCCAGATCGCGAGCACGATTGCGAGTAGACCTAAGGCCCTGAGGCGTTTGAAACGTTGCAGCCACGCTGATGAGGCTGTGGCCGGCTTGCCAGTTCCAGCGGTCACGACCGTGCTCATAATCCGGCGTCTTCACCGAGGTTGGCGGGCCGGCCTTTCGCGGCGGCGTGTCCGGTCATCGCGCTACGGGTTGAACGTTTGGCCTCCGAATGACCACGGCTTCGTCAAATCGCCTTTCTCCGGGAATGGCTGCGGCGCTTTAAGATTGACCGGCGTAAGGTATTCTGGATACGGCAACTTGTCGAGCGAACCCGTCCAGTTGGCCGGAATGAAGGGCGGAGTTTTCGGCACCACCCAGCCGAGCTTGTCGAACGTCTTGTCTATGAACCTGGGGTCGACCGATCTCTCGAAATCCGTCGCTGTAAGCGGACGTTGGATCCGCTTGAACTGGTAGAGCCACTTGAAGATAGGGGCGTTCGCCTCGCCCCAGAATTTCGCGTGCGGGTAGACGAAGGTTGGTTTGTACAGGGAATTGTATACCCGCGTCTGCTGCGTGAGGATGCCCTTGGTGAAGTTCTTGAGGCTGGGATCGTCCTGCAGCAGCTGCACTGTTTTGTCGAGATACAGCCTCGACCAGAGCAGCGCCTCGACATAGGCGTCGCTTAGCGCCTGGACAACGTCAGCTACATTGTCGATGAGTTCCTGGCGGACGACGAAATTGCCTTCGTACATGTTGTAGGGATAGATCGTGTCGATCACCTTCCCGTTCTTGCGCTCTTCCACCATCATGGTCGCGCCGGCGTCCCACGGCACGACTGCATCGATCCCCTTCGGCAAGGCCATCTGCTCGCCGATCGGCATGTTCTTCAGGATCACATCCTTTCCGATCTGTAGGCCGTGCACCGTCGCGGCCATCTGGAAGTAGAATTCAGCCGAAGAGCCGGTGACGATGCCGATTGTTGCCGGCGGGTTTGAGCCTTTGAAATCCTTCAGGCTCGTTATCTTGCTGTCTTTGGATACGATCGTGGCATGAAGAATATTCGGCGTGATCAGCGCGATCACCTTTACCGGTATCTCCTTGTCGAGGAGCGAGGTGAAAGGAAAGTTGCCGCTGCTGGCGACCTGGAATTTGGCCGACACCAGCACTTCGTTGATCGCCGGCCCGGAGCCGAAGGCCTGGAGTTTTGCCTCGATGCCGCGTTGGGCGAGCAGCCCCGCCTTGTCCATCACAATGTTGATGTTGTTCTGGCCTGACCACGGTGCCTGGAAGGCGATCTGCAGCGGCCACCAACCCTTCTCCTTAAGCCATACAACCGACTTGTCGGAGATCTTTTCATAGGGCCGCCGCCAACCCCACTCGGTGAATTGCGCGCCCTGCGCCCGCGCCGTCCCGTGAATGGTCAACAGCCCTGCGAGACTGATACCGCCAAGTAGAAGCTCTCTCCTAGCGATGCAAGAAACCGTCATTGCTGTTCCTCCCACCGTCAATTATCTCGGCCGCAGCCGAGATAGAAGTCTCACATCACAGCAGCTGCCTTTGCGATGTGATTGTTTCCATTGAATAAAGCGTATGAGGGGTTCCGAGAATAGGTCAAGGCCAACTGTCCCAGCAACTGAGACGCTGTCGCCAAAATTAATCGTGGTCGATCCGCTCTTGTCTGAAGCGACCCCCGGTAAATGTCACCTTTGGTCGAGGCCCTCGTAGGAGGGGAGTTCGTCTCGCTTGTGTGCTGGCCAACCCGCTGCAGATGGCCAAGATCTTTGCGGCGGAGGCGCGGATGGCGTTGGCTTCGGGCAACGCGCCCGGCCGCAACGAGGCGCTCGGCACGGGTAACAAGCGCTGCAACAGCTTCGCCGTCGATCGCGCCAAGCGCCCAGTCTCAACAACGTTCAGCAAGTTGAGGCGGAAATCTTCCGCCTCGGGGCCAAGCCATGGTCCTCTGAATCAATCAAGAGGCTCAAGACTCGCCAGTGGGGGACTCTCCAGCCTCCCAGTTCAGCCCAAGATGAAAAGCGCTGACGATCTACAAAGATCTACTTGCAGCTAGTCTAACGCGCGGACCATCCTCCATCGATCGCAATTGCCGAACCTGTAATGGACCGAGCGGCATCCGAGCATAGATAGGTGCAGAGCTGACCTATTTCGCTGGGGTCAATAAAGCGCCGCGTTGGCATCGTGTCGAGGAACGCACGGTTCAGTGCCTGTTGCTCAGAAACATTCGGGCCTAGTCGCTTGGCATACTGCGGCCCTTGCTGGCGAACGAGGTCTGTTAATACCGCTCCTGGACAAACTGCATTGACTGTAATCCCATGCTCAGCGCCTTCGAGCGCCGTCGCGCGCGTCAATCCAACAACACCGTGCTTTGAGGCGATATATGCAGACTTCAGTTCCGAGGCCACGATTCCGTGCACGCTCGCAACATTGACGATGCGCCCCCTCTTTCGTTTCACCATGTGAGGCCAGACAGCCTTACTCGCCAGGAAGACACCCATTAGGTTTACGTCATGAATGAACGTCCATTTGTCTTCCGGGAACTCCGCAAATGGACTGAGGAACTGTACACCATGCGCGTTGATGAGATGGTCTATGCCTCCGAATTCATCGACGACCGACCAAGCACGGCTGCGTAAGTCGGCAGAACGGCGAACATCGAGCTTGTAAACTCTTGTGCTGATACCGAACTCACCGGTAAGCTTACGAGCGAACTGCTCCATTTTTTCATCATCGATGTCAAAGAGTGCGATGTCTGATCCCGCTTTAGCCAATTCCTCACAAATCGCTCGTCCGATGCCACCAGTCGCTCCAGTCACGATACTGGTCCGATTTTGCAGGTTCAGGAAAGACATTTTTATCTTATTTCCCTGAGTTACATGGTCGTGTTGCCGTTTGCGCGATCCAATCGGTCTTAGCTTGCCGGCGTACACGCAGGCTCGTGGGATTAATTACATAATTGCATACGCTGTGCGCTTCCAGCAGGCGGTGCAGCGCCCCAGTTCCCGGCGCGCACGCCCCTGCACCGATCGATCAGCGCGAGCAACCCTTGCCAATTGCAGGCCTTCAGCGTCTGCCGGCCGATGCTGTCGGACAGCGGCGTGTTGAATGCCACAACCTAGCTCCTCTTGCTCAATTCGATTGCAAACAGGCACCTTGCCGCCTCCTCATGCGTTGCGGCGCGCGGGTTGCTCACTGAGCGGGCCGTCATTCGGTCTCTCCCACGCGGCTGGGGGATCGGCCATCTAAAGCCAGCAACTGCTTCGCGTTGCACGGCGATGCCAAGCATTACCGCGAGTACCCTCTGGCAAGCACGACGGCGCAGGTCGTCACAATGTCATCTACGCTCGCACCACGCGACAAGTCGCTGATCGGCTTGGAAAAGCCCTGCAAGAAGGGACCGACGGCTTTGGCGCCGCCAAGCCACTGGGTCAGTTTGTATCCGATATTCGCCGAGTCCAAATCGGGAAACACCAGCACGTTTGCCCGCCCAGCCGTTGCGCTAGGTTCTTTCACTTTCCTTTGCGCAACCGCGGGCACGAGCGCGGCGTCCGCTTGCAGCTCGCCATCCACCGCCAGGCGCGGCGCCCGTTCGCGCGCGAGCGCCACGGCGCGGCGCACCTTGTCCACCCTGGCGTGGTGCGCGCTCCCGTGCGTCGAGAACGAAAGCATCGCGACACGAGCGCTCTCGCCAAGCAGCCTTTCCGCGCTACACGCGGAAGCCACCGCAATGTCAGCAAGCTCCTCCGCCGTCGGATCGGCATTGACCGCACAATCCGCGAAGATCAAGGTCTTGGGACCCCGGCCAAGAAAATCCGGCACCATCATCAAGAAGAAGCTCGAGGGCAGCGCAATGCCGTCCGCCAGCCCGACCGTCATCAAGCCGGCTTCAATGACCCGCCGGGTTGGATTGGCCGCGCCCGCCACCATCGCATCGGCGTCTCCTTGATGGACCATCATCCCAGCAAAGTACAGCGGCTTTGTCACCAGACGCTTCGCCATGCCAGGCGTCATCGTGCGCCGGCTGGTCACGAACGCGGCAGCATACGACTCCAGCCCCGCAGCGCGATGGGGGTCAATGATTTCCAATCCCTTGACATCAAGTTCCGCTTGTACAGCCCGCTGCGCGATCACCTCCTCGGAACCGAGGAGCACCGGGACTGCGATTTTCTCGTTTCGCAAACGGCTGGCAGCCGCGAGCACGCGCGCATCGTCGCCTTCCGGCAGCACGACCTTGCGCAAATGCCGCCGTGCGCTATCAAAAAGACCACCAAGCAAGTCCACGTGTCTCATCCCGTGAGAAAACGTCAGCGACGGGGGCCATCAATGACCGAAATAAGCGAGCCGATCAAGATTCACCGCGGCTTGAAAGGCGTCTACTTCGATCGCTCACCCTGCACATTCATCGACGGCAAGGCGGGAGAGCTGCGCTACCGCGGTTATTCAATTCACGATCTCGCTGAAAATTCCACCTTCGAGGAAACCGCGTGGCTGCTGCTCAATGGCGAGTTGCCCAACGCGCAGCAACTCTCTGCCTTCGACAAGGACCTCAAAGCAGCGCGCAGCCTGCCTGAGCCGATCTATGAGATCATCCACGTCATGAAGTCTGCCCATCCGATGGACGTGTTACGCACCGCCGTCTCTGCGCTTTCGGCGTTCGATCCGGACGTCGCCGACAATTCGCGCGAGGCGACGCTGCGCAAGGGCATTCGCCTCACCTCACAAGTCGCCATGATCGTTGCGGCGCATTCACGCATCCGCGAGGCGCTCGAACCGATACCGGCCGACCGCGAGCTTGGCCACGCGGCCAACCTGCTGTGCATGCTGAAGGGGACAAAGCCGAGCCGCGACGCCGCACAGCTCATCGACCGCGATCTCATTCTGCATGCGGAGCATGGATCGAATGCCTCATCGTTCACGGCGCGCGTAGTGGTCGGCACCGAAGCCAATTTGCACGCGGCCATAACGGCGGCAATCGCTGCGCTGTCCGGACCTGCGCATGGCGGCGCCGCGGAAGACGTGATGAAAATGGCGGAAGAGATCGGTGATGCTGCGCGCGCCGCCGATTATGTGCGGGCGAAGCGCAAGGCGGGCGAGCCGGTCACCGGCTTCGGTCATCGCGTCTATCGTGCGGAGGATCCGCGCGCGCGACATATGCGGGCCGGTGTAGAGAAACTGTCGAAGGAAATGGGCGAGCCACGCTGGTACGAAATCCTTCAAGCGGTTGTGCAAGCGATGGCGCCCTACGCGCGCCACGGCGTCAACGTGAACGTCGATTTCTATTCCGGCGTCGTCTACCACCTGCTTGGCATCAAACGGGATCTGTTCGTGCCGATCTTCGCCGTTGGTCGCGTGCCGGGCTGGGTCGTGCAGGTATTGGAGCAGATGGGGAACAACATCCTGATCCGTCCGCTGACGCTCTATTCCGGCCCGGAGCTGCGCAGCTACGGGTCGATCAGCACGCGGTGACTTTGTGTGGAATCCCACTGGCTGGGACGCTGCGTCTCAATGCGGCGTTGCGGGCGCTGTCCTGTTCTGCTTAGCTTTTTGAGAAAGGCAGTCTCACTGAACGAGAATAGGTCGACCGGGCAAGTCCGGCGATCAAGGGAGGATCGAATGCACGTCGCGCGCAAGCTTCTTCTGTGGAGTGTCGTCGCTTGCGTCGGACTAACGCTCGCAGCGATTCCGGCACGCGCGGAATACCCTGAACGTCCGATCGAACTGATTGTCCCTTGGGGTCCTGGCGGCGGCGCGGATCAGCTTGGGCGCCTCGTCAGCAAACTGGCCGAACCGCTACTCGGCCAGGGCATTCCTGTCGTGAACGTGCCCGGCGCGACCGGCGGGACCGGCATGGCCAAGCTTCTGTCGGCACCGGCCGACGGTTATTCCGCGGCGATCTATATTGCCGACAGCCACGCCCTGCTCGCTGGCAAGAATCCACGCTGGAGCATGGACGACATCGCGCCCGTCGCGGTCATGATCCAGGGCCCCTCCTTTATTTTCGTGCCGCAGGACAGCCACTTCAAGACTTGGCAGGACTTCGAAAAGGAAGCGAAGGCCAATCCAGGCAGGCTGAAGATCGCGACACTCGGCTTTGCGAGCGTCGATGACTTCTCCATCAGCGTGATTGAACGCAGCAAAGGGTTGAAATTCGTTCAGGTGCCCTTCTCCAAACCGGGCGAACGCTATGTCTCGATCCTCGGCGGGCACGCCGATGCACTCTACGAGCAGGCGGGCGATGTCGCATCCTTCCTCAACAGCAAGCAGATGCGGCCGTTGCTGATCTTCGGCAAGGAGCGCTTGCCTGCGTTCAAGGACACGCCATCCTCGTATGAACTGGGTATTCCGGTCGCCTTGCCGCAGTTCCGCGCGATTGTTGTGCGCTCCGGCACGCCGCCGGCGATCGTGCATAAGCTATCCGAAACGCTGGCCAAGGTCGCACAGACTGACGAATACAAGAAATTCCTGGTGGATCAATTCGGCGATGCAAACAGCTTCAAGGATGCATCGACGGCTCCGGCCTTCGTGAGTCAGCAGCTGGACGACATGAAAAAGGCAATGGCGGCGAACTAGTTCTCGATCGTTCGGCGTTTCGAGCAAGCAGCCATGGACAAGGCGCTGTTCCGCTCAATCGGTCCCTATGTGATCGGCTTGGCCATTGCCGTTGCCCTCTATATTTACGCAGGGACGTTCGAATATACACCGCGGGCCGGCACGCTCGGCCCCAATGTGTGGCCGTGCCTTGCCATCCTACTTATGGGCGCTTCGTGTCTGTTCGAGCTGACGCGACGTCTGATCATCGGCAACAAGGACGTGGCCGGCTTCATGGAAGCGTTCGACCGAGAGCCGGAAGCGGAGGAATCCCAGCCTGCCTATCCCCGCCGCGTTATCGGCGGTGTCGTGCTCATGGGAGTCTACGCCATGCTCGTTCCGATTCTTGGCTTCGTCCTGGGAACGTTTCTATTCCTCGCCGCCTTCATGTATATCGGTGGTTATCGCGCGCATGGCGTCATTTGGGGCGCCAGCGCTACGGTGACGATTTTCTGCGGCATCCTGTTCCTGCGCATTGCCTATGTCTCGCTGCCGCGCGGCATAGAACCCTTCGATCGCGTCACCGATGGCTTCTTTGCAATCCCCAGCATGTGGTGAGCGTATGATCGACATCATCACCCAACTCGCGGCTGGGTTCGTCCACTGCTTGACGCCGCTCAACATAGCAATGCTTTTGATCGGCATCGTCATCGGCCTGCTGATCGGCGTGCTGCCGGGCTTGACGCTGGTAATGGGCGTCACGCTAGCGCTGCCGTTCACCTACAAGATGGAGATCACCGCCTCGATCGTCCTGCTGACAGCGATGTACGTCTCCGGCACCTATGGCGGCGCTTTCACCGCCATCCTCTTCCGCATTCCAGGCGAGCCGATCGACGTGCCCATGCTGTGGGACGGCTACACCATGGGCCGTAAAGGCAGACCGGCGAAGGCGCTAGGCTGGACGCTGGTTGCTGCGCTGGGCGGCGGCTTGCTGTCGGCGGTGGTTATGGTCGCGCTAACGCAGCCACTCGCTAGCTTCGCGCTGCGCTTTTCCTCGCCGGAATATTTCGTGATCGTCATGTTCGGCATGCTGAGCGTGGTGGCGATCGGCAAGGGTTCGCTCGCCAACGCCTTTATCAGCATGAGCGTCGGCATCCTGATTTCGTCGGTGGGCGTTGACCCGGTCTATGGCGCCTATCGTTTCACCTTCGGCTTGCCGATCCTCGCTGACGGCATCGAATTCCTCGTGGTCATGGTTGGCGCCTATGGCGTCGGCGAGGTACTCACACGTCTGGATACCGGCTTTGCCACCAAGCCCCTCGACAAGATTTCCAACGCGCGCACCGAATTGCCCACGCTGAAGGAATTAAACGAGATCAAGGGCATGTTTTTGCGTTCCTCGGTGGTCGGCGATCTCATCGGGCTGCTGCCCGGTGCCGGCGCCACCATCGCTTCCTTCGTAAGCTACGGCATCGAGGCGAGGTTCGGTAAGCGGCGGGATCAGATGGGCACTGGCGTCGCCGAGGGCATCGTGGCGCCGCAGTCGGCGGCAACGGCCTCGGTCGGCGGGGCCATGGTTCACCTGCTGGCACTCGGCATTCCGGGCAGCGGCGCAACCGCGGTCATCCTCGGCGCCTTCATGCTACATGGCATTCAGCCCGGGCCGCAGGTGCTCGTGAACTCGGCCAGCATGGTCTACACGGTGTTTGCCTCGCTGTTCCTTGGCCTCGCGCTAATGTGCGCAATCGGCTATTTCGCCATCCGCCCGCTGGTGAAGATCCTCGACTTACCCGAGGCGGTCGTATCCGCCTATGTGCTTATCCTCTGCTTCATCGGTGCCTTGTCCATCCGCAACAATGTCACCGATTTGTGGTTGATCATCGGCTTCGGCGTCCTCGGCTACGGCTTCGAGCGGTTGAAATTTCCGATCGCCCCGCTGGTGCTGGGCGTGATCCTCGGGCCCATCGCCGAGGAAGCCTTTATGAACACGATGATCAGCTTCTCGAACGATTGGACCGTCTTTTTCACGCGGCCGATTTCCGGGACGATCGTCGCGCTAACGATCATCGTGCTTTTGCTGCCGTTCGTACAGCATCTGATCCGACGACGCTTCGCGACCGCTTGAGGCTTCAAGTGAGGTGACCCATGCGTAGTAGTCTTAATCTCGGTGCGAGAGCGGTCCAGTCGGCCGGGGCGCGCGGACGAGTGGCGGAACTGAGGCCGCTCACGCCGGCGGGAAAATCGGCGACTGCCCGCACGCATAAGCTCGGCGCCACAGCGCGCTCCCTTGCCATCCTCGAGCATGTCGCTAGCTCACAAGCACCTGTGGATGTCCTTGACATCATCAGCTCGCTAAAATTGCCAAAAGCGACCGCCTACCGGCGGGTCGAATGGTTCATCACACAAGGCTATCTGTCACGAGAGCCGGGCCGCCGGCGGCTGATCGTTGGCCCCAAGCTTGCCAATCTGGCCTTCGGCGCGTTGTCGACCGCCATACGCAACGGCGCCTCGCACCTCGTGCTCCAGCGTCTGGTGCGCACGCTCGACGAAACCTGCAACATCGGCACCCTCCTCAACGGCGAGGTGATATATCTCGATCGCGTGGAAGCAGAGCATTGGCCGCTCCGGCTACATTACACCAACGGCTCGCGCGTACCCCTGCATTGCACCGCCATCGGCAAGCTGTTCCTGGCGCTAGCGGCGACGCCGCACCGACAACGCCTGCTGCAAAGCGTGGAGCTGCGCCGCTTCACCGATAGCACCATCACCGACAAAGCACGGCTGGAGACCGAGCTGCGGCAAATCCGCAAGGAGCGAGTCTCGTTCGACCGCGAGGAATATCTTGTCGGCGTAGTCTGCATGGCGGTCCCGGTGGTCGGCAAGAACGGCGAGATGCTGGCCGCGCTCGCGATTCAGGCGCCGAAGGCGCGTATGGACGTGAATACGGCGCGCGCCCATCTTCCCGCGCTGCGCTGCGCCGCCAGCGAACTTGGCGAAATCTTTCAGGACAGGGGCTGAAACTCAATAAGCATTTCCCCTGAGCACGAGAATTAAACGTGATGGCACCCGCCAAAGCTAGAGAGCTAAGAAGGAGTAGGCTATGAAGATGACGACGGAAGAAGCCTTCGTGAAGGTCTTGCAGATGCACGGCATCGAGCATGCCTTCGGCATCATCGGTTCGGCGTTTATGCCGATCTCCGATCTTTTTCCTCAGGCTGGCATTACGTTTTGGGACGTTGCTCATGAAGCCAACGGCGCTCTGATCTGCGACGGATTTACGCGGTCGACCGGAAAAATTGCGATGGTGATCGCGCAAAACGGCCCGGGCATCACCAACTTCGTCACCGCGATAAAAACGGCCTACTGGAACCACACGCCGATGCTGCTTGTAACGCCGCAAGCTGCCAACAGGACCATTGGTCAAGGCGGCTTCCAAGAAGTGGAGCAAATGGCGCTGTTCCGCGACATGGTCGGGTATCAGGAAGAGGTCCGTGATCCTGCGCGCGTCGCGGAAGTCTTAAATCGCGTCATATCGAAAGCGAAGCGTCTGTCGGCACCTGCCCAGATCAACATCCCTCGCGACTACTGGACCCAAGTCATCGACATCAGCCTGCCGGCGATCATTGAATTCGAGCGTCCGGCCGGAGGCGGCGACGCCGTCGCCGAGGCGGCAAAATTGCTGTCAGCTGCAAAATTCCCGGTCATTCTGTCGGGCGCGGGAGTCGTACTTGGAAATGCAATCCCCGAGTGCGTCGCGCTCGCCGAGAAGCTCGATGCGCCCGTTTGCAACAACTATCAGCACAACGACAGCTTTCCTGGCAGCCACCGATTAGCGGTCGGGCCGCTCGGTTACAACGGTTCGAAGGCCGCGATGGAGCTCGTCGCAAAAGCCGACGTGGTGTTGGCCCTTGGGACCAGGCTCAATCCGTTTTCGACTCTTCCGGGATATGGCATCGATTACTGGCCGCGGAACGCCAAGATCATACAGGTCGATATCAATGCAGACCGAATTGGTCTGACTAAGCCTGTCGCTGTTGGCATCTGCGGCGACGCCAAACTTGTTGCTAAGAACATTCTGGCGCAGCTTTCACCCTCAGCCGGAAATGCCGGCCGTGAGGAGCGGAAAGCGTTGATCCACACAACCAAGTCCAAGTGGCTCCAGACCCTCTCCAGCATGGATCACGAGGAGGACGATCCGGGGACCACATGGAATGCGGACGTCCGCAAGCGCGAACCCGACCGAATGTCGCCGAGGCAGGCTTGGCGCGCGATCCAGGCCGGACTTCCCAAGGACGCCATCATCTCCAGCGACATCGGCAACAATTGTGCCATCGGCAACGCCTATCCGACCTTCGATCAGGCACGCAAGTATCTGGCGCCTGGTCTGTTTGGGCCTTGCGGTTATGGCTTCCCCGCGATCATCGGCTCCAAAATAGGCAATCCGAATACGCCTTGCGTCGGATTCGCCGGCGACGGCGCTTTCGGAATTTCCATGAACGAGATGAGCTCGATCGGACGGGCGGAGTGGCCCGGCATCACCATGGTCGTATTCCGCAACTACCAGTGGGGCGCTGAAAAGCGCAATTCGATCCTGTGGTTCGACAACAACTTCGTCGGAACCGAGCTCAACCCGCATCTGAGCTATGCAAAGGTGGCCGAAGCCTGCGGTCTCAAGGGCGTAACAGCAAGAACGCAAGCCGAACTGACGGAGGCGCTGCGGGAGTCATGTGAAGCGCAGAAGAATCGAGTAACGACCTTTATCGAAGTTATTCTCAATCAGGAGCTTGGTGAGCCGTTCCGGCGAGACGCTATGAAGAAACCCGTGGTCGTGGCGGGCATCCGGCGCGAGGACACGCGTGCACAGCAAAGCGCTTAGTGGAGCTTGGGCGTGTCCCAAGAGGCCCGCTCCCGACGCAATCCGGGGGCGGGCCGCGACATCCGCGAGGGGCCTGCAGGAAAGTTCAGGAGCAGCATGACGATGCCTGCGCCAATGAAGACGCCGGTGGATCCCAGCGCCAATGCGGTGGTCGACCAACTCGTGCAGCGCGGCCGTGCCGCTATGGCCGAGTTTGCCGATGCCGACCAGGGCCGTGTCGACGAGGCGGTCACGGCGCTCGCCTGGTCGCTCTACAACCCCGCACACGCCAGAGAGCTGGCGGAACTAGCGGTCGCCGACACCAAGCTCGGCAATGTTGCCGACAAGATCATCAAGAAGCAACGCAAGACCTTCGGTACGTTGCGCGACCTGCTGCGGGTAAAATCGGTCGGCATCATCGAGGACGACGCCAAGCGCGGTATCGTGAAATATGCCAAGCCCGTTGGCGTGGTCTGCGCCGTAACGCCATCGACCAATCCCGGCGCCACGCCGGTGAACAAGGCGATGATGGCGATCAAGGGCCGCAACGCCATCATCATCGCCGCCTCGCCCGCCGGCCTGAAGACCACCATGCGCACAGTCGATTACATGCGGGCCGAGCTGAAGAAGATCGGCCTGCCCGAGGATCTGGTTCAGATCCTACCGCCACCGGCGTCGAAGGACATGACGGAGGCGCTGATGCGGGCGGCCGACTTGGTGGTGGCCACCGGCTCGCAGGATAACGTGCGGCGCGCCTATTCCAGCGGCACGCCGGCGATCGGCGTCGGCACCGGCAACGTGCCGGTGATCATCGACGAGACCGCCGATCTCGACGACGCCGCGAAGAAGATCTGCGCCTCCAAGATCTTCGACAATTCAACCTCGTGCTCCTCGGAAAACTCGGTGATCATCGTCGACGCGGTCTATGACCAAGCGATGGCCGCGTTAGAGCGCGCCGGCGGCTACCGCGCCTCGGCGATCGAGAAGGAGCGGATCCAGCGGGCGCTGTGGCCGGACGGAAAATTGAGTCGCATTCTGATCGCGCGCGACGCCGACGTGTTCGCCCGCGGCTGCGGATTGCCGGCGGCAACCGAAGGCAAGAAGTTCTTCATGGTGGAAGAGACCGGCGTCGGGCCCGATTCGCCATTCTCCGGCGAGAAGCTGTCGCTGGTCCTGACCGTCTACCGCGCCAAGGATTTCGACGCTGCGACCGAGCAAGCCAATGCCATTCTCACTTTCCAAGGTCGCGGGCATTCGGTCGGCTTGCACACCAAAGACCCGAAGCGCGGCCGCGCCCTGGCGGAACGTTTGGACGTGGTGCGCGTGCTGATCAACCAGGCGCACACCTTCGGCAACGGCGGCAGCTTCGACAATGGCCTCAATTTCACGCTGAGCATGGGCTGCGGCACCTGGGGCGGCAACAGCATCACCGACAACCTCAACTACAAGAACTTCCTCAACATCACCCACCTCGTGACTGCGATTCCCGAGGACAAACCGTCGGAACAAGAACTGTTCGGCGCCTACTGGGCCAAATACGGCCGCTGAGGTACCGAATGAATTTTGAAGAATACGTCGCGAAATCGCTGATTCTCGCGCCCGCCGGAATAGCGGTCCCGCGCGGGCAGCTTTGCACCACGCCGGACGAAGTCGCCGTGGCAGTGCGCAGCATCGGCCCCGCCGTGATCAAGGCACAAGTCGCTACCGGTAAGCGCGGCAAAGCCGGCGGCATCAGATTTGTAAGCACGCCGCCAGAGGCGGAGCGCGTCGCTTCGGCGGTCCTGGGCATGACGATCGGCGAGTACCGGGTTGAACGCCTGCTGGTCGAGGAACAGGCAAAAGTAGCGCGTGAATTCTATGCCGCGGTGCTAAATGACGCCCAAGAGCGCAAGCCGCTCATTCTATTTGCGACCGAAGGGGGAATGGATATCGAGGAGATCGCGGCGGCCAACCCTGACGCGATCCGTCGGCTGCCGATCGACATTGATGACACGCCATCTGCCGCCGACATTGCGCGAATCCTGGAAGGATCGGGGCTGGAAAATGCCGAAGCGAGTGTTGCCGACATTCTTTCCCGCCTCTATGCGGCCTACCGCCAACGGGATGCCGAACTGCTGGAAATCAACCCGTTGGCGCAGCTTGCCGATGGACGCGTAGTCGCACTCGATGCCAAGTTCGTGCTCGACGATTCGGCGGCCTATCGGCAAGAAGAGATTGCAAAGCTTGCCGCGCTTGCGCCGATGACCGCGCTTGAACGGCTCGCCGCCGTGCACGGACTAAAGTTCATTCAGCTCGACGGGAATGTCGGCGTGTTGGCCAACGGCGCAGGCCTCACCATGACGACGATGGATGTCATTCGCCATTACGGCGGAAGGCCTGCCAACTTCCTAGAGATCGGCGGCGAGGCCTATACCAAGTCCGAGATCGCGCTCGACCTCGTGCTGTCCAACCCCGGCATCAAAAGCCTGGTGATCAATTTCTGCGGCGCCTTCGCGCGCACGGACGTGATGGCCGATGGCGTCGTCAAAGCCTGGAAAGAGCTCAAGCCGAGCATTCCCGTGTTTTTCTCAATCCACGGAACGGGTGAAGAAGAGGCGATTGCATTGGTACGCGAAAGCCTCCGCATCGAACCTTACGAGTCGATGGAGGACGCCATTCAGGCGGCGGTACGTGTAGCGCAATGATCGTACGCAAGTCCGATAAAGTGATCGTGCTCGGCATTACCGGCCGCCAGGGCACCTTCTGGACCGACAAAATGCTCGCCTACGGCACGCAGGTGGTCGCCGGCGTGAATCCCAAACGCGCCGGCGAGTACCATTGTAACGTGCCAATTTTCGCCTCGACCGCAGACGCGGTGCGTGAAACGGATGGGAGCGTTGCCGTTATGTTCATTCCACCTCCCGTGGCGCGCCATGCCGCAATCGCGGCCATCGAATCCAGAATCAGGCTCTTGGTGGTGCTTACCGAACACATTCCGGCCCAGGATGTCATGGCCGTCCTTGCCGCTGCGGCGCGGCACGGCACGCGCGTAGTCGGACCGAACACTGCCGGCTTGGTGACGCCAGGGGAATGTTTCGTCGGCATCATGCCCGCCTTCGTGCCGAGTGTATTCAAGCCAGGTCGCGTCGGCGTCATTTCGCGCAGTGGCAGCCTTGGCACACTCATCTGCCTCAAGCTGACGCAAGCCGGAGTCGGTCAATCCGCCTTTGTTGGAATCGGCGGCGATCCGATGCTGGGCACAACTAGCCGAGATGCATTGGAAGCGCTCGATCGCGACCCCGCAACCGATGCTGTGGTCATTGTCGGCGAAATCGGCGGTACGATGGAAGAAGAAGCCGCCGAATACGCCAAGACGATGAACAAACCGATCGCGGCCTTCATCGCTGGCGCCGCGTCACCGCCCGGCAAGAAGATGGGTCACGCGGGCGCCATCGTGTTGGGAAATCGCGGCAGCTATGCCTCGAAACGCAAGGCGCTCGAAGCTGTCGGCGTAATCGTCGTCGATACCCCGGCCGAAATTGTGCCAGCGCTCGCCATCAGAGACCTCGGCAAATGATTGGCCACATACGGCTCCGTTAAAATTCCATTTACCTACGAGTCGATCATTTCGGCGCGGTCCATGACGACTGAGCTCGACGCACCCATGCACGTGATCGAACAGCTCACAAAGCCTTGCTTGATGATAGTGAGTCGTCCTCGTTGCTGGAGGTTGACCCAGGCAGCCGTGGTATGACGGGTCGGTCTTGAAACGCATGGCCATCTCCAATTCGAGCGGCACGTCGCCCGCCGTGCAACGTTAGGGGCTCCGCTTTCGCCGAGGCAGGATGGAATCGCATATCCCTGGCGCCATGGGTTGTGCTTCGACGATCCGTGTTTCGCTGGCAAAGCCCCAAATCGGATCAAACCGGTGGACCTGATAGACCGGACGTACCTTCATGTGAGGCGGATACTCGCCTTTGCGCAGCGTCGTCGCGATACACTGAACCACTGTCGCCGGGATGCGTCCGACATGACCCGCAGCAGCGCGATGAACATGGCCGCTGAAAACGGCGACGACCCGCCCAGAGTGCTGCAAAGCCCGACCCAGCCGCGACGCCGTCTCCGTTGTTTCGAAGTGGAGCCGATCCGGCCCCACCGAAACCTCAAATGGCGGATGGTGCGTGAAAACCGCGATAGGCTTCGTGGTCTCGGCGTCGATCAGCTCAATCAAACGTCTGACCCGCTCAAGGCAAAAGTCACCCTTGTTGCTGCCTGAACTCAGGGTATCCAGCGCAATCAGTCTCACCGGGTAATCGTCAATCGCATAGTCGATGAAGTCGGAATCGGGCGCAAGATATCCGGATGCCGAAAAGGCCGCGCGTAGATTCGCCCTGTTATCCCTATTGCCGCCCAGGACATATACCGGCGCACGCGCTTTCGCGAGCGTGGCTACTGCCTGAGCGTATTCGTCTTGCCGTCCGTTATGAACGATATCCCCGGTGTGAACGATGAC
>Ga0182033_10000197_pt1 | contig 27757 bp, 20 predicted proteins | sample tim00Cox0000000H_FD_125968 | JGI IMG/M metagenome (GOLD analysis project Ga0182033, IMG submission 125968) | Lab enrichment of tropical soil microbial communities from Luquillo Experimental Forest, Puerto Rico - timezero.00C.oxic.00.000.00H | ecosystem: Environmental > Terrestrial > Soil >...
CTCTCCGCCGCCGAAAGTATGAACGTAGACGGTCAGTGCCTTGATCGTGGACTCGCTCAGACGGCCGCCCCAGGCTGGCATGACTGCCCCTCGCCCGTTCTGGATGCCCTGGACGATGGTTTGGTTGTCGGCACCGTAGAGCCAAATCTTGTCCGTGAGGTTTGGCGCGCCGACCTCGCGATTGCCTTTGCCCTCCTGCCCGTGGCAGACGGCGCAGTTGTCCGCGAAGACTTTCTTGCCAAGAGCGAGATCGGTCCCCGGCTCGGCCGCCAAGCCAGACAGCGAACGGGTGTAGTCTGCGACGGCCAGAATCTCATTTGGCTTCAGAATATTGTCCCGGCCGAAAGCCGGCATGGTGCCTGCCCGCCCCTTGTCGTCCCCCGCGCGTGCACCATAGCGAATCGTATGCTCGATATCGGTGAGCTTGCCACCCCAAAGCCAATCGTCGTCATTGAGGTTGGGATAGCCCTTGGCACCGCCGCCGCCCGCGCCATGACAGGGAGCGCAATTGTCGGCGAAGGCTACGCGCCCTTGCGCCCGTGCGAAATCGAGCAGCTGCGGATCAGCGACGATGCTGGAGAGCGAGGCTGCCGCCAGCTTTTCCACCATCGGACCACGTTGCAGTTTGAGCGCTTCGAGATCGTCGGCAACGGCACTGCGGGTGTGGTAGCCGAACACGCCTTGCGTCGACGTCGTTAGCAACGGCCAGGCCGGATAGACGATCCAGTAGCCGATCGACCACACGATGGTGAGGTAGAACAGCCAGAGCCACCAGCGCGGCAGCGGCGTGTTCAACTCACGCAAGCCATCCCATTCATGCCCAGTGGTCGCAATGCCGGTCACCGGATCGATGTCTTTGTGCTCTTCGGCCACCGCTCAGTCCTCCCGCAACGGAATGCGTGCCGCCTCGTCGAATTTCGTTTTTCGTGAGGGCCACAGCACGTAAAGCAGCATCAACGCGAAGACGATAACGAAATATGCGAGGCCCCAAGTCTGGGCGAATTCGGCCACGGCTTGATAGGTTGGATCCAAGGTGTTCACCGTATGTTGGCTTTGTCGTCGTAAAGCTTGAAATCGATCTGCGTTCCAAGCATCTGCAGGTAGGCGATCAATGCGTCGGCTTCGGTAATGCGGGTCGGATTGCCGTCGAAATCACGGGCGTTCGCCTTCGGATAACGTTTGATGAGCTCGACGGCATCGGGATTGTCATTGGTCGCCTGTGCCACGACATCGGCCGTAGCCTTCGCAACCATCTCGGGCGTGTAAGGAATGCCGAGCGTTGCCTGGACCTTGAGATCCTGCGCGACGTGCGAAAAATCGAGATCGGTCTCCGCGAGCCATGAATAGTTCGGCATGATCGAGCCGGGCACGACGGAGCGCGGATTCTTGAAGTGCTCGCGATGCCAGTCGTCGGAATATTTACCTCCGATGCGAGCAAGATCAGGTCCGGTGCGCTTGCTGCCCCACTGGAACGGCTTGTCGTACATGCTCTCTGCCGCGAGCGAGTAGTGGCCGTAGCGCTCCACCTCGTCGCGCAATGGCCGGATCATCTGCGAATGGCAGACGTAGCAGCCCTCACGCACATATATATTGCGGCCCGCAAGCTCGAGCGGTGTGTACGGCCGCACGCCGTCGACCTTCTCGATGGTGTTCTTCAGGTAGAAGAGAGGCACGATCTCCACGAGGCCGCCGATCGCAATCACGATCAGTATGCCGATGACGAGAACGATTGAGTTCTTTTCGAAGATCGCGTGTTTTGACCAGAAGGACATTTGCACCTCCCGCTATTCGGCCGGCGCCAACCGGAGATCGGCCGGCGCAGCGGAAACCGCGGAAGTCACGGTCTTCCAGAGATTCCACGCCATCAGCAGCGCGCCGACGAGAAACAACAGACCGCCGATCGCGCGAATGACGTAGAAGGGATGCATCGCCTCCACCGTCTCGACGAATGAATATTCGAGGAAACCGAGATTCGTGTAAGCGCGCCACATCAAGCCTTGAAGAATTCCCGATACCCACATCGCGCTGACGTAAAGCACGATGCCGATCGTCGAGATCCAGAAATGCCAGTTCACCAGTTTGAGTGAATAGAGCGGCCGGTTCCAGAGCCATGGTACCAGACAATACAGCGCACCGAACGAGATGTAGCCGACCCAACCGAGCGCGCCCGAATGAACGTGGCCGATCGTCCAGTCGGTGTAGTGCGAAAGGGAGTTCACGATCTTCACCGACATCATGGGGCCTTCAAAGGTCGCCATTCCGTAAAACGCAACCGACACAACCATCATGCGCAGCACCGGATCGGTGCGCAGCTTGTCCCACGCACCTGAGAGCGTCATGATTCCGTTGATCATGCCGCCCCAGGATGGCATCCACAGCATCACGGAGAAGGTCATGCCGAGGGTCTGCGCCCAATCAGGCAGCGCGGTGTAGTGCAGGTGATGCGGACCGGCCCAAATGTAGAGGAAGATCAACGACCAGAAGTGAATGATCGACAGACGATATGAGTAAACCGGTCGGTCGGCGCGTTTAGGAATAAAGTAGTACATTATGCCGAGAAAGCCGGCAGTGAGAAAGAAACCGACAGCGTTGTGTCCGTACCACCACTGCACCATGGCGTCCTGCACGCCCGACCAGACGATGTAGGACTTCGACGAATACACAGAAACGGGCACCGACGCGTTATTGCCAAGATGGAGAACCGCGATCGTGACGATGAACGCGAGATAGAACCAGTTGGCGACATAGATGTGGGGCTCGGTGCGCCGCATGATGGTGCCGAGATAGACCAGGAAATACGTCACCCACACGATGGCGAGGAACAAGTCCGAATACCATTCGGGTTCGGCGTATTCCTTCGATTGTGTGATGCCGAGCAGGTAGCCGGTACCCGCAATGACAATGAAGAAATTGTAGCCGAGCACAACGAACCAGGGCGCGATATCGCCGGCGAGCCGCGCCCGGCAGGTCCGTTGCACGACGTACATCGACGTTGCGATCAGAACATTTCCACCAAAGGCAAAAATCACGGCCGACGTGTGTAGTGGCCGCAGCCGGCCAAATGTCACCCAGGGTAGATCGAAATTGAGTGCCGGAAACGCGAGCTGCAACGCGATGACAAGACCGACGGTGAACCCGGCTATGCCCCAGACGACCGCGGCAATACTCGCAAACTTGACCGGCCCCATATTGTAGTTGGGCTTGCCGTCGACGACCAATGGCGCCGCCTCGTCTGGGCGCTCGTAGTAACGATTTACGATGGCGAACACCGCCGCAATGCTGGCGGCGGCAAAAAGATAGGCGTGAAAAGCAAACTCCGGCGTGAATGCCCCCGCAGCAACGATGATCGAGAACATCGCCAAGGCCGCGAACGCCAGCGCTGACCCCCCCTCACCGATTGTCATGAGTTTCGGATGAGCGCTTTCGTCCGCCATGCTGTTGATCCATCTATGAAAGATTTGACGTGGATTGATTATTCTCCGAGACCGCCCGCTTGCCTTGATCCAGGTCAAACGGCCCATCCGGACAAGCCGCGCAGTCAGCGGGCGTTGACCTCATCACGCGGCTCGATAACCACCCCGGATGTCGGCTCAACCCACGTAAGGTGATCTTTTACTTCCTTAACACCGCGGACGTTTTCGGCAGCGACAATGAGGGCCTCGCGCTGGCGGTCATCGACGATCATGCCCCACAACTCGACCACACCGCCGCGCACTACAACATTTATCATCGACGCCAATGCCCACTTTTCGCTTTTCAACTCGCTCAACAGTTCTTGGCGAATCGCGGCATCGCTCGTCGCCGCCTTCGGCTCGCCGCGCGCCAGGCTCACCATCGCGTGCATCAGATTAGCGCGCGTAACAATACCGACGACCTTCTTCCCACGAAGTACGGGCACGCGCTTGATGCGATATCTCTCCATCATTTCCACGATTTTCTCGAGCGGCGTGTCTTCGCTGATCGTATGCATCTTGGTCGTCATCACCTCGGACACCTTGCTTCCGTGCGTATGGGTATATTCGGCAGCCAACTTCCCCGGCCCCATCAAAAACTCGAGCCAGCGCGACGGCCTGCGGTCCGTGTGAGTCTCTCGGCGACGCAAGAAATCACCTTCAGACAGAATACCGACGAGAGCTCCTGTCTTGTCGATGACCGGCAGGCCACTGATATGGTGTTGAAGCATGTAGCGGGCTGCCTGAAGCACGGTCGCATCCGGGTCCGCTGAAATCACGTCGGGTGTCATGATCTCGCTGGCTTTCATGAGAATCCTCCCTGTCCACGAGATTCGAATAAAATCCGGGAAGCGTTTGATCTACCCGTTCAGGCACCTCAATGCCTCGCGATCGCGCAGGACGATATGCCGTGAAGTCGGCAATGCAATTGCCTTGGCGTCTTTTAATTGTGTGAGCGCACGCGATACGGTCTCAATCGTCAAGCCGAGATAATCAGCGATATCCTGACGCGACATCGGCAGAGTGATGTGGCCGCTGTCGTGCGACCGCCTTGACATCTCCAGCAGGAATCCTGCGACCCGTTCCTGTGCGCTCTTGACCACGAGCATGACCTGGCCCTGAGCGCGATGCAGTTCAGCAACAGTCATGGCCCACAGGTGGCCGGCAACCGAGCTGTCACGAGCGGCCAGCGCGGCAACGGCCGCGCGGCGGAGTACGAGCAGCTGGCAATCGACAATCGCCTCGGCCGACAGAGCATGTCGGTCGCCGGCTTCAAACCCGAACACATCACCCGGTAGATAGAAAGCGGCGATCTGGCGCCGACCGTCCCGAAGCACCTTGAACGTGCGTACGCTGCCTTTGAGGACCCTGTACAGGTACTCGACCCGCTCGTTCTCGCCATAGATCTCCATGTTGCGAGCAAAGGGCATAACCGCGCCGATCATGTCGATCGTGGCCGCGGGCGCGGACGGCGCATTTTGTTGGGAGGTTGGACGTCTGATCGTTGCCTGAGTGAGCATCGCCTTGGTCCTCGCTCATTCGATTGACCAATCGATACCGCCCGGACCGCCCGGGCCAAATTCAGATAATCTCCCTAGGGGATTCCCCGTAGGCGAAACCGACGGCGCAATCGCGATAAAGCAGTTCGGGATGGATCGAGACTCCACCGCTAGAGCCATTGAAAACAAGAGCCATTCGTCGCTCTTCGAATATGGCTGGGCGCTGCGCTATGGGGTTGCGCCGATCATGGTCGCACTCGGGCTCGCGGTCCGCTCATTGCTCGCCCCCGTCCTGACGAGCGAAACTGTCTACACCTATTTCGTTCCCTCGGTGCTGGTTTCAGCCTGGCTCGGCGGCCTCGGCCCGGGACTCGTTGCAACCGCGCTCAGTGTTCTCGCCGCAACCTTTCTGCTTCCTGGCGCGCCCAACCTATCAACAGGATCGATCGCCAACGCGGTCGCTTTTGTCCTCATTGGAGGGGTCATTTCGTGGGGCGGCGAGCTGCTCCACCAGAGTCGGCGCCGCACGATGGCAATGACCCGCGATGCATTGGCCCGCGAAGCCCATTTGCAGTCAATTCTGGACACAGTGCCGGAGGCAATGATCGTCATCGACGAGCGCGGCATCATGCGATCGTTCAGTAGCGCCGCCGAACGGCTGTTCGGATACGGCGAAGATGAAGCGCTTGGCCAGAACGTGAAGATACTGATGCCGACACCCTATCGCGAAAATCACGATGGCTATCTGCAGCGATACATCCGTACCGGCGAACGACACATCATCGGCATCGGACGCGTGGTGGTTGGCCTACGCAAGGACGGCTCGACCTTCCCGATGGAATTGGCAGTCGGCGAAATGAACTCCGGTAATCGCCGCTTCTTCACGGGATTCATTCGCGACCTGACCGAGCGCCAGAAAACGGAAGCGCGGTTGCAGGAACTGCAGTCAGAGCTTGTCCATATTTCAAGATTGACGGCCATGGGCGAGATGGCATCGACACTGGCGCATGAACTCAACCAGCCGCTGTCCGCCATCTCCAACTATCTCAAAGGCTCGCGAAACCTTCTCGAGGGTCGCAGCGATGAGAATGCAACGACAATACGGAGCGCACTCGACAAGGCAGCCGATCAAGCGGTGCGCGCAGGTCAGATCATCCGTCGCCTGCGCGACTTCGTTTCGCGCGGCGAGACGGAGCGGCGCGCCGAAAGCATCGGCAAGCTGGTCGAAGAAGCGAGCGCTCTCGCCCTGGTGGGGGTGAAGGATCGCGGCATCCGTGTACAATTTCAGTTCGATCCATCGGTCGACCTGGTGCTGGCCGATCGCGTGCAAATCCAGCAGGTGCTACTCAATCTGATCCGCAACGCCATGGATGCCATGGAAACCTCGGAGGTCCGCGATCTCACAATCGCCATCGCGCCGACCGACAAAAATTTTGTTCGTATCAGCGTGGCCGACACTGGCTCAGGCGTCGCCCCCGAGGTCGCCAAACAGCTGTTTCAACCCTTCGTAACAACGAAACGCCACGGCATGGGCGTCGGACTGTCGATATCGCGTACCATCGTCGAAGCGCATGGGGGGCAGATTTGGGTGGAACAGAACCCTTTGGGTGGCACGATTTTTCGTTTTACGCTGCCGACCGTGAGCAACGGGGATATCGACAGTGCAGCCTGAGCAGATCGTCTACGTGATCGATGACGACGAGGCCGTCCGGCAGTCGCTTGAATTCCTGCTGAAGACATCCGGCATAACGGTACTTGGGCTTGAATCGGCCAAGGTATTTCTGGAAAAGTTGCCGCATATCAAGTCCGGCTGCATCATCACCGATGTACGCATGCCGGAAATCACCGGGATCGACCTCCTGCGCCGCATCCGGGACAGCGGCGTCGACATTCCAGTGATCGTCATCACCGGGCATGGCGACGTTTCGTTGGCGGTAGAGGCCATGAAAGTCGGTGCAGTCGATTTTCTTGAGAAACCGTTCGACGATGAGGCGCTGCTCTCGTCGGTGCGTTCGGCGCTCAGAAAGGGCGCGGACACGGCGAGACACAAGGCCGAGGTTTCCGAGATTAACGAGAGGCTGACGGCGCTGTCGAATCGCGAGCGCCAGGTGCTTGAGGGGCTCGTGGCCGGCAAGGCCAACAAGGTGATCGCGTTTGACCTCGGGATCAGCGCCCGTACGGTCGAGATTTACCGCGCCAATGTGATGACAAAGATGTCGGCCAATAGTCTATCCGACCTGGTTCGCATGGCGATGACGGCCGGTATCTTGACCGACAGGAGCAAGAGTTAGCCTGGAGGGCGCGCGATATGGTGTCAGTCCACCCTTAATAAAGACCCCCCGCACATTTTTATTTTCGTTATTGCAACAGCAGCCAGGTAGCCTACCTCACGGACAAGCGGGCAACCCTCCGTCCCCAAAATGTGCCCGCGCTTAGGCCCTTGGTCGCCTATCCCCGGCGGCCAAGGGCATTTGCTATCGGTTGTCGGATATAGTGATCCCTCGATGCGATAACGCGGCTGCGTGCTTCGACGAGGCAGCGCTGATGCAGTCAACACTTTGATCCAGCGCAATGTGCATTTGCTCGGCCTGTGGCAGAAGCGACATAGTCTCCAAGCCTCCGGACAAAGGTCGCCATGCCTAACCAACAAGGTCGAGAGCCGCACTTTCCAACAGTTGAGTTCGTGTTGGATGCTATTGCGGGGTGGGTCAACAAATACCGCTACATTTATGGCGCCCAGGACGAACTCGGACAATGTAGCCAACAAGACGTAAGGCAGATTGCGAAGGATCTGGGCATACCTATCAGCGAGCTTCGTGGCTTAGCTTCGAAGGGGCCCGGCGCGGCAGATAACTTACAGAAAATGCTGGTGGCGCTTTCCGTCGATCCGCAGGCGCTGGCTAAATCCGAGCCTGCTGTCATGCGGGACCTGCAGCGACTCTGCATCGTCTGTAGCCAAAAGGGCCGCTGTCAACACGAACAGGCTGAAGGCACGGCCGCCACACATTTCCGTGAATTCTGTCCCAACGCCTACACGCTCAACGCACTCTTCAAGGGAAAAACAAAACAGCCAAGACATTGACGCTCCCGAGACCTCCGCTATCGGCTCTTGGCTGATATGTCATCAGTGTATGAAGATCGGGCTGCAACAAGTTGCAATCGCAGCGTTGGCCATTGGCTGCTTCGCGGCAGGATATGGCGTGTCTTTCTTGAAGTTCGACAGCCGCGAGCCAGAAGAGGCCTACGTAAACTTTATGAGGCAATGTGTATTTTTGGGAGAAAGAGAAAATCAGTGCGCCGAAGAATGGCGATCGATGGATACACAAGAAAGATTTTTCTACAGCGAATCTGGACGGCGCGCGCAGGCTAAATTTCAGCGAAAGAAACGCGAGGAAGACGAGCGTGCAAGTGCTGAATGCGAAGCCTTGGGCAGAAACGATGCATCGTGCAAAATCGAGCAGTTCATGAAGGCCAAAAAAAAGATCGAATAAAGCGCGCAGCCGATGCCTGTTAAAAAACTAGGTCGGTCGCATGGATTGGCACTGCGCGAGGAGATTGTGTGGCTCCACGCGAATGATCCCGGTGCGTGGACTGTCAATGTCGGCGACCAGAAACATGGACGTCGAGACGATCAGCGGCAGAACAAACAAAAATGTCGTCGTACGATGTTCGCCATATCCCATTAGCAGGTTGCACGCTATGGCAATCAGACCCATCAACATCCAGGCCGTGAAGGGGATGCGGTTCCACCAAGCCGCCTGCGTATAACCTTGTGCGTTAAAAACATCGTTCACGCCTGAAACAACCAGGGCCATGATCGGTGTTTGCTGCGCTTTTGCGATGCGCGAAACCGCGCCCCATAGTTCGGCCTGCAACTTTCCGGTCTCGATACCGATCGGACCAATTTGCCGCTCATCGCGAGCCGTATAGTACGAAATGCGTTGAACGCAATATTTCCTAAGCAAGTCGCGGACACGCTCCGCGTCGTCCGTCGTCATCAAGTCGGAACGTAGATACGCGGTGCCAATCGCATTCGCCTCGGCTTCTTCCGAATTCTTTCGCTGATCGTATCTGCTCACCGCCATCGCAAAGGTAAAACCAATGATAAGACCCAGAAGCGTCAAAGAAGCTGTTCGGATAATATCGAAATCCTGTCGCTCTCCCTCCTTGCGGAGGGCCCGCATTTTTCTACGAAGAACATCGCCGACATAAGCGGCAAGCCATTGCAGAAGGAGAACGGTCGCGAATACGACAAAGGGGCTATCGATAACGCTCATGACCGCGCCCATCCCTCGACGGCATGCCAACGTGGTGCCGAGAAACCTAAGGAAATCCCTGAGGTTTACAATGGGATCGTATCAAGCCTAGTCGGCATTCCGGAAGTGAATTTCCAGCTTACGAGACCGTGTTGAAGCGCTCGATGCAGGTGCGCAGCACCTCGTCGCCTGGCCGCTTCCACCAATTCTCGGCCGAAAAAATCTCGACTTCGGTGAAACCCCGATAGCCTGCATTGCGCACCATAGTGCGAATGTGGGGCAAATTAATAACGCCGTCACCCATCATGCCGCGATCTGTCAGCATGTGCTGAGTCGGCACGAGCCAATCGCATATGTGGTACGCGAGAATGCGGTTTTTCGCTCCGGCCCGCGCAATTTGTGCTGCAAGCTCCGGGTCCCACCAAACGTGATAAGCGTCAATCGCAACGCCCGTTCCGTCCCCGAGCAAGTCGCAAAGATTGAGCGCTTGCGCAAGCGTGTTCACGCACGCGCGATCACCCGCATACATGGGATGAAGCGGTTCTATCGCAAGCGGCACCGCGCACGCTTTCGCGTGCGCCAGGATCGTTCGTAGCCCCTCCATCACCATCTGCCGGGCAGCGCCGATATCGCGCGAGCCCTTGGGCAGCCCACCGGCGACGAGTACCAGACATTCGGCGCCGAGAGCCGCTGCTTCGTCGATTGCGCGCTTGTTGTCATCAATTGCGGCACGCCGTCCTGCGGCATCCACCGCAGGAAACATGCCGCCACGGCAATAGCCGGTGACCCGCATGCCGTTGTCCTTGATGACCCGTACCGATTCATCGAGGCCCAGGACGGCAACCTGATCGCGCCAGGGATCCACGGCCCGAATGCCATGACGCGCGCAGGCTTCAACCGCTTCGCGCAGATTCCACTGCTCGCGTACGGTCGCAAGATTGATCGACAGACCGTTGGTGTTCATGCCAGTCCGTGCACGGCGAGCAACTTGTTCATGCGGGCCGCGGCGAGCTCCGGATCGTGCAGCACGCGCGCCTTGTCGGCGAGCCGGAACAGCTCGGCGAGATGCAACAGCGACCGTGCGCTTTCCTGCCCGCCCACCATGATGAAATGGTCCTGCAATCCGTTGAGCCAGGCTAGGAATACGACGCCGGTCTTGTAGAACCGTGTCGGGGCCTGAAAAATGTGGCGCGAGAGCGGGACCGTGGGCTCGAGAATTCCATGGAAGCGCTGAATGTCACCGGCCGACAGGCCGGCAAGGCCGGCAGATGCCGCAGGTGCGATCGCGTCGAAAATGCCGAGTAGCGCGTCCGAATAGCCTTCTTCGTCGCCGGCAATCAGTTCGGCGTAGTTGAAATCGTCGCCGGTGTACATTCGTATGTTCGTCGGAAGCTTTCGCCGCATCGCGATTTCCTTCTCCTTCGAGAGCAGTGAGATCTTCACGCCGTCGATCTTCGTCGCATTGTCGCGAAGGATGGCGAGACAATTTTCCATCGCAGCCGTGTGATCAGCCGCGCCCCAATAGCCAGCGAGCGCCGGATCGAACATTTCGCCGAGCCAGTGGATGATGACCGGTTCGCGAACCTGACCCAAGATGCGTCCGTAGACCTTTACGTAGTCGTCCGGACTTTTGGCGACTGCAGCGAGTGCGCGGCTCGCCATCACCACAAGCTGGCCATCCATCGCTTCGATCGCCTCGATCTGCTCTTCGTAAGCGCGGATGATGTCGTCGACGCGCACCCCGGCCGCCGGTTCGAGATGATCGGTCCCCACCCCGCAGCAGACCTTGACGCCCGGGCGCCCCTTCGCGGCCTCCAGCGTGTGACGGATCAATTCACGCGCGCCCGGCCAATCAAGCCCGCCGCCACGTTGGGCGGTGTCCATGGCTTCGGCGACGCCAAGGCCGAGATCCCAGAGATAGTGGCGGAAATGGACCGTCTTCTCCCAATCGATCGCCGTATCCAGCCAAGGGTCGGTGTCGGCCAGCGGATCGGCCACGACATGCGCTGCGGCATATGCAATGCGGTTGAAATCTTTTGTCGCCGCTTTGGAGGGAAAGACAATCGGCTCGCCCGTCGTATACGACTCGAGCCTGCGATCGGCGGTTGGCAGAACGAGCGTGGCCAAGCGTCCCTCCTTAAATCTTGATGTCCGGCACGTCGAGCCAGCGACGCTCTTTCCAGCTTTGCAGGCCGAGTTCGGCAAGCTGAACGCCTTTTACGCCCTCGATCAAGCCATGATGCCATGGCGTGTCCGCGACGACATGACGGATGAAATCCTCCCATTGCAGTTTGAAGCCATTCTCATAGACCATGTTCTCCGGCACTTCCTCCCACTGCGACTGGAAGTTCATGGTCTGAGGAACGTCTGGATTCCACACTGGCCTCGGCGTGTTCACGCGATGCTGGGTCCAGCATTTGGTCAAACCGGCGACAGCAGAGCCATGTGTGCCGTCGACCTGGAAGGTCACCAGATCGTCGCGGCGAACCCGCACGCACCAGGATGAGTTCATGTGCGCGACCACATTATTCTCAAGCTTGAACGTGGCGTAGGCGGCGTCATCGGTATCGGCTTCGTAGGCCTTGCCGCTCTCATCCACCCGCTTGGGGATATGAGTAGCGCCCAAGCAGCTCACGGCCTGCACCTTGCCGAAGAGGTTGTCGAAGACATAGCGCCAGTGGCAAAGCATATCGAGAATAATGCCGCCGCCTTCGGCCTTCTTGTAGTTCCAGCTCGGGCGCTGCGCAGGCTGCCCCCAATCGCCTTCGAACACCCAGTAGCCGAACTCGCCGCGCACCGCGAACATCCGGCCGAAGAAGCCTGCATCGCGCAGCATCCTGATCTTGCGCAATCCGGGAAGAAACAATTTGTCCTGCACGACGCCGTTCTTGACCTTCTTCGCTTTGGCGAGCTTTACGACGGCAATCGCCTTCTCGAGCGTGTCGGCGACCGGCTTCTCGCAATAGACGTCCTTGCCGGCTTCGATCGCCCGCGTGAGAAGGTCGGCACGCATCTGCGTCGTGGCGGCGTCGAAAAACACCGTGTCGTCCGGGTTCTTCAGTGCCGAATCGAGATCCGTCGTGGAGCGCTCAATTCCGTAACGGCGGGCCAGCGCTGCGACCTTCTCGGCATTGCGGCCGACCAGGATCGGATCGGGCATGACGCGGTCGCCATTGGGCAGCACCACCCCGCCCTGTTCGCGGATCGCGACAATCGAGCGCTCGAGGTGCTGGTTGAGCCCCATGCGCCCGGTAACGCCATACATAATGATGCCGAGCTTGCGAACCCCCACGTTTGCCTCCCGCTAGCGATTAAGCCATCGCCGCGCGAAGCCTAACAGACCTTGCGGCAGGAAAATGATCATCACGATGAAAACGACACCAAGCGGGATGAGATAGGGAAACTGGTCCCCGAAAATTCGTGAAAGGAATTCCCGCATCAGTTGAAAAAATCCGGCGCCGACGATCGGCCCGACAAGCGTGCCGATGCCGCCCATGACGTTGAAGATGACGGTTTCGCCGGACACGAGGAAGAAAATGAAGTCCGGTGCGGCAAAACGATTTTGCACTGCATAAAGCACGCCGGCCAATCCCGCAAACAGTCCCGACAACATCACCGCTACAATCTTGTAGCGCTCGACCGGATAGCCGATGGCGCGCGTGCGCGGCTCGTTCTCACGGATCGATTGCAACACCATGCCGAACGGCGAGCGAGTAATGCGGCGCAGGATCAGATACGACGCCGTCACCACTGCCAATACAAACCAGTGCATGGTTTGGGAGGTGAACTGGACCGAAAACAGACCGGGGATCGCCAGAGGTGGACGCCGGAAATTGAGGCCGTTCTCGCCGCCGGTGACTTCGGTCCAGGTAAACACGATTACGTAGAAGATCTGGCTGAAGATGAGCGTGGTGATGGCGAAATAAATGTCGCGCAGACGTGTCGAGAAATACGCGACAAACAGCGCGACCAGAGCCGATGCCACGAGACCGAAAAGAAGCGCAAGCCAGAGGTTCGGCGGCGAGAACATTAGCAATGCCGCCGCCGCACCATACATGCCGAGGCCGAAAAATGCCGAGTGTCCGAACGAAACCATCCCCGTGTAACCGATGAGGATGTCGGACGACATCGCCAGCAGTCCCCAGATCAGGATTTCGGTCAGGAACCGGCGCCAGAATTCCGGCAACACCAGCGGCGCGATGATCAGCAATGCCAGCACGATGCTGAATGCAACCCAATAGGATGTATTGCGCCGTTTCTTCATTTTGGCGTCGGAACGAACAGACCGGTGGGACGGAAGAGCAGCGTGAGGATCAGCACGATGAATGAGACGATCACGGCTTGCGCCGGGCTGACCCAGATCGAGGCATAAGCTTCCAGCAGGCTGATGAAGATGGCGGCCGCGATCGATCCCCCAAGATTGCCCATGCCGCCGACGACAACGACGATGAAGGCCTTCAACACCCAGTCGAGCCCCATCGTATGATTGACCCCGACGAGAGGGCCGAACAGCACCCCACTCGCTGCCGCCATGCCCGCGCCGATCGCGAACGCCGCCGTGTAAACAAGGGGAACGGGAATGCCCATCGCCTGCGCCATCACGCGATCCTGCGTGGTGGCACGGATCCAGATTCCGTATTTGCCGTATTTGAGAAACAGCCAGAAGCCGCCGATGATCGCCGCAGAGAGGCCGGCAATGACGAGGCGATACCAGGGATACTCGAGATAGAACAACGTGAAGTGGCCGGTGAACGGCTCCTGGATCTTGCGGGCCACCGGACCGAACTGCCACAGCGCGTAGTTCTGCAGGATCAACGAAACACCGAACGTCGCGAGAATTGTCGTAAGCGGATCACGGCCGATGAGAGGCCGCAGCGTCACAACCTGGATCGCCGCACCGATCAGCGCCACAGCCAGCGTTGCGATCAGCAGCGCCAGCCAGAAATTGCCCGTCGTCGCCAGTACCACGACGCCGATATAGGCACCGAGCATGAACAGCTCGCCATGCGCGAAATTGACGACATCCATGATGCCGAAAATCAGCGTCAGGCCTGATGCGATGAGCGCCAGGATCATGCCGGTGACAATCCCGTTGATCGTCTGAATGAGGATCTCATCCCAGGGAATAGAGAAGAGGATTGCGGTGAGTTCCATCTCACACCCCCAGATACTGATGAATGACTGCGTCATTCACCTTGAGATCTTGGGCGGCAGCGTGATGGCGCACCGAGCCTTTTTCCATGATGTAGACGCGCTCGCTCGCCTCCAACGTCAGCGGGACGTTCTGTTCGACGAGGAGGATGGCGACGTTTTCCTTGTGCAGCACGTCGATGATGTTGCTGATCTGCGACACCATTCGCGGCATCAGACCTTCGGTGGGTTCATCGAGCAGGATGATCTTCGGCTCCAGCATCATTGCCCGCGCAATCGCAAGCATCTGCTGCTCGCCACCCGACAACGTGCCACCAGCCTGGTTGCGACGTTCGCCAAGCACCGGGAAATAGTTGAACACCTTGTCGAGCAAAGCCTGCTTTTTCTCGTCGCTCACACCCTGACGATCGAGACCGGTACGAAGGTTTTCCATCACGGTCAGTAGTCGGAAAATGCGCCGGTCTTCCGGGACGTAGCCTATACCCAGCCGCGCGAGCTTGTGTGGAGGCAATCCCGTGATTGGCGTACCGTCAAGCCGAATGTTGCCCTCCGTCGGACGCACCAGACCCATGATTGTTTTGAGCGTGGTGCTTTTGCCGACACCATTGCGCCCCAGCAACCCAACGACTTCGCCCGGTCGGACATGCAACGTCACGCCGTGCAAGATGTGACTCTTGCCGTAGAACGTGTGCAGATCCTCGACCGCGATCAGCGGCGCATCCTTGGCGGCGTCGCTCATGTCTTCAGATAGACCTCCAGCACTTTCGGATTGTTCTGGATTTCCGTAGGCGTTCCTTCTGCCAGAACCTGTCCGTAATTGAGCACCGTGATTCGGTTGGCGAGACCCATGACGACTTCCATGTCGTGCTCGACGATCAGAATCGTCAGGTTCTTGGCGATGCTACGTACCAGCTGCACGGTGTCGCGCGTTTCTGCCGAGCTCATGCCAGCGGTGGGTTCGTCGAGGCAAAGCAGTTGCGGTTCTGTGGCCAGCGCGATTCCAATCTCGAGATTGCGCTGCTCTCCGTGCGAGAGATTTGCCGCGAGTTCGTCAGCGTTGGCGTAGAGACCGACCGATTTGAGCACCGCTTCCGCTTTCTCGATGATGTCCTGGTAAGCGGTGTAGTGCGTGAGCATGCTCCAGCCATGCCGGCGCGATTGCGAGGCAATACGAACATTTTCGAGCGCCGTCGCGTTCGGAAGGATGTTGGTGATCTGGTAAGAGCGCGCGATGCCCTTCATCGATATCCGATCGGGTGGAAGGCCGCTGATATCCTCGCCATTGAACAGGATGCGGCCCGACGTCGGGCGCAGCACTCCGGTCAGGCAATTGAAGAAGGTGCTCTTTCCGGCGCCGTTCGGCCCGATGATCGCGCGGATCTCTTCGCGGTCGACCTGAAAACTGATGTCATTGACAGCAGTGAGACCACCAAATCTGCGCGTCAGCCCTTCCGTGCGCAACACGGGGGTTTCGGTGCCAACCCCAACCTTCGCGGCCGGGGCTGGCGTGTCGATGCCGGAGTGCGTCGACACCTACGTCGAGGCAAATTTGCAAGCCGGCGGGAAGAAAGTCTTATCGCCGGGGATCGTCTCGATGATGCGGTGCTTGCCGTCTTTGATGTCGAAGATGACCTGAAGAGGAAATGCCTGGTGATCTTCCTTGCGGAGCAGCTTGTCTCCGGTCGGGAAGTCGTCACTCAGTTTCATCTGCAGGCCTTCAAGCGACTCGATGAGCTTCATCGTGTCTTCGCGGCCGCGGAATTTCGACATTTCCATGCCAACCTTGAGCGCGTTCATCGCCTCGTAGTTCGACTGGACGTAGCGATCCGGCAACGGGCCCGATGGGTCGACCTTCGCGAGCCGCGTCTTGGCTTCGTCGAAGAATTTCTTGTGCTCGGGCGTATTGAAGGGGCCTTCCTGGACCGGGATGTATCGATTGATCCCGACAAAGCCTTCGATCTTGTTACCCAGTGCGGGAAGATTGGTCGACTCTGCAATGGCGCCATCGCCGGCCCATTTGTACTTCTTGGTCAGGCCGAGATCGTAGGCCTGGTTGCCGATGGTCACACCATCTTTGCCGAAGAAGATGCCAAACAGCCCGTCAAATTGACCGGTGACCTTTGACAGGAACGGCGTCATGTCGGCAGTTCCCAGTGGAATGCCAGTCGTCTCCACAACCTCGCCGCCTGCTTTCTTGATCTCCTGCGCATAGGCGTCGCGTGTCGACTGACCCCAGGAGTAGTCGGCGTAAGCGAGGTGCCACTTCTTGCCCATGTTCGTGATCAAATAGGGCGCGAACGCGACCGCTTGCGCCGGCGCGTAGTCGTGAACCCGGAAGCTGTAGCGGTTGCACTTTGTCGTGGTCAGCGTGGTGTCGAGGCATACGCTAATCATGTTGACAATCTTGGCCTCTTCCCAGACCGGCATGCATGCAAGGCAGATGTTGGAGAGAAAGCCACCGCAATGGGCGTCGATCTGGTCTTCGTCCACTAGCTTGCTGGTCTTGCGGCGTCCGACATCGGGCTTGGATTCATCGTCCGCGACGATCAATTCGATCGGACGGCCATTCACGCCGCCGGCGCCGTTGATACGGTCCACGGCCATCTGCACGCCGACCAATGCGGTCTTTCCGCCTGCCGCGCCCGCGCCAGAAAGCGGATTGATCGCGCCGATCTTGTAGGGCTTTGCCTGCGCAAACGCTTCGCGCCATGGCGCCGGCACCAGCATCAGCGCGCCGATCGCACCGCCGCCCCAACCGACGACACGACGACGGGTCACCTTGCCGCTGTACCAGAAGTCTTGCGCCCACTCCTCCTCTTTCCATTTTTCACTCATCTCGTTTTCCTCCCTCTGCATCACATTCGTGCCGATCGTCTCACGCGCCTGTGCGCCTGAGGCGATACGCAACGACACGATCTATTTGAAAAAGCGTCGATTGCGTCCGAACACGGCGCGCGTCGCGCGCAACCGTGAGAGCAGTCACCGCACGCCTATGCCGGACGGCACGACGCGGCATTGCTAGTACTCCCCTGTCGGCCCTTGGCGGGCTCTTTGTCCCATTAGCAAACGCGATCCGGCACCAACTTTCAACCGCTATATTCATATTGATGGAGCGCCACTCACATGGTCGTATACGCCTGCCTGGGAAATGACTAGGGACGCTCGAACGAATTGGCGGCCGGTGTTAGGCTCGCCACAGCAGACACGGATAGCTGATGGCCACCGCATCTCCACGGCGAAAAGACCAACCGGAGCCCGGCAGCGGGCTTTCTGCGCGCCTGGCGGTCAGGGCGGGAAGGCACGTTGGGCCAACCGCAGGCCTCGCGCCCGGTAATGTGCAGGGCAATCTCGCCATTTTGCCGCAGGCGCTCGCAGCAGATTTCATGCGCTTTTGCCATATCAACCCCAAGCCTTGCCCGCTGATCGGGACCTCCGCGCCGGGCGACCCGCACGTGCCGGAGCTGGGCGAGGATCTCGACATCCGCACCGACCTGCCGCGCTACCGCGTCTGGAAGAACGGCGAACTGGTCGCCGAACCCGAAGACGTGCGGCAATTCTGGCGTGACGATCTCGTCAGCTTCGTGATCGGATGCTCTTTTTCATTCGAGGAAGCTTTGGCGGCTGAAGGCATCGAACTGCGGCACATCACGCGTGGTTGCAATGTGCCGATGTATCGCACCTCGATCGCCACGCATCGGGCGGGCCCATTTCACGGTCCGATGGTCGTGTCGATGCGACCGATGACGCCGCGCGATGCCATTCGCTCGGTCCAGATTACGACCCGCTTTCCGTCAGTGCACGGCGCGCCAGTGCATATCGGCAAGCCGGAGTTGATCGGAATCAAAGACTTGATGAAGCCTGACTATGGCGATGCGGTCGAAGTGCGCGACGACGAGTTGCCAGTCTTCTGGGCGTGCGGGGTGACGCCACAATCAGTCATCGCAACCGTGAAGCCTGAATTCTGCATCACCCACTATCCGGGCAGCATGCTCGTCACTGACCGGAAGAACACCGAGTTTGCGATTTTGTGACGGGCTAGGCTCGAGCCCTCATTCGTCATGCTCGGCCATGACAGATCACGCCGCGTCGCGCGCGTTCTTGTCCAGCAATCCGGCTTCGATCAGTGCCTCACGAATGCGTGCAATCTCTGCCCGTTCAATCTTGACCAATGGGGGGCGCACCACCGCGCGCGGCAGCTTGCCGAGCAGGACCAGGGCCTCTTTCATACGATTGTGCATATCGACGAACGGATCCGTATAGAAGATCCTTGCAGTCGGTTCGATGCGATCATTGAGACGCTTGGCCTCCGCCAGATCATTCTTCTGTACGGCGCGGAATAATTTCGCCTGCAAGTCGGCAATGACGCTGCCCGACCCCGACAGCAATCCGTTGCAGCCGAGCACCAACGAAGAGAAAAGCCATGAACTGTGCGTCGTAAGCACGTTTACAGGCCTTGCTAGGTTCTGCAGCGTGCGGATGTGCCAGTCGTGGTGCGGTACGTTGTCAATCCAATCCTTGATGGCGCGGATCGAGGGTATCTCATCGCACAGTTTCAAAAGCGTCTCTTTCGGATAACCCTGCCCGGTCGAAAGCGGATACTGAAACACGATCAGCGGCAAATCGGTTGCGTCAGCGATGCGCCTGAAATGGGCGAGGGTCATGGCCGGCGACTGACCGAGTGTGAAGGGCGCCGGCGGAAAAACCAGCAGCGCTGACGCACCACCCTGTGCCGCCATGCGGGCGATACGAGCAGCCTCCATGCTGCCATCAGCCCAGACGCCGTTGATCAAAGGAAGCCTGGTGCCAACCTCGTCCTGCGCGATTTCGAGAACGCGTCTCTGTTCGTCGAAGGTACACGACGCCACTTCGGTCGAGTGCGCGTTGATCGTAATTGCGGACAGGCCTTCCACCGCCGCCACATCGCGCAGGTGCTTGCGGAAGCTCGCTTCGTCGATTGCAAAATCATTATCGAAAGGCAGCAGAACGGCCGGAATCACGCCGTGGGGAACATAGGACGCGTGACGAGGCATTCGGCGCCCTCCTCTTCAGCTCGCTGCTTTGGTGCCCGCTTCGGGTCCGCGAGCATAGCCGAATTCCCCGGAAAGACGATCGGCCGTGGCTCGCCTGCGATTGCTCGGCGGATCGAGGCTGCGCATTTTTCTCGGCCTCGACCCCTTTCCTGAACCTCGGCCCCTGACTTGTTTCCTGAACCTCGGCCCCTGACTTGCCCTGAGGTATTTTTGTTTTAGGGTGCATGTCGGCGTCACACCCGCGTAGGCTGATTTCCACAATTATTTCAGATAGATCGTGCCTATTTTCGGTCCATGCGACGGGTCGCATACTGGACGGAACTTTTCGCCACTTAGCGGATTTAATTGCTCGCGGGCGCTCCGCGGTGACTACTGGCCGGAGCGAGCGGGAGGGTCAGGCTCTGCCCCAAAGCAAAGTGACGAACGACCATGGCGTTGCGGCTCCGAAACCCTGCGGTAGCTGGCCATGTCGCTCGGACCTCTTCGCCTGAACGCACGGCCGGCGCACGCGATTGCGCTGGGGGGACGGGGTTATTCGGGAGGCGTCGATGGATCAAGCGACCATCACAAACAAGAAGACTGCCAATGGCGCTGTATCAAAGAAACGGTCGCGTCGGGCGGATGAAAACGCTCCGGACGTAAGCTCGCCAACCGAGCTCCAGGAGCTGTTGCTAGCGCTGCGCGCCATGCGGTCCGGCGACTTCTCGGTAAGAATGGGTGTCGAGCACGAGGGGCTCCTCGGGAAAATCGCCGACACCTTCAACGACATCGTCGCCTCGAACGAGCGAATGGCGCAACAGCTCGAGCGCGTGGGCCAGGTCGTAGGCCGCGAGGGTAAGACCCGCCATCGCGTGAAATTCGGTCTCGCCAGTGGCGCCTGGGGCGAGATGGAAAGCTCGGTCAATACACTCATCGACGACCTCCTCTGGCCAACGAAGGAAGTCGCCACCGCGGTCGCCGCGGTCGCCCAGGGCGACCTTCTGAAGACCGTCCGCCTCGAAGTCGACGGCCGTCCCCTCAAGGGCGAGTTTCTCGAAGCCGCGACCATCGTGAACACGATGATCAAGCAACTGAGCGTGTTCACATCGGAAGTGACCCGCGTCGCCCGCGAAGTCGGCACCGAAGGAAAATTGGGCGGCCAGGCGCAGGTGCGCGAGGTCACCGGTGTCTGGAAGGACCTGACCGAAAGCGTGAACTCAATGGCGAACAACCTGACCGCTCAGGTTCGCAACATCGCCGAAGTCACCATCGCCGTCGCCGACGGCGACCTTTCAAAGAAAATCACCGTTGACGTTCGCGGGGAAATCCTACAGCTGAAGGAAGCCATCAACACGATGGTGGACCAACTGCGTTCGTTCGCATCTGAAGTCACGCGCGTCGCACGCGAAGTTGGCACCGACGGCAAGCTTGGCGGCCAGGCCATTGTGCCGGGCGTTGCCGGAACGTGGAAGGATTTGACCGACAACGTCAACCTTCTCGCGGCAAATCTTACGACACAAGTGCGAAACATCGCCGAGGTGACCACCGCCGTCGCGCGCGGCGACCTTTCACGCAAGATCACAGTGGATGTGCGCGGCGAAATCCTCGAACTAAAGGACACCATCAACACGATGGTGGACCAGCTGAACGGCTTTGCTTCCGAAGTGACACGCGTCGCGCGCGAAGTCGGCACTGAAGGTAAACTCGGCGGTCAGGCGCAGGTGCCCGGTGTCGCCGGTACGTGGAAAGACCTGACCGACAGCGTCAACTTCATGGCCTCGAACCTGACCGCTCAGGTCCGCAACATCGCCGACGTGGCAACGGCTATTGCCGGTGGCGACTTATCGAGGAAAATCACCGTCAGCGTTTCCGGCGAAATCCTGCAGCTCAAGGAAACCATCAACACGATGGTCGACCAGCTCAACGCCTTCGCAGGCGAAGTGACGCGCGTCGCGCGCGAGGTCGGCACCGAGGGACGGCTCGGTGGCCAGGCCAACGTCCCGGGCGTCGCCGGAACATGGAAGGACCTCACCGACTCGGTGAACTCGATGGCGGGCAACCTGACCGCCCAGGTCCGCAACATCGCCGAAGTGACGACAGCCGTCGCCCGCGGCGACCTTTCGCGCAAGATCACCGTCGACGTGAAAGGCGAAATTCTCGAGCTGAAGAACACCATCAATACGATGGTGGACCAGCTGAACTCGTTCGCTTCGGAAGTGACGCGCGTCGCGCGCGAAGTCGGCACCGAGGGCAAGCTGGGTGGCCAGGCGGAAGTGCCGGAAGTCGCCGGCACATGGAAAGATCTGACCGACAACGTCAATTTGATGGCGTCGAACCTCACCGCTCAGGTGCGCAACATCGCCGAAGTGGCCACGGCCGTCGCCAATGGCGACCTCTCCAAGAAGATCACCGTTGACGTTCGCGGTGAACTTTTGCAACTCAAGGAAACGCTCAACACGACCACCGATCAGCTGAGGTCATTTGCCGGCGAAGTGACGCGCGTCGCGCGCGAAGTCGGCACCGAAGGGCGCTTGGGCGGTCAGGCCAAGGTGCCCGGTGTCGCCGGCACGTGGAAAGACCTGACCGACAACGTCAACCTGCTGGCGGCCAACCTTACCACCCAGGTTCGCAATATTGCCGAGGTGACCACCGCTGTGGCGCGCGGCGACTTGTCCCGCAAAATCACGGTCGACGTGAAGGGCGAAATTCTCGAGCTGAAGAACACCATCAACACGATGGTCGACCAACTCAATGCGTTCGCCTCCGAAGTGACGCGCGTCGCCCGCGAGGTCGGCACCGAAGGAAGGCTCGGCGGTCAGGCGCAGGTGTCGGGCGTCGCCGGCACCTGGAAGGACCTGACTGATACGGTGAACGTGATGGCGGCAAACCTCACCGAGCAGGTGCGCGGCATCGTCAAAGTCGTGACCGCGGTCGCCAACGGCGATCTCAAGCAGAACCTCACGGTGAAATCGAAAGGCGAAGTGGCGGCGCTTGCCGAAACCATCAACAATATGACCGACACGCTTGCGACCTTCGCCGATCAGGTGACAAGCGTTGCGCGCGAAGTGGGTGTTGACGGACGTCTCGGTGGTCAGGCCAACGTGCCCGGAGCGGCCGGCACATGGAAAGCACTCACCGGCAACGTCAACCTGCTGGCCGCAAATCTCACGACGCAGGTGCGCGCCATCGCCGAGGTCGCGACAGCGGTGACCAAAGGCGATCTGACTCGGTCGGTTCAGGTCGACGCGCGCGGCGAAGTGGCCGAGCTCAAAGACAACATCAACACGATGATCGACAATCTGCGTCTGACGACGGATCGCAACACCGAACAGGATTGGCTGAAGACCAACCTCGCAAAATTCACCAACATGTTGCAGGGCCAGCGCGATCTCAACACCGTCGGCCGCCTGCTGCTGAGCGAACTGACGCCTCTTGTGAACGCACAACAGGGCGTCATCTATCAGGTAGAAAGCGAAGAACTGCAGAGCATGCGGCTGCTTTCGGCCTATGCCGACGACAGCACGAATGGTCATTCGCAGCGGCTGCGCATCGGCGAAGGCCTCATCGGCCAGTGCGCTGCCGACAAGCGACGCATGCTCATCACAGAAATGCCAGATCACGCGGTGCCGATCGTTTCGGCATTATTCAAGGTCAAGCCGGCCAATATCATCGTCCTGCCCGTGCTTTTCGAAAATCAGGTCAAGGCGGTAATCGAACTTGCTTCGGTGAACCAGTTCACAGCGTTGCAGACGATGTTTCTTGAGCAACTCACGGCCAGCATCGGCATCGTGCTCAATTCGATCGAAGCCACGATGCAGACCGAAGGCCTGCTCAAGCAGTCCCAGCAGCTTGCCGGCGAGCTGCAGACACAGCAGCGCGAATTGCAGCAGACCAACGAGCAGCTCGAACAGAAAGCGCAGCAGCTTGCCGAGCGTAACGTCGAAGTCGAAAGAAAGAATCAGGAAATCGAACAGGCGCGCCGCGCCCTCGAAGAAAAGGCGGCGGAGCTGGCGCTGACGTCGAAGTACAAGTCCGAATTCCTCGCCAACATGTCGCACGAGTTACGTACGCCGTTGAACAGTATTCTCATTCTCGGTCAGCAACTGGCCGACAATCCCGACGGCAACCTCACAGGCAAGCAGACAGAATTCGCCCGTACCATTCACGGTGCCGGGACCGACCTGCTCAACCTTATCAGCGATATTCTCGACCTCTCGAAGATCGAATCCGGCACGGTCACGGTCGATGCCGAAGAAATCTTCTTCACCAACTTGCTCGACGCCGTGGGCCGTCCGTTCCGTCACGAAGCGGATACGCGGCAGCTTTCGTTCAAGGTCGATCTCGACCCGTCCCTTGGACGCAGCCTGATAACCGACTCCAAACGGCTGCAGCAGGTGTTGAAAAACCTGCTGTCGAACGCCTTCAAGTTCACCGACCGCGGTGGCGTTCAGCTCAAGGTCTCTGCCGCGCCCGTTGGCTGGACTTCGACACACCCGATTCTCAGCCAGGCGCAGACCGTTGTCGCCTTCGAGGTCGCTGACACCGGCACCGGAATTCCCACCGAGAAACAGAAAATCATTTTCGAGGCATTCCAGCAGGCCGATGCGAGCACCAGCCGCAAGTACGGTGGAACTGGATTGGGGCTTGCGATCAGCCGTGAACTGTCCAGCCTTCTCGGCGGGGAAATCCAATTGCGCAGTGCGCCTGGCGTCGGCAGCACGTTCACTTTGTATCTGCCAATCACCTATGCTGGACCATCCGCTGCCACGCAGTCACCCAGCCCGTCCGCTTCGCAAATCCAGGCACCGAGCATGCCGATTGCCTTGCCGGAGCGTCCCATCGAGCAAATTCCGGACGATCGGCACGAAATCCAGCCCGGCGACTCAATATTGCTGATCGTCGAAGACGATCCTCACTACTGCCGCGTCCTGATCGATCTCGCGCGGGACAAGGGGTTCAAGGTGCTCGTAGCAATGCGCGGCGCCGACGCACTCGAGCTTGCCAAGCAATATCAGCCCAGTGCGGTCTCGCTTGACGTTTTTCTGCCCGACATGCTGGGTTGGAGCGTCTTGAGCCAGCTCAAACAGAATCCGCTGACGCGTCATATCCCCGTACAGATCATCACGCTCGACGAGGACAAGCACCATGGCCTCGCGCGCGGCGCATTCTCGTTCGTCACCAAGCCGACGACGACGGAAGGCGTTGAGGCCGCGCTCCGACGCATCAAGGAATATTCGGCTCCGCGGCGCAAACGTCTGCTTGTGGTCGAGGATAATCCGGCCGAGCTGCTCAGTATCTCGGAATTGCTTGGCTACGACGACGTCGAGATTGAAACCGCCGGTACCGGACGAGATGCGCTCGCCGCTTTGCGTCGGCAGCCTGCTGACTGCGTGGTTCTGGATCTGAGACTGCCCGACATGACCGGATTCGAAGTCCTCGAGCAGTTGGGCGCCGATCAGGCGTTGTCGGAAGTGCCGGTCGTCGTATTTACCGGTCGGGAGTTGAGCGCGGAAGAAGACGCCCGCTTGCACACGATGGCACGCAGCATTGTGGTCAAGGGCGTCGAATCCCTCGAGCGATTGCTCGACGAAACGGCCCTCTTCCTGCACCGCGTCGTCACCGATTTGCCCGCAGAAAAGCAGCGCATGCTAGAGCGCCTGACCACGTCCGATGAAGACCTGGTGGACCGGACTGTGTTGCTGGTCGACGACGATGCCCGCAACATCTTCGCGCTGAGCAGCGTGCTGGAGCGGCGCGGCATGCGAGTCCTCACCGCCACGACGGGCAACGAAGCGATCAAGCTCATCGGGTCGAATACCGATATCGCCATCGTGCTGATGGACATTATGATGCCGGAGATGGATGGCTATCAGACAATGGAGGAAATCCGCAAGAAGGCGAATTTCCGTCGTCTGCCGATCATCGCGCTCACGGCCAAAGCGATGAAGGGCGACCGCGAAAAATGCCTCGATGCTGGCGCGTCGGATTATCTGGCAAAGCCGGTGAACACTGAACAGCTGCTGTCTGCTCTCCGCAGCTGGCTCCACCGCTGAAGACGAGGACTCCATGTCCGAAGACAGGGTCAACATCCTCCTCGTCGACGATCAGCCGGCCAAACTTCTGACCTATCGCACGATCCTCGAGGACGTCGGCGAAAACCTGCTGAGCGCCAGCAATGCCACGGAGGCGCTCGAGCTTCTCCTGAAGCACGACGTCGCTGTAGTTCTGATCGACGTCTACATGCCGGATATCGACGGTTTTCAGCTGGCGGCGATGATTCGTGATCACCCACGCTTCGAGAAAACTGCGCTGATTTTCATATCAGCCATCCTGCTGACAGACGTCGATCGGCTGCGCGGCTATGAGATGGGGGCCGTCGACTATGTACCGGTCCCCGTGATCCCTGAAGTACTGCGAGCGAAAGTCAAAGTCTTCGTCGAACTTTTCCGCAAGACGCGTCAGCTGGAGCAGCTGAACAGAGGACTCGAAGCGCGAGTCGCCGAGCGCACCGCCGAACTTGCATCATCCACATTGCAGCTTCGGCAAAGCGAACGGATGCGCAGCCTTGCGCTTGCCGCCGGTCAAATGGGCAGCTGGGAATGGAATATATCGCGCGGTTCGATCGTCTGGGATCATGGTCAGTGCGAAATTTTCGGGGTTGATCCAGTTACGTTTGTTCCGACGCTCGAGAGCGTGCGGCCACTCCTCAATCCGGAAGACTTTGAGCTTCTCGAGCGATCTTTCCGCAAGATCACCAAAGCCACGAATACCTTCCAGACGGAGTTTCGCGTTCTGCGGTCGAATGGCGAAGTGCGTTGGTGCACCGGCACGGCAGCGGCGAACTTTGATGAAAAGGGCCGCCTCGTCTGGCTAAGCGGCGTCACCTCCGATATCACCGAAAGAAAACGCGCCGAAGAGCGTCAGATCCTGCTCGCCGAAGAAGTTGACCATCGTGCGCGCAATGTCGTTGCCGTCGTTCAATCGATTATGCGCCTGACCCGTGCCGACAGTATCGACGACTACATCGGCGCCCTTGATGGCCGGATCGGCGCGTTGTCGAACGCTCACCGGCTGCTGGCTGGATCGCGCTGGGAGGGGGCCGACCTCACCCGCCTCGTTGACGAAGAGTTTGCGCCTTATCGCGCAAGCGGCAACGAACGGGTCAGGGCACGCGGGCCTATTGTTCTGCTGCCACCCGCGACCGCCCAGACTATTGCTCTCGCGCTGCACGAACTCGCAACAAACGCAGCGAAGCATGGCGCACTGTCCGTCGACGCTGGTTACGTCGAGCTGATCTGGTGGACCGAGTCTGGAAAACTCGAACTTGTCTGGACGGAATCCGGCGGCCCGCAGATCACCCCGCCCGAGCGGCGCGGCTATGGGAGCCGCGCGATCGTCGCTGGCATCGAACGGCAGCTTGGCGGGCTCGTACACTTCGACTGGCGGCCAGATGGACTGCGCTGCACTTTGTGTGTGCCTCACGAAGCCAATGCGGACGCCTCGAAACGCGCCTTCAAACCGCATGTCGAAATGCCCACGGTGGCGGCGGATTCCAACGACAAGCGCGTTCTGCTTGTCGAAGACGAGCCGCTCGTGTCGATGATGCTCGCGGACATGCTCTCCGCCTTCGGACACAAGGTCGATGGTCCCTACAGCCGCTTCAGCGACGCCGTACTCGCTGCCAAGACCGGAAACCTGCAGGCAGGTATTCTCGATGTGAATTTGGGTGGCGAAAAAACCTATGCCGTCGCCGATATTCTCACCAACCGAAAAATTCCGTTTGCCTTCGTCACCGGTTACGGGCCCGACAGCATTGTTTCGGCGTTTTCGCACGCACCCGTGCTGCAGAAGCCGATTGAGGCCGCAAAGCTGCACGCCCTGCTCCAGGAGATCGTCCGCTAGACCCACCCGTCATCTAGCTTTCCACGGGGCGGAGGAACCAACCGCCCCCGGCCGCGTTTGTTGGGCGTTGCGAGGTACAGATAGAAACGATGACGGCGAAACAATTTCTTCTGAGCGAAAGCCTGTATTGCCGGCGGCGCGCGGCGGGCTGCGCGGACCCGTTTCTGGCCAACGAACTGCGGCGTTTGGCGGACCGTTTCGAGCGAACGGCAGGCCCCGCCGGGGACGAGAAAACGCCTTCCGACAACGACTCGGAACGGATTTCCCATTAGCCACCGGAACTCGCTACAATCGCTTGCTGAGTGTGCGGAACATGGTTCCGTTGCCGAAAGGGGTCCGGTAAGCGTCAGATGAACACAGCGAAGCGTCACAAAACTGTCGCGGTTGAGGTTGGCGGCGTCACGGTGGGCGGCGGGGCGCCGATTGTCGTGCAGTCGATGACCAATACGGATACGGCCGATGTCGAGGCGACGGCGCGGCAGGTGGCA
>Ga0182033_10000200_pt1 | contig 27576 bp, 24 predicted proteins | sample tim00Cox0000000H_FD_125968 | JGI IMG/M metagenome (GOLD analysis project Ga0182033, IMG submission 125968) | Lab enrichment of tropical soil microbial communities from Luquillo Experimental Forest, Puerto Rico - timezero.00C.oxic.00.000.00H | ecosystem: Environmental > Terrestrial > Soil >...
ACTCCTCCAGACTGTGGGTGAATCGCGTGTAAGACCCTGAAACTCGCCGCCAGAGCTCGCCGACCGTCTACTTGATTACACAGGGCTTTCTGGCAGAGCCGAGCGCCTGGCGCTGAGGCACTGGCGAGCCGCGCCAAAGCTTTGTCTTCCAAGTGGCACAATATTGGCGGTGCCATGAGTTTTCGGTGATGCATCCAATGGTTTGAAGCGTGCTCTTCGATCGCACCGCAGGTCTCGAGGAGCGTGGAACCGCACATTCGGACTATAATCCCCGCATGGCATCCGCAAGGGACGGTTCCCGACCATTCGCCGATCGGCGCGCTAAGGCGCTTAGTCTCGGTTGGAATGCCGGGCTCGTGATTTGGGATGGTCACGGCTCGAAGCGCGTGCAGCTGTTTCGTCCAATGGATGCCGAGCGTCCCGAGGTTAGTCTGATCCTGGTCGTGTTCGCTCTGTAATCCGTCCGGTCACACGACTCGGAGGCTAACGCGGCGAAAGGGAGCCGAAACTGGCGGGGTCGGAGACCAATCCGTAATGGCGGAGGAGTGCGTTCTCGTGAGTCAGGGCAGTCTGCTTCTCAAAATGGAACTACGCAGCAACCCTGAGACGCTGTGCGTAGTTCGAGATGCGCTCGGGAAACTCGCGGAAACGCTAGGGTTTCCTGAGACAGAATGCCGGGCTGTGGTCCTCGCCGTTGACGAAGCGTTGACGAACATCATTCGCCACGCCTATCAAGGAAAGACCGAACGGCCGATCGAAGCTTCCTTTCGTCGCATTGAGGTGGCCCGCGATGGCGCGCGCAAACCCGCCCTTGAAATTGTTCTGGAAGATCGCGGCATCCGGGTACATGAAGAGCAGCTTTGCGGCCGCGCCTTGGAAGACATCCGAGCCGGCGGCCTGGGTTTGCATTTCATGCGAAAGAGCATGGATGCAGTAGAATTCCGGCGCAAGTGGGGCCGTAACCAGTTGCGTATGGTGAAATTGCTGGCTACGGCAGATCCCGCGAAAGGCTCGTGAGGCGAATTCATGATGCAGATCTCCGCACGCCAGTTGGACAAGACCACAATTCTGGATGTATCGGGAGACATTGACCTCGCGAGGTCCCCCGAATTTCGGAAAGTTGTCTTACGGGAGCTCCGCGAATTGCGCACGCCGCGTGTGGTGCTAAACCTAACGGCGGTTCGCTACATTGACAGCTCCGGCGTGGCTTCCCTGGTGGAGGCGCTCAAAGCGTCTCGCGACCTGGGCTCCCGCCTCATCCTGTTTGGCTTGAGCTCAGGGGTCCGGGAAGTCCTGCAGCTGTCCAAGTTGATCAGGGTTTTTGAGATCGCCGACACCGAAGAACAGGCCGTGGCACCCTAGGGTGGCAAAACCGGAGTCCCGGAAGGCTGGCCGTGAACGTCATGGAACTTACATCGCAAATCGGAGGATCTGTTACTGACAGCCTTGCGTATCTAGGGGGGTTAGCTTCGCTCGCCGGCCGCGCAGCGTACTTCACCTTTGTAGGCCCCTTTCGCGGCAAGCCACTTCGTTTGCCGCGTGCCGTTTCGCAAGCGATGCAGGTGGGCGTTCGGGCGCTACCGATCCTCTCCCTCATTACCTTTTTCATCGGCTTGATCCTGGCGCTGCAGGCCGCTTACGAACTGCGGAGATTAGGCGCCATGACTCTCGTGGCTAACGCCGTGGCTATTTCGATGACCAGAGAACTCGGACCGCTCATTACGGCAATCGTGGTCATCGGTCGTTCGGGATCGGCGTTTGCGGCGGAAATCGCCACGATGAAGGTCTCGGAAGAAATCGATGCCCTGGAGACGATGGCCATCCATCCCGTCGATTTCCTGGTGACGCCGAAATTCCTGGCGATGATCGTCATGCTGCCCTGCCTCACGATCTGGGCGAACTCCATGGGGATTCTAGGGGGAGCTTTGTTTGGTGTAGCGCAAGCAAATTTCACCTGGACGCGTTACATTCGGACTTCGCTTGATGCGCTCTTTCTGCGCGATATCGTGACGGGATTGGTCAAAAGCGTGATGTTCGGTATCACCATCACCGCGGTCGGATGCTACGAGGGACTTACCACCGGAGCGGGAGCCGAGCAGGTGGGACGGTCGACGACGCGCGCCGTGGTGGTTTCCATTTTTCTGGTTATCCTGGTTGACTTGGTTTTTACGATCCTCTTTTTCTTCATCAGCGCGCAGTAGAGTTGCTTGTATCGGAGCAGAAGTGATGGTTGAGACGGCCGAACACGCGGAGACGATGATTTCGCTGCACAATCTACGCGTGAGCTATGGCGAGCGAGAAATCTTGCATGGCATCAACTTCGACGTGATACGCGGCGAAACGTTGGTGATTCTAGGAGGTTCCGGTTCTGGCAAGAGCACGCTCTTGCGCACGCTTGTAGGTCTGGAAAAGCCCAGCTCAGGCGAAATCTGGCTTCGGGGAAAGAATCTAGCTGCGATTTCAAGCCAGGAGATGGCGGAGATTCGCAAGAAGATCGGGATGTCGTTTCAGGGGGGCGCGCTTTTTGGATCGATGACGGTTGGGGAAAACGTCGCCCTCCCCCTTCGCGAGCACACCAAGCTCGAGGATTCAACCATTGGAATCATCGTGCGGCTCAAACTGGATCAGGTGGGCTTGGCTGGATTCGAGAACTATATGCCATCGCAGCTCAGCGGGGGTATGAAGAAACGCGCCGCGGTAGCCCGCGCGCTGTCGATGGATCCGGAGATTCTGTTTTTCGACGAACCGTCAGCAGGTCTCGATCCGATTATCGCCGCGGGTGTCGACCAACTGATTTTGGAATTAAAGAAAGCTTTTCACATGACCATCATTGTGGTTACGCACGAGCTGGCGAGTGCCTTTCTGATCGCGGACCGCATGGTGCTAATCGATAAGGGAAATGTCGTGGCCATTGGCCCGGCCGAGGAGATGCGTGCGAGCACGCATCCTCGAGTGCGGCAGTTTCTCGACCGCGTCGCCGAGCCGGAGGTTGCGCAAGAGTTGGACTATCTGCAAATGCTGACGGAAAACCGTTAAGCGGCGGGGAAACGAGGTGTGCGATGGATTCGAAACGCGAGCAGGCCATGGTGGGGTCGTTCGTGCTCTTGGCTGGCGGCATCCTCGTGGCCATGGTCTTTACGCTGAGTGGCGCTTTCGGAGGCGCAGCCAAAACCTACCGTGCCTATTTTCCGTTTGCCGGTGGCCTGGAACCGGGAGCGACGGTCCGCTATGCGGGGGGGCCGAAGGTCGGACGTGTCGAAAAATTGCAGCTTGATCCAAAGGACTCGTCGCGCATCGAGATCACCTTCAGCGTGAAGTCTGATCTGCCGGTGAAGACGGACAGCCGCGCGAAGATTATGAGCATGACCCCGCTAGCCGACAATCATTTGGAAATTGTTGCGGGAAGCGAGAAAGCCCCGCTGGCTGCAGCAGGGACACTGTTGCCGTCTGAACCTTACGTCGATTTCAATGCGCTGACGCAAAAGATCAACGATATTGCGCCGCAGGCCCAGCAGCTTCTTGCTACCCTCAATGGCCGCGCGAACGAATTGCAGGTGACGCTCGCACGCGTAAATGACTTGCTGAACGATTCGAATCGAGCGAATTTTTCGGGCGCGCTGGCGGAAACCCGCGGGATGGTCGCCGAAAACCGCGCTCCGGTAAAATCAGCGGTACAGAACCTGAGTTCTGCAAGCCAGAAGCTGGAACCCTTGCTTGGGGATTTGCGGAAAACTTCGGCGGAAGCCAATCAAGCTCTTGACCACATCGATGCCTTGATTGGAGAGAATCGCAAAGACGTTCGTCAAGCCATCCTCGAGCTTCGGCGATCGCTCGCTACTGTGACGGATTTAACGGGACGCCTGGATCAAACGCTGGATGTGAATTCAGAGAACATCGACGAGTTGCTCGAGAATCTGCGGCACGTTTCGGAAAACTTGAGAGAATTCACCAACACCATCAAGACCCGGCCCTATACCCTGATTCGCTCTAGCAGTCCGCCAGAGCACAAAACAGGGGACCCTCGATGACCCCCACGAAGATAGACGCGGCCACAAGGCAGCTGGATAAAGCGCATTCGTTTGCGTTTGTCAAAGCTCCTTCGATGAAAACGAGAGTTGTGACCTTTCTCTGTGTGATGATGGCCGGACTCCTTGGCAGTTGCGGGGCAGCGCGCCCCAGCAAGTATTACCAGTTGACCGTGCCCGGCGCCGCCGGGGCGCAAACGGCAGATTCCGCGCCGGAGGGGAAGGCAAACGATCCAATTCCACTGACGCTGCTCGTCGGCAATCTGATGGCCTCTCATCTCTACCGCGAAGACCGCATTGTCTATGGCGGAGCCGGAGAGCAAATGGGGACGTACGAATACCAGCGCTGGGCCGAGCCGCCCACCGAGATGGTGCAGGAAGTCTTGCTCCGAGCGTTGCGCTCTTCGGGGCGCTTTCGCGCAGTCTACGTGCAGAGGAGCAATATCAATGGCGACTTTCTGTTGCGTGGGCGGATCTATGATTTCAAGGAAATTTCCGGAAATCCGATGACCGCTAGAGTGACGATGGAATTGGAGATGCGCGACCTGAAGACTGGTGCAACGGTGTGGACGCACTACTACCAGCACGACGAACCGGTGAGTGGAAAAGACGTGCCGGCAGTGGTCGCGGCATTGGATAGGAACGTACAGCTGGGCGTGAAACAAGTTTTGGGAAGCTTGGAAGAGTATTTTGCGGCACATCCCGCAAAGTAGATCGAGACTTACCGGCAATTCAAAAAGAAAGCTCTAAGCGGTAACTCCTATTTTGCGGCGAAGGGTCAGCAGCGTTACGTCGTCCTCCAACTCAGTGTCGCGGCCGCGATACTCCTGGAGCCTCCGGAGCAGTGCCTCCGAGAAATCCGCCAACACGAGCGGACGCGGCAATTCCTTCACCGTCTTCTCCGCGAGTTCCCAGAAGCCTTTTGCTGTGAGTTGTGCTCCCTCTGGCGGACGAACCTCGGTCGCTCCGTCAGAGAAAGCCAGAATCATGTCTCCAGGGTTCAAGCGCACACTTTGCTGGTTATAAGTTTCCCCGGTTATATATCCGAGCGGGAACCCCTCGAGGCCTTCGCCCAGTTCTTGATACTGGCCTTCGCGCTCGCGCCACAACAGCATGCGCGGATGCGCCGCGTAGGCAAAATTGAATTCGCCCGTCGTGCCGTCAAAAGTACCTGTAACCACGGTGGTCAGCCGGAGCGGGCGGTCTGATTTTTCATTTGACAGCGTGAAGACATCATTGAGCGCGCCCAACAACCCAGCCGTGTCTCGAATATCCTGGAATTTGTGCAAGAGATGATGGACATGCCGGGCGACGCCGCCGGCCGTATATCCGTGGCCCACGCAATCAGCCAATACCACCCGGGCGATGTTGTCGGTGCAAGAAAACACCGCAGAAAGGTCACCGCCCTCGTCTCCCCCGGAAGGAACGGCAATCACATCGCTTTCCAATCCAGCCAGTTCCAAAGAGCGGTGCGCGCGCTCGTTGCCCGCCCACAGTTCCATACAGCCGAACGGCCGCTGGTCCGACGTTGTACATGCGAATTGCTCGCGTTCGACTTTCTTGAATCCCATGGCGCATTCGATGCGGAGGAAACCAATCCAGTTACAAGGCGTCCTAGCTTAGCACTGTTAAGGCCTGCTCTCGGTAAGAGTGGAACGCCGGGCATAGCAACACCCGGCGCCATCGAAGTTTATAAAGATCCGTTTTCTTCTTGTTTCGGGCAAGTCCCTCACGGAACCGCGTCCTGAATCGCACGTCCGGTCTGTTGCCGGCTCTTGCTATGCTCAGTGGCCGCCGGCTTGAATCACGCCGCAGGCGATGCGCGCGCCAGAGTTGCCGGAGGGATCCGTTTTGTAATCGTCTGCTTTCTCGTGAATCACCAAAGCGGTGCCACCTTCATGGAACAGCGAGTTTGGCCCGCCGCCGAGCGTTGCGTTCGCGTCTAAGAGCGACGCTTTGCCGGTTCCATCGGCGCCCACCTCGATATTCAGCAGATCTCCCGAGTGTGGTCCATCGGGATTGTCTTTTCCGTGTTTCTTTGACGTTGGATTGAAATGTGCCCCTGCGCTTGCGAATGCCGGGCCTTCACATTTTCCGACGGTATGAATGTGAATGCCGTGCGTGCCGGGCGGCAGCTGAGATACCTCGACTTCGAGACGAGTACCGCTACTGGACGGATGGATCGTGGCGGAACCGATCTTCTGCCCTTGCGCGTTGACGATGTCGGCGTGGCCGGACAACGATGCTTGACGTGGGATGGCGCGCGTCGTGCCAATCGTCGTCGCTAAACCGCATAGGCAGACGATAGCCATCCTAATCAAAAGTCGACGCATGAGAATCTACCTCCTTCGCGATTTTAGGGACCAAGGCCTCGTTCGCAGCCTATCCCCATGTTCAAAGCAGTGTCAACACTGCTCTCGGTCTTTGGTCGCCTACACTCGCAGCATGAAACCTTGAGCACATCGGCGATGGGGACATTGCGGGTTGCGCAGGCGTTCAAACCTTGTCGTCATCAAACCGGCTGCGCAAACCAGGGATGGCTCGGCGAGCGCATGCCTATTCTTGGGCCACTCCTTTTGACAGCATGAGAATCGAAGATAACTCGCCGCTCGCCATGCGACATCGATGTATACTCTTGGCAATAAGACAGACGAGATAGAAGCTCCAACGTATTGCGGATTTTTTGAAATTTTGCGTGCAGTGGTTTGGTATCTCTGAAAAAGCCCGCTTGTTCACAGGTAGCCATGTAGGCGAGGTGGAAGTATGGGTGAAGGAACTCCGGCGGTTGCTTCGTTTCATGCCCACGAACAAACGCTGGAAAAAGCGCACACCGCTGCCTGGTATGTGTGGTGCTCGGCCATCGCGGCGACAGCAACGACAGGCGGACTGTTCTGGGACATCTCCTGGCACTTGTCGATTGGCCGTGACACCTTCTGGACACCCGCGCACCTCGCGATCCATTTCGGTGCGGTTGTGGCGGGGATTTCGAGCGCGTATCTGATTGTCTCGACAACCTTTGGCAAGGATGCCACGCGTCGCGCCTCATCGGTGAGAATGTGGGGATTTTACGGACCCCTCGGGGCGTTTGTCTCGCTGTGGGGCGGACTAACGATGCTCACCTCGGCACCGTTTGACAATTGGTGGCACAACGCGTTTGGCCTGGACGTGCAGATCCTGAGTCCCCCCCACGTCGTTCTGATCCTGGGCATCTTTACCGTCGCACTCGGCGGTCTAATCTTGATTGTGGCCGAAATGAATCGAGCCAGCATGGAAGTTCGAGCGAAGCTGAACGGAGTCTTTCTGTATGCCGGATGCATGCTGACATTGCTGTTGCTCATGCTGATCTGGGAGTACACCGACCAGAATCTCATGCACTCGGCGATTTTCTACCGAGCCGTGGCTCTGGCCGTCCCGCCGATCCTTGTGGGCATTGCCCGGGCCTCGGGGTACCGTTGGGCGGCAACCAAGGTGGCCCTGATTTATTTCGTTCTTTGGCTCCTGACGCTTTGGCTCCTCCCACTGGTTCCGGCGGAGCCCAAGCTTGGGCCTGTTTATACGCCCATAACTCATCTCGTGCCGCTGCGGTTTCCGTTGCTGCTGTTTGCCGGCGCGGCGGCGCTCGATTATTTGCTCGACAAGACCGCTCCGCGGAACAGTTGGCTTCAAGCCGTTGTTGCAGGGACAGGGTTTCTCGTTGCACTGGTGGTTGTGCAATGGCCCATGGGCAGTTTTCTCATCTCATCCCATGCCGAGAATTGGATCTTTGGCACGGCCTATTACCCGTACATGATGCCTCCGAGCGCCTACAAATATGCTCATTCCTTCCAGGCCTACGAGGGGACGCCGGCAAGATTTTGGATCGGCATGGGCTACGCGCTGCTAGCGGCAATTCTGACCACGCGGATTGGCCTCGCCTGGGGGAGCTGGATGCACCGGATCAAAAGGTAGCACGTCCATGACGCGCGCCCTGTTTCTTCCGCTTCTTTCGATGATCTCACTACCCCTCGCCTGCGTGGCGCATGTGGGTAGTCCGGACGTCTACTATGAAGGAAACGCGGGGCCGTACCGACTTTTTGTAACCGTTCGGACACCGGCGATGATTCCGGGGATCGCGGCAATTGAAGTGAGGTCGCTCGACGGGCACGTCACCGGGATCAACATCGCGCCATCGCGCATCCTTGGGGAAGGATCGACGAACGCCCCGCCGCCAGACCATATGGACCGCTCCTCCACAGACCCGGATTATTTCACGGGAAGGCTATGGCTCATGGCGTCGGGAACCTACCAAGTCCGGATGGAGGTTTTCGGTGCGGGAGGTCAGGCGCAAATGGCCGTGCCTATCGCGGCCGCGGCAAGGAGCACGCTGCCAATCGAGAGGGCTTTGGGCGCGCTTCTATTGGGACTGATGGCGGTGTTGAGCGTTGCGCTCGTCTCCATTCTCGGAGCGGCCGCTCGGGAGAGCCAGCTCGAGCCGGGCACCGTGCCGTCGCCAGCCGAGCTTCGCTGGGGCCGGGTTGCCATGGCCGTCACGGCTGCGGCGATTTTGCTCATCCTGTTTTTCGGAAATTGGTGGTGGAATGCCGCGGCCGCGGTGCGCAAAGACTTGATGCTTTACAAACGCCCCCCGGTTGAAGTTTCGCTCGCGAACGGAAACACGCTTGTTTTGAAGATGGGGTTTTCCGTCTGGCATGACCGCCGAAAGGCCCTGCTGCTTGACAAGATCATTCCGGACCACGGCCATCTGATGCACGTATTCCTGTTGCGCCTGCCGGAGATGGACCGTTTCTATCATCTGCATCCGGATCGCACGGGGCAGGACCTGTTCTCCGAGGAATTGCCGTCGGTTTCCCAGGGCGACTACCAGGTCTTTGCGGACGTGGTGCGTGAATCCGGGTTTGCCGATACCATGACCGCGCAGATCACCTTGCCCGAGGTTTCGGGCCAAGCATGGAGCGGAGATGACTCAGCGACTTCCCCAACGCCAATAACCAGCGCAGAACAAAAGACCACCGCCGCCTTCGAGGATGGCGGCAATGCCGAATGGATGATGGGCGGTCAGGCAATTCGAGCGCAAACTCCTATGCTCTTGCGCTTTCGGGTCTTGGACCAGGCGGGCAAGCCGGTTACGGACCTCGAGCCGTACATGGGAATGGCCGGGCACCTTGTCGTGGTCAAGAAGGACTTAAGCGTTTTTTCGCACGTGCACCCGAGCGGCTCCGTACCTATGGCGGCCATCCGGCTCTTACAAGGGAGTGGAGCCGGGTCTGGCGACGCGATGGGCAGCATGCCAGGTATGCGGGAAGCTGCTCTGCCCTGGGAGATCACTTTCCCTTACGGGTTTCCTCAACCGGGTAAATACCGATTGTTTGTGCAGGTGAAGCGTCGAGGACGGATTGAAACCGCCGTGTTTGACACGAGTGTTGTTGCGCCTTAAATCTGCGGGCGCTACACACCGGGGCTCTTGTCCGTTGCCAGGGAAAATACAGGAATTCTTATGCCCGATCAGGTTTTAGTCGGCGTTCAAGGCCGGATTCTCACAATTCGCCTGAACAGGCCGGAGAAAAAGAACGCTCTCACTTTCGAAATGTATACGGGGTTGACTGAGGCATTGACGAAAGCGGACGGCGATCCCGCCGTCCGCGTTGTGCTGATCACCGGAGCCCCGGATTGCTTCACCGCCGGGAATGATCTGGCGGACTTTGCCGCCGCTCAGCCAGGGCAGGTGTCTCCCGCCATCCGCTACCTGGAGACGCTGGCGGCCGCTTCGAAGCCCGTGGTGGCCGCCGTTGCGGGAGCGGCCATCGGCATCGGCACGACGATGCTGTTGCACTGCGATCTGGTGTACGCCGCAGCGAGCGCACGGTTCCACCTTCCGTTCGTGAACCTGGGTTTGTGCCCGGAAGCCGCGTCCAGCGCCGTATTGCCGGCGCTCGTGGGTCCTCACCGCGCCGCCGAGCTGCTGCTGCTCGGCGAACCGTTCGGCGCGGAACGGGCGCGCGATCTGGGCATCGTGAATCAAGTCGTCACCGACGCGGATCTGCTGGCAACGGCAGGGGCAAAGGCCCAGCAACTGGCGGAAAAACCTCCCCGAGCGCTGAGGACGACCAAGATGCTTCTCAAATGGGGTCAGGCCGAGGTCGTCAAGCATGCCATGTCGCGCGAAGGCGAGCAATTTGCTGCATTGCTCGAGGGCCCCGAAGCGAAAGAGGCGTTGGCGGCGTTCCTGGAACGGCGCAAGCCGGACTTCTGCCGGTTCTGAGAATCTGCGCGAGGAGAAAAGCGCAGCCACATGAACGGAGGAGATGTCCGATGATGAAAAAAGCCGTGACCCTGGTCGTTGCAATCACGGTCTCCGTGACCTGCATTCTTGCTAGGACTCAGGTACCGAGTCGAGCTCGGAAACACAAGAATCCACCGCCGACACCGAATACCGTGGACCCGCAACTTATCGACAAACTTGCTGCCGCAAAAAAGCCAGCCGTAGGGCAGCCGCTTATCATCGGCGGGAAGACCGTATGCGGGCCGCGGGGAAATGCTGCTGGCGCAAAGATGCAAGAGCTGAACAATAACAAGAACCGGACCGATGAACCGGCGGACAGCGATTTAATCCCGATTAGTTGGGATGACTTGAACAACTTACCTGCTGACAGGGTGAACGATATTCAGGGTGCTCCCGTGTCTGTCGTCGGACATCTTTCAATCCGCGTGAAGGAGCAAACGGGGGCGCCCGGTGAGACGACCAACTGCAACCTTTTGAGCCCTGACGAAGTGGATTGGCACATGTACCTCACGAAAGGACCAAAGCAGCTCATTAAGACCGCGATCATCGTCGAGACGACTCCGCGGGTGCGCCCGAATCACAAGTGGACGACACAAATGTTGGCAGCTTACGTCAACCAGACCAAACAGGTTCGCGTCAGCGGCTGGCTAATGTATGACTTCCAACATCTCGACGTTGTAGGCACGGAGCGCGGAACAGTTTGGGAAGTACATCCCATAACGAAGATTGAAGTCCAAGACCAGACAGGGAATTGGGTGAATATCGAACCGTAGCTCTCATGCCCCTCTACCAAGTCTTCTACGAAGGTGAGGAGCCTCGCATGCGCACCCGGTACTCCGCTGAACTCGGCGAAGATCTCGGAGAGCCGTTCCAAATAGGAAACCGAGGAAAGTAGATAATTGACAGCCGCGGCGACAGCATATAAGGTCTTTGCTGTTTCCTCCCTTTATATGTTTTCGGCCCAGCTTTCATCCTTTCCTGCTCGGAAAGGGTATCCCCGGTGAAGCAAGGATCAAGGATGGTGGCCGTGGCAGAAAGCAAAACCATTCTTTACATCGATGACAAGCGCGATTCGCGCGACGTCTTTCGCGCCCACTTCGAGAAAAGCGGCGACATACTCTTGACTGCCGCAACGGGAAAACAAGGACTCGAACTTTTGGCCGGAAATAGAGTGGATGCGGTCGTTTTGGATTATCAGATGCCCGGCATGTCGGGTGGCGCGGTATTGCAGATCGTCAAGAGGGGCACGCCCGGACTGCCGGTCCTCGTCCTCGCCGAACGGTCCATGTCCGTCCCGCAGGATGTCCGAAACGTGACGACCGTGGTTCCCACCAGGGGCATGTCGACATCGAGGCTGGTGCGAGCTGTCGAGACCATCTTCGAAACGAGAATTGCGAGAAGCTTGCGCCGCGGAGCGGCGTCAGCATAGACTCCTCAGCCCTGCGCACCTCCGTCCGGCGAAGCCTTCCCGTGCACAATGCTGGAATCGTATCTTCGAGGCCCCCAGGTTTTCTTCTTGACGCCCGGTTGGGATTAACTATTCGGAAACATTGCTCGCCGCGGAGCGATCCGGTTTCCGCCGGGTTCGCTATGCTACTTCCCTAGCCCTCAGGATTTGCCCCTTTCGGACGGAACCGTGAACAGGAACTTGTCTCTCCTAGCCATCGCCATCGTGGCGGCGATTTCCGGCTGCGGCGGCGGCAGTTCGCCGGCGCCAGGGCCCGCTCCGCAGTCCCTCTCCGTTACGCTTTCGACGATGCCTCCGGCATGGCTTGCGACGGCTGGCACGGTGAGCCTGGCAGCCACAGTCCAAAATGATTCTGCCGCTCGGGGAGTGAATTGGAGCTGCACTCCTCTAACCGCGTGCGGTGCTTTTAGTCCGAATGCGACACCGAGCGGCAGCATGACGACGTACACCGCGCCGGCAGCGGCGCCGACCGGTGGCAGTGTAACCATCGTCGCGACTTCCGTCGCCGATCCGTCCAAGAGTGCCAGCGCAGCGGTCTTTATTTCCGGAACCGCGTCAAATACCACGCTGAAAGGCCAGTATGCCTTTTTGATCGCGGCACCAACCGGAAATTCGGCGGACCGGGGCACCACCACATTTGCAGGGAGTGTGAATGTGGATGGGAATGGGAATATTCTCGGCGGGATGGAGGACATCGTTTCCACTACGTATCGCGATCAAGGGGATCCCATTCTTGCGACCTCCGTTGACCCGGTCTCGGCCTACTCCGTCGATGCCACCGGACACGGCACGATGACGGTTCACACGCAGAATGGGGAAACTCTAAGCTTCAGTTTTGTTCTTACCTCCGCTTCGCATGCGGTGATCATTGAGACAGGCGGAAACCCGGGGAGCGGAACCTTAGATTTACAATCCGGAAACTTTGCCACATCACAGATCTCCGGCGGGTATTCGTTTACCGTGGAGGGAGTCGACGCCTCGCCTACGGCTGGCAAGATCGCGTTTGGCGGCATCTTCAGCTCTGATGGTCAAGGGAACATCACCGGTGGCACGCTGGACAGCAATATCGGCGGCATGGTTACCTCTCAGAGTTTTACCGGGAGTATCAGCAAGGCACCGGACGTTAACGGCCGCGGGCAATTGACCGTCGTTGTTCTCGCGCCGGCGCTAACCAGGTCTTTTACCTTTTATATGGTCTCTTCGAAGGTGCTTCGAATGTTCGAGGATGACAACGAGGGCTTAACCGGCGGAAGCGCTTATGCCCAGGGCGCCGCAACCGCAATCCTTTCGGGGAAATTTGTTTTCGAACATTCCGGCTGGAGTTCCACCGGGCGTGCGGTAGCCGCCGGACAATTGACCGCCGATGGCGTCAGCACTATCAGCGGCGGTGTCTCGGACGCCAACTTGGGCGGAGCGCCACCTACGGCTCCGACCCTCGCCCAACCTGTTAGCGGCACCTTTGCGCTTACCAAAAGCCTTCAGGGCACCCTCAATCTGACCGACGCGGCGGGAAATTCTACTTTCAACGTTTACCTGGTCGATCCGTCCCTCAATTCTCTTGATCCCAACTCTTCAACGAGCGGAGGCGGTGCGTTGCTGCTGCACACCGACGCAAACATCATAGGAACAGGCCGCTTGATTCCCCAGATTTCCTCGACTCCTGCTGCGATCGTGGGAAATCAAGGTCTCAACCTCAGGAATTGCATTGCCGCTTCAACTCCCAATGAACTGGATCTCGTTGGCGTGGCAACCAGCGACGGTTCCGGAAACTTGACGAAGGGTGTAGCCGATTATGATCAAAGCACTTCGCCAAACGCCGGTGGGCCCTTCACCGGAACCTTCGCCGCGGATGCCGCCCATACCGGCCGCTTCACCGGGAGCTTCAACATCCCGACGCCAGCGGGCGGGTATTCGTTTATTCCACCGTCGGTGACCACCTTCAACGTCTCGTTCTACCAGGCGAGCGATACGCAAATTCTTCTGATCCAGACGGACAACAGCGCGAACGTCTCTGGGTACCTACTTCAGCAGCGCTTACCGTAGAGGAGGAGGAGAGTTCTTTAGTCGCACGGCTCGGTCTGCTCACCCTCTAAAGGCCCCAGGGCAAACTTGCCGATCGGACCTAGGGGAATGATCCAGCTCGTGGCCGGCCGCTCTCGAGCCCTGCCATTTCTTCGAAGCGCGCGAGCACAACCCGGTGTCGCGACCGTATCTTCGAGGAGAATATCGGGATAGCTCATCCAAAGATGTTGACGTTCAGGAACTCATTGCGGAATTTGCCATGCGGATCGTAGGTCTTACACAACTCGATGAACTCAGGCATCTTTGTGTAGATGGATGCCAGTTTGGCAGGGGAAATCATAAAGAGCTTTCCCCAGTGCGGACGAGCCTTGAACGGCGCAAGTTCGTTTTCGATGACTGGCAGCAATTTTCTAACCGCAGGCCAGTCCTGCTTCCAGGTGAAGTGAATTGTGACGCAAGGCTGTTGATAGCAGGGGCTCATCCAAAGATTGTCAGCGGCAATGGTGCGGATTTCTGTGATCAACAGATGCGGGCTCACTCGTTCGTGGAGCCGCTCAACCGCTAAAATGGCTTCGACGGCGTGATGGCGAGGGACAAAGTACTCCGACTGCAATTCCTTCCCGGCGCTGGGGGTAAAGCCCATGCGAAAGTGTGGAAGCCGCTCGTACCACGGGCCGGGAACACCCATCTGCTCGGTACAGTTTTCCGCGGAGAGTGCTGCAATAGGATGGAAATTTCGGGTTGCCGCTTTCGCTCCGAAAAATTCGGGCGCGGGAGCAAAAGCTTGTCCTTCTTCCAAGCGGCTTTTGATCCACACCTCGTTGAAATTCTTGTTCCGCCAATCCGTGAACAGACTGACGCTGTAAGCGCTGGATTCGATGGCCTCGAAGTGGTCCTTTACTTGATCCAAGGGCATGTTCAAGTAGACGTACTGCCGCATCATGTACGCCGGCTGAATGTCGAGTGTGACCTTGGTGATGACACCGAGCGCGCCTAGCCCGACAACGGCTCCTAAGAATTTCTCCCCGTCTTTCTGCCTGGAAAGCTGAATCATGTCGCCGCCGGCAGTAATCAGTTCGAGAGCGGAGACTGCGGTGGCCAGGTTTCCATTCTTGTCGCCTGAACCATGAGTAGCGGTGCTCGATGAACCGGCGATGGAAATGTGAGGCAACGAGGCCAAATTGTGTAAGGCAAATCCCTTTTCATGAAGAAGCGGGCACAAGTGCCCGTAAGTCATGCTCCCGTCGACGGTTACGGTACGAGCCTCCGTATTGACAGACAAAACCTCTTCGGCCGGCTTTAAGGACAGGAACTGAGCTTTGCTGTCGGCTATCTTGTTAAAGCAGTGACGCGTTCCCAGCACTTTCAACCTCGCCCGTTTTGCGACGAAATCCCGCGCCTGTTCCAGGGAATTTGCCGTGTACAGATTCTCGGTACCGTATTCCACGTTACCGGCCCAGTTTTTCAGTTTCATGTCCGCAAGCAACGTGAGGAGTGGGGAGACAACCGGTGCCGCCGCCATTCCAGAGAAGAGTTTGATAAAGCTCCTTTTGTTCATGGCAAAAGGCTAGTTACCGTGGAGTGCGACATCATCGCATGGCCATTCCAGAACGGAAATCCGCGGTCATTGTACACGCGATTCTTTTGCTCGGAAAACATTCCCTGGTGTCGCTCCCGTGATTGACAAACTTCGATGCAACCATGACCGTACTTGGTTCAAGATTTCCAGGACGTTGTTCGGGACCTGTTCTTACGAGATGCGCTTGATGAGAACCGCGGTGAGGTCGTCTTGCTGCTTCGCACCGTTCGAAAAGATCAGGATGGCATCGTAAAGGCCTTTGATGATTTGATCCGGCAGCAAGCTGCGCGAGCTGCGCACGGCGTCTTTCAGTCGCTGCTTTCCAAATTCTTCCTGCGCCGGGTTTTCAAATTCTACAAAACCGTCAGTGATGAGCAGCAGAATGTCGTTTCTTTCGAGCCGGATTTTCGTGGACGGTTTGGAAGCGAAATCTGGAAGAATGCCCAGGGGCACGCCTTGCGAATCGATCTCGCGGAAGGAATTGTCAAGGGCGGAATACACCACCAGCGGCCCGTGCCCTGCCGATAAGATTTCCAGTTCCCCTGTGCTTGAAGAGCAGGCCACTCCCGCGAAGGTGACAAAACGGCTGGGATCGAGATCGCGCGAGAGGCGAGCGTTGATCTGCGTCATCGCGGTGAACAGATCGGTGTGAACGGCAAAGCTGGAACGGGCGTAGGCACGACACGCGGCTGCGAGCAGAGCGGGACCGATGCCATGCCCGGTCACATCGCCAAGCACAATCACGAGGCGGCCGTCGGGCATAACGTCCCAGTCGTAAAAATCGCCGCCGGTGTCGTCGGCCGGCTTGTTCCAGCCGGCGATGGCAAACCCGGAGAGGTCCGGCGGGCTTTGCGGAAGCAGCGCCTGCTGGATGTCGCGGGCGGCCCGTAAGTCGCGTTGCACCCGATCGAGCTGGCGGCGCGTTTCCGCCTCCCGCAAGGCGGCTTCGACATGTTTGCGAATCTCGCCGGCCACGCCGCCGGCGATGAAACCGCTCACGAGCAAGATGAACGCATAGAGACTGACGTCGGTTTGCGTGACTGGCGCTGGAGTTCCCGGCCGAGGAGGTACCCAACCAAGGGAAATGGCTGCGGCGAGGTAGGCAAAAGCGGCGGTGATGCCCGCGAGACGGCAGATCCAAGGGTCGAGACGCAGAATCGAAAGGATGATGAAAACGAAGAAGAGCAGCGTGGCGGGGCTGGCCAAGGGACGATAAGCCGAGGCAAAGTCGGTTGTCAGCCAGGCGACTCCGATCGAGGGCACCGCCGTTTCGAGAACCGTGCTAGTGAGCCAGAGGAAGCGAGGAAATTCCTGATCCTTGCGCAATGCGCGGTTGACCAGGTATAGCATCGCGTACTCATAAAGGCCGAGCGCCGCGGCCAGAGCGAAATTCCATGCGACATGCGGGCCGAGGACGGTGGTGTGTAGGAGAAAAACGCGAACGGTCAGCGCCACGAACACCGCGGCGAGAAACGCGAGCACGCCGAAGATGCGTACACGTTCGCTGCGGAGTTCTGCTGCGTAAAATGCTTGGGAGGAGATTTGACTGTGGCCTATTGGCTGAGCAAGCATGGCCTCACTCCGGCGGTAACGGCTTTAGCCAGGCAACTGGTATTGACCGCGAGCCGCTATGGAACGGGGGTGCGGCGGTCATTTTTGGGTTAGCAGTCCGGTGGTACCGCCATGGGTGGCAGGCATGGATTGGGATGGTCGCCGCTTTTGCCTACCTCCAGCGATGGAAGAAGTCTCGCCGCAAATCAGCGGAAACATCACAATAAGGAACTCCCGTCAGACTTTTTCCGCGGCCCGCTAGAGGGAAGGCCGTCAACTTGATTGGTTCCCGGGCTTCGAATACAAGCTGACCAGTCGTGCCACCAGAACTGCCAGGAAAAGTTGCCCGCCAACGCCTTCGATAATTGCGAGGCCGCGAGCCACGTCCGCGCGCGGCGCGATGTCGCCATAACCGAGCGTTGCCAGTGTGACGAAGCTGAAGTAGATTGCGCTCGTTTGGGAGAATTGGCCACTAGCGGCGAAGGTGCCAGATTGGACCTGTTCGAGAACCCAATACAAGAGACCGAAGCAAGTACCAGCGAGCAAATAAGCGCTGAGAGCCGCATACAGATGTTCGGCGTCGACCTTTGTGGCCTCCATGGCGAAGCGCAGGGCGGCAACCGTTGTAAGCAACCCGATCAGGGTCCAAATTCCCATCGTCATCGCCGACAATACCCTATGCCCGAGCCAATCCGTAAGCGGACGCGCCAGCCAGGCAACGATCAAAAACACCAGCAGAATGGGTCGGCTTCTCACTGGGCCGGCGGGTATGATCGCGGCAAGCAGGCTCGCGGCTACTAATGATTCAAACAGCGTTCCACTCAATTTTAGGGTGCTAAGAACGGGAGCCGCCACCATGGTAAGAAGTAGCGTATAGAACAAAATCGCGTAGCGATGGCGCAGGTAGGGCTGCGCGAAATCACGCAGGATACTGTTTCGATCACTTTTCATATTGCGCGCCCCGCAACGAGATGCTGGAAAGGATCGGCCAAATGAAACACTTCCTTTTTCCTGGAAACAACGGTGTGTTTCTCAAATCGTCTGAATCGTGGCGGGAGCCCGATGGAGCCAGGCTATAAACAACTCGTAGCCCACCGACAAAACGATTGCACCAACGAACAAGCCGATAATGCCCAATGCCAGGAATCCGCCAATCGCGCCGAGGAATACCACCGCGATGGGTACTGCGACGCCCCGCCCTAACAGAAGAGGCTTTAGGACGTTATCCAGCAAGGCGACGATGAGGCACCAAAGCATAAAAATCACGGCTTTGGTAACGCTCGAGATGGCAAACATGTAAATCACAGCGGGAATAAGGATAAGCGTCCCCACCTGCAGCACCGCGGCAATTAAAAACACAATGGCCCACAAGCCGGCGCCCGGCAATCCTGCCACAAGAAAACCAAGGGCGGCGAGAAGCGATTGGATCACTGCAACGCCGAGAATGCCCGTAAAAACGCTGCGGACCGTGGAGCTGGCGAGCCGCTCAAACTCCGCGCCCCTGTCACCAAATACACGGTTGGCGAATGAGTGCGCTGCTCCGGTAGCGGCTTGGGCGTTGGCCAGAAGGATTCCGGCAACCACCATGGAAAAAGCGAATTGCAGCACGGTGAGACCTATTCCCGCGGAAGCCGAGAGCAGCCCAGCGACGACGACTTTAACCTGGGGAGCAAAAGTCCTTAATGCGGTGGCGATGTTCTTTGAAGCCAGGCTCCATACACTTTTCAAGGGAGTGCCAATAACAGGCCAGGTTTCGATGCTGGCGGGGGGTGGTGGGATGACGGGGGTTCCGTCCTTGAGGTGTGCTGCGAGGGTCTGGATACCCCCTACCAGTGTTCCGGCAAGCAGCACCACCGGAATCACCAAGAAAGCCAAGAGGAGAATGGTAACAACGACCGAGGATAGGACTCCCCGGTCGCGCAATGCGCGCTGCAACTTTCTGTAACCCGGATAAACGGAGATGGCGATGATAATGCCCCAGGTAATCAAGGAGAGAAAGGGACGCAAGATAAGGAAACAGGCGGCAACCAACAGGATGACTAAGCCAATGTGGGTCGACACTTCAACACCGCGATTCACATAGTCCCTGTTGTCGACCAGTTGTTCCGTCGTCAAGTCGGTATACTCTTCGCCCCAGTGACCGTTCCAAAGTTAGAGGGCTAAGGCCGCTTCCCCCACTGGCAGAAATGACAGCTTAGACGACCGTGCGTTAGCGCCCGCATGCGGCAATCAGGCCTGCCCGCACGTCTCCTGGCACTGGTTCCGCCACGGTCAGCGCGACCCCAATGGGAGACACGCAAGGTGGATCCGGCCTAGGACTTTCCGTGAGCCCGCGTGAACGCGCTAGGGAATCGATGCCGGTGTTGACCTGAGCCGAAGACACTTCCAAGCGGAACGCCCGCGTAGTATGGTATTCGCGGTTGCGCAATTCAATCGGTCGAGGAGGTTCCTTGATCCGGCCGATCATCTGCCGATGGCTTCCGGCCGCTGCAATGGCGCTCTGCCTTCCTTCGCTCGGTGCCTGGCAAACGCCGTCGAACCCACCAGAAAGGCCGGTAGACTTCAACCGCGACATTCGCCCCATCCTCTCGGACGCCTGCTTTGCCTGCCATGGCCCCGAAGATGACAGTCGCCAGGGCAACTTGCGGTTGGACACCAAAGAAAGCGTGTTTGCAGATCGGGACGGGTACCGGATCATCGTGCCCGGCAACAGCTCGGCCAGCCGGCTGTACCAGAGGATCAGCGCGAAGGAACGAAGCATGCCACCGGCATCTTCCGGCAGGACGCTGACGGCTAAGCAGATCGAATCAATCCGCGACTGGATCGATCAGGGCGCGAAGTGGCAGTCCCACTGGGCGTTTGATCCGCCGAAACGCCCGGCAACACCCGCGGTCAAAGACAGAAACTGGCCAAAGAATCCCATCGACTATTTCACTCTTGCGCGCTTGGAAACCGAAGGGCTGAAACCTTCCGCCGAAGCGGACAAGGCCACGCTGCTGCGACGCGTTGCCTTCGATTTGACCGGGCTGCCGCCCACCCCTGCCGAAGTGGATTCCTTCGTGGCCGACCATACTCCCGGCGCATATGAAAAGAGAGTGGACCAGTTGCTCGGGTCACCACACTACGGTGAGCGTATGGCCATCGCGTGGCTCGATCTCGCGCGGTACGCCGATACTCATGGGTATCACATCGACAGCTTGCGCGAGATGTGGCCGTGGCGCGATTGGGTCATTAACGCCTTCAACCGCGACATGCCTTTCGACGAGTTCACGATCGAGCAACTGGCCGGTGACCTGCTTCCGGACGCGACGGTCGAGCAGAAAATTGCGAGCGGATTCAACCGCAACAACATGATTAACTTCGAAGGCGGCGCGATCCCGGAGGAATATCACGTCGAGTATGTGGTGGACCGCGCGAGCACCACGGCAACAACCTGGCTCGGACTCACCATGGGTTGCGCGCGCTGTCACGATCACAAGTACGATCCCATCAAACAGAAGGATTTTTATCGATTCTTTGCGTTCTTCAATACCGTTCCCGAGCGCGGCCTCGATGGGTACGAAGGAAATGCCGACCCGGTACTGCCGTTGCCCACGGCGGAGCAAAAGCTGCAGCGGGAGGACCTCCGCGAGCAGATCGCCAATGTCTTGGCGGCCATGCCTGAGAAAGAGGTCTTGGCTCTGCGGAATGAATGGCAGAAGACAGGCATCGCCACATTGCCCGAGCCGCCGCGCGATGCGCTCGCCACGCATTATACGTTCAACGGCGACCTGGCAGACGCCTTGGCAAAACACGATGGAAAGCTCGTGCGGGGCGAAGTTGTCTATGAAGATGGGCCGACCGGCCAAGCAGCCGAATTCAGTGGCGAAGCCGAAGTCAGCCTCGGGCAGGCCGGAGATTTCGACGCCGACGAGCCGTTTGCACTCGGCGTGTGGGTGAATCTCTACGGATTGAAGAGGAGCGAAGTTCTTCAGAAAAAGGATTCTTCCGAGCACTGGGCGGGCTACGAGCTTGGTTTTGACGACGTCGCGTACACCGGGAGGCATCAGCGGAATCTTCGCGTCGTTGCACGGTTCGCGGCGCGCTGGCCTGATTCTGCAGTCGAAGTGCGAACTAAGAATCGCGTGCGCATGGATGGCGCACACCACGTGCTGGTTAACTATGATGGTTCGGGCAAGGCTGCGGGCTTGAAGATCTATGTTGATGGCAAGCCCTGGGAAACCGAGATCGCCAGGGATACGCTCAACGGCACCTTCCGAACTTCCGCGTTTTTGGAAATTGGGAATAAGGATACTGGTGGCCTGTTCCAAGGCCAACTCGATGACCTGCGTATTTACACGCGCGCGCTGACGGACGCTGAGGTCGAGGATCTCGCGGTGCATCTGCCTGCACGCGTGCTGTTGACCGAGCTTGCCGGCGCTCCTGCGACGGAAATCGCCACGCTTCAGCCCGACAAGCCTCCCCAAGAGCCCGATATCGGAGAGCTGGCCAAGGCAGAAAGCAAGGAGCAGAAACAAGCACGGCTCGAAAAGCAGCACCAGGCCCGCCTAACCGAATACTTTCTGAAGCACGACGCCCCCGAGAAGTACAGACAGCTTTACTCTCGACTGGCAGACCTGCGAAAAGCGCGCAACGAGCTCGAAAAGTCCATCACCACGACCATGGTGATGGCGGAAATGTCGAAGCCGCGCGACACCTTCGTTCTGGGCCGCGGTCAATACGACAACAAGGGGGAAAAGGTCACGCCCGGTGTTCCCTCGTTTTTGCCTCCGATGTCGCATGATATGCCCCCAAACCGTTTGGGATTGGCAAAGTGGATCCTCGACCCGTCGAATCCCCTCACCGCGCGTGTTGCGGTGAACCAGTATTGGCAGCAGTACTTCGGAACCGGGATCGTCAAGACTGCCGAAGACTTTGGCTCGCAGGGCGAACCGCCGAGCCATCCTGAATTGCTCGATTGGCTGGCTAGCGAATTCGTGCGCACTGGTTGGGACGTCAAGGTCATGCAGCGGCTGATGGTAACCTCGGCGACCTACCGCCAGTCTTCCATGGCATCGCGCGAGCTCCTCGAGCGCGACCCGGAAAACCGGCTTTTGGCGAGAGGGCCGAGATTTCGCCTGCCAGCGGAGATGGTTCGCGACAACGCGCTGGCGATCAGCGGATTGCTGAACGCCAAGATCGGCGGGCCGAGCGTGTACCCGTACCAGCCGAAGGGCTTGTGGGAGGAGATGGCGTTTGGTGAAGGCTATTCGGGCCAGAGTTACACCGAATCTTCTGGCTCTGAGCTATACCGCCGCGGCATGTACACCGTGTGGAAGCGCACCGTCCCCCCACCGTCTTTGACTCTGTTCGATGCGCCTGACCGCGAAAAATGCACCGCTCGGCGAACGGTGACGAATACGCCGCTGCAGGCACTAGCGCTTCTGAACGATCCTACTTACGTTGAAGCTTCGCGCGCGCTGGCGGAGCGCACGCTGCGCAATGCGGGGAAATCCGATCGGGAGCGCATCGATTTTGCCTTTAAGCTGGCCACTGCGCGATGGCCTGATGCACAGGAACGGGCTGTGCTTCTGAAAACGCTCAGGGAATTCCGCTCCACTTACCGCCAGGACCGGGAGAGCGCAAATAAACTGCTATCAGTCGGCGAAACGAAAGCAGATTCGAGCTTGCCGCAACGTGAACTCGCCGCCTGGACAACGCTCGCGAGCATGATCCTGAATCTCGATGAGACGATGACCAAGCAGTAGCAGAAGGCGAGGCAGAGTATGGGTGACAGGTTGACCCCGGAAATCGGCGCGGCCATGACGCGCCGACAGTTTTTCCGGCGGAGTACCGCGGGAATCGCCGTCGGCATTCCCGCCCTAGCGACACTGCTCACGGCGGACGGCTTTGGCGCGGATAACGCAACCGATCCGAAAACCGGCGGGCTCATGGGGCTGCCGCATTTCCCGCCAAAGGCCAAACGAGTCATCTTTCTCCATCAGTCCGGAGCGCCCTCGCAGATGGAGTTGTTCGACTACAAGCCTGACTTGGTCAAATTGCAGGGCACCGAGTTGCCCGATTCGGTTCGACAGGGGCAGCGCATTACCGGCATGACCTCCGGGCAGTCGTCGTTTCCGGTGGCGCCATCCATTTTCGAATTCAGCCAATGCGGAAAGTCGGGCACATGGATCAGCGAGCTGTTGCCCCACCACATGAAGATTGTGGACGACATCACCATCATCAAGTCTGTCTACTCGGAAGCCATCAACCACGATCCCGCGATCACCTTCTTGCAGACCGGCTTCCAGCAGCCTGGGCGTCCGAGTATGGGTTCATGGGTTAGCTATGGTCTAGGCAGCGAGAATCAGAACCTGCCAGCGTTCGTAGTGTTAATTTCGCAGGCCAATGCATTGAATCCGGACCAGCCGCTGTTTTCGCGCTTGTGGGGATGCGGGTTTTTGCCGTCGCGCTACCAAGGCGTGAAATTCCGCGCGAGCGGCGACCCGGTGTTGTATTTGTCGAATCCACCGGGCGTGCCGCCTACGACGCGGCGCCGCATGCTGGACGGCATCGCAAAATTGAATCGCCTGCTGGCGGAAAAATATGCCGATCCGGAGATTGACACGCGCGTGGCGCAATACGAAATGGCGTATCGCATGCAGACGTCGGTGCCTGATCTGATGGATCTTTCCAAAGAGCCGGAATCCACCTTTGCTTTGTACGGGCCGGATTCGCGGAAACCGGGGACGTACGCGGCCAATTGTCTGTTGGCGCGGCGGCTGGCTGAGCGCGGCGTACGTTTTATTCAGCTCTATCATCGCGGCTGGGATCAGCACAACGATTTGCCGCGCGATATTGCCTTGCAGTGCAGGGGCGTCGACGAGCCTTCGGCCGGCCTAATACGCGATCTCAAGCAGCGAGGCATGTTGGATGACACGCTGGTCGTTTGGGCCGGCGAGTTTGGCCGGACGGTTTACTGTCAGGGCAAGCTCACCGGAACCAACTATGGCCGCGACCATCACCCGCGCTGTTACTCGATCTGGATGGCGGGCGGCGGAATTCAGCGTGGTTTGAGCATCGGCAAAACAGACGATTATTGTTATAACATTCTCGAAGATCCGGTTCACACCCACGACCTACAGGCGACGATCCTGCATTGCCTGGGAATCGATCACAAGAAGCTGACCTACAAGTTCCAGGGAAGATACTTCCGGCTGACCGATGTGGGCGGGTTCGTTGTGAAAAAGGCGCTCGTCTGAAGGTGCGGTGCGGCCTCAAGGCTGGCTACATCGGAACGAGAGTGCCGTCTATGTAGATCCATCAGCGTGCAGGCTCGATCGCCACTGCCCCGACCACGTTGCGCTCTGCCTACATGAAGGCCGGCAGTCAGCTTATCCGCCGAGGGTGCTCTAGAACGTACTGGGCAAATTGCGCGACCAGAGAAACCCGTGGGAAAGGTTTCTACGAAACAGCGTCTACCAAGTGCCGATGCGCAAGACCGCTTCGGTTGTGAAACGAATCCCGTTTTGTGGACGGATGGTGCCTACGTCCCCCATCCAGGTGTGCGTATATTGCAAATTGATGAGGCGCCACGCGAACGGCCGACTGAATACGACATCCACGCCGCCACCAGTGGCCACGCTGACTCCGTTGTGTGACGTTTCAATAGACCAGTCATTTCGCGTCGGATAATGGGCTAGCGTGCCGTCACCATCGTTCCATTCCTTCAAGAGCTGTGCGTGGAGGGCTTGGTTGTCCACTTCGTAGGTTACTTTTCTGCCGCCAAACAATAATTCCGCGTAAGGTGAAAATCGATGAGAGGCGCGTGGCGTCCACCTTGGTCCGGCGCCGTAAAACAACGAATCGCCGCTTTCATTGTACTTGGGAAATCCCATCATAAGGCAGCCGTTCACTTCTACGACGATCTGTAGACTTGGATTTATCCTCGCCGCCCCCGAACCTCCCCCACCTATGCAGTTGCCTCCGCCCCGCAGACTTTCGTAGTACGGATAGGCGGATAACTCGATCGGCGCCTCCTTTGGATACGTGTGCGAAAACCCCACCGCACGGGGATCCGAAGGCTGGCGCACGAAAGAGAAGGGTTTTTCTCCTCTTCCGTTCTTGTACTCGTCAACGAGTTCCTTACGGATTTGCGAGTCGCGAAACAGGCCGAGCCGAGTGTCACGTCGCCAAGGCACCTGAAAGGCCATGATATTGGCAAAGGTCCTGCCGGGATTTAGAAAACTCCTGGCCAAGATAATCATTGCGCGATTGCTGGTGCGATTCTCCAGTCCGATGATCAAATAGCGGTCGGCGGCATCTTCGGCAATCATGGTCACCGCACCAAGCGTTGGCGTATCGACCAGAGTAATGAAACCCGGTGAAGCGTGCAGCATCACATTTCCGACCGAGGCTTCGCTGATCGGGCCAATCTTCCATTGTGTATGCCAAACGGCTGACCAAGCCATCGACCGGAGCAAACTAAGGAAATAGTCTCTGCCATCGCCCCACTGCACGTTTCGATACTTGGCATCGTTCTGCCGGAAAATATAGCCAAAAATGGATCCTTCCAAGGGATGACCCACATAAGGGGCCATAAACATGTCGCTATCGCTCCAGCCACGGAGTTCGCTCACTGAACGGGCGTAGTTTTGGAACCAATGACCGTTCAGAGTGTCGCGTGTCCCAGCTTCGGTCGTGACATTGAAACCGTGCATGATCCCCGTGTAGAGAAGCGATTCCATAAAGGCCTGTTTCCAAAAGACATTCTTGCTTGGCCGGGAAGACTCAAACGGCGTCATCGAGCTCATGGATAGCGTGCCGCCGTGCAAATTACGGGGCAAATCCAGGGCTTTGTAGGCCGGTACGTCCTTAGGAATTGGGGACGAAAGGGGCGCAGGCACGCCAGAAGGATCAGAAATGGCCTTGGGATCTCTGGGCGACACCACAGCAAAGGGAAGGTCTTCCGATGTCTCGCAGAGTCTCCCGTTTGAATCTAGACCCGACTGGGCAGCTGCGCAGGTTTCCTCGAAGAGCAATCCCAGCGCCGCACAGAGAACAATTTTTCGTAGAAAACGTTTCGTTCCCAGGATTCCTGGGGTTTTCGCTTGCCAGGTCCGCATACACCCCAAATGCTAGTAAGGCTGGGCGTGGCCAAAAACTAGTAAAATTATCAGCCGCGGTCGGCACGCATTATCTTTCGACGAAGGCCCTTTGTAACTGATTCGGGCCCATTTTCTGGTGGTTGGCTAAGTTTCATGAATGCAAGAAGCAGCATGGTGTGCAAAGTCAGATATTGGCATGGGGCGTTCGAAAATTGCCGCTGTCCGCCAGGCGAGCCTCGCTGGCGCGGTGCCTGGCCCGAGTTGCGCGGCGGCAAGCGCCGCCTTCGCACCGCAACCTCTACGTGCCCGGCACACGCGGGGCGTAGCGTTCACTAGCCTAGAGCCCTACACAGGCGAGTGTCTGGCGGCAAGCTTTCCAGAAGGGGTTGGTTAGGCGAGATGCTCAAACCAGGGCGGGGAGCTCGGCCCGAACCCTAGCCTAGCCAATGGCCGCGCCCGTTCAAGGCGCACTTTGTGGGCCGTGTGGAGAGCGACGAGGCTCAGTGTGGCATGTTCATGCCCTTAAAGAATTGCATTGCCAGGCTAAGGTTGAGACAGCCGGCGCCCAGGGAGCCTGCGCTTCCGCAGGCGTTTGCGTGCGAAACCGAGCGCTGGATGTCGCCAGTCTGCATCAAGCGAGCCAGGTTTGCGTCGATGGCCGAAAGGAGATCTGCCGTCGTTCCCGCCACAAGCGCGGAACTGAACGAGGTGCCCCAAGCCGCGGCATAGTGGTTGCCTGGATAGGTGGTGACCAGCCCTTCGCCCGGAGCTGCCAGGGTGAGATCTGGACCGTAGTTGCTAAAACTGGAGGCATGGTTCTGCTGGTCCACCGAACCGACGGCAATGACGTTGCCGTAGGCCGCCGGATAGACAAGCCCTTGTTGTGAATCATTACCGGCCGAAGCGATGCAGATGACGCCCTTGCGAGTCGCATAGTTGACGGCTCCGAGCAAGGCGTCCGAAATCTGGGAGAGTTCGAAGCTCATGTTAATGATTCTGGCGCCGTGGTCGGTCGCGTAATAAACGGCACTGACGATGTCGGAGATATTTGCTGTTCCGTCGGCGTTGAATGCTTTTAGCGGCATAATTTTCGCGCCAGGTGCAAAAAGATGTATCAATCCAGCGACCATGGTGCCATGCCCGAAATGGGACGGGAGGGGATTGCCCTCGAGGATGGCTGCAGTCGATTGCTCGAGAATAGCGGCAGTAGACTGATTGAGTTGCACCACTTGATACGACTCGAGCAGAGCGGCCGTGGACTGCTCGAGAATGGCAGCCGTCGATTGATTGATGTCGCCCAAATCCGACGCGTAGCCCGCGACGTTGTGGATGAAGTCATAGCCAGACACTAGCGCCGGAGTCAAAATCGGGTTTTGCGAATCAACTCCGGTGTCAATGACGGCTACCACGATGCCCAAACCAGAGGCATTGGCCTGAATAATGCTCGGAGCATTCGTTGCATACATCGCTGGCTGCTGGACGTAGCCTGTCCAGGCCGTCGTTCCGTAGAGTTGAATTAAATGCGAGTCGGTCGCATAAGTCGTCAACGGCATGGGGGGAACATA
>Ga0182033_10000205_pt1 | contig 27499 bp, 25 predicted proteins | sample tim00Cox0000000H_FD_125968 | JGI IMG/M metagenome (GOLD analysis project Ga0182033, IMG submission 125968) | Lab enrichment of tropical soil microbial communities from Luquillo Experimental Forest, Puerto Rico - timezero.00C.oxic.00.000.00H | ecosystem: Environmental > Terrestrial > Soil >...
AACGGAATGCCGATCTGCTCGATAACCTTGTTCCAGCGTCCTACCCCGGCATTGCAATCGACCACATAGTCGTCGCGCAGCCGCATGTTTAGCGCCGACAGTGCCGGTGAGTCCTCTTTCTGGATCTTGCCATCGATCAGGCGGAGAACTGGATAAGTGCCGCTCTCGAGCTGATGGTCGTCCTTCAGGCGATCCTCGCGATAACGGCCCTTCAGCCCGGCATGGAAAGCGTTCGCCGCATTGGTCGATATTTCGTTGCCGAAGAGATCGAGCGTCAGCGAGAAGTGCAGGTTCGCTTTTTTCTGAATGGTCGGCAGATCGATGACGCCCAGCTTGCGTACCTTTTCGATCTCGTGGGGATCGCTGATGCCGGCTTCCTTCATCGCTTCGCAGGTCCGCTGAATGATGCGCGTGACGCCGGTCTCGCCCACGAACATGTGGTGGGCCTCCTCGGTCAACATGAAGCGGCACGTGCGCGAAAGCGGATCGAAGCCTGATTGGGCCAGTGCCTCGAGCTGCATCTTTCCGTCACGATCGGTGAAATACGTGAACATGAAAAACGACAGCCAATCCGGCGTCTTCTCATTGAAGGCGCCGAGCATTCGGGGCGTGTCGGGATCGCCCGAACGGCGCTGCAATAGTGCTTCCGCTTCCTCGCGCCCGTCGGTGCCGAAATATTTCTGCAGCAAATAGACCATCGCCCAGAGGTGGCGGCCCTCTTCGACGTTGACCTGGAAGAGATTGCGCATGTCGTAAAGCGACGGCGCGGTCTTGCCGAGGAAGCGCTGCTGCTCAACCGAAGCCGGTTCAGTATCGCCCTGAATCACTACCAGGCGACGCAACATCGCGCGATACTCGCCGGGCACTTCCTGCCAGGCATCCTCGCCCTTGTGCATGCCGAAATTGACTTTGCGACCTTCCATTTGCGGTGCAAGCAAGACGCCCCAGCGGTATTCGGGCATTCGGACATAATCGAACTTGGCCCAACCCTTCGGGTCGACACTGATCGCGGTGCGCAGGTAGACGAGCGATTCCTGGAAGCCTTCGGGCCCCATGTCGTTCCACCAGTTGAGGTAACCGGGGTGCCATTTCTCCAGTGCGCGCTTCACACGCACGTCCTGCCCGAGCGCCACGTTGTTCGGGATCAAGCCGTCATAGTCGACCTGAGCAATATTCATGGCAGCATCCTTTCTTGATTGAACGTGTACCGTTTCTCCACGCCGCTCATTACACCCGATCCTTATTGAACGTTGGCGATACGCCGCTGCCGTAAAGCTTCAACGCGCCCTGATCGCCGATTGCGTTCGGCCGCTGGAAGATCCAGTTCTGCCACGCGGTCAGTCGTCCGAAGATCTTGGTCTCCATCGTCTCCGGCCCGGCAAATCGCAGGTTCGCTTCCATGCCAGTCATGGCGTCGGGCGAGAAGCTCGTGCGTTCCTCCAGCATCACTCGCAATTCGTCGTCCCAGTCGAAGTCCTCGTAGGCGGCGGTGACAAGGCCCAGCTCGGCCGCCTCCTCGCCCTCGATCGCCGTACCGATTTTTGCTTTGAGCGCGCCGAGCGTCTTCGGCTCGCCAAGAAAGCGGGTTTCAAGCCGCGTCAATCCGTTGCCCATCGGATAGGAGCCGAAATTCGACTGCCCCAGTGTAATCGCGGCCGGCTTTCGATTGTCGCCTTCGCGCGTACCGATCAGCATCAGCGAGCGATCGGCAGCGAAAGCCAGTTCCGCCAGAGAGCCGGCAAAGCACGAGCCCGGCTCGATCAACGCGATGAAGCTCTTGGCGGTCACATCCACGCGCTTGAAAACACGCTTGAGATAATGACGGATCTCGCGCATCAGCCAGTCGCCATTGGCTTTCGCGAGAAAGGCGTCGTGCTCGAGCACGGCCTGGGCATTGCCGTCGGTACGGAACAAGACGACGCCGATGGCGGCTTCATTCGTGCGCAAATGCAGGATTGCATCTTCAAGCTCGCGCGCAACGACGAGAGGCCAGAACTTCGCACCCAGCGCGTGCGCGGCTTCGACAGAAGCCGGCGCGCCCTGCGAGGGGCCACGCACCGTAACGGTTGCAAGACCCCGTCTCCGATCGATCTCCACGTCCACGTGGGAATACGAAACACGGTCCTGATCGATCTTGCGCTCCAGCGGTGTCAGCGTGATGCCTTTGGCATCCTTTGGTCGGTCAGAACGCGTGGCCACTTCCTTTGCACGCGCCGCCACGGCGTCTTTCCACTTCGAATTGGGCACCACCTCGTCGACCAGCCGCCATTCGACGGCCTTCGTTCCGCGCACTCCTTCCTCGATTGAGCAGAAGACGTCGGCACGATCACGGCGCACCTTGCGTTTGTCGGTCACACGCGTGAGCCCGCCGGTACCGGGCAGGACTGCGAGCAGCGGTGTCTCCGGCAGCGCCACCGCCGAACGACGATCGTCGACCAGCATGATGTGGTCGGCCGCGAGCGCGAGCTCGTAGCCGCCGCCCGCGGCGTTGCCGTTGATTGCGCAGACATAGATCTGCTTCGAATTTTCGGAAGCATCCTCGATTGCGAGACGGGTTTCGTTGGTGAATTTGCAGAAATTCACCTTGGCGCCGTGGGTCGCCTTGCCGAGCATGCGGATGTTGGCGCCGGCGCAGAATACATTGTCCTTGCCCGACTTGATCACGACGCAGCGCACTTCCGGATGCTCAAAGCGCAGGCGCTGCACCGCGTCATTCAATTCGATATCGACGCCAAGATCATACGAATTGAGCTTCAGCTCATAATCACCGAGGCCGCCCGTCTGATCGACATCCATAATGAGATAGGCGATGTCACCGTCGCGCTCGATTTTCCAATGGCGATAGCGCGAGGGATCGGTCTGGTAGTCGATTGTGTCAGCCGCCATCACATGCGCTCCTCGCAACACATCTTCAAAGCCAAGCCTTCCACCACGCTCGACGCGGTCTGGAAGGTGGCTCCGTGTGCATTATTATGCATCTTACTTATCACGCCAACATGGCCTCTACAACGGGCCCTTTTCCGCGAGCTCGCGCCGAGCCACTATTGCTTTGGCATTATAATGCATGTTACGGAGAGCCATGAGAAATGTCCGCACCAAAACTGCCGCCAGAGCGCCCTTGGCCAAGACCTTGACCAAGCCCACCGGCAGCCGTGCCACCGACGCGTATTTGCGGCGTCTTGGCGAACGCGTACGCATGCTACGCAACCAGCGCGGCATGACCCGCAAGGCCTTGGCCGAGCACGCCGACGTTTCCGAGCGCTATCTGGCGCAGCTTGAGGCCGGTCTTGGCAATGGCTCTATCGTACTGCTCCGGCGAATTGCACGCGCTATCGGCCTGCCCGTGACGCAACTTGTGCACGAGGGCGTCGAGCCTGCACTTGATTTCGTTTTACTGTCCCAGTTTCTCGAGCGGCTGTCGCCACCCGCACTCGCCGAAGCGCGCGAACTGCTACTCAAGCATTTCGCTGAGTCTTCGAACGACGCGCGGCGGCGCCGAATAGCACTTCTCGGATTGCGCGGCGGCGGCAAGTCGACGCTCGGCCGGCTTCTCGCCGAGCGCCTGGATATCCCTTTCATCGAGCTTGATCGGGAAATCGAAAAGCGCAGTGGCACTACTCTAAGCGAGATCTTCGACATGTTCGGCCAGGAAACATTCCGTCGTGCTGAGCGTGAGGCGCTCGATGACGTCCTGCGTCAGCATAAGGATTTCGTTATCGCGACCAGCGGCAGCATTGTCACAGAGCCGGGTACGCTCGAATTGCTGCTCGCGTCATGCTTCACGGTTTGGGTTCGCGCGGAACCAGAAGACCATATGAAGCGGGTTATGGCGCAGGGTGACATGCGGCCCATAACCAACAATACCCGCGCCATGGACGATCTGATCTCGATCCTGCGCAGCCGCGAGCCGCTCTATGCAAAGGCCGAGGTTGCACTTACCACGACCGGCAAGACGCCGGAGCAAAATTTAACAGAACTGTTGCATATCATGGCTGTTCCCGATACGCGCATGACCGCCCGGGCGGGCAGCGGCGTTTCCCCAGCATTTGGCAAAGCGAGGGCGTGATGGCGGCTGCAGCCATGACCGATAGTGAACGAGGAGCCGGCTGCTGCCGGGATGACAAGTATGAGTGAGACCATCAAGACCGATGTTCTGATTATCGGAGCCGGGCCGGTGGGCCTGTTCGCCGTATTCGAGCTCGGTCTGCTCGACATCAAGACGCACCTCGTCGATATTCTCGACAAGGTCGGTGGACAATGCGCCGAGCTTTATCCCGAAAAGCCCATCTACGATATCCCGGGCATTCCGATCATCAGCGGCCACGGCCTGACTGATGCCTTGATGCAGCAGATCAAGCCGTTCCATCCCACTTTCCATCTTGGTGAGATGGTGACGACGCTCGAGAAAATCGGCGATCCCCTTTTCCGCTTGCGTACCGACGCCGGCAAGACTTTCGAGGCGAAGTGCGTGGTGATTGCGGCGGGCGGCGGCTCATTCCAGCCGAAGCGCCCCCCGATCAACGGCATCGAACCTTACGAGGAAAAATCGGTCTTTTATGCCGTCCGCAAAATGGAGGCCTTTCGCGACAAGCGCCTGCTGATCGTCGGCGGTGGCGACAGCGCGCTTGACTGGACACTCAATCTGCAGCCCATTGCACAGAAGCTCACATTGGTGCACCGGCGTGACGACTTCCGCGGCGCGCCCGACAGCGTCAACAAAATGCGTGCATTGGTCGCTGCCGGCGGCATGGACCTGAAGATCGGCCAGGTCACGACATTGGAGGGTGCCGACGGCAAGCTGGCCGCGGCCTCGATCAAAGGCAATGACGGCAGCGTCGCGCGCGTCGAGGCCGACGCCATGCTCCCCTTCTTCGGACTCACCATGAAACTTGGACCAGTGGCGGACTGGGGTATCAAGATGGAGGATGAACTTATTCCGACCGACACGGCCGCCTTCGAGTCCAACATTCCGGGTCTCTTCGCGATCGGCGACATCAATACCTATCCGGGCAAGCTCAAGTTAATCCTCTCAGGCTTCCACGAAGCTGCGCTGATGTCGCAGAAGGCGCACCGCTACGTGTATCCGGAAAAGAAACTGGTCTTCCAGTACACGACTTCGTCGACCAGCCTGCAGAAGAAACTCGGCGTGGCGTGAATGCCGAAGATTACCTACATCGAGCACGACGGTACGCAGCACACGGTAGAAGCTGAGCTCGGTTCGACAGTGATGGAAACCGCGCTGCGCAACGACATTGCGAGCATCGTCGCCGAATGCGGCGGCGGCTGTACCTGCGCCACCTGCCTTGTTCACGTTGACGAGAAATGGTTCAAGGTCGTTGGTCCACCTTCCGCCGAAGAAGAAGAACAACTCGACGCGGCCTTTGAGGTGAAACCGACTTCCCGACTTTCCTGCCAGATCAAGGTCACGGAGGCCCTAGACGGGCTAATCCTGCGCACGCCAGCCTATCAGGGGCGGTGAGTATCACACCTCCGCACGGTGTCGTTTCGAGGCCTGCTCCGCACGCGAAGTGATGTTTGACAACACAGCTTCGCTCTTGCGCGCCGCCTCGGTCATTGCATTCGAGGCGTTACTGGCGAAAAGCTGTGCCGCCCTCTGAAACTTCTGGCTGAATTCCCTGGTCTGGTCGGCGATAGTCTGCGCCTGACGGGCCAGAAATTCGCTTTGACACTGTGCGAACTCTTGCGGCTCCTTGGCGCGCGACAGCTTCTCGCCGTACTCCATTGTGTTTGATAGAGTCATTTGTGTCAGCGACGTCATGTGCTCACGGACGACGGTAGCCTGTTTTTCAAAATCCTCGGCCATCTTTCGACTGACCCGCAAAAAGGCATCAACCGCCTGTCTGCTCTGGCCGAAAGTTTGTTCCGCAAACTCGCGGCTCCAGGTCATTCCGAAGTTCGCAGCCTGCATTGCGCGCTCGCTGCTTTGTTGCGCGAAGTCTGACGAATCTCTTGCCATTGCCCTCTCCCTTGAAGACACGCTGTGTCTTTTCTTGTGTTGAGTTTGGTGACTCTCCTCTTGGGCAACGGATTCCCACACGCCTTGTTCCTGCAACTTTGAAAAGTATCGCGAGAGTGGGCCGCGCAAGCCCCGCTTTCCCCTGACGATGCGGGTTCCGCTTGGATGGAGCTTGACACGACCCCTGTGGATAACGGGGCTTGGAACCGATGCATCGGAACACGCTGGGGGCGGCGGTCTGCTTTCCCCAATTCGATCAGCTATGCTGCCCATGTTCCGCTGGGAGCTGGGACATATGTCTGTTACTGACCGTATGCACGCTTTGGGCGATCACGCCAAAAGCAGCCGACAGCCGCCTTTGCGCCCGAGACCAACCGCAGGCGGCGATCTCGCTGCGGGCAGTCATTTTATTGACGACAATTCGTTGACGTCGCAGCCTATCGATGACGACGAAGTGAAAGCTCTTCTTCGTCAGGCCATCGAAGATCGAGCCGATGACACGACGATTGCAGCTATCGCTTACGCCGACGTAGCCCAACGGATCCCAAGCGAAGCGCACCAAGCGACCAATCAGTCGGTCGTCAGCGAAAGCGACGACCATCTTGCTGCAAGACGCGCGATTATTCACGAATGGGAAAACTGGTCAGCCCTGCACACGGATGAGTTGGAAGACGTAAACGCCAGCAAATATTTCTTCGAACATTTGCAGAAGAAGAAGTCTCACCTTCTGGGTTTCGCCTCCGATGATGGATGGGGAACCGTGCACGGGTGGCTGGTGCAGGCCGGGCGCATTGGTGCGTGATGTAAAAATCGAGCCCCCGGCTTTCGCCGGAGACCTCGTCGTCACCTGAATCACAATCTCGAATTTGAAAAGGTCAGCCGGGACAAACCGAGAGGCCGCTGCAGGCTCCAAGCGTGAAATTTGCTTTCTCCTTCGTCGAGCCGGCTGCGATCTCGAGCGCTTCATCGGAAACAAGGTTGATGAAGAGCTCTTCTTCATTCCGATCGAGGATCGTCTTTGTCGTCATGGCGTTGGTCCTTTGTTCGCTGATGTTCAGTTGTCTAGCCCCATTGTCGGGCCCTAGGCATGCCAGATCCACTTGAGTGCTTCCGTCCGCGCTTCGATTTTGCCGAACGGCAGGTGATAGTCACCTTGCATCGTCGATTCATTCGAGCTGTGGAACTGACGGCGCGTTTCAGCGACGCGTCCAGCGATCGCGACCCGGCTCATCCAGTTCACGTCGGTGACAGACATGGGTGCCTCCAGTCATCGAAGCTCATTGTCTTAATGTAGTGCGGCGACTTGAGATTCTCTGTGATGGTAGTCACAGAATTGGCGATTTGCGGGCATGATAAACGCGTGACAATTCGCCGCTAATCCATCGCGATGCGCGAGCCTTTGGCTCCATTGAGCAGCCGCTTGAGATGGAAAGCGGCGAGGCGGTCCTCTGGCTGCTTGCCCACATGAGCCGCAAAGGCAGCAACCGCGCCGGCATCCTCGGCCTCAAGCAAGGCGTACGCATCGAGATAGCTTTTTGTCGCGGGATCGTTGAACTGCTTTTCCTGTAGCGGTTCGAATGCTCGGATCACCTCGCCCCTACCCCGCAGCACAAGCTCGCCGATCGGTCGCCCGCGAAAATTCTCGACTCCCTCGGCTAGCGCCGCGCTGACGCAGATACGGGTGCCAAGCTGTTTGTTCGCGATTTCAAGACGCGATGCCACGTTGATCGTATCGCCATAAGCGGTGTAGTCGAAAAATCGACCGCCGCCGAAATTTCCGACAATCGCCGGCCCAGCGTGAACGCCGATACGCGTCACGCCAAATGCGATGCCCTTCTTCTGCCAGCGCTCGCTGAAACTTTGCGCAAATTCGTCCAAAGCAAGTGCGCAGGCGACGGCGCGGGCGGCGTGATCTGGCTGCTCGCCAGGTGCACCGAAAAGGATGTGCAAGGCATCGCCGACGATCTTGGCGACCGTTCCGTCATTGGCAAAGACGATGTCGGTCATGCCCGAGAGGTATTCATTCAGGAGAGGCCCAAGCACGTTGGGCTCCAGCGTCTCGACCAGCGCGGTGAAACTTGCAATGTCGGTGAACAAAGTCGCGATTTCGCGACGTTGACCTTCCAGATCAACTGCGTCCGTGTCTCCAGCCAGGCGCTGGGCAAGGTTCGGCGAGAAATACCGGGAAAGCGAAGCATACGCGCGTTCGGCAGTGGCCTGCCGTTCACGCGCCTCTCGCAAAAACCGTATGTGGCGAATTGTCTTGGCGATCGTGGTCTCCAGATCGGAGAAGTCGATCGGCTTGGTCACGAAATCGAATGCGCCACGGTTCATTGCGGTGCGGATGTTTGTCATGTCGCCATAGGCGGACACGATCACAGTCATGATGTTGTCTTCGTTCTCCTGCAGTTTCTGCAGCAACGACAGCCCGTCCATTCTCGGCATATTGATATCTGTGACGACCAGATCGATATCGCCATTCGTCTTGAGTGCCGCTAACGCCTCAACGCCGTCGTGGGCAAACGTAAAGCTCACCGTCTTGTCCCGGATCTGATGCCGGAATTTCTGCAAGACGAGCGCCTCCAGATCGGGCTCGTCATCAACAACAAGGATCCGGGTGGTCATGCGGCCCGCTCAACGCGCGTGTCGATCTCGTTGCGAAGCAATACAAAGTCAATCGACTTCGTAAGCAACGCGTCAGCGCCATTTTCGAGCGCCGTTCGTTTTGTTTCAGCATCATCATAGGCCGTGATCATGAAGACCGGTACATCGGGCCGGGCCTCCTTGGCCTTCGGTAAAAGCTCGAGCCCACTCATTCCCGGCATGTTGATATCGGACAAGATCAATATGAGCGAAGCATCGCTCGCATTGCTGATACTTTGCAACGCCACCGGAGCAGATTGCGCGAATTCCATGGTAAAGCGGCCGGTGCCGAGATCGCGTCGAAAATGCTGCCGAAACAGCATCTCAACATCGGGCTCGTCATCGACAACGAGAATGAGAAGGTTCACGCGGGTGCTCCTGTCTTGGCCAGTATTGCTGACTTGCGTGGAAGAACGATACGAAATTCGGTGTATTCTCCGGGGGCAGTGTCGACATCGATCGATCCGCCGTGCTGCTTGACGATGATATCGTGGCTGATCGAGAGGCCCAGTCCCGTGCCCTCACCCGCGGGTTTGGTGGTGAAGAAAGGGTTGAACATCCGCTCCCTCACCTCAGGCGGAATGCCGTTGCCATTGTCGCGAATCCTGATTTCGACGCTGTCGCCGAGGTTTTTCGTCGAAACCGCCAGAGTGGGTTCGTAGCCACCGGCTCCAGCCTGTGCCTTGCGATTTGTCGCAGCATAGAAGCCGTTAGAAATCAGGTTGAGGAGTACCCTCGTTATCTCCTGTGGAAAGAGATCGGCCTCGCCTGCCGCCGGGTCGAATGACCGCTGCAGCGTGATGTTGAAACCCTGCTTTTCGGCCCGGGCCCCATGATATGCGAGGTTGAGGCTTTCCTCGACAACGGCATTGATGTCGACCGGCCGGTGCTCGCCGGACCCCTGGCGCGAATGAAGCAGCATGTTCTTGACGATCGAATCGGCACGCTTGCCATGCTGCACGACCTTTTCGAGGTTGCTCTGCAACATTTCCATGAGCTCGGTCAGCTGGGCGCCGGTCTTTTCATCCAGCTTGACGACTTCCAGCGCTTCCATGATCTCATCGATCAACTCGGTGGAAAGAGCGGAGAAATTATTGACGAAATTGAGCGGGTTCTTGATTTCGTGCGCAATGCCGGCGGTAAGCTGACCGAGTGAGGCAAGCTTTTCCGTCTGCACGAGTCGATCCTGCGCGGTCCGCAAGTCTTCTAGCGATTTTGTTAGCGCTGCCGTGCGCGCTTGCACTTCATTGAACAGCCTGGCGTTCTCGATCGCAATCACCGCCTGGTCGGCGAAAGTACTTATGATCTCGATCTGCTTTTCGGTGAATGCTTCCGGGACTGACTTCGTCATGCACATGACGCCGATGCAATTTCCCTCGCGCACCAACGGCACACCGAGCATTGCGCGGAACCCAGCAAGCTTTTGCCCTTCGTGCCAGGTGTATTCCGCATCGGCCAGAACATCGGGGATGTGGACTGGCGCCAGTTCGTCTGCCGTTCGGGCGACTAATGTCCCTCGGCCCCGCCGGATCGGATTTGCCTTCAAGTATTCCTGATACTCGAGCGAGAAGCCATTGTGCGCAGTCAGGCGAAAAAACTCCTCTTCGTCTCGGAGAAAGATTTGCACGTTCTCCGCCTGGCACAGTCTACCCGCCGATTCGACCAGGGTATTGAGCACGGATTGAACATCGAACGCTGAGCGGCTGATGACTTTAAGCACGTCGGCGGTCGCGGTCTGCTGATCAAGCGAATGCCGCAACTCGCTAAGAAGGCGCGTATTCTCAATGGCGATGACTGCCTGCGCAGCAAAGTTTTCGAGTAGCGCGATCTGTTTCTCAGCGAATGGCCGGACCTCCTGCCGGTAGATAAGGATGGCGCCGATCAAGGCGTCGTCCTTCACCATGGGCACACAGACGCTCGAGCGGGCGCCCCCGAGCCTGCCCGAAACCCCAACGACGGACTCGGCGGCGTAATCGGCCGTATGCGTCACCTTCTTCGTGCGCAGAACCTGATCGAGCTGACTGCCCGGCGTCGTCTGGAAAGGCCCACGCTGACTTTGAAAATCGGTATATTCGCGAGGCGCGCCCACATCCGCCGCGTATCGGAACGCACTTCCATCGTAAAGGAACATCGTCCCGAACTTGGCCTGACAGATGCGCGTCGCATTTTCCAGCATTGCGTGAAAGACCGGCTTCAATTCGCCGGGAGAAGAACTGATGACGCTGAGCACATCGGACGTTGCCGTCTGCTGCTCCAGCGAGTCCCGCAATTCGTAGAGCAGCCGCGTATTTTCGATGGCGATGACGGCTTGGTCGGCAAACGTCGTCACCAGCTCGATCTGCTTTTCCGCAAATGGTTCCGGTCTGGTCTTCCCGACGAAGATGACGCCGACGATATCGTTCTGGCGCAGGAGCGGAACGCCGAGTGCGGCACGATAACCGGCGATCTTTTGCGGTCCGCTCCACGTGTAGTCGGGATCGGCGAGGACGTCCGTAACATGGACCGCTCTCGCTTCGAGCGCTGCACGTCCGGTAACGCTGCCGCGATCCATCGGAACATCCAGCGGCTTGAAATAGTCTCGGATCATCGCGCGGGTATCAGGATCGTTGCCGTAGCTCGCGACCCAGTGAAGATAGTTGCCCTCGCGCTGGAAGACCCAGGCGTAGTCTGCTTCGCATAGGCGCGTCGCCGATTCGACCAGCGTATCGAGCACCGTCTGCAGGTCGAAAGTCGAACGGCTGATGACCTTCAGCACGTCCGCGGTGGCCGTCTGCTGCTGCAGCGATTCAGAAAGATCGTCCGTGCGTTCGCGCAGCTCGTTGAATAATCGTGTGTTCTCGATCGCAATAACCGCCTGACTGGCGAAGGTTTTCACGAGTGCCAATTGTTTGTCTGACAGAGGCCCCGGCCGCGTGCGCATAATACTCAGGCAGCCGATTGCCACGTCACCGCGCATCATCGGAACACTCGTCACCGCCCGGTAACCGCTGTCGTCCAAATTTTTCGCGCCAACGGTGAACTGCGCCGGCGGTTTTCGAACGTCGGGGATGTCCACAACCTTGGCGTCAAGAATGGCGGTGCTGTTTACATAGTCCCGCGTGAGCGGGATCGGAAATTTTCCTCTCCACACCTCGGCACGCACGGGGTCATTTTCATTGATCGCAGCGGCTTTGACCTGATCGCCGTCGACGAGAGCCAGGCTCACCGCAGCATCTGAAAAAAGATTCAGAGCACTCTGCACGATCGTGTCGAACACCGGCTGAGTATTGGTTGGTGAATTGCTGATAACCTGAAGAATCTTGGAAGTCGCGGTCTGCTGCTCGAGCGCCTCACTGGTCTCATTGAACAGCCGCACATTCTCGATCGCGATTACAGCCTGGTCGGCAAAGCTCTCGACCAGCGTGATTTGCTGCGGCGTGAAGGGCTCGACTCTCGTGCGCGTAAGGAACAATACGCCGATGGGTGTGCCTTCACGCAAGAGCGGCACCCCGAGGGCTGTTCGATAGCTGCCAAGTTTCAGCACGCCCTGCAAATGATATTCGGGATCATTTTGCAGATCGGCGACCTGAGTCACGCGCCCTTCTTTAAGAGTGCGGCCGACAACCGATCCGCGTCCGGGCGCGATGGTCAGGCTTTCAAGGTATTCTATGTTCTCACGTGCCTCGCGCCTCTTGCCCGACACCGCATAGCCCGCCGCAAGCTGAAAACCTCCGCCGCCCGGCCGCCAGATGTTGACCATTTCGGCACTGCAAAGTTGCGCGGCAGATTGCACCAGGGTGTCGAGCACCGTCTGCAGATCGAAAGCCGAGCGGCTGATGACCTTCAATACGTCGGCCGTCGCAGTCTGTTGCTGGAGCGATTTCGAAAGGTCGTCCGTACGATTTTTGAGTTCGTTCAGGAGCCGCGCATTCTCAATCGCGATCGCGGCCTGCGCGGCGAAGTTTTTGACAAGCTCGATCTGCTTGTCCGTGAAAGGGCGAACTTCCTGACGATAAACGATTATGACGCCGATCAGTTCGTCGTCCTTGACCATCGGAACTGCGAAAACGGTTCGAGCATTGGCGAGCTTGATGGGACCCACGTGCATCAGACCTGATCCGCCGTAGCCTTTCACCTTTCTCACATCGGCTATCTGAACCGCCTTCCTTGTCATGGCGGCTCGAGCGAGAGCAGTCCCCGGTACAGCGCGAGTCAGAGGCTCGCGGCGGTGAAGTTCGACGTATTCGGGAGGAGCGCCATGCATGGCGCCAATACGAAAAAAATCGCCGTCTCGCAGCCAGAGATTACCGAATTTGGCCCCGCAAAAGCGCACGGCATTCTCGAGGACGACCCGGAATACGGGCGCAAGGTCACCTCGCGATGAACTGACGACTTCGAGCACTTTCGAGGTCGCGGCCTGCTGCTCCTGCAGTTCACGCAGCTCGCGATTGCGCTGGTCAAGCTGTTGGTGGAGAGCCGGCTCCGGGGAACCGTCGAGCGGCTTGCGTTGCGGACGGCGCTTGGCCGTCGGCGGCCTTTTTACCCGCGTCCCGCTACGTCCACCCTCTGCGCCGCCAAGTCGTTTCAATGCCGCCCCCGGGGCAAAAAACGGTCTATTTTCAAGCCTATTGCAGCATGGTTTCGGCGAGTTGGGAACTGGGCCAGGGACCATCCAAAGATTTGTTCAGGGCAACAAATCCGGGCCGTTTGGCGTCACCCGATTGCGCGTACATCGCCGCGTAACTCCCCCGTCGGGAGGTGGCGAACGGTCGGCGCGTTCGGTTAACACGCGATGGTCGATGCCTAATAGTCGTGGACGAGGGTGGCATTTCCAATACACTCTTTCGCTACCTTACGTCCGAGAGCAAACAATCGCCGTGCCGGCCGGAAATCCTGACGCTGTCCCCGCGTATGTCCAAAATAAATCCCAACCCATTCACGACCCGACCTGAGATCGACGGCACTTTTGGCGTCGTGACGTCGACCCACTGGATCGCGACAGCGGTCGGCATGGCGACGCTGGAAAAAGGCGGCAACGCCTACGACGCCGCTGTGGCAACGGCCTTTACGCTTCAAGTTGTCGAGCCTCACCTCAACGGACCCGGCGGCGACGTCCCGGTGATCCTTCACGACGTCAAGCGTGGACGCACGGACGTCATCTGCGGACAGGGCCCAGCCCCGGCCAAGGCCACGATCGCGCACTATCGTGCCGAAGGCATCGACATCATTCCGGGGACGGGCTTGCTTGCTGCTTGCGTGCCGGGAATGTTCGACACGTGGATGGTGCTGCTACGTGACTACGGTAGCATGACGCTTACCGAGATGCTCAGCCCCGCCATCAGTTATGCCGAACATGGTCATCCCCTGGTCGAGCGCGCCAATGCAACGATCGCCTTGGTTCAAGACCTGTTTCGCGAGCATTGGCCGACATCGGCGGCGGTCTATCTTCCCGGCGGGCGCGTGCCGGCGACAGGCACCCTCTTCACGAACAGGACTCTCGCGGCGACCTATTCGCGGGTGTTGAAGGAGGCCGAAAGTGCGGGCGTCGACCGCGTTGTGCAAATCGAGCGCGCACGGAAGGTCTGGTCGCAAGGTTTTGTCGCCGAGGCCATCGATCGCTTCTGCCGCACCCAGGAAATCATGGATGTCAGCGGTGAGCGGCACCGTGGCGTCTTGACCGGAAACGACATGGCGAGTTGGGGGGCCCATGTCGAAGCTCCTCTGACATACGACTACGGCCGCTATACCGTCTGCAAGGCGGGCGTCTGGAGCCAGGGACCGGTCCTGCTCCAGCAACTGGCACTGCTGAAAGGCATGGGCCTTGACGATCTTCATCCGACGAGTGCGGATTTCATCCATCTGCAGGTCGAGGCCGCAAAGCTGGCCTTCGCCGATCGTGAAAAATTCTATGGCGATCCAGAATTTGTCAAAGTGCCAATCGAGACCTTGCTGTCGGATACCTACAACGCCGATCGTCGCAAGCTCATCACCGAAAAGGCTTCGCTCGAATTAAGGCCCGGATCGGTCGAAGGGTTCGGGGCGATCGTCGAGCTGCGTCGTGAAACCGGCGCTCGGCTTGCCGTCAGCGCGCTCGGCGCGGGCGAGCCAACCGTTGGCCGCCTGGGCGAAGTGCGCGGCGACACGGTCCATTTCGACATCATTGACCGCGCCGGCAATATGGTATCGGCGACGCCATCGGGTGGTTGGCTTCAATCTTCCCCGGTCATCCCCGAACTTGGCTTCGGACTTGGCACGCGTGCGCAGGTGTTCTGGCTCGACGAAAAGCATCCCGCCGGCCTTGCGCCCGGCAAACGTCCACGCACAACGCTCAGCCCTACGCTCGCGTTGCGCGACGGCGAACCCTATGTGGTGTGGGGATCGCCCGGCGGCGATCAGCAGGACCAATGGACGACGCAATTCTTCCTGCGGCACGTCCATTGCAAGATGAACCTGCAGGAAGCGATCGATGCTCCCGCGTGGCACTCGGAACATTTCCCGATTTCATTCTGGCCGCGTACGGCTCGCCCAGGCGTGCTGGTTGTGGAAAACCGTGTACCCAAGACGAGCACCGAAGAGCTCAAAAAGCGAGGTCATATCGTCGAGATCGGTCCGGGCTGGTCCGAGGGCCGACTCACCGCGGCTTCGCGCGAAGGTCGGCATCGCCGCGCCGCGGCAAACCCGCGCGGCATGCAGGGTTATGCGGCCGGGCGATAACGCACTCCGAAGGCGCATGGAATGACCTGGTCGATCATTGCCCGTGACAAAGCCACCGGCGCCTTTGGGATCGCTGTCGCAACAAAATTCTTCGCAGTCGGAGCACGGGTACCGTTCATCGCCGCAGGCGTGGGCGCCATCGCAACACAGGCGTTGATCAACCCGTTTTACGGCAGCAAGGGCCTTCAACTCCTTCACGCCGGGATGCCCGCGGACGTGATCCTCAAAGCCCTGGTCGCTGATGACCCTGGGCGCGATCACCGGCAGGTGCACGTCATGGACGCAAGTGGCCTCAGCGCGGTGCACACGGGTGCCGCCTGCATTGATTGGAATGGGCATTTGGCCGGCGACACTTTTTCGGTTGCCGGCAACATGCTTGCCGGTGCTCAGGTCCTCGACGCGACCGTGGAAGCCTTTGTTGCCGGCGAGTCGATCCCCTTTGCGCGTCGACTGATCGCGGCGATGCGCGCTGGCGAGGCGGCAGGCGGCGACAAACGCGGTAAACAATCAGCCGCCTTGCTCATTTATGGCGAAGACGAGTGGTCCGACCTCGACCTGCGCGTGGACGATCATCCGGAACCACTCGCCGAACTCGCGCGACTCGAAGGCGTCAGCCGCGAGCGCTGGACAATCTTCCGACGTTTCCTGCCAAGTCGACGCGATCCCGTGGGAGTGACCGATCGATCGGTTATAGAACAGGAAATCGCGCGTGAGCTTGCCACCGGGGATCGGCGATGACCAACTTGGTCGAGGTCGCGAACCTGCGCGTGGTCTTTCACGGGGATCGCGGCCAGACGATGCATGCCGTCGAGACCGTGAACTTCGAACTCGCGCGTGGCGTAACGCTCGGACTCGTCGGAGAATCCGGTTGCGGAAAAAGCGTGACTGCTCTTGCCATCATGGGGCTTCTGCCGAAAGGCTCTACCGACGTCTCGGGGCGTGTTGGTTTTGAGGGCACGAACCTGCTGGATCTGACCGATGCCGCGATGCGCGACCTTCGCGGCGATCGTCTTGCCATGATCTTCCAGGAGCCCATGACGTCACTTAATCCCGCCTACACGATCGGCGAGCAGATCGTTGAAACCCTGATTCGCCATCGGGGGCTGAGCCGGGCGCAAGCCAGTACCCGTGCCATTGAGCTATTGCGAGACGTACGGATCCCCTCACCCGAACAGCGCGTGGACGACTATCCGCACAAACTTTCCGGTGGCATGCGCCAGCGCGCGATGGTTGCCATGGCGCTCGCCTGCGATCCGCAACTATTGATCGCCGACGAACCGACCACAGCCCTCGATGTGACCATTCAGGCGCAGGTGCTGGACTTGATCCGCAGCCTGAAGAAAAAGACCAATGCCTCGATTGTCCTGATCTCGCACGATCTCGGAGTGATCGCGGAAATTTGCGACGAAGTGGCAGTCATGTACGCCGGTGAAATCGTGGAACATGCACCTGTCGACACATTATTTCGCGCTCCACAGCACCCTTATACGATTGGCCTTCTTGCCTCGATTCCTCGGCTCGATCGCCGAGTGGAAACGCTTGCGACGATCGAAGGCTCACTGCCCGATATGAGCGAGATTCCACTGGGTTGCCGCTTTGCGCCCCGCTGCCCCTTTGCAAGCGACATCTGTGTCAGCAGCGCGCCGCCCATCGTCGACGTCGGCTCAAAGCATTGGTCGCGGTGCGTGAAGGCACCATTCGAAGAGGTGCGCGCATGAGCGCCCCCCTGCTCGAGATCGAAGGACTGACCCGACATTTTATCGCCCGCCGATCGGCATTCGGACGACCGACGGCAACCGTTAAAGCCGTGGACGGAATAGACCTGAGCGTGCCTGCCGGCAGCACGCTCGCGCTCGTCGGCGAAACGGGTTGCGGCAAGTCGACCGTCGGCAGGCTGGTCCTTCGATTGATTGAGCCAATGGCCGGCAGCATCCGGTTTGCCGGCCGCGACATCTTGGGATTCGGCGAAAAGGAATTGCGCGGCTTCCGGCGCGAGGCGCAAATCGTCTTTCAAGATCCGTACTCGTCACTCAATCCACGAATGACAGTGGAAGAGTTGATCGGTGAACCGCTCGCCCTGCATGACATCGTTCCGGTATCTCGCCGACGCGATCGTGTTGCCGAACTGCTGCGCCTCGTCGGCCTCGACGCAAGATACGGTCGGCGCTACCCGCACGAGTTTTCCGGAGGGCAGCGACAACGGATCGCCATCGCGCGAGCACTTGCAGTCGAGCCGAAGCTAATCGTGTGCGATGAGCCGGTCTCGGCGCTCGATGTTTCGATCCGCTCGCAGGTTCTGAACTTGCTGAGTGATCTGCGCAAACGACTGTCACTGACTTACATCTTTATTTCGCACGATCTTTCGGTAGTCAAACACATAGCCGACCGGGTCGCCGTGATGTATCTCGGTCGGATTGTGGAGAGCGCCCGCTCGGACGAATTGTTCGTCAACCCACGCCACCCGTACACGCGCGCGCTGTTTTCCGCGATTCCGGTTCCGCAACCGCACGCCCAGCGGCAACGTCAGTTACTGGAAGGTGATGTTCCAAGCCCGCTTTCACCTCCGGCCGGCTGCCACCTCCATCCGCGCTGCGCCTACGCCATCGATCGATGCCGCACTGAGCGGCCCGCGCTCATCGACGACCACAAAGGGCATGCAACCGCCTGCCATCGCTGGCACGAGCTTCCTGCGTTGGTGGGAGCATCCGGACAGGATGCCCCTACCCCCCAGCTAGAGGCACTAATGGCAAAATTTACCCGGCCTGCCGGTGTGCCTGCGGCAGGCGGTGTTGATACACTTAAGGTCGAAGGTCGCCGGCCGAACTGATTGCCGGCAAAAACTGCGCGAGGGGATCATGAGAGGCATTCGTTGGGCCGCGGCAGCGGCTGTGTACTTCGTATTGACCTGCGGGCTGGCCACGGCCCAGACGACACTGCGCATCGGGCTGGCCGAAGACCCGGATGTGCTCGACCCCACGCTCGCGCGGACCTATGTCGGACGCATCGTCTTTGCGTCGTTCTGCGACAAGCTGTTCGACATCGACCAAAATCTGAATGTGGTGCCACAACTTGCACTGTCGCATTCGACCTCTGCCGACGGTAAGACCGTCACGATCAAACTTCGACCCGGCGTCAAATTTCATGATGGCGAGCCGTTCAACGCCGAAGCGGCCAAATTCTCCATCGATCGTCACACATCGATGACCGGTTCTTTCAGAAAACCGGAACTCGCCGCCGTCGATCACGTCGACGTCGTCGATCCACTCACGATCAACGTCGTGCTGAAAGCCCCCTACTCGCCGTTGATCGCTCAGTTCACCGACCGCGCCGGCATGATGGTGTCGCCAAAAGCTGCAAAGGAAGCCGGCGACAAATTCGGCCTGCGCCCGGTATGCGCGGGCCCGTACAAATTTGTCGAACGCGTGCAGCAGGACCGCATCGTGTTCGAGAAGTTCACCGACTATTGGAACAAGGACAACGTCCACATCGATCGCGTTGTCTTCCTGCCGATCGTTGATTCGACCGTCCGTCTCGCTAATCTTAAATCCGGCGCGCTTGACCTGATTGAGCGAGTGCTGGCGACCGACATCAAGAGCGTACGCGAAGACAAGGCGCTTAAACTCGCAACCGCACTCGAGCTCGGCTATCAGGGGCTCGACATCAATGTCGGCAACGGCGGTCAAGCGAAGAACCCACTCGGCCAATCAGCCAAGGTCCGCCAGGCTTTGGAGCTCGCGATCGATCGCGATGCCTTGAACCAGGTAGTGTTCAACGGAGAGTTCAAGCCCGGCAATCAGTGGGTCAGCCCCGAGAATCCTTATTATCAGCAGGCCTATCCGGTCCCGAAACGCGATGTCGCAAAGGCCAACACGCTTATGAAAGAAGCCGGCGTCTCGACGCCATTTGATGTCGATTTCATGGTGCCCAAGGGGGCCGAGACCCAGGCTGTGGCCGAAGTCATCCAGGCGATGGCAGGCGAGATCGGGATCAACATGAAGATCCGCGTCACCGAATTTGCCACCTCGCTCAAGCAGGCCGAGCAAGGCAATTACCAGGCGTATCTGCTGGCATGGAGCGGACGCACCGACCCCGACGGCAATACGTACATATTCTTTAAGTGCAACGCGCCGCAGAACTCGATGGGCTACTGCAACGCGGACGTCGACAAACTGCTTGACGAGGCGCGCGTGCCGTCCGAGCTCGCTGCGCGCAAGGCGATCTATGAAAAACTGACAAAGACCATTCTTGAGGACGTTCCCAAGATCTACCTTTATCACCGCCGTATTCTCATCGCGCACACGACGAAATTAGACGGCTACAAGCAGATGCCCGATGGCCTCGTGCGCGTCGTCGGGCTTTCGCTCAAGTGAGCGAGGCTACCCAGTCGGCGAAACGGCGTCCGCCATGTTGAATCTCCTTGGCAAACGTCTGCTGCAGCTGATCCCGACCTTGTTCTTCGTGTCGGTGATCATCTTCTCGCTGCAGCAGCTGTTGCCGGGCGACCCCGCCCTGATCATGGCCGGCGAAGAGCGCGACCCGGCTGTGATCGAGCAGATTCGCCATCAGTATCACCTCGATCGGCCGATTCCCGTCCAATATCTCTACTGGGTTAAGGGCGTACTCTCCGGCAACCTCGGAGAGTCGATGCGAATTCACGTTCCTGTTCTCGACCTCATTCTGCAAAAGCTGCCGGTGACAATTCAGCTTGGCTCGATGGCCATCGTGATTGCGCTCGTGATCGGCATTTCCGCGGGCATCATCTCCGCCATCAAGAAAAACACCATCTGGGACTACGCGGCCAACGCCTTCGCGCTTTGGGGTATCTCGACGCCAAACTTCTGGCTCGGGATCATGTTGATCTTCCTGTTTTCAGTGAAACTGGGCTGGCTGCCGGCGTCGGGCTATGTGCCCCTCACCGAGGATTGGCGCGCCAGTCTCGCCTCGACGATCATGCCGGCTTTCGTCCTCGGCAACGCGATCGCGGCAATCCTGATGCGTCACACCCGCAGTGCCATGTTGCAGGTACTCGAAAGCGATTACGTGCGCACGGCGCGCGCCAAAGGTCTGTACGAACGCACCGTCATTCTCAAGCACGCCATGCGCAACGCACTGACCCCGGTCATCACGCTCGGTGCGCTTGAATTCGGGACGCTCCTGTCGGGCGCGGTGCTGACCGAACAGATTTTCACGATTCCGGGATTCGGCAAGCTGATCATCGACGCGGTCTTCAACCGCGATTATGCGGTGGTACAAGGCGTGGTTCTAGTCACGGCGACCGTCTACATCGTGCTCAATCTGCTCGCCGACATCGCTTACGTCCTCGTCAATCCGCGACTGCGTACGTAATATGGCCGACATCACCGTCAATACGAAACTGATCCCGGCAAAGGACGTGCCAGAGACGCTGCTTCGTCGCGCTATGCGCCGCCTTTCCCGTCGCAAAAGCGCGGTCTTAGGGCTGGCCATTGTTGCGTTCTTTATCGCGCTGGCTATCTTTGCGCCTTTGCTGAGCCCCTACGACCCGGTCGCGCAAAGTTGGACACTCGTGCGTCAACCACCATCAGCGTCCCACTGGTTCGGGACCGACGATCTTGGCCGCGATATCCTGGTGCGCGTCATCTATGGCGCACGTGCATCGCTTCTGGCCGGCATCATTTCCGTCGGCATCGCCCTCTCGATTGGCGTACCCCTCGGCCTGGCGGCCGGTTATCTCGGCGGCTTTCTTGATTCTCTGATCGGCCGCATGACCGATGCAATGCTCGCCTGCCCCTTCCTTATCTTGGCGATCGCGCTCGCGGCGTTTCTCGGGCCGAGCCTCGGCAATGCCATGATCGCCATCGGCGTTACGGCGACACCGATTTTCGTCCGTCTGACGCGTGGTCAGGTGCTAGCGGTCAAGATGGAAGATTATGTCGAGGCCGCGCGCGCGGTCGGCAACCCACGCTGGCGCATCGTTTTCGTCCATATCCTACCGAATATCATGCCGGCGCTGTTGGTGCAGGCCACCCTGTCGATCGCGGCTGCGATTATCGCCGAAGCTGCCCTCTCATTTCTGGGTCTCGGGCAACAGCCGCCAGAACCGTCCTGGGGCAGCATGCTCAATTCGGCACAGCGCTTCCTTGTCAACGCACCCTGGATGGCAGTGTGGCCAGGATTGGCAATTTTCCTGACAGTCCTGTCCTTTAATCTGGTCGGTGATGGTCTGCGCGACGCACTTGATCCGCGCGAGGTCGGCCGCAGTTAAGCAGTATAAGAGAATTGCCGACCAAATAAGGCAGCCCCCAGTTCCCGATAAAGAATTCGCGAGATTAAAGCCGTAGCTGCCGCGGGCTGTTTCAACAGAACCGGAAGCGTGGCAGGCTTGTTTCGGGCCGGGGTGCTTGCGCGAAAGCTCACAAAACAGTCAGGCAGCGTTCAGATCGATGTCACTTGAACCCGAGATCGCTTCTCCGCCGGCATCTCCCCTGGAGTCCGGAACCTCTGGCAATGGCAATCGTCTTGTCACTGCCAGAGCTCTGCTACTCGGTGACCGTCTCGATACGGCGGGCCTTGAGCGGCACAACGTCTTGTCGACGACGCCTATGGCCTTTCGAATAGAAACCGGCGCTTTTGTTGTCCTTTTTCGGTATGGAGTTGCCGTTCTCGTCGGAATGACGTCCGCGCAAGAAGATGAAATCATTCGAAGCCTTGACGGACGTATCAGCGGGCGATTTGCGCGATCCGAAGTAGAAACTGCCCAGATCGAAGTTGCCCCGGAAAAAGATGAACAGGTCACGCCAAGCGGTGTCATTGCGCTGAAGGCGTTGCTGCCTGAGCATGTGCTCATCATCGCGGATGCACTGGCGACGAATCTGATTTTGGCGCACGACGAACGGAACGTCAGCGCCGTCTTCGACTCCACCGAACCACTGGCCCGCGAATTGGCTGAGCACGGCCGGACGCCGGGCGGACGCCGATCGATCCTGAAGCACATCGGAAATGCGCTGCTCGTCCAGCAGCGCGTATCGGGCCTGGTTGCGGTCGCGGAAAAGCCCGACGTGCTTTGGGACCGGCCGGACCTCGAGAGGTTTTACGCCAGGCTTGAGGATGAATATGAGCTCAAAGAGCGAGCCGACCTTCTGACCCGTAAACTGACTGTCATCTCCGATACGGCAAAGGCTCTGGCGGATATTATCGATACCGAACGGTCGTTGCGGCTCGAGCGAATAATCATCGCGCTGATTCTTATTGAAACTATTTTCGCAGCGTACCAGATATTCTGGCACTGAAGCGTAGCGCCCTTACGTGGCGGCACATTTAGCCGGCGGCTGGCCGGCGCGGAACGAGAAGGTTGCCGACATACATTTGCACCTGCTCGCCGCTTTGATTGAACGTCGTCGTGCGCACCCGGATCAGGCCCCGGTCGGCCTCCGACTTAGACGGCCGCACTTCCAGCACTTCGGTTTCTACATATAGACTGTCGCCCGGGCGAACCGGACGTAGCCAGCGCAGCTCATCAACACCCACTCCCAGGATACCGTGCGCCGGCCTGAATTCGCTGTCGACGAGCAATCGCATGCTGAGCGCAGCGGTATGCCAGCCGCTCGCCGCCAGGCCGCCGAAAACCGATTTGTGGGCGGCTTCTTCATCCAGATGATAGGGTTGCGGATCAAATTGCCCGGCGAAGGCAATGATCTGATCCTTGTCTATTGTCATACGGGCGGAGCGATAGATCTGACCTGCGGCGTAGTCTTCAAGATATTGCCTGGCTCGTTCACGATCGGTCATTTTTCACCGGAAGGATCGACTGAGAGACGTCAAGTTAGCACAAGGGAGAGTTCGATGATCCGCAAGGCAAAAGCCGTTTGGCGCGGCACGGGCCGCGACGGCAAAGGAAATCTTTCGGTCGATTCAGGGGTGCTCTCCGACACCCCCTATTCTTTCCGAACCCGCTTTGAAAACGAGAAAGGCACGAATCCTGAGGAGCTTATCGCGGCCGCGCATGCCGGATGCTTTACGATGGCGCTCGCCTTCCAGCTGCAAGGCGCAGGCTTCACGCCGACCGAACTGAGCACCGAAGCGGCCGTCAGCCTCGAACCTGAGGGACAGGGATTTCGTATCACGCGATCTGCCCTGACGTTGCACGCCAACGTGCCGAATTTGGATGCGGCGGCATTTGCGAAAATGGCCGGCGAGGCCGAGAAGAACTGCCCGGTTTCCAAGGTGCTCAACGCACAGATCACGCTGGATGCCAAGCTCGTGTAAACTGACGACAGGCGATACCCGCCTGCGTATGGAACTTTTGCATTCGAGGGCGATTGTGTCGTCAAGCGCGCTCGTTCTGCGGGTCCAGAATTATCTCGCCTAGAACTATACTCCGACGCTGCTGACCACGGAGGCCACAGGTGAACAGACCGCATCATCAGAGCGCGTGGAGCTGGTGGTACCTGCTCTTCGTCATCCAATACGTTTTTGTCTTGTGGCCCCCACTGTACAACAGGGTTGAGCCTTCCCTTGGCGGAATTCCATTCTTCTACTGGTACCAGCTTCTGTGGGTAATCATCGCCGCAATTTTGACGGCCATCGTTTACTTCGCAACGGAAGCCAAGCACACCTCAGCGGGATCTTAGCAGCCAAGCTGGGAAGATGATCCCATGCACGACATAAACTGGATCGCATTTGCCGTCTTTGTACTGCTGTTTGCCCTGATCACATGGCTGGGCTTCGCCGCCGCAAATTGGCGGAAAGGGGATCTCGACCTCTTGCACGAATGGGGACTGGGCGGCAGGCGTTTCGGGACCGTCATCACGTGGTTTCTCATCGGGGGCGATCTTTATACGGCCTACACTTTCATCGCAGTCCCAGCGCTCGCATTCGGCGCGGGTGCTGTCGCCTTCTTTGCGGTACCGTACACAATCGTCATCTATCCAATCCTTTTTTTGGTTTTTCCTCGGCTCTGGCACGTCTGCCACAAGCACGGCTACATCACAGCAGGCGATTTCGTGCGCGGCCGCTTTGGCAATCGCTGGCTTGCTCTCGCGATTACCGTCACCGGCATCGTTGCGACCATGCCGTATATTGCGCTTCAGCTCGTTGGTATTCAGGTCGTTGTCGGCGCGCTTGGAATTTCCGGAACAGGACTCGCGAGCGACTTGCCGCTCATCATAGCTTTCATCATCCTGGCGGCCTTCACTTATTCGAGCGGATTGCGAGCACCTGCTTCGATCGCAATTGTGAAGGATATCCTAATCTACATCACCGCCTTCGCTGTGATTATCGCCGTTCCTATCCAGCTGGGCGGGTTTGCAAAAATCTTTTCGGCCATTCCTGAATCAAAGCTCTTGCTTGCAACTCCTGGGCCCAACACGACTGGGGCCTACAGCGCTTATGCAACGCTCGCGCTCGGCTCGGCTCTAGCCCTCTTCCTGTATCCGCATTCGCTGACAGGCATTCTGAGCGCAAGCGGCGGCCACGCAATCCGCCGCAATGCTGCATTGCTGCCTGGCTATTCATTTTTGCTCGGATTGCTAGCCCTAATTGGTTTTTTTGCCCTTGCCGCCGGGCTGGACAAACTTCCCGAATTCGCAGCCGGCTTTAAAGAGTTTGGCAATAACTTCGCCGTGCCGGCCCTCATTCTTCACAGCTTCCCCTCGTGGTTCGTCGGTGTCGCTTTTGCTGCAATCGGGATTGGCGCCCTCGTTCCGGCAGCCATCATGTCGATCGCTGCCGCCAACCTCTACACTCGCAACATTCATCGCGAGTTCATCAATAAAAGTCCGACTGACAAGCAAGAAGCGCAAATGGCGAAATGGGTCTCCTTGATTGTCAAGTTCGGCGCCCTGGTGTTCATCATTTTTATTCCGACGAAATTTGCCATCTTTCTACAGCTGTTGGGCGGCATCTGGATCATTCAGACCCTGCCGTCGATCATGCTGGGTGTTTATACGCGCTGGTTTGATGATTGGGCTTTGCTTGTCGGTTGGGCGGTCGGGATCATCACGGGTACTGCCATGGCGATCGCAGTGGACTTGTCTCCAACTTATCCGCTCGCGCTCCTTGGGCACTCGTTTCCCGGCTACATCGCGCTCTACACGGTGATCCTAAATCTCGTTGTCGCAGTTGTGCTCACGCCGCTCTTCAAAGGCATGAGAGCAGCACACCCTCCTGTCGACCAAACCGCGACAAGCGACTACTTCGCGTGAGACATGGCCTAAAGCTACGCGCCGATGCCCGCCGATCACGCTCAGCGGGCATCAACAGCTTCTGGCAGAAATCGTACCTAATAGTAGCTGCCGCAGACCCAGATCCGTTGCGGACCCCATCGGGTCGGGACCCATTGCCAACAACCACTATCGTAGTAGCCGTAACCACCCCACCAAGGCCCGCCAACGAAGAAAACCCGGCCATGGCGATGCACGAAGTGGCCGTGATGAAAGCGGTTCCAATTGCCCGGACGACCAGCCCAGGCAGCCATGCGGCCACCGTTCCAGGCAGCCATATGCCCGGCGCCCATCCGGGCGCCCCCAGCAATTCCAGCGGCACTGTGGCCGCCCCAACCACCTCCGATGTGACCTCCACCACCGCCTCCGTGACCGTGAGCGGCGGCCAACGAGGGTATCAGTGCAACTGCTAGGACCATCAGAAGCCTGCGCATTTGACCCTCCCTTGAATTGTTTGTCTGGGACAAGAAACACCGCGCGTTGCTAGCCCTGCGTGACGTCACGGAGTCTTGATTATTTTGATATGGCATTTACGCAAAATGATACGCGCCTCGGACGGAACACGACAAAATTCAAATCGGCGCGTTCAGTTGAAGTCACGCGCTCTGAAAGCGGCTGTGTTCACGAACTCAAATATCAATGGTGATCGGTGCCAGCGGACGCTCCTCTCCCTGAACGTCCGTTCATGGAACGAGTGATCTTCATGCGCGCGCTAGTCTGGTTCAGAGTCGCTCTACGAGAAAGAGCCGCAGAGATTGCGGTTCTTTCTTTTTCAGCACAGTTGTATTTGGTCGTGCGATTGAGCCGCGCGAGAATGTTCAGTGAATTACAGTTTTGATGACAACACGGCTATCGCAACAATCGACGTCAGTCCTGCAAGAAGCAGCCAATTTTCCAGCGTCAGCCCCAATATGATGAGATCTTCCGGCGAGGACATGACATAAGCTCTAGCCGGTCTGCTGGATAAATATCTCGTATTTCTACTCTCAGTTTGGATAAAGACTTCGCAACAACGCGCAAACATGGCAAACGCCTTTTTCTTCGCTTCGGCTATCACCGGTCTGTGTCTATCGTCTGGAACACTAGCCTTTGACAGAAGACGGTGAATTCTCTCCATGTCATTCCACCATGCAGATTCGTATGACGGACATTTGAAATACTCTTCTGCGGCCTTTACCCGAGCGGACATTGGAGGGCTAAGTAGGCTCAGTCTAAGAGCTCGTCAGCGATAGCCAGCACAGGCGGCGGAACGGTGAGACCGAGTTTTTTTGCTGTACTTAGGTTGAGAGCTAACTCAAACTTCGTCGCGCGGAAGACGGGCAGATCGGCGATGTTCGCACCATTGAGAATTCGTCCGGTTTGAACTCCCATTTGGCTATAGGCGTCAGCCAAATTGGCTCCATAGCTCATCAGTCCTCCCGCAACCGGAAATTCCCTTATGTGATAGATCGCGGGAATTGAGTGCTGCGCCGTCAATTGTATGAGATACTGGCGTTGGGAATCGAAAAAAGGATCGTTTTCGACGACAAGGCCGACAGCTCGTTTCTGGACTAGTTGTGAGAAAGCGGCATTTATTTCCGCATCGGTGCTGGCGCCGACGATCAAAGGCTCTCGCCCCATGCCAGCGGCTCCGAGTTTAAAATCATCCGATCGCAAACTGCTCTGAACGCCTTTGGTGTTGGTGAGAAAGCCAATAACACCACCGGCCGGAAGCAACTGCGACAATAATTCGAGCCGTTTGCCCGTGAGCTCACCGCTCATCAGATCAACGCCCGTGATGTTCGCACCGGGCTGGTTAAGACTGGTAACGATCCCTTCGCTAACAGAGTCACCTGCAACATATGTAATCGGAATAGATTGCGTAACGGACTTTGCGGCGCGTGCTGAAGGCGAGCCTCCGGCGGCGACAATAATGGAAGGGTTTAACGCTACCAATTCCGCGGCCAATTTCCTGAGCTGATCATAGTGCCCGTCGGCCCAGCGATAT
>Ga0182033_10000206_pt1 | contig 27453 bp, 27 predicted proteins | sample tim00Cox0000000H_FD_125968 | JGI IMG/M metagenome (GOLD analysis project Ga0182033, IMG submission 125968) | Lab enrichment of tropical soil microbial communities from Luquillo Experimental Forest, Puerto Rico - timezero.00C.oxic.00.000.00H | ecosystem: Environmental > Terrestrial > Soil >...
AGGGCAAAGGCCGCGTCACGCTGAATAACAAAGACTACGACGTCGAGACAGGCGGTGGCATTTATCTGGGTCCGTCCGAGACCGCGACCATCCAAGCGGCGGGCGGAACGCTCAAGCTGTTTCAACTCGTGGTGCCTAGAATTCCGCAGTGATCGACGATGCGAGCATGATCGACTTGGACGAAGACTCAGGCGAATACGTCGTGGAGATCGAGTCGGGCCACACAAAGAAGTCGGTCAAGGCTACGCTTGGCGATAGCGTCAATGTCGGCGAAATACGACTATAACGCTGATGCCCGAGCCCGCGCTCGTCTTTCCGCAACTCGCAGGCCTTTATCAGACCTTCGACCCCGTTGCGGAAACGCTATTGCGCGTCTGGGTCGGGCTGGCGCTGGTGCCACATGGCTTGCGCAACACTTTCAATTTCTTTCCTACCACCGGGCAGCCGTTGCGAAGCATCCGAGCGCTCGCCGATTACATGGACAAGCAAGGCTATCGACCCGGCATGCTCTGGGCGCCTGCAATATCGTTGACACAGCTCATCTGCGGGCCGTTGCTTGCGCTCGGCCTGTTCACGCGGCCCAGCGCGCTGCCGATTTTTCTGTTCCTAGCATTTTCCAATTTCGAACGCTGGCGCGTTGGGCGGTATTTCTGGAACCAGCTCGGCCTCGAATACACGCTCATGTGGACCATCGCGGCGCTCTACTTCCTCGTGCACGGGGGCGGGGTTTACTCGCTCGACCGCCTGTTCATTGGCCACGAATTCTGAGTTGTCATCCGTGCGCTACCATCATTGGACTAAAGAAAAGTCGACGATTCCGCTGATTTATTTTGATCTGGATTAGCTGGGTCCAGACGCTTATTCTGCGCGCAAATTGTCGGCGTGGCAGCCAGGAACTTCCGGATGAAGGCATTCGGATACGTAGCGGCCAAGGATGTGACGGACGCGGTCGCGCTGCTCGCGGAGCATGGCGCCGGCGCTAAGGTTCTGGCTGGCGGCACCGATTTGCTCGCCGATCTGAAATTCGCGCCGCATCACCCCGACATCATCGTAGACATCTCGCGGCTGGACGACCTGAAGGACATCGAGGTCGCCGACGACGGGCTGCATATCGGTGCTCTGGTCACCCACAGCGAGATCATGCGCTCGCCCGTGATCCGCGACATGTTTCCAGCCCTGGTGGAGGCAGCGTACACCATTGGCGCGGTGCAGACGCGCAACCTCGGCACGCTTGGCGGCAACCTGGTCACCTGCGTGCCTTCAATGGACAGCGGGCCGACTTTGATTGCGCTCGAGGCGGAAGTGGTCATCGCCGGCCCCGGCGGCGAGCGGCGTATTCAGCTCGGCGAGCTGTTTGCCGGCCCGCGCAAGACCAGCCTGAAAACGGGCGAGCTGCTCACCGACATTATTATTCCGAAGGCCAACCTGCATAAGCCGGCGGCGTTCGAAAAATTCGGCCTGCGCAAGGGTCAGGCGCTGGCGCTGGTCAATGCCGCGGCCGCGTTCTTCGTGGACAATGGAAACTTCAAGGCACCGCGGATCGCACTTGGCGCTGTCGCGCCGATCGTCATACGCGCGCCGAAGGCAGAGGTCTACCTCGAAGGCCGCAAGATTACCGAGGACGCGATGGCTGAGGCCGGCCGCATCGCCGCAACCGAGGCGGAGCCCATCAGCGATTTCCGTGCAAGCGCCGACTACCGACGCGACTTGATCGCCGTGCTCGTGAAGCGCTGCCTCGCCAATTCGCACGCGCGTGCCACGACGAAAGCGAAGGAGCTCGTTCTGTGACCGACGTGACGTTGACAGTCAATGGTCAGACCCGCAGCGCCTCGGTGCCGCCGGAAACAACTTTGCTGGTGCTCTTACGCGAGCATTTAAATCTGACCGGCGCCAAGCTTGGCTGCGATGTCGGGGACTGCGGCGCTTGTACCGTCATCGTCGACGGCATGGCGGTGAATTCCTGCCTGATGCTGGCCGGCCAGGCCAATGGCCGCAACGTGACCACCATTGAGGGTCTCGCAACCCGCGACCGTCTGCACCCGGTCCAAAAGGCGTTCGAGGACACCGGCGCGCTGCAATGCGGATTCTGCGGTCCCGGTGCCATCATGGCATCAAAGGCGCTGCTCGACGACAATCCCAATCCCAGCGTCAAGGAAATCCGCGATGCTCTGTCCGGCAGCCTCTGCCGCTGCACAGGCTACACAAAAATGATCGACGCGGTGCAGGAGGCCGCCAGCGTTCTACGTAACGAGGCGACCAAACAGCTCACCGACGCGCGAACTTGAAGGACGAAGCGTCATGGATGACAAAACCGAGGTTCTGGAGCGCGAGCAGCTCGATATTGAGATTCTGCGCGACGTGAATTTGCGGCTGCCGGCGGTGGTGCCGCGCGAAGCTTTTCCGGCTGTGCCGCTGACGGTCGATGCCCGGCTACAGACGCGCGCAGTCGGCCAGCGCGCCACGCGGCCTGACTGCCGCATGCACGGGCTGGGGCAGACCAAGTACATTGACGACATTAAATTGCCCGGCATGCTCTATGCGCGTATCAAGCGCGCCGGCATCTCCTCCGCCCGCATCAAGTGCATCGACACCAGCGCAGCCGAGGCCATGCCAGGGGTAATGGCCGTGGTGATCGGCGAGGAAATCCCGGTCAATTCCTTCGGGCCTACCTTCCAGGACCAGCCGGTGCTGGCCGCCGACCGGGTTTTCCATGCCGGCGACGGCGTAGCCGCGGTCGCGGCGGTCACCGAACAAATCGCCAACGAGGCGCTGGAGAAAATTGTCGTCGAATACGAGCCGCTGCCGGCCGTCTTTGATCCCATCGACGCCATGCGCGACGACGCCCCCAAGGTGCACGCGCCAAACAGCAACATCTATGCGACCAAGGTGGTTCGCAAAGGCGACGTCGAAAAGGGCTTTGCCGAATCTGACCACATTTTCGAGGGTCGCTTTTCGACGCAGATGATTGAGCACGTCTCGCTCGAGCCGCACGCGGCGATTGCCGACTGGGATGCCACCGGCCGCCTGACGATCTACGCGACCATCGGCCGCATCACGCTTGCGCGTGCCGACATGGCGCGCACACTCAAGCTGCCGATGAGCCGCATCCGCCTTATCGGCACTACCGTTGGCGGCAACTTCGGCGGCAAAAACGAAATTTCGCAGGAACCGGCACTGGCGCTGCTGTCGAAAAAAACCGGCCGGCCCGTTAAGGGCGTATTCACCCGCAGCGAGGAATTCACCTCGAGCACCACCCGCCACCCAATCATCATGGACTACAAGAGCGGCGTAACTAAGGAAGGCCGCATCGTCGCGCGCCAGATTCGGCTGGTGCTCGACGGCGGCGCCTATTGCTCGTGGAGCGCTACGACGCTCGGCAAGGCCTGCATCCTGTCGCCCGGGCCCTACAAGATCGACAACGTGCTGACGGAAGCTTTCGTCGTCTACACCAACAAGACCATGACGGGTGCCATGCGCGGCTTCGGCGCACCGCAGGTTTGCTTCGCCTATGAATCTCACATGGACGACATCGCCAAAGGGCTCGGCAAGGATCAGCTGGAAATCCGGCTGCTCAACGCCTTCGACGAAGGCTCTTCGAGCCCCACGGGCCAAGTACTGCACAGCGTGGTAGTTAAGGAGACGCTCAACAAGGCGGCAGCGCGCTTCGGCTGGGAGTCTCAGTCATGAAGCGGCGCGGCCGCGGCATCGGCTGCATGTGGTATCCGATCGGGTTTACCGTCGATGCCAATCCGAGCGCGGCAACGGTGAAGGTGAACGAGGACGGCACTGCGACCGTTCTCACCGGCACGGTCGAGACCGGGCAAGGCGCGCTCACTGTGTTGGGGCAGATCGCTGCCGAGGCGCTCGGTATTGCGACCGACGATGTGCATGTGGTTTCCGGCGATACCGATGTGACGCCGATGGACACCGGCGCCATCGCCAGCCGCACTACCTATGTAACCGGCAACGCCATCTACCTCGCGGCCGAGGCAGCGAAAGCCATCCTGTTCGAGGCGGCGGCGCCCATGCTTGGCGTCAAACCGAGCCAGCTTGAGGCGAAAGATCGCATGATCCAAGTGAAGAACTTCCCGCAGCGGGCGGTCACCATCGGGGAAGTGGCGTTCCGCTCGCAGGTGGTGCTCGGACAGCCGGCGATCGGCAGCGCGACTTGGAACCCGCCGACCGTCGCCATGGATCCGGAAACCGGGCAGGGCAAGCCGTTCGCCACCTACGTTTATGCCACGCAGATCGCCGAGGTGGACGTCGATGACGAGACCGGCGAGGTCGAGGTGCTGCGCATCTGCGCCGCGCACGATTGCGGCACGGCAATCAACCCGATGCTGGTTGAAGGCCAGGTCGAAGGCGGCATATCGATGGGTGTCGGTATGGCGCTGCAGGAGGAAATGCTGTTCGATGCCAACGGCCGCATCGTCAATCCCAGCCTGACCAACTACATCATGCCTACGTCGCTCGATATGCCGGAGATTCACGTCGACATCGTGCAGGGCTTCGATCCTACCGGGCCGTTTGGCGCCAAGGGTGTCGGCGAACCGACGGCAGTGCCGACAGCTGCCGCGATCCTCAACGCCATCCACGACGCAGTCGGCGTGCGCATCACCGCGCTGCCCGCGACCGCGGAAAAGGTGTTGGCGGCCATCAAGGCGAAGAAAGGTGCGCTGAAGCAGATCCCGAGGTGACTAGCGCTTCTGCAAGGCGCTGCCGAACAGGCCGGTCGGTTTGACCAGCAGGATAAGCAGCATCACCGCGAACGGCGCCATCTGTGCCAGCGGCGCGTAAATCAGCGAGCCAAGCGAGACCACTTGGCCCACCAGCAGGCTGGAAATTAGTGTGCCCTTGATGCTACCGAGGCCACCGATGATCACTACCATGAAAATGAAGGCCAGCACTTCGAGGCCCATCTGCGGGTCCACCATGATCAGCGGCGCATAGAGACCGCCAGCGAGGCCGGACAGCCCGCCGGCGATGATAAATGTGATCGTAAATAGCCGATAGACGTTGATACCGAGACCTTCGACATGCTCGCAGTCTTCGGTGCCGGCGCGGATCGCCTTGCCGATGATGGTACGATTGAGAAACAACCAAATGCCGAGATAAACCAGCACTGCGACGCCAATGATCACGAGGCGGTAGACCGGAATATCAGTGCCGATGATGTCGACTTGTGCGGCGATCGGTACCGGTACCGGACGGGGGATCAGACCCCAGAAGTACTTGATGGCACCGACGCCGCCGATCAGCACGCCGAATGAGGTGATCATGGTGAAGGGCAGGTCGCGCTCATAGATACGTCGGAACACCACACGTTCGACCAACAGCGACACGATCGCGGCGACCACCACGCCGCCGATAACGCCGAGCCAGACGTCGCCGATCAGCAGGCCGACGGTGTAGGTGAGATAGGCGCCGAGGGAGTAATACAGGAGCTGATCGAGGCTGATGATGCGCATCAGGCCGAAGCAGAGCGAGAGTCCAATTGACATCAGGAAGAAGATGCCGCCCAGGCTGAGACCGAAAATGATGCCGGAGATCAGTAGCTGCATATTCATTGGCGGCTTCCCCGGTCGGCGGCCTTGCCGCCGCGCGTGAACAGTTTTTCCAGCAGGGGTGCGAGCGAGCCCCAGATGCCCTTTTCGCCGGCGAGCATGATGAAGACCAACAGGAAGCCGATCACTAGCTCCCAATTGCCGATGATTTTGCTGAATACGTCCTTCATGCCGGTGTAGACGATCGAGCCGACGAGGGGGCCGTACAGCGTGCCCACGCCGCCGAGGATGGTGACGACCACTGGGTCCGCAGCACGCTCTGGGCCAGTTATCGCCGGGCTGACGAAGCCGAGATAGACCGCGTACATGGCACCGGCGAGCGCGGTCGTCGTGTTGGCGATGACGAAGGCAAACAGCCGGATGCTAAAGCTGCTGTAGCCCAGGAACTTCACCTTGTCCTCGTTGATCTTGGTGGCGAGGCAAAGGGCGCCGAAGATTGAGTCGTCGAGGTATTTGTAGAAGGCCCACAGCGCAAAAGCGACCAGGAACGCGAAGATGAAGAACTGGTCGGGCCGCGTGAGATCGAGAATTGGCGTCGACGTCAGGCTGGTGAGGAACCACAGGCCGTTGTCGCCATGGGTTACATCGGCAAGCACCTTCTGCATCAGATAGAAGATGATTACCGCGAGTGCAAGATTGACCAGCGCAAAGTAGTCGCCGCGCAGCCGCACAAACAGCGGGCCGATGATCAAAGAAAACACGATCCCGGCGACCGTGCCGAACAGGAGGCCCACGTAGGGATTGTTACCGAAATAGAACAGATAGAACGCGGCAGCATAGGCGCCGACCGCGAGGTAGGCCGGCTGCCCGAACGAGATGAAGCCGACGCGGCCGAGCAGGTAGTTGCAGCCCATGGTGTAGATCGAGAAGATCAACACCTCGTTTGCAAAGGGCAGCGGCACGAACACCCGGCCCACTGCCATCAACGCGAAGGCCAGCAGCAAACCCCACCACCACCTCAAGATGTTCATCCCCAGCTTCCTATTAGAGGTACTGCTCGCACATCTCGGGCTTGATCGAGGCGCGCTCGGTGAACTCCGCCATGATATGCCCTTCCTTTATGGCGTAGACCTTGTCTGCGATGGCGCAGACCAGCGGTAGATTCTGCTCGACAATCACCAGCGCGGCCTGCTTGGCTAGTTCCTTGAACACGTCGCGCAGGTTCATCACAATGCTGGGCGCCAGGCCCTCGGTCGGCTCATCCACCAGCAGCAGCTTGGGCCGGCCGAGAATGGCGCGGCCGATCATGAGCATCTGCCGCTCGCCGCCGGAGAGATAGCCAGCCTTGCGATCGATCAGGATCTTCAGCTTGGGGAAATAGTCGAACACTGGCACCCAGTCGTAGTCCTGGCTGGCGTAGCTGCCGAGCTCGAGATTCTCCCGCACGGTCAAGTCGGAAAAGACCTTCTTGTCCTGCGGAATATATTTGATGCCCATGCCGGCGATGGCGAAGGCGGGCCTGCCGACCAGGCTTTCGCCGTTGGAGACGATCGTTCCCGAGGTCGGCTTGAGAAATCCGGCGATGCTCTTGAGCAGCGTGCTCTTGCCGGCACCGTTGCGGCCAACGCATGCAACCACCTGGTTGCGCCGCACTTTGACGCTAACGTCGAAAAGTACCTCGGATTCGCCGTAGGCCACGTTCAGCTCGGTGACGTTGAGGATATCGTCAGGGTTCATCATGAGCCGGCCGTCTTGTTTTGTTCGGCGGCGGTGTCAATCTGCCAATAACTGCGGCGCACTTCCGGATGGACCAGCGTTTCCTCGTACGGCCCGTCGGCGATGACGCGGCCTTCATGCATGACGGTGAGCCGCTGCAGGAAGCCTTGCACGTGTGAGATCTTGTGTTCGACGATCAGGATGGTCTGGCGACCGACGCGCTCGCGCAGCACGTTGAGCACACCCTGAATTTCGGATTCGGACAGGCCCGCAAGCGGTTCGTCGAGCAGCAGCACGGTGGGCTCGGCCAGCACCGCCATCGCGATCTCCAGCCGCCGTTTCTCGCCCAGGCTCAGGTTCCTGACCAGCCGGTCGCGCAGGTGTTGCAGTTCAAACGTTTCGAGGGTCTCCGTGATCCTGGGATCGTTGCGCTGTCCCTTGCAGGTGTTGATCAGCAACCGCAGCAGCGATGATTTTCGATGCGCGCGGAAAAAGGCGAGCACTAGATTGTCGAACACGCTGAGCGTGTCAAAGGTCGCGGTCAGTTGGAAGGTGCGCATTAGCCCGCGCGCCACGCGTTGCTGCGGCGTCATGCGGGTGACGTCCTCATCGCGGTAGTGAATGGTGCCCTCGTCGGGCAGGTAATAGCCGGTGAGCAGATTGAAGAAGGTGGTCTTGCCGGCGCCGTTCGAGCCGATCACGCCCGCGACTTCGTTCTCGCGCAGCACGTAACTGACATTGTCCACCGCCGTCAAAGCGCCGAACCGCTTGGTGAGGGTTTCCGCCCGGATGATCTCGGCCCGTTGGTCAGTCACCGGCCGTGCCTTTCGTCATGCGCCCCGACGGCTGCGTGCGCAGACGCCGGGGCGGGTTTGAAGTTTCGTCGGCCATGTGAATGCTGCCCGGCCGACCGGGGATCAGTAGCCGAGGTCCTTGAGCGACGGCAGCACCGACTCGCCGCCCATCGAGCCTTCGACGGCGAACAGATCCCACTCGTTCTTCCGCTCGGCAGCGCCTTTGCCCTTGACCAGGAAGGCGGCATACTTGAACGCAGCCGAATGATCCTGCCGCCACACGGCCGGACCCTTCACGCTGTCGAACTTGCCGCCATTCGCCAATAGAGCAGCCGAAACCTTGAGCGCGTCAAAGGATTTTGCCTGCTCGAAGCCGCGGAACATCTCCATATAGGCGATGTAGGCAATTGTCGCGTAGGCATCCGGCGGCGTGGGGTACTTGGCGCGATAAAGTTCGGTAAACTCCGCCGCGCTCTTAGCGACATCCTTATCCGGGAAGCCGCTGAGGTCGTAATAGAAGTAATGCATGGCGTAGACGCCCTGCAGCGCTTCCGGCGGCAATCCCTTTGCCACCACATTGGTGATGAAGGCGTTGAAGATGGTCGTCTCCTTGCCCAGTCCCATCTGCGAGACCTGCTTGAGGAGCGCGACCGAGTCGGCCGCGAACTGCGCCGCGATCAGCACGTCCGGCTTGGCGGCGCGCACCTTCTGTAGGATTGTGGTGAAGTCACTGGTGCCGAGTGCCGCCTCGTCGTAACCGACGATCTCGCCGCCGAATTCTTTGGCGGCGGCATAGGCGCCGTCACGCATATCCCAGCCCCAGCTGTCGGTACGGGCAAGGAAGAACACCTTCTTCTTGCCTAACGTCTGCACCGCCGACTTGCCGGCCATGTAGCCGACCGTCCACGGGCTGTAGGCAGCGGCGAAGCTCGAATCGGCGAGCTTGCCTTTCTGAAACGCTTCCTTGGCCATCACGCAGATCGGGAAGTATGGCATCGGCTCCTTGGAGACGATCGCATTGAGCGCGTAAGCGAGCGGCGCCCAGGTCTGACCGCCGACGCCCTTGACGCCTTCGGACACCATGTAGCGGTAACGGCGCACGCCGACGTCAAGCTTAGCTTCGTCGTCGTCGACCACGCCTTCGACTGCCACCTTGCCCCAGGGCATGTTGAGACCGCCCCGGTTGTTGATGACGTCGATTGCGAGCAGGGCGCCCTGCTTCTGCGTCTCGGCCACCGCCGCGAACGGCCCGGTGAGCGGTAGCAGGATCCCAATTTTGATCTTGTTCGGTTCGTCCGCCGCCAGCGCGGGGCTCAAGCTGAGCAAGGTGCTGGCCATCAAGGCGGCAATAAATTCTCGACGTTTCATCTCCTGATCTCCTTCGATTACCTCTCAGTCTCGTTCGCCTCGCACGCTCACGCAGTTGTCTGCGCTGCTCATGATAGTAGGATTCCCCAGAATACCGGTGTTTCATGCCGGCAAAACCACTGCTGCCAAACACAAACAATTTGGGTTGGGCGGGCATTGACTTACATCAAGCGAACCCACGCACGAAGCGACGGTCAAGGCGCTGCGTCAGGCCGGATAAGTTCATCCTTTATCGCCTCGGAGACGCCGAAATGGACGGCGATCGTGAAAGCCTCCGGCGCAACGGTGGAGAAGGGGTGATGGCCAAAATCGACCGACCGAACGGCGCGCTCGCCCGCAACGTGCGGCGCATTGGGCACTATGACCTGCCTGGAGCCGGGCAGGTCACCATTGCCGGCGATTACGCCTATGTTGGGCACATCCCGAACAAGCAGGATCTCGGCACGTCGATTCTGGATATTTCCGACCCCAGCAATCCGCAGCTGGTAGCGACGGTCAACGTCGGCGATCTGTCTTCACACAGCCATAAGGTGCGCGTGGCAGGCGACATTATGGTGGTCAATCACGAGCGCAACATGACTGCGGTGGGTCGGCGCGCCGAGCAGATTCCAGGCGTGCGCCGCGAGCTGCGCGAGGCGCTTGGGCGCGAGCCGACCCGTGCCGAGCTGGCGCAGCGTCTCAATATTACCGAGGCCAATGTCGTCGAGGTCGAAGCGGCCGCAAAGACTCCGTACTGTAACGGCGGCTTCCGCATCTACGATACCGCCGACCCGAGGAGGCCAAAGCTGATCCACTACCAACTGACCGGCGGCGGCGGCGTGCACCGCTTCGATATGGACGAGCGCTACGCCTACATCTCCACGGAGATGGACGGCTTCCTCGGCGCCATGCTGGTCATTTACGACATGCGCAATCCGAAGAAGCCCGAGGAGGTTTCTCGCTGGTGGCTGCCCGGGCAGCACATCGCAGCCGGCGAGAAACCGACCTGGTCCGGCAAGCGCCACCGGCTGCATCATGCGTTGCGCTTTGGCAATGAAATGTTCGCGAGTTGCTGGCACGGCGGTATCCGCATCGTTGACCTCAGCGATATAGCCAACCCGAAGACGGTCGCCGAATACAACTACCATCCGCCCTTTCCCGAGCCGACGCACACATTTATGCCGGTGCCTGGCGAAATCGGCGGCAAGCGCATCGCGCTGTCGATCGACGAGGAAGATCAGGCGCAGACCGCCAATGAGGAAGAGGCGCGCCGCGGCCGCCTGCACGCCGGCATTTGCGTCTTCGACGTTAGCGATTACGCAAACGTTAAGCCGTTGTCGCTGTTCGAGGTGAGCGAGCTTGACTCACCCTTTGCACGCACGCCAGGTGCCCGCTTCGGTGCGCACCAATTCCACGAGCGGATGACCGGCACGCTGGTGCACGCGGTCTGGTTCGGCGGCGGACTGCGCATCATCGACGTCGCCGACCCGATGTCGCCGCGTGAGGTCGGTTACTTCGTGCCCGATCCGGTCGGCGGCCGTCCGGCTCCGCAAAGCAACGACGTGATGCTCGATTCGCGCGGGCTGATTTATCTGGTCGACCGACACGTCGGCTTTGATGTGTTGGAGTTTAATGGCTGAATAAGCCGCCGTGATATCTAAGGTTGTTTGTTTTCTGGCCGCTGGGCAGCGAGCACACGATGGCGGTCGACCTCTCGTGACTTATTCGGCCCCGCGGTAAAACGCCGCGGCGTCAGCGCTGAACGCCTTGCGCGAGTCCGCGTCGAGATAAAGCATGTGTCCGCCGCGATAGAGCTTGAGCTGCACGCGTGACGGCGCCGTCGTTGGCGGCAGATGATCGAGCACATAGCGCGTCATGGCATATGGTGTGATCATGTCCGAATAGCCGTGCGCCACCAGCAGACGGAACGACGGACCGAATGACAACAGCACGCGCAGGTCGTCTTCCGCGCTAGCTTGGAGCCGCCCGCCCTGCCAGTCCCAGTTGTTGGTGACCTCGCCCGGCAGCAGCCCGTAGGTCATGTCGGTCTTGAATCCGAGCTCGTTGCGGGCATAGTCAGCGAACGCTCCGCCATAGGCGCGCGACACGCCGTCGAGGATCGGGTCACCGCCGCGCGGCGAGTGCAATTCGGGATAGGGGTCGTCGGCGGCAAAAGTAGCATCATAGAAGCTGACCACCTTGCCGCCGCCGGCGAAGGTTTTGAGGTAGGCGCGCGAGATGAAGCCGCGCGACTGCGTGACAGTATCGATCGGCAGGCCGCTGACGTCCGCCACGCGCTGGTAGAACGCGTGACCGGCGTCGCCCTGCGGCGGGCTGCCCGCGAGCGTCGTGAGATAGTCGGTCAACGCGAATTTCTCTGCCGCCGCTAGCGCGGATGGCGTGAACGCGTTCTTACGTTCGAGATTGGCCGCCGCCAGCGAAGGCAGTTGCAATGCGGCGCGCAACGCATCTTCGTCGTCACCGAAGGTAAGCCAACCCTCCAACAGCGGCGACAGCATCACTATGCCGGTGGCCGCGATGCCCTGATCGCGCTGTAGCACGCGCGCGGTCTTGGCCGCGCGCAGGCCGCCATAACTCTCGCCGAACAGATATTTTGGTGAGGCGGCACGGTTGTTGTGAGCGACATAAAGCGCGATGGCCTTAGCCATGGCGCCGGCGTCGCTGTCGATGCCCCAGAAATGCTTGGAGTTGTCGGCCTTGGCCGCGCGGCTCCAGCCGGTGCCGATTGGATCGACCAGCACCAGGTCGGTAAAATTCAGCCAGGTGTCGGGATTGTCATGCAGCTCGGTGGCCGCCGGGTCGCGGCCGATCTCTAACACACGCGGGCCGACTAAGCCGAGATGCAGGAAGGCGGAGGCCGCGCCCGGTCCGCCGTTGAACACGAAAGTCAGCGGCCGGTTCGGCGTGGCGTTTTTGGCGACGTAGGCGGTGTAGAACACCGATGCGCTCTGCTCGCCAGACTGGTCGTAGAAGGCGAGCGTGCCGGCGGTTGCCGTGTAGGCAAGCTTGCCGCGCGGCGTGTCGATCGCATGCTCGGTGACGGAGTCGACCGGCAGCAGCCGCAGCACACCCTCGCCCACCTCGTGCGGTACGGCCGGTTTGTCCTGCGGCGCGTGCGGCCGCTCCTGCGCGGCGGTAAAGCCAAGTCCGCCGGCAAAGAGGACCGCCAGCGCTAAACGCGACAAGGAAGATTTCGTCATCGCACGCCCCGGCTCCAAGTTCCGTGCCCCCAGCGGTCCCTTGATAAGCGCTAGCGGCGGCGGAAGTTCGGCCGGCGCTGCTGCGGCGAGGGGGCTGGCGCTTCGCCCTTGTGGCGGAAACTAATGCGTCCGCGGTTCAAGTCATAGGGCGACATTTCCACGACCACGCGGTCGCCGACGCCGGTGCGGATGCGGAACTTGCGCATCTTGCCGGCGGTATAGGCCAGCACCTCGTGACCGTTATCGAGCTTCACCCGGAAATTACCGTCCGGCAGCACTTCGGTCACCGTCCCGTCGAAATCCAGCAGCTCCTCTTTCGCCATCCAATAGGTCTCCGGTCTTTAGCTCCGCGCCCACTTGGCCGCGTCAAGTCGCGCCAGGGCTTTTGAGGCAATGTAACATTTCCCAGATCGCTTTACTCAATCACCTACACGACAACGGCTGCGGCGGGAACCCCGGCATGGCGCCTGATGGACAAGGCGCTCTAGATCGGGGAAAACTCCAAAATTAAGGCCCAAAATGCGTTAGCCGGAGCTGCCCGTAATGCCGTTTCCCATGGCCTCCAAGGCGCTTTCCCGATTCGTCGTCCTCGATCTCACCCGCGTCCGTGCGGGTCCGACTTGCGTCCGCCAGTTGGCCGACTGGGGCGCCAATGTCATCAAGATCGAGACGCCGCCGCATCTGGAGAAGGGCGAAGGGCAGGGCGGCCCGCGTCATGGTCCCGACTTCCAGAACCTGCACCGCAACAAGCGCAGCATCACCCTCGACCTTAAGTCACCGCAGGGCGTCACCGCCTTCAAACACATGGTGACGAACGCCGACATTGTGGTGGAGAACTATCGCCCCGACGTGAAGGACCGCCTCGGCATCAATTACGAGGCACTCAAGAAGATCAACAAGCGTATCATCCTCGCCAGCATCTCTGGCTTCGGCCAAGACGGCCCTTATCGCGACCGGCCGGGTTACGACCAGATCGCGCAGGGCATGGGCGGCCTGATGTCGATCACCGGCCTGCCGGGCCAGGGCCCAGTACGCGTCGGTATCCCGGTTGCCGATTTAACCGCCGGCCTGTTCTGCGCTTTGGGCATCCTCACAGCGCTGCTCGAGCGCGAAGTCTCCGGCGAAGGGCAATGGATCACTACCTCGCTGCTGCAGGCACAGATCTTCATGCTCGACTTCCAAGCCGCGCGCTGGCTGCAGGCGCACGAGGTGCCGAAGCAAGCGGGTAACAATCATCCGACCAGCATCCCAACGGGTGTGTTCAAGACCAAGGACGGCCACCTCAACATCGCCTCGACCGGCCAGGTGATGTGGGAGCGTCTGTGCAAGGCGATCGACGCGCCTGAACTGGTTAACCATCCGGATTACAATAGCAACGCGTTGCGCTCGAAGAACCGCGACGCCGTCAATGTCGCAATCGAGGCGAAGACCGTGAATAAGAACAGTGCCGAATGGATCGACATCTTCAACAAGATTGGCGTGCCTTGCGGTCCGATCTATTCCATCGACCAGATGTTTGCCGACCCGCAGGTCAAGCATCTCGGCATCACGCAGGCTGCCAAACGCCCCGACGGCAAGGAGCAGGTTTTCGTCGGACAGCCTGTGGAACTATCGCGGACGCCAAGCAGCATCGTGGCGACGCCGCCGGAGATGGGCCAGCACACCGACGAAGTACTCAAGGAATTCGGGTTTGCGGATAGCGAGATTGCTGCCTTGCACGAAGCCAAGGCGGTCTAAGGAGACAAGCGATGAAGGCATCGGTGCAGACCGACAAAATGCTGTCCCGTAAAGAGGGCGGCGTCGGCTATCTGATCTTCAACAATCCGGAGCGACACAACGCGGTTTCGCTTGACATGTGGCAATCCGCGCAGCGCATCCTCGCCGATTTTGCCGCCGACAAATCGATCCATGTCGTCGTGCTTACTGGGGCCGGCGGCAAGGCCTTCATCTCGGGCGCCGACATCTCCAAGTTCGAGAGCGAACGCTCCAGCAAGGAGGCGATTGACCGTTACAATGCCGAGGTCGATAAGGCGAATACTGCGGTCTATGAATTCCCCAAGCCGACCATCGCCATGATCCGCGGCTACTGCATCGGCGGCGGCGTCGGGCTGGCCCTGTGCTGCGACCTGCGCATCTGCTCGGACAATTCGAAATTCGGCGTGCCGGCGGCCAAGCTCGGCCTCGGCTACGGCTTCAAGGGGATCAAGAAGCTGGTCGACCTGGTGGGCCCGTCCTTTGCCAAAGAAATCTTTTTTACCGCGCGCCAATTCACCGCCGCCGAGGCGCTGGCAATGGGCCTGGTCAATCGCGCGCTGCCAGGAGGCGAGCTTGAGAAATACGTGAAGGACTATGCCGAAACCATTAGCGGCAACGCGCCGCTGACCGTGAATTCGGTCAAATTCATTGTCGGCGAGGCGGTGAAACCGGAGAGCGAGCGCAACCTGAAGAAGTGCGTCGACCTGGTGGCCGAATGTTTCGCCAGCAACGATTATAAAGAAGGCCGTCAGGCCTTTATGGAGAAGCGCAAGCCGGCCTTCACCGGGACCTGACTGCGCATCTTTGCGAGGTGACCATAAGATGACGGCCGCAAAAACGGCCGCAGGTTTGCAGCGTAGGGGGAGAGCGCGTGGCGTCGGTTGAGTTGCGGGGCCTGACCAAGCGATATGGCGATATCGCCGTGGTCGACAATATTTCGCTCGCCATCCAGCACGGCCACCTCGCCTGTCTGCTCGGCCCGTCCGGCTGTGGTAAGACTACGACGTTGCGGTTGATCGCCGGCTTCGTCGAGCCGAGCGCGGGCGAGGTCCGCGTTGGTGACAAGTTGATCTCTTCGCCCGCGCGTTCGCTGCCACCTGAGCAGCGTAACATGTCGATGATCTTCCAGAGCTACGCGCTGTGGCCGCACATGACGGTGGCCCAAAACATCGTCTATGGCCTGAAGCTGCGCAAAGTCGATCGCGACACCATCGGCAAGAAGCTCAAAGCCATCCTCGCCACCACGCACCTCGAGCCGCTCGCCGAACGATACCCGGGCGAACTATCGGGCGGCCAGCAGCAGCGTGTGGCGCTGGCGCGTGCACTAATCATCGAACCGGAGACACTGCTGCTCGACGAGCCGCTCTCCAATCTCGACGCCAATCTACGCGAGGAGATGCGCTTCGAGGTGCGCCGCTTGCATGACGCATACCGTTACACGACCGTCTACGTCACCCACGACCAGTCAGAGGCGATGACGACTGCCGATGTGATCGCCGTGATGAACGCCGGCAAAATCGAACAGACGGGAACGCCCGAAGACATCTACGACCGACCACGGTCGGAATTCGTCGCGCGTTTCATTGGCTCGAGCAACGTCATCAAGGGTAAGGCGCGCGACGAGGCTCGTATCGAATTCGGCGGCGTCGCGCTGCGCTGCGTGGGCGCCAAGCTGACGCCGGGCACCGAGGCGGCTGTGTCCGTCCGCCCGCACGACATCAAGATCTCCACCGCACAGCCGCAAGGCGAAAACGTGCTCCCCGGCACGGTCACGCGTCAGGTTTTTCTCGGCGGTAACCGAGACTATATGGTTGAAACAAAGAACGGCACGCCACTGAGGGTGGTCACCGCCGCGGACGATAACATCGTGCAGGGCAGCGCGGTCTGGCTGCAACTGCTACCGGAAAAGTGCCGCGCGCTAGGGGGCTAGCAACAAACAAGAGTTGGGAAGGGTTCATGGCAAAACGTTCAAGAATTTCCCGCCGTGACCTGTTGGTCGGCTCGGGCGCGCTTGCCGCGAGTGCCGCCTTCTCGACCCAGGTACTGTCGACGGCGCCGCCGGCGACCGCGGTGACCTCCGCGCTGATCGAGGCTGCCAAGAAAGAAAGCAAGGTGGTCTGGTACACCTCGATCGATCTCAAGCTCTCCGAGCGGATCGGCAAGGCTTTCGAGGAGCGATATCCCGGCATCCAATGCAAGGTCGAGCGAAGCGGCGCCGAACGCCTGCTGCAGCGGATCACGCAGGAATACACCGCAAACGTGCACGCGGTGGACGTGGTGAATTCATCAGATGCTTCGCTGCTGGTCTATTGGAAAGATCAGGACATGCTGGCGCCCTACGTCCCGGAGGACGTCGCCAAGTTCTATCCAGCCGAACGCAAGGATGTAGACGGTACCTATGCCGGCTTCCGGATCTTTCTGTGCATCATCGCGTACAACACCAATCTGGTTAAGAAAGAGGAGGCGCCAAAGAGCTTCGCCGATCTGCTCGATCCGAAATGGAAGGGCAAGATCGTTAAGGCGCATCCCGGCTACAGCGGCACCATCCTGACCGCAACCTATCAGTGCTCGCGCGACCTCGGCTGGAGCTATTTCGAGAAGTTGGCGGAGCAGGACATCCTGCAGGTGCAGTCGGCTGCCGACCCACCCAAGAAGATCGCGCTCGGCGAGCGCGCCATCATGGCCGACGGCGTCGAGTACATTATTTTTGCCGACAAGGAGTCCGGCCAGCCGGTTGAGCCGGTCTACGCCAGCGAAGGCACGCCGCTGATCATCGGGCCGAACGGCGTATTCAAGGCGGCGCCCAATCCGAACGCCGCGCGGTTATTTCAGAGCTTCTGCTTCACGCCGGAATGCCAGCAGCTTTGCGTCGACATTGGCGGCCTGCGCTCGGCACATCCGCAGACCAAGGAAAAGCCCGGCCGCACGCCGCTAAGCCAGATCAAGCTAATGAAGGATGACGCGGCAGCCGTGCTCAAGCAGGGCGAGCAGCTTAAAGCGCATTACGTCAGGATCTTCCACGTTTGATCGGCGGCTGAATGACCACGCGCGCGACGAGGGCGCAGATCGAATGGCGGCGTACGGGCCCCGACCTATCGAAGCCGGCCCTGCTGGCTTTCGCATTGGTTCTCTGCCTGCTGATTATGATGCCGCTGTCGTGGCTCGTCTACTACGCCTTCACCAACAAAAGCGGCGCCTTCACCTTCGGAAATTTCGAGCGTCTGGTGTCGGACGCGGCCTTTCTCGAACCGTTACTCACCACCATGTTGCTGGCGACGCTGTCGGCAGTGATCTGTTGCGCCGTGGCGGCACCGATGGGCTGGCTAGTGTCGCGCACCGACATGCCGCTGCGCCGCCTCGTGCGGCTGCTGGTGACCGCCTCATTCGTAACGCCGCCGTTCCTTGGCGCCATCGCCTGGGAATTGTTGGCGGCGCCCAATAGCGGGCTGATGAATCAGCTCTACCGCGAGATCACCGGCGCGCCCTCGGATGCGCATCTGCTCAATATCTACAGCTTCGCTGGACTTGTCTTCGTCATCAGCTGCTACACCTTCCCTTACGTCTTCGTACTGGTGGCCAATTCGCTCGACCGTATGCCGAGCGATCTTGAGGAAGCTTCCTCAATTGTCGGCGGCAAGACCTGGGACACGGCGCGCCGCGTTACCATCCCGCTGGCGCTGCCCGCGATGCTTGCCGGTGCGCTGGTTGCCTACCTGCAGGCGATGACGCTGTTCGGCTCGCCAGCGATCCTGGCGATGCCGGCGGGCTTCCATACCATCACCACCAAGATCTGGAGCCTGTTCCAGTTTCCACCCAAGCCAGAACTCGCCGCCGCCGCCTCGCTACCGCTGCTGCTTCTCACTGTCGCGCTCTTGCGGGCTGAGCACGTCGTGCTCGGTCGCCGCGGTTATGCGGTGGTCGGCGGCAAAAACAGCGAGCGGCGCATGGTGCGGCTCGGCAGCGGGCGCTGGGTGATGCTGGCGGTCGCCATGCTGGTGCTGATGTGCCCGGTGTTTCTGCCCTATTTCGCACTGCTCAATGCCTCGTTCTCGAAAGTCGCCTCGCATCTGGTGTCGTTCAATAATTTTACACTGCAAAACCTGCACTTCGTGTTCTACGAATTGTCAGCGACGCAACTCGCGCTCAAAAACACTCTTATCCTGGGCGCGCTGGCAGCGACCGCCGGCACCATCCTCGCGCTGGTGATCGCCTACGTGAACGCACGCAAGGCGGTCGCCGGCTATCGCGCGCTCGGCTTCCTCGCCACGGCGCCGGTCGCCATTCCTGGTATCGTACTCGGCGTCGGCCTGTTCTTCAGCTACACGCGGCCGCCTTTCGTGCTCTACGGCACCTTATGGATCCTGCTGATCGCCTTCGTCACGCTGTCGATGCCGGCGGCCTACCAACAATTGCAGTCCGCTTTCCGCTCGGTGCATCCGGAATTGGAAGAAGCAAGCCGCATCCTCGGCGCCAGCCGTTTGCGTGCACTCTGGCAAATTACTGCGCCGCTCTTGCGCACAAGCGTGATCGCCACCTGGTGCTTCATCTTCGTCGGCGTGATCCGCGAATTGTCAGCCGCGATTATGCTGTTCACTTCGGAAACCAAGGTGCTGTCGGTACTGATCTATGATCTCAACGAAAGCGGCGACCTTGCCGCCATCGCGGTACTCGGCCTATTGATGCTGGTCCTCACCTTCACCATCGTCGCCGTCGCCAACAGCCTGGCGCTACCGCTCATGGGCGTGCGTCGCCCAGCGCCAACCTGAAAAGGAGAACGCGTGAACGCCCCGTTGCCCGAAGTCTCCGTCGCCGAGCTTTTGGCCGAGCGTATCACCGCGCTCGACGCCAAGAAGCTGCCGCCTGGCGTGCGCGCGAAATGCGAGGACCTGCTGGTCGACGTCGCCGGCCTCTGTGTCACCGCTCGCAACGAGGATTACATCAAGAGCGCACTCGCCGGCATTGACGACGAGGGTCCTTGCACTGCGATCGGCCATGTGCGGACGCTGTCCGCCGCGGGCGCCGCCTTCGTCAACGGCACCGCTGCGCACGGCGAGGATTTTGACGATACCTTCGAAGGCGGCCCGGTGCATGCCGGCGCCGTGATCGTGCCGGCGGTGCTAGCCGCTTGTGAGCGGCATAGGCCGGACGGCGCTGCGGCGCTGCTCGGCATCGCGGTCGGCACCGAAACGATGTGCCGCCTCTCCACCGTGGTGCCGAAGGCGGTGCACAAGGCCGGATTCCATCCGACGGCGATCTTCGGCGCCATGGGAGCGGCCGTTGGCGTCGGCGCTGCGCTCGGCCTAACGTCCAAGCAGATCGTCGATGCGCTCGGCATTGCGGCGAGCTTTGCCTCCGGCATCATCGAATATCTCGCCGAAGGCGCTTGGACCAAGCGGCTGCATCCCGGATGGGCGGCGCAGTCGGGCCTGCGCGCGGCGCTGCTGGCACGTGGCGGCTTCCTCGGGCCGCGCACCGTGTTCGAGGGTGTACATGGGTTGTTCCACGGCTTCGCGCACACGAACAAAGGCGACTATGCCGCGCTTATCGACGATTTCGACAGCCGCTGGGTAACCGAAACGCTCGCCTTCAAGCTCTATCCGTGTGGCACCATGGCGCATCCTTACATCGACTGCGCTAAGCGGCTCGCCGCGCGGGGCATTAAGCCAGGCAACGTAAAGGAAATGGTTTGCGAGGTGGCCGAAGGCACTGTGCACCGGCTATGGGAGCCTTTGACTGTCAAGCAGCGGCCGCCCAACGGCTATGCCGCGAAATTTGCGACGCCTTTCATTCTTGCCACCGGCTTCGTGAAGGGCGGCGTCGGTCTGGATGCCTTTACAGATGCGGCAGTGCACGATCGGGAAGTACTCACGCTGGCATCAAAGGTGAATTACGTGATTGACCCGGACAATCCGTATCCGAACGACTTCACCGGCCACATCCGCGCGGTCATGACAGATGGTCAGGTGTTCGAGGAACGTCAGCCGCATTTCCGCGGCGGCGCCAAAGAGCCACTTACCCGCGCCGACATCGAAGAGAAATTCACGCTTAACGTTCGCCACGGCGGCTGGGATACAAAACAGAGTGCCGCCGCACTCAAGCTGCTGGGCAAACTCTACAAGGGCGAGATCGATATTGCGCCACTACGGGGGTAATGAATGAACGATAAGGAGCTTGCCGGCAAGGTGGCCATTGTCACCGGCGCTGGACGCAACATCGGCCGCGCCATTGCGCGTCATCTGGCCGCCGCCGGCGCTGCGGTGGTGGTGAATGTGCGCACCAATAAAGCCGAGGCCGACGCGGTCGTGAAAGAGATTGAAGCGGGTGGCGGCAAGGCCATTGCCGTAGTCGCCGACGTCGCCGACCCGGCCGCGGTCGAGGCCATTGCACACGCGGCGCTGAAGGCGTTCGGCCGCATCGACATACTGGTCAACAATGCGTCGCTGCGGCGCGAGAAGCCGATCGATCAGATGAGTTACACCGACTGGCGCGAGGTGATGGGTGCCACGCTCGACTCCGCCTTCCACGGTGTGCACGCCTGCCTGCCGGCGCTGAAGAAGGCAGGCGGAGGCACGATCATCAATGTTGGCGGCCTGAGCGCGCATATCGGCTCGAAGAACCGCACGCATGTGATGACCGCAAAGGCCGCGCTGGTCGGCTTCTCGCGTGCGCTGGCGCACGACCTCGCTGCCGACAAGATCACGGCCAATTGCGTGGTGCCCGGCGCGATCGACACCACACGGCCGGGCTCTTCGCCCAATCCGGCGCACCATCTGACCCATGGCACCATCACGGGCGAGCGCGGCAAGCCCGACGACGTCGCTGCCATGGTGAGGTTCCTAGCCGGCCCCGGCGGTCGCTTCGTCACCGGCCAGACTATCCATGTCAACGGCGGGGCCTTTCTGGGGTGATGGCCCTGCGCGTCCGAAAGTGCTAATCCACGCCCCAAGAATTTCCGGTCAGTAGTGAGGCTCGTCATGTATACCGATCTCGCACTCTATATCGACGGCAAATGGCTCAACGGCGAAGGCCGCAAGGGCGAAGACGTTATCAACCCGGCGACCGGCAAGGCGCTTGGCCACCTTCCGCATGCCTCGACCGCCGACCTTGATGCGGCGATTGCAGCTGCCGAGAAGGGTCTCGCAGTCTGGAAGTCGACTTCGGCCTATGACCGCTCCAAGATTATGCGGAAAGCCGCCGATCTGCTGCGTGAGCGATACGATCATGTATCGAAGGTGCAAACCCAGGAGCAGGGCAAGGTCTATGTCGAGTCGCGCGCCGAGGTGCTCACCTCCGCCGAGATTATTGAGTGGTATGCCGAGGAAGGCCGCCGCACCTATGGCCGCGTCGTTCCGGGCCGCCAGAAGGGCGTACGACAGATTGTGCTGCAGGAACCGGTCGGGGTGGTCGCGGCGTTTACACCGTGGAATTTCCCGACACTGACGCCAGTGCGCAAGATCGGTGGCGCACTCGCCGCCGGCTGCTCGATCATCATCAAGGCCTCGGAAGAGACGCCTGGCGCCTGCATCGAACTCGCGAAATGCTTTGCTGACGCCGGCCTGCCGGCGGGCGTGCTTAACCTGGTGTTCGGCGTGCCGGCCAACGTTTCCGAGCATCTCATCCCGGCCAAAGCGGTCAAGAAGATCTCCTTCACCGGCTCGATTCCGGTCGGCAAGCATCTCGCTGGGCTGGCCGCCAGGGGCATGAAGCGCGCCACCATGGAGCTCGGCGGCCACTCGCCGGTTGTGGTGTTCGAAGACGCCGATCCGGAGAAGGCGGCCGACACCATCGCGGCATTCAAGTATCGCAACGCCGGACAGGTCTGCATTTCGCCCACGCGCTTCTATGTGCAGGAGAAGTCGTACAACAAGTTCCTCGCCCGCTTCACCGAATACGCGAAGGGATTGAAGATGGGCGACGGGCTGGAAAAAGGCATCACGCTCGGGCCGCTCGCCAATCCGCGTCGGCTCGACGCCATGGAAACCTTCGTCAACGACGCCAAGGCGCGTGGCGGCAAGGTCGTCAGTGGCGGCTCGCGCCAGGGCAACCAGGGCTTCTTCTTTCAGCCGACGGTGATCACCGACGTACCCGACGACTCCAAGATCATGACCGAGGAGCCGTTCGGCCCCGTGGCGCCGATCGTCGCATTCAAGACTTTCGACGAAGTGGTAGAACGCGCCAATTCACTGCCTTATGGTCTGGCGGCTTATGCCTTCACCTCGTCGGAGAAGACCGCAACTGCCATCGGCGACGCCATGCAGTCCGGTATGGTAGGCGTCAATAGCGTCGCCGTATCGACGCCGGAAACTCCGTTCGGCGGCGTCAAGGAATCGGGCTACGGTTCGGAAGGCGGTATCGAAGGCCTGCAGGCTTATCTGAACACGAAGTTCATCTCGCAGGCGTAAGCCTGCGAGCAATCCTGCCGGGAATTTCGGAAGATCGATGCGATACGCTACGGGAGCGGTCGAATTGGGGTCTTGCCTGACTGATGCGACCCGCGACGGCCGCTCCCGCTGTGCCGTTCGCTAACCCGCCGCTATGCTTTCGCCCGAACGGATGCGATCGCAATCATGGCGGCATTCTGACCCGGTGGCGTCATAAAACCTCCGCGTCCGATATTCGACCTGTCTAGTCTGATCAATTCTTGCAGACTGTCAAGGTGGGATGATGCGTGAAAATGTCGCAAAGTTCCCGACGCGTAGTAAGGCGTTCACCATATTTGCTATGCACGTGCGAGCTTCCCAGCGTGCCTTAGGCATTTCCATGAAACTTCTGCGCCGGCAATTCCTGCAGTTCGCGGTTGGCGCTGCTGCGCGCTTCCTGCAGCCTCACGTTTTGCTTTCGCGCAGAGCTATGCGTCGCAGCCGGTGCGCATGATCGTCGGCTTTCCGGCCGGGCAGGCTGCCGACAGCTTGGCGCGGATCGTGGCCCAGGCGTTGTCGCAACGGTTGGTGCCGCGCTGCCAGCTCAATGATGTCTCCACCGCCTGCCCGCAGGCGGTTTTCAACCAGGCAGGAACGCGCTTGCTCCTACTGTCGGATCTGTAATCTTTTCGACCGGCGCGTCGTAGAGCATCATCAACTGCTCGCGGTTGAGGACCGCGCCGACGGCGCCCTCGGCGACTCTTGCGCCGTCCCGCAGCAAGTATGCGCGATCGGCGGCACGCATCGCATGGTTCGGGTCGTGCGTTGTGAAGAGCACACCGTGGCCCGAAGCGGCCAGTGACCGGATTTCCCGCATCACCTTTCCCTGATTGCCGAAGTCGAGGCTGGCAGTTGGCTCGTCGAGCACGATGAACTGCGGCTCCTGTGCCAGCGCTCGTGCCAGCAGAGCGAGCTGACGCTCGCCGCCCGAGATCATGGTGTAGGGCCGCTCGCGCAGATGCGCGATGCCAAACCGCTCCAGGGACCGCGCTGCAACCGCACGATCGGCCGCCGTCGGCCGGCTAAACAGATTGCCATGGGCGATGCGGCCCATGAGCACGACCGTCTCGACCGTAAACGCGAAGGTCGCCTGATGGGACTGCGGCACATAGGCGATGAGACGCGCACGATCACGGCTGGAATAGTTGTTCAGCGTTCGCCCATCAAGCTGCACGTCACCCGCCTTCGGCGCGAGCAGACCCAAAAGCGTCTTGAGGAGCGTGGTCTTGCCGCTGCCGTTCGGACCCAGCAGCGCCAGCACTTCGCCGGTCTCCAAGGCGACATCGAGGTCGCGTCCCACCAGGCGGTCGCTATAGCCGATAGAGAGCCCGCGGCCGGCCAGCTTCATGACCACGTCCGCGACACGCTGGTGAGCAACCAAATGAAAAACGGAGTGCCCACCACGGCAGTGAGAATGCCGAGCGGGATTTCGATGGCGGCGCCGGTGCGCGCCACTGTGTCGATTACCAGGAGGAAGCCACCGCCGAGCAGGGCCGCCGCAGGAATGAGCCGGGCGAAGTCGGGGCCGACTAACGAACGCGCCATGTGCGGCACAACGAGGCCGACCCAGCCAATGATGCCGGCCGTCGCGACACTCGCGGAAGTGACGAGCGTTGCAGCGGCGACGATGACAATGCGTAACGGACCGGTCGGCACGCCAAGCGCGCGAGCCTCCTCGTCGGGCAGCGACATCACGTTCATGCGCCAGCGCAACGCAATCAGAACGAGCGTGCCGGCCGCCACGGGGCCGAAGAGCGGAAGGAGATCGGAGAGCGTCGTTGCCGCGAGACTGCCGAGCAGCCAGAACGTCATGGCAGGAAGCTGGTTGTAGGGATCGGCCAGATATTTCACCAAGCCGACGCCCGCGCCGAGCAACGCGCCAATCACCACACCGGTGAGCACCAGCACCAGCACGGGGTCACGCGACCGCACGGCGGAGCCAATCAGATAAACAGCGGCGACCGCCAGCAGGCCGCCGACGAAGGCGAGACTCTGGATTGCGAACACGCCGAGCGAGAAGAAAATGCCTAAAACCGCGCCAAGAGCCGCCCCTGAGGAGGCTCCCAAAATGTCTGGTGATACGAGCGGATTGCGAAACAATCCCTGAAAGGCCGTGCCGGCGACTGCAAGCGCCGCGCCCACCAATGCCGCCGCCACGACGCGCGGCCCGCGAACCTGCCAAATGACATTCTCAACAATGGGCGGTACAGCAGATGGGCGTCCGCTGAGCTTGTCGAGAAGCACGCTGAACAAATCCGATAGCGCGATCGGATAACGACCGACCGTGAATGCGATCAAGAGGCCAATTATCAGCACCGTCAGCGCGACGGCAAATCCCAGTGCGGCGGAGCGGCTCATGAAGAGATCAGCCCCGCCCGGCAAGCACATGCTCGATCTGCGCCTCGGTCGGTGTGCGATGGTAGAAGCGCGTGTAGAAGTCGCGGGTCAGCGTCCTGAGGTCTTCCGGGAAAATTTCTGGATAGATGATTTTGGCAAGCCACCACAACCCGATGAGCCGGTTGACCGATGGCGGGAAGTCGACCCAGCCGAACGGCAGCTTCGGCGAGAGATGCACGCGACCGTCCCGCACGGCGTTTACGGAGTTCCACAGCGGATTGTCACGCACGCCGGCTGCGAAATCGCGATCGATAGTGATAATCACGTCGGGATTCCAAAGCAGCACCTGCTCGATCGAGACGAGCGCCAAACCGCCGGGCTGTTCGCTCGCCACGTTGCGCACGCCCATGAACTCAATGGTCTCGACGTTGATGGAGCCGGCGAGCCCGGTCTCCAGGCCGCGCGGCCCGCGCGCGTAGTAAACTTTCGGCTGCTGCCCGACCGGAACGGCCGCGATCCGCTGCCTGATGGTCGTCATGATGTCTTCGGCATATTGCGCCAAGCTCTCTGCGGCCGCGCTTCGGTGAGTCAGCGCTCCGAGCGTTCGATAGGTCGGCACGATAGCGTCGAACCGCCCATCGAGGAGAGCGTATGGAATGCCGGTCTGCTCCTGCACGCGTGATGCGAGCGAGACGAACGTCGGCGCGATCGCACCGACATCGAGGATCAGGTCGGGTTTCAGCGCCAGTACGACTTCAAGATTGGCCGTGTTGCCGCGACCGGTTATGCGCCCGACCTCCGGCCGTGTACAGATGTCGGGCAGCATGTACTCGCACTCTTCCGCGCGGTTGGGCCGCGGCCAGCCGATCAGCAAGTCCGGCGCGAGTGTGTAGAGCAGAATGGCCGCGGGCGGCCCAGCGGGAAAGACCCGCGCGACGTGCTGGGGGATCGGGACTGCGCGACCTGCCGCATCGTTGACGGTGGCGGCCTGTGTCGCACGCGGCGTCATTAGCGCAGCGGAGAGTCCTGCCATCACCGTGCGGCGGTTCAGCATCGCTTCAGTCTAACGCAATCATCACGCTACTGGCTTTAATGATCGCGTAGGCGGTTTGACCGATCGCGAGCTTCATTTCGTCGACAGACTCGTTCGTGATCGACGCGGTCACGATCTGCCCACCAATGTCAATCCGCACATGCGCGGTTGTTGCGCCTCGTTTGACCTCGACGATCTTGCCTTTGAGCTGATTGCGAGCGCTGAGCTTCATGGCGTCCTCTCATGACCTGGGGCGAAGCCGTGGCTGGACAGTATTCTTTGGCCATCCACCGAAACGATGTAGTCGGCAAATTTCTGGGCGTAAGGTCCGGCGCCATTTATGACAGTGAGTCCGTAGTCGGCCGCCACCGAAAGCGCATCGGGCAGCGCCACCGACTGCTGATCGGGATGCTGCTGCAGCGCGTCGCGCGTGGCGGTGCAATAAGCGAGAAAAATGTCGGCGCGTCCCTCTGCCACATGCCAAGCGTAGGCGTTGCGTCCGGCCGGCGGTTGTACGCTCGATGGTCCGCCCGTGAGCTGCAGGGCCTTTCTTTCGAGAACCGCGCGCGCCCCCGGCCGCAGTGCCTCGGCTTTGTCGAACACCTCCAATGCATAGTCGCCGGATGGATCGGCTTTGGGCGTGGAGGTCCCAAGCTTGACGTTGAGGTCGAGCATTCGATCCAATAGATTGGCCGTGGTAATCGGCAGCCCGGGCCTGACCAGCGCGCACAGCCTGTTGCGCGCGAACAGCACCACCGGCCCGCTCTTGCCAGCATCAGCCAATGATTGCGGATGCATCATGTTAGCCGACGCAAAGACGTCCGCTTTAGCACCCTGAGCAATCTCATCCTTGAGGATTCCCGAGGGGCCATATTTGGCTTGCACAGCAATGCTAAACATTGTGCAGAATGCTGTACTCACGTCGTTGAACGCGGTGCGCAGGCTCCCAGCTGCATAGAGTTGAACCATGTCGGCGCGAGCTGCCCCGGTCATGACGACGCCACCGACGATGGCCAGCAGGACGATTGCGTCACGCGGTCGGATCAGTGGCATTCGGATACAACGATGTTTCACGCACTTTTACGAGTTCTACCACAACGAGTTCGTCACCCAGTCAACAAGGGTGTTTTACTCTCACTCTGCCAACAACGGACATGCTTGAATGTCATTCAGTTCGGGTATGGCACTGAGGGCGCGATCACATTGTAAGCGGTCATTGGGCGTTGGATACCCTTGAGCGTAAGCTCGCCCACCAGCTCGACCTTCATTGTGTCTTCGACTGCCATCAAGACACGCGGACTGATCAGAATTTGCCCCGGCTTGGCC
>Ga0182033_10000207_pt1 | contig 27445 bp, 24 predicted proteins | sample tim00Cox0000000H_FD_125968 | JGI IMG/M metagenome (GOLD analysis project Ga0182033, IMG submission 125968) | Lab enrichment of tropical soil microbial communities from Luquillo Experimental Forest, Puerto Rico - timezero.00C.oxic.00.000.00H | ecosystem: Environmental > Terrestrial > Soil >...
AATCCGACAATGGAAGCTTGGGCAAGTTGCAGGGGCCGCAGGCTCAGCTAAATGAGAAGGCTATCAGAGAGGTGCCGGCGAACGGCTGGGTCCAAAACGGCCCCCTGATCGCTCGCACGGTTTCGCTGTCTGTCGTGGTGAAGGACTTCGACGCTGGGCGCGCCTCACTGGATGCCGTCCTGGCTCGCCACAACGGCTACGCTGCGAGCCTTAACGTCAGCACTCCACTGGGTGCTGCCAGAACGCTCGAAGCTTCCCTGCGCATCCCTGCGCCGCAACTCGAAGCCGCGCTCCACGAACTAAAATCCCTAGGCCGGGTCGAAGGGGAAAGCCAGAACGGCGAAGAGGTCACCGCGCAGCACGCGGATCTCGTCGCCCGCATTAAGAATGACCGAGAGACGGAACGTCGCCTCCAGGACATCCTTCGAACGCGCACCGGCAAGGTCAAAGATGTTCTTGATGTCGAACAGGAAATCGCCCGCGTCCGGGGTGAAATCGAACAAATGGAAGGCGAACAAAAAACTCTGGAACACCGCGTCGCGTTTGCCACCATCGACCTGAAGCTCGCCGAAGAGTACAAGGCCCGGCTCAATGCGCCGGCGCCTTCGGTCTTGATGCAACTCCGTAACGCAAGCATCAATGGCTTTCGCAATGCGTTCGAGAGCCTCTTGGCCCTAGTTCTTTTTCTCGCGGAGTCCGGCCCCAGTCTTTTGCTCTGGCTCGGCCTCGTGGGGATTCCGGCTTGGTGCCTCTGGCGGCGTTACCGCCGCATCTTGTTCCGCTCTCTCGCCGGAGCTTGAGCTTTTAAGACCCGCCTGTGGATTTCTTGTGGCTTCCGGAGGAAGGCCTCCTGACTAACGGCCCGTCATGCGCCCGGACCTCGGGCCCTCTCCCAAAGAATGTAGGAACCCGGGTAGATTCCTGTGGGATTTTGTAGGCTTCCCGGATGCGAAACCAAGGTTCGCCCGTCACTTTTTGCCTAACCTCTGTGCTTTCAGCAACCTTCCCAAGACTTGGCCGAACCAGAACCCCTGGCAACTGACTTGCTCCGCTCCTCTCCACGTACAAAGATTGGCTTCCCGGGGTGGCCGGAACCGATCCTCGACTCGGTTACCGGTTTAGGGGCGTCAATTATGAAGAAGGGGGCTTGCACCGGCCCCCTTTTTCGTTTTTGTTGCGGCTAAGCCTACTTTGCATCTCCCACTTAACCGGCTCCTTACAAGCAAGAATTGGAAGCTAAAAGTGAGCGGCCGGTGGGGGCACCGGCCGCTCGGGCGTGGGGGATGGAGGGTAACAGTAATCCAAAGAGGATCGGCCCTTCCTACCGTCCCGCCGCGCTCGCGAGCGGCAGACCGGCACAGGAGATAGCTCTAACTCCAGTGGACCAAACCACTTCCGATTACGCTTGTGAGTTTCCTTCGAACTCGATCGGCCGTCGATAGGCCGCACGGCTCATTTTTTCCAGTACTTTGTCTTGCCAGCCGAGGTACTTTGCGCCGGTACCGAAGTACCTCTTTCGTTTCTAGATTTTCGTAACAATCTGTCCGAGTAACCCGGCTAGCTCGGCGAGCCGCCCTCTCTCGGTTTCCCCGAGCAACTCGAGCGCATTGGCCAAAGATTCTATGCGCCGCTTCCGTCCTTCCCAAAGCATCTTGGAGCCCTTCGGCGTGGCCAGCAGCCGCACGCGCCGTCCGTCCTCGGTGGCCTCGCGCTTAACCAAGCCCGCGCGTTGCAAGCCCGAAACTATGCGGCTCATGGTCGGAGGGCGCACCTGCTCCGCATCGGCAAGCTCTCCAAGCGACCTCGGCCCGCCGAAAACCAGTACCGATAGGGCGGAAAGCTGCGCCGGCCCAATCCCGCTCTCGCGGTCGCGTACCCGCAGCCGCCGCAAAAGGTGGATCGCGGCCGAGTGCAGCCGGTCCGCCGTTTCAAGAAGCTCGCTACGGCCCTCGCTTTTTTGCTTGACAGCCGTCATCGAATATAGTTAGCTATGCTAACTAAATCAAACCTCGGAGGTCAATGCCCATGAACGCGACCGCAAGCCATGCCGGAATGGCCCATGCCATAGGCATAGACGGCATCGGCCAGATTTCCATCATTGCTCACGATCTGCCCCGCGCGACGGCGTTCTACCGCGATGTGCTGGGCTTGCCGCTGCTGTTTACCCCAGGCAACCTGGCTTTCTTCGACTGCGGCGGGGTCCGCCTGATGTTCGGTCCCGCGAGCGCGCCCGAGCTGGATCATCCGAGTTCCATCCTCTATTTCCGCGTCCCGGATGTGCAGGCCGCTCACGAGCATCTTGTCAACCGCGGCGTGAAGATCGAAGCGCCGCCGCGCCTCATCGCACGCATGGAGACCTACGACCTCTGGATGGTTGGCTTCCGGGACTCGGAAGGAAACATCATGCAGTTGATGAGCGAGGTTCCACGCTCTGCCCAGCCGTCTTCGGCCGCCTAGCTTCGCTTGCCATGAACTCACAGGAAAGCACCGCGCTGGCCCGCATCGGGCAGATTGCCATCAACGCTCACGACGTGGATCGCGCCACCGCCTTCTATCGCGATGTGCTGGGATTGCCGCACTTGTTCCGCGCCGGGCAACTGTCCTTTTTTGATTGTGGCGGCGTCCGCCTGATGCTGGACAAGCCGGAAAAACCGGAATTCGACCATCCGAGCTCCATCCTTTATTTCCAGGTCGGCGATATTCGCGCCGCTCGGGAGCGCCTTAAGGCGGCCGGAGCCAAATTCGAAGACGAGCCGCACGTGATCGCCGAGATGCCCGGCTACGATCTCTGGATGACCTTCTTTCGCGATAGCGAAGGCAATCTGCTCGCGTTGATGAGCGAAGTGGCCCGCCCGTCGTAAATCAGTTCCGACTACAAACTCGGGTTTAGCCCCGCTACAAGCCGCGCGCCGATTACGGTATTCTTTTCTCTCTATGCACGACTTGAGCTACTTCCGTGAGCACCTCGACGTCTTCGCCGACATGGCCAAGAAGCGCTCGCTGACCATTGACTTGGATGGCTTCCGCGCGCTCGACAAGGAGCGGCGGGAATTCATCACCCTCAATGAGCGGCGCAAGGCGCAGCGCAATAAAGCCAGCGAGGAAATTGCTCGCTTGAAAAAGGAAAAAAAGAGCGCCGATGCCCTTATCGCGGAAATGAAACAGGCTTCCGACCAAATTAAGGAACTCGACGCGCGTATTGCCGAACTCGATCGAAGACAGCGAGACCTGCTGCTCACCATCCCCAACGTGCCGCATCCGTCCGTTCCCCTGGGCACCAGCGCTGCCGACAACCAGGAAATGCGCTGCTGGGGCACGCCGCCGAAGTTTGATTTCGAGCCAAAGCCGCATTGGGAGGTGGGCGAAGGCGCGGGAATTCTGGATCTCGAAGCCGCGGCGAAAATCACCGGGGCACGCTTCGCTGTTTACAGGGGTTGGGGCGCCCGGCTCGAACGCGCCCTGGCTAACTTCTTTCTGGACGTGCATACCCGCGAGCACGGTTACACCGAGATCCTTCCGCCGTTCGTGGTGAATAGCGCCTCGCTCACCGGCGCCGCCCAGCTGCCCAAATTTGCCGCCGATCTTTTTCGATTGGAAGGCACCGACTTCTGGCTTACTCCCACGGCCGAGGTCGAACTCCACAACCTCTACCGCGACGAGACCATTCCGGAAGAACAGCTGCCCATTAACGTCACCGCTTGGACCGCTTGTTTCCGCTCCGAAGCGGGAGCCGCCGGCAAAGACACCCGCGGCATCCTCCGCCAGCATCAATTTCAAAAAGTTGAGCTGTTCAAGTTCACGCATCCGGAAAAAAGCTACGAGGAACACGAAGCCCTGACCAACCACGCCGAGGCCATTCTCGAAAAGCTCGGCCTACACCACCGCACGGTTCTCCTTTCGACCGGCGACATGGGCTTTGCTTCCGCGAAAACCTATGACCTCGAAGTTTGGCTCCCTGCGAGCAATGAGTTCCGCGAGATTTCCTCCTGCTCGAACTGCGAAGCCTTTCAAGCGCGCCGCGCCGGTATTCGCTTCAAGCCCAAAGCCGGGGGGAAGAGCGACTTCGTGCACACGCTCAATGGTTCTGGACTCGCGGTCGGCCGCACCTGGATTGCTATTGTCGAGAATTTTCAGCAGGCCGACGGCTCCATCCTGATCCCTGAGGTTCTCCGCCCATACATGGGCATCGACCGCATTCCTGGAGCTAAATAGTGCCTCTCGAGGGCACTAAAATGCTCCCTTCTGCCTTGGCGTCCATGTCTCACCAAGGCGCCGCAGTCCTCCCATAAGCGACTGCTGAATAAAGACTTAGCTTTGTTCAAGGCATTCTTGTGCGGCTTCCAGGGGGCAACCGGGCAACCTGCAACCTCTTGAAAGGACGCGTTTTCGTTTGACTAGCGCTTTTCGCCTTACATACACTCACCTGACTGGGACTTTGCAGGTTCCAGCTTTGTAAGGACGGTCTTTGACGCCCGTGACAATACTGGCTCGCATCATTCGGTTTCTGTTTTGGCTGCTGGTGCTCTCCTGGAGTGTGCGGCTGCTTCGCCGCCTTTTCGGTTTGCTGCTCGAGAACCGGGCCTCATCGCCCGAGCACGCCGCGAAGGGGACGGCTCCCTCACAGCCTGCAAAGACCGCGCGCCGCTTGGTGCGCGACCCGGTCTGCGGCATGCACGTCGATGAAACGCTCTCGATTCCCATGCGTGAGGACGATCGACTGTTGCATTTTTGTTCCATCGGTTGCCGCGATGCGTATGTTGTTAGTTCCAAAAAGTTTGCTGCAAACGGCTAGAGAACTTCCCTTAAGGGACGGAAGAAAAGGGCCGAAGATCTCGCATCTGGGCCACGTAGGACGGACGAGCGAATAACTCAAGAGGAAAGGACCGACGCCCATGGCCACGGTCGCAAAGCCCACAACCCCGACAAAGATAAGCGCGCCGCCGATCGTGCCGCGCATTGCTCCGCGCGAAGACCTGAACCCCTTCCGCATCGCGCAAATGCAATTCGATATGGCCGCGGAGTTTCTGAAGCTCGATCCCGGCTTGCGCCAGATCCTGCGCACCCCCAAGCGCATTCTGGAAGTTTCTCTTCCCACCAAGATGGACAACGGCCAGGTGAAGGTCTTCACCGGGTACCGCGTGCAGCACAACATTTCTCGGGGCCCGGGAAAGGGCGGCATTCGCTACCATCCCAATGTCAGCCTTGACGAAGTCAAGGCGCTGGCCGTTTGGATGACTTGGAAAACCGCCACGGTGAACGTTCCCTTTGGCGGCGCCAAAGGCGGAGTCATCTGCGACCCGAAGCGCATGTCCAAGAGCGAGCTCGAGCGCATGACGCGCCGCTTCGCCAGCGAGATTCTCCCGCTCATCGGACCCGCGCAGGACATTCCCGCCCCCGACGTGTACACCGATGCGCAAACCATGGCCTGGATTATGGACACCTATGCCATGACCATCGGCCACGCCGCGCATGGCGTGGTCACGGGCAAACCCGTTTCCATCGGAGGTTCCGAGGGACGCGGCGAGGCGACGGCACACGGCCTGCTCTATGTCGTGGAAGAAGCATGCAAGGTCAAAAAGATCTCGTTGCGCGGTGCGACCGTGGCCATTCAAGGTTTTGGCAACGCGGGCGCCACCGCCGCCCGCCTGTTCGCCGATAGGAAAGCGAGGATCGTGGCGTTAAGCGACACCCGGGGCGGCGTCACAAACTCCCGCGGCATCGACCCCATCAAGGCCATCCGCTATAAAGAGCGGGCCGGCACGGTAGTTGGCATGCCCGGCGCCTCCCGCATCAGCAATGACGAGCTGCTAACCATGAAGTGCGACATTCTGATTCCCGCGGCTCTTGAAAACGTCATCACCCTGCACAACGCCGAAGCCGTCAAAGCCCGCATCGTCGCGGAAGCTGCCAACGGCCCCACCACGCCGCACGCCGACGAGATTCTCGCCCGCCGCGGCATCACCGTGCTGCCGGACATTCTTGCCAATGCCGGCGGCGTTACGGTCAGCTACTTCGAGTGGGTGCAGAACCAGGAAGGCCTGATGTGGGACGGCGACGAAGTGAATGCGCGCCTGCAAAAGGTCATGGTCCGCGCCTTCCACGAAATGGTGGAAACCATGCGCAAGCATCACGTTCCCCCGCGCGCGGGCGCCATGATCCTGGCCGTCGGTCGCGTCGCCGAAGCCACCCTGGTCCGCGGCCTGTTCCCTTAATCAACCGCCTTCTAAGAGATGATTAGGCTTTCTCGCGCCCTCCCGCGATAGGCCTCTTACTATCCTCAAGCGCGGGCCCTATGTTCAGCGGCGCATGAGTGTTCTCAGGCGGGCCACCAGCAGCGCCCGTTCCGGCAATCGCAGGTGGAATTTTCGAAGTCCGCGCGGCCCGCCAGATAGGCCGTCGCCGACGGTCAGGAAATCCACGGCGTCCGCCATGATCTTGGCCCAACGCTTGCCGGTCGTGCTTGGCGCACAGCGAAAAAAAGGAGCAGCCCGCATAAAGAGCATTTTCTCTCGCATTCCTCCGGCGCGGTCCAAGACGGAAACCAACCGCGAAGGGAATTCTTAGGTTCTGTCGGAGGCTTTCTAAATTTTTTCCTTGCACTGGAAAAAATCTGCGCGTACATTCGCATTTGCCGGCGTGTTCCGAAGCCGCAGGAGAAAATCCTCCAGCGGAAGCGGACGCAGCCGGCAATTTTCGCTTGGGGCGAATGATTTTCGCGAAACGTGGTAAACCGGAGCCCGCGGACCGAGAATCTAAGTTGCGGATGAAAAGAAGTACGACGGGAAAGAAGAAAGAACGATGACGAACGGGCACAACGGCCACGCCGCTCCGCCGATCCTCCTATCCATCGCGGGATTCGATCCTTCGTGTGGCGCGGGTACGGCCGCGGACTTGAAAACTTTTGCCGCGCACGGCTGCTACGGAATTGCCGCGATCGCCTCGCTGACGGTCCAGAACACCCAGGGTGTCGAAACCGTCCACAACACGCCGAGCGCGGACCTCCGCGCTCAACTCGAAGTGCTCGCCAAGGATTGCGAAATCGCCGGGGTGAAGATCGGCATGCTCGGAAACCGCAGCAACGCCGCCGCCACCGCCGAATTCCTCGATGCGCACAAATTCGCTCACGTGGTTCTGGACCCAGTCTTCCAATCCTCGAGCGGCACCGAGCTTCTCGATGCCGCCGGGATCAAGTTTGTCTCGACGGAATTGCTCAAACGCGTGAGCGTGATCACGCCAAACGTCCCCGAGGCCGAGGTCCTGACGGGGGTGACCATCAAAGATCTGGCGGACGTGGAGGCGGCCGCGCGCAGGCTCGTCGAGATGGGCGCGCACGCGGTGGTCGTCAAGGGCGGCCACCTGGACCGCGCGGTGGACATCCTGTTCGAAGGCGGCGAAATGATTCACCTGGCTGCCGATAAGGTGAAGGTCGAAAATACGCACGGCACCGGCTGCGCCTTTTCTTCCGCGCTCACCGCACAACTCGCTTCCGGCCGCTCGCTCTTCGAGGCTGCGGCGCTCGCCAAAACGTACGTTACCATGGCCATCGAAAAGGGTTACCCCATCGGGAAAGGGCGCGTCCCGCTCGACCATTTCTACCGCCAGCGCATCGAGCCGCCCCCCCGAGGCATCCACGAAGTGCCGCAGCACGGCCTGCACCCCGCCGCCGAACCCGCGGCCCACTGAGGCGCGCTCTCGAGTCCCCTCTGAGGCGCAAGGCCTTCAAGTTACTTCGCGGGCGAATCGAGGTTCGCCTGCCCTCGCGTCGAGCCGGTATGTGGCTATTCGTCACTCCTTTCCTCGCCGCCGGTCTTTGCGGTCTGGCTTTCCTTTCCGGAAAATCCAGCCCCAGCCGGTTTATCGTCGGTATGCTCGGGAGGCGGGAATCGCTGCCAACCTTAATGAGCTCGGAACGACACCCGTCCGGCCACGATCGTGGCCACCGGCCCGCCCCTGAACTTCCAACCGTCAAACGGTGAATTTCGCGATTTGCTCGGCGATTCCCCCACGTCGTAGGTCCAAGCGCGCTCGGTTGAAAAAATCGTCAGGTCGGCAGGCTCGCCCGCGGCAATTTTGCGCTCCATCCCGAGCACGCGCGCCGGCCCGACCGTGAAAAGCTCGACCAGGCGCATCAGTGAAAGCCGCCCCGGCCGCACCAGTTGGTCGAGCCCGAGCCCGAGCGCCGTTTCAAAGCCCAGCACCCCGAACGGCGCGCGGTCGAATTCCACGTCTTTCGCGGCGGGTTCGTGCGGCGCATGATCGGTCGCGATCGCGTCTACCGTCCCATCCGCCAGTCCTTCGAGCAACGCCTCGCGGTCCTCGCGGGCGGCGAGCGGCGGATTCATCTTGAACCGCGAGTCGTAGGTCACATCCTCGTCGATCAGCGTGAAGTGATGCGGTGTCACTTCGCAGGTAACGCGCAAGCCGCGCGATTTTGCCGCGCGCACCTGTTCGAGCGAAGCTTTTGCGGAGAGGTGCGCGATGTGCAGCCGCGCGCCGGTCAACTCCGCCAGTTGCACGTCCCGCGCCACGCACACCGCCTCGGCCGCCGCCGGCATGCCCCGCAGGCCGAGCCGCGTCGAGGCCACGCCTTCGCGCATCACCGCGCCCGCCGCGAGCGAAACATCTTCCGCATGCTCAATCACCGGCAGATCGAGCGACCGGCAATAATCCATCACCTGTCGCGCGAGCTTGGCCGTGGCGATCGGTTTCCCGTCATCGGAAACGGCCACGATGCCCGCCTCCTGCATACCGGCAATCTCCGAAATGGCCTCGCCTTTGCTCCCGACCGACGCCGCGCCAATCGGCCACACGCGCACCGTTCCCGTTGCCACGGCGCGGTCCAGAACGAACCGCGTCACCGAAGCATTGTCATTCACCGGACTGGTGTTCGGCATCGAGCACACTGCCGTGAAGCCGCCGCGTGCCGCGGCGCGTGTCCCCGTCTCGATGGTTTCCGACGATTCCTGGCCCGGCTCGCGCAGGTGCGCGTGCAGGTCGATAAATCCCGGCGCAACCATCAGTCCGGCAGCGTCAAACACCTCCTGGCCGGGGGCTGCGACGAGGCTTCCCGGTTCGGCCACCTCGGCGATTTTGCCGCCGTCGATCAGAATGTCGCGCGGTGCATCGGTATGCGTTGCCGGGTCGATCACGCGCCCGTTCTTAATCACGAGCATTTGCGGATTCCTTGGATTTCTTGTAGCCGCTCTCTGCCGAGGGTGACGTCTTGGCCTCGAGCGCCGGGTGCGCGCCACTTTCCGAGGCGCCCGCGATCAGCAGATACAGGATGGCCATGCGCACGGCCACGCCGTTTGTCACCTGTTCGAGCACGCACGACTGCGGCCCATCGGCCACCTCCGGGGTAATCTCGATCCCGCGGTTGATCGGTCCCGGATGCAAGACAATCGCATCTCGATGCGCGCGCTTCAGCCGTTCCGCATTCAGTTGATACAGCAAAATGTAGTCGTTGGCGGAAAGTGGAGGATCGTTGAGCCGTTCGGTCTGTACGCGCAGCATCATGATGACGTGGGCGTCCTCGAGAGCCTCTTCCACCTTGTAAAGGCAACGGATGGGCACTGCTGGGGCGATCTTTTCGAGCTCGCGCGGCACCCAGATCGACGGCCCGCACAGCGTGAACCGGCATCCGAATTTCCCGAGCAGATGAATGTTCGAACGCGCCACGCGGCTGTGCAAAAGGTCGCCAAGAATGGTCACGTTCAGGTTTTCAATCGTGCCCAACCGGTCGCGAATCGTAAGCGCGTCGAGCAAACCCTGCGACGGATGCTCATGCGTGCCGTCACCCGCGTTGACTACCGGAATATCCAGGTGCCGCGCTACGTAGTCGGCTGCCCCCGACGCCGAGTGCCGCATCACCAAGCAATCCGGCTTCATGGCGTTCAGGTTGAACGCGGTGTCCAGCAGCGTTTCGCCTTTCTTGATACTCGACGCCTCGGCCTGCAGATTCATGGTGTCCGCACCCAGCCGGGCCGCCGCGGTTCCAAAGCTGATGCGCGTGCGCGTCGAGTTTTCGAAAAACGCCAGCGCCACGGTCTTGCCGCGCAGCGTCGCCAGCTTTTTCAGCGGGTGTCTTTGGATTTCCTGGAATGGTTTGCTTTGGTCGAGAAGAAATCGAAGCTCGTCCGCCGTGAGCGGTTCGAGAGCGAGCAGATCGCGGAAGCGGTAAGTCAATTTCCCGACTCAGATTCTAGCAGGGTGCCGAGAAACTTCACAGCCTGTCAATCCGGAGGCCTGCCCGGCGTGCCGACCGTGAGCTAGTGCGCCGGTTGGCAGGTTTTGTCCTCGCTCGCTTTGCAAATCCAACGGATGAGCGTCGCGGCCTTGAGCTCCGCAATCAGGTCATGCCCCGGTAGCGAGGAAATCTGGCTTTGTGGTCGCCGCCGACAAGCGCCTTTAAGTCGTGTGTCATGGACGCCGACCTATTCCACGCGGTCGACCAGCACCACGCGCTCCTCCTTGTCAATCTCCCGCAAGCGCACTTCGATGATTTCCGTGTCGCTGGTCTGCACCAGCCGCCCGGTGTACTGCGCTTCGATGGGCATCTCGCGATGCCCGCGGTCAATCAGCACGCATAGCCTCACGCGCTTTGGCCGGCCGAGGTCGAATAGGCCGTTTATTGCGGCGCGAACCGTCCGTCCGGTATACAGCACGTCGTCCACCAGCACCAGGTCCATATTGTCGACGCCAAACGGGACATCCGAAGAGCGCAGCACCGCTTGCGGGGCCACCTTCGAAAGGTCGTCGCGGTACAGCGTGATGTCCAGGATCCCCACCGGTACGTTCTCGCCATCGATCCCGCGCATGGCGTGCGCAATCCGCTGTGCCAGCGGCACGCCGCGTCGCACGATGCCGATGAGCGCCAGGTGCTTTGTTCCGCCGCTCTTTTCCACGATTTCGTGCGCCAGCCGCTGCAGCGTGCGGTCGATTTCCTCCGCCGACATCAATTGTGCCTTTTCGACGATGCGCATCGGTCGGGTAATCGTATCATTGGTGCCCGCCGCGCGGTCAATTTGCGCCTCGAACCCGGCGCGCGGCTTGGCGTGATAGACTTCGCAACGCTGTTTTTGGAGGCAGAACTGTTGATGGAGCGCACCAAAAATTCCTGGAACCGCCTCAAACGAATCACCGTTGTGATGCTTGCGGTGCTAGCGACGCTCATGCCGCCTACCCGCGCTCAGCATGCGCCGGCTGCGGCCCGCCCGGCGAAGCCGTTCCAGAAACCTAAGCTCGTGGTGCTCTTGGTGGTCGATCAAATGCGCGCCGACTACGTCGACAAGTTCCGCTTTGCGTGGACGGGCGGCCTCAAGCGCCTGGTCGACGAAGGCGCCTGGTTCCGCAACGCCGCCTATCCCTATGCCGCCACGGAAACCTGCGTCGGCCACGCCACCATCTCGACCGGAGCGCTGCCCTCTAGCCACGGCATGATTTCCAATGAATGGTGGGATCGCGGTCTAGGGAAGAGCGCGACCTGCACCGCCGATCCGGACGTGAAAAACGTCGCCTATGGCGGAGCCACGGTGACCGGCGGCGATAGCGCCGTCAAGATGTTGCTCCCCGCCTTTGCCGACGAATTGAAATTTCAATGGGGCGGAGGCAGCCGGGTCGTGACTTTTTCCCTCAAAGCGCGTGCGTCGATTACCATGGGCGGCCGCAGCGCCGACGCGGTTACCTGGTTCGACCCGACGGTTGGCGCCTGGACAACTTCTACCGCCTTTCCAACCGCGCCGTTTGTCGAAGAGTACGCCAAGGCCCATCCGGTGTCGGGCGATTATGGGAAAACGTGGGCGCCGCTGCTGCCGAGTTCATCGTATCTCTACGCGCCGGCGGCCACCGGCGCGGTTCCCCCGACCGACTACGGCGCAACTTTTCCGCACCCGCTCCGTGGAAAACCGGACAGCAGCAAGCCCGACCCGTTTTTTTACTCCCAATGGCAGGCCAGCCCCTATGCGGACACTTACCTTGCCGAGCTGGCGAAAACCGCCGTCGATAGGCTCGGATTGGGAAAGCGCGAAGTCACGGACTTCCTCGCGGTTAGCTTTTCTTCCGTGGATTATGTCGGACACGCCTTCGGCCCGCGCAGCTGGGAAATCCAGGACATCCTTCTGCGGCTCGACCGCGATCTGGGCGCCCTTTTTTCTCACCTCGACGCTACCGTCGGCAAGGGCAACTATGTTGTGGCATTCAGCGCGGACCACGGCGTCGTCCCCATTCCCGACGATCTCCTAAAGTCGGCAAGGGAAGCTGGCTGGCTGAACCTCGCCGAGGTGCAGGCGCACATCGAAATGGCTCTGGAGCCGTTTCATTTCCCGAAGCCGATCATCTCGGGAATCGCCGCCACCGACATTTATTTTGCTCCGGGCGTCTACGACAAATTGAAGTCGGATGCCGCCGGTCTTGACGCCGTGCGCAAGGCCATCGAGGCGGTTCCCGGTGTCTTCGCCGTTTATCGCGCCGAAGAACTGGAGGATTCGCCCGCGACTCGGAGTCCTCTCCGAACAGCGCAAGCGAATAGCTTCTTCCCGGCTCGCAGCGGTGACCTCCTCCTTGTTCCCAAACCGTACTGGCCCTGGGACTCTTCCGCGCCCGGCAAGAGCCGCACCTACGCCACCACGCACGGCACTCCTTATGCCTATGACCAGCGCGTCCCTGTGCTTTTCATGGGTTATGGGATTCAGCCCGGCGAATACTTTCAGTCCGCGACGCCCGCCGATATCGCCCCCACGCTCGCCGCTCTTTGCGGCGTCACCCTGGCCGGCCGGGACGGCCATATCCTCTTCGACGCTCTGAAGAAATCAGAGCCGGCCCAAGCCAAGCGGGCACCGGCCTCTTTCACCCCTCATTCGTCGCGGCCCCGCGTCAGGTGACCTAAACCCGGCACGCGTGTTATCCTCCCCGAAGTGACTTCCGCCCGCGCCGTTGATCTAAGCGTGCAAGTGGGCGCTCTGCGTCTGCGGAATCCTATTCTCGCCGCCAGCGGCACTTTCGGTTACGGCCTCGAGTTTGCCCACCTCGTCAACTTGAACCGCCTCGGCGGCTTTGTGACCAAGGGCCTGTCCCGAGAACCCATCGAGGGCGCGCTCCCACCCCGACTTTGCCCCACCCCTTCCGGATTGCTGAATGCCGTCGGCCTCCAGAATGTGGGGGTTCGCACCTTTGTTGCCGAGAAACTCCCGGAACTGCGAAAGTTCGATAGCGTGGTCATCGCCAACGTCTTCGGCTACACCCTGGAAGACTACGTCGAGGTGATCCGCGTCCTTGAAAGTGCCGAGGGGCTGGCCGGGTATGAGCTGAACATCTCCTGTCCTAACGTCAAAAGGGGAGGTATGCAGTTCGGCAGCGACCCCTCCCAGGTCTCAGAAGTCGTGGAGGCAGCCCGGAAGGCGGCCTCTAAGCGACCCCTTTGGGTCAAACTCTCCCCGCTTGTTACAGACATTGGACTTATTGCCCGTGCGGCCGAGGAAGCCGGGGCCGATGCCCTGACGGTGGCAAATACTTATCCCGCAATGGCACTCGACTTCCGCACCGGAATGTCCAGGCTCGGGTCGGCGACCGGGGGACTTTCCGGCCCTGCGATTAAACCCATTACATTGAGGCTCGTATGGGAAACGAAGAAGGCCGTCAAATCACCAATTATAGGTCTGGGAGGAATCGAGACGGCCGAAGACGTGCTTGAATACCTGTCGGTAGGCGCGTCGGCCGTACAGGTGGGGACGGCCAGCTTTGCTGACCCGAGGGTCAGTGAGAGCCTGGTTGATGCCCTTCCCAGCGCGCTCGTGGAAGCTAACGTATTAAGTTTCAAAGAGTTACGCGATAGGCCTCTCGCTGAAAACGGTTGACATAACGAGGTTTTTCTGCTACAATTTTTGGTAGTTTCGTAGCACAAAACACACACTATGAGACATCGACTCTTCATGATCTGGGCTGCCTTCCGGTGGGTGCTACTCATGTTCCTCATCGCTCCGGTGATGGAAGCACCGCTGGTGGCGCACCTAAGTCAGCCAGCAAAGCCGATTAAGGCCTGGACGGGCAACGCTAGTTGGTACGGTCCGGGCTTCAACGGGCGCAAGACCGCCAACGGCGAGATCTTCTCTACCGAAGCCCTGACGGCCGCCCACCCCAACCTTCCTTTTGGTTCCCTGGTTCGCGTCGTAAATCCCCGGAACGGCAACTTTGTACTTGTACGCATCAACGACCGCGGGCCCTATCAAGAAGGGCGTGAGATTGATGTATCCTACCGTGTGGCCCGCAGCCTCGATTTGATTCACGCGGGCGTGAGCCAGGTCCGGCTCGAGTTGATGCAATTGCCTGAGAGGCGTTGACCCCGAAGGAGGTCGGGGTCAGTTATGACCCAGACCACCTTCGATGCCCATCCCCGCAGCAGCCTGATTGTCGCGCTCGACTTTGACTCCTTATCCTCCGCGGTGAAGTTTGCCACGCAGATTGCCGATCTTGTGGGCATGTTCAAGATCGGCAACCAGCTTTTTACCGCCGCTGGTCCCGCCGCCGTCCAGGAAATCGCCGCGCTCGGTTCAGGGGTCTTCCTCGACCTGAAGTATCACGACATTCCGAACACCGTTGCCGGAGCGGTGCTCTCCGCGGCGGGGACGGCGGGTGTCGAGCTGCTCAATGTCCACGCGCTCGGCGGCAAAGCCATGATGGAAGCCGCAGCGCAGGCCGTCAGCGCGGGAGTGCCCATGGGCGCGGACCGGCCGCGCCTGTTAGCCGTCACCATTCTCACCAGCATGGACCAGAAAACCATGAAGGAGGTGGGCGTCGCCGGCACGCCCAAGTCGCGCGCCGTGAAGCTCGCGCTGCTTGCGAAGGAATCCGGCGTGGATGGCGTCGTCGCTTCCGTTCAAGAAGCCAAAGCCATTCGAAAGGCCTGCGGCGATGGTTTTCTGATCGTGACTCCCGGCGTGCGTCCAAACGGTTCCGACCTCGGACCTTCCGCCGACGATCAATCACGCAAGGCGTCGCCCAGGGAGGCCATTCGCGCGGGCGCCGATTTTCTCGTCGTCGGCCGGCCGATTCTCGCGGCCGCCGAGCCGCGCGCCGCCGCGCAGTCGATCGTCGACGAAATTGCCGCCGCCAAATAGCGCCAAATAGCTTCCCCGTTTGACCCCGGAAACTCTCCTCCAGTAGCATCCAGAGCGGCGGGAATCTTCGCCCACTATCACCATGGCCACGGCAATGAAGGCGGCAGCAACGAAAAGCGTGATCGTCGGCACGGCCGGGCACATCGACCACGGCAAGTCCGCGCTCGTCGAAGCGCTCACCGGCACGCATCCCGACCGGCTGGAAGAAGAGAAGCGCCGTGGCATCACCATCGATCTGGGGTTTGCTTTCCTCGAGGAGCATGGCGTGCGCTTCGGGTTTGTGGATGTGCCCGGGCACGAGCGGTTTGTCAGCAACATGCTGGCGGGCGCGGCGGGAATCGACGTGCTGCTCCTGGTGATCGCCGCGGACGAATCCATCAAGCCGCAAACGCGCGAGCACTTCGACATCTGCCGCCTGCTGGGCGTCGCGCGCGGCGTTGTGGCGCTGACCAAGAGCGATCTGGTCGACAAGGACACGCTCGAACTCGTGCGGCTCGAAGCCGAAGAATATTTGCGCGGATCGTTTCTCGAAGATGCGCGGATCGTTGCGGTAAGCGCCAAAACACGCGCGGGGCTCGACGATTTGAAGAAGGCTTTGACGGATGCCGCGTCAAGCGTCGCCGCGCGGGACAGCTCGCGCTATTTTCGCTTGCCGATTGACCGCGCCTTCGCAATGAAGGGATTTGGATCGGTGGTGACGGGCACGCTCGTTTCGGGGACCGTCGGCCCGGGCGATGAAGTTGAATTGCTTCCCCCCGGCGACCGGCTTCGCGTGCGCGGCGTGCAATCGGGAGGGAAAGCGGTCGAACGCGCCATGCCGGGGCAGCGCACGGCAGTGAATTTGGCGGGCATCGAGCACACCGCGCTGAGACGCGGCATGGTGCTCGCAACTCCGGGAAAATTCCGCAAGACGCGCCGTATCGATGCGCGCCTGGAGTTGCTCGCCTCGGCTAGGAAAATGAAGCAGGGCGCCAGAGTCCATTTTCACGCGGGAACGGGGGAGACCATTGCGGAAGTGTTTTTTCACGGGCAGAAGGAATTGCCGCCGGCTTCGAACGCCTTCGCCAATCTGAAATTGCAGGACGAAATTCTGGTGCTGGCAGGCGACCGGTTCATCGTGCGGCAGTTTTCGCCGGTCGCGACGATTGGCGGTGGGGTAGTACTCGATCCGCTGGCACGGCGGCCGATGCTCCGCGACACGGGGCGCGTCGGCTACCTCGAAACGCTCGAACGCGCGGGTCGCGAAGACATCCTCGCCTCGCTCGCTGAACGCGCGATTCTCGGCCTAGGTTACGGAGAAATCGTCTCGCGCACGGCATGGATGGATGAGGAAATCCGCGAGGCAGCCGGGAAACTTTCCGCTCTAGGCCGCGTAAAAGCGGTTTCCCGAGACCCTCTTGTGCTGGTTTCGGAGCGACTGTTTGCGGAAGTTCGCATCAGAATTTTGGAGAAGGTCGACAAATTCCAAAAGGAAAACCCGCTCCTGCCGGGTATATTGCGAGAGGATTTGCGCGCGAGCCTGGGGAAGCGCGTGCGGGCAGAAACCTTCCGCGCCGCCCTGGAAGAGCTCGTCACGCAAAAGAAGCTGGATGCCCCCGGCGAGCTGGTCAAGAAGGCCGGGTCGGAAATCTCGCTGCAGCCGGACGAAGTGAAAGCCAAAGATCAGATCGCAGCGGCTTTTGCCGGGGCGGGGCTCGCAGTTCCTTCGGTGAAAGAAGTGTTGGCCAGACTGGGCATGGAAACCAAACGCGCGGAGCGGCTGTTACAGATTCTGTTGCGCGAGAAAAATCTCGTGCGCGTCTCGCCCGAGCTGATTTTTCACCGCCGGGCGCTCGACGAGCTGAAGGAAAAGCTTGCGACCTACAAAAAATCCAAGGGCGAGCGGATCTCCGTGCCGAGCTTCAAGGACCTGACCGGGATCACCCGGAAATACGCCATACCCTTGCTCGAATATCTGGACCGCGAGCGGGTCACGCGCCGCGCGGGCGACGAGCGTGTTATCCTATAGGTGCCCGTAGCAGGACAGTCTTGCCGCGCGCAAAAGACTGCGCTAGGGTTGAAAAGGCGCGTCCCGACCCAGTCGGGGGGCGCGTGGAGGCTCCATGGGTGAGTTCAGTATTTTTCACTGGCTGATTGTTCTGGCCGTTGTGTTGATTTTCTTTGGCGGCAGGCGCATTCCCGAAGTGATGAAGGGCCTCGGCGAAGGCATCCGCAGCTTCAAGGAAGGCATGTCCGGCTCTTCGCAAACGCCCGCGCCGCCGACGCAGGCGACGCCGCCTGCGCAACCGCCTTCGGAAGAAAAGAAGTAGCGGCCAACGACGGCAAAGTTTCCATCGCGAAGTGGATTTGGGCGGCTCGTGTAGCCGCCCTTTTGATTTGCGGCAGTAGTCAGTGCTTCGTCACTCGCCAATGCACTTGTTCGGCGTGGGCTTAAACGGTTGGCTTCCGCTGCCTAGTTTTCTCCACATCCGACGACGCACTGTGCGTTGCCGTTGAACTCCTTCGTGCGACCGCTCAGAGGGAGGTAAGCCGGAACATCGCCGAGGAGCCTGATGAACTCGGCCGTGCGGGTACCTGGTATCAGTTTTCGATTGAGGGTGACCGCTTGCTCCGCGTGAGAAAGAATCACTGCGGCCGTGCGGACCAGCTCTTTCATGGTGTAAGCAGCTTCCTTGATTGTAGTCGCTCCTCCCGGTTGTCTCGCTCCTGACGGTGCTGAGTTTTGATTTAGGTCCGTGGGTGGGTCAATTCACCGCGCATCTACGTGGGGTCAACTGTGTGTCTACCCGAAAATCTTTTGTTTTCAGGGGATTGGGCGGTATCTCTTCGACGCTGGATGCGGCACACGACCGGCGGCGCGGGTCATGCGGTCCACATTTGTGGCGCGACAAGCTGGAACATAGCACGCGAGCAAGGCGATGCACAGCAGAACGATGCCGATTGCAACACCGGTTGCAGGATCGGGGGGTCTTGGAGTGATAAAGCCCCAAAAGACAGGTTCTATTGCCTGTTAAGCCGCACCCTGTCCGATAGGTCAGGTTGACAAGCCCAGATACCGGGCATAGGCTGCCCAGTACCCCCCAGCCAGCCTTAACTTGTAGGGGATGCAACAACATCCCAGGGATAGCTCTACATCCCAGTTAGGGCTTCTTTCCAGTCCACTACGCCGGTGCGGCAGCGTGGGGCTACCACAGCCGGCGTGCCCAAGCAGGAACTTACAAACTGTTTGCGGCGGATGTTTCGCAGGCGACGGAGAGACCTAGGTGTCCAAGAAACAGTGGCTCGTCACGGTAGGAGCGGCTGGCGTCGTATTCCTAGTGACACTCTGGGCCTTCGGCAGAACATCTTTCGCGCGGCAACCACAAGAGGCTCCGAAAAACTGGAATCGCGGCGGGATCAGAGCGGTTTACCTGGCCACGCAACTCCGCGAAGTGGACAAAACCCACGCATCGCTCGTCCTCTCCTACGACTTGAACAATCTGACGAACGTCGATTACCGCCTGACAGATGGATCGGGCGTGGTGATTATGAGCAGGCGGAGGACGGACGGAAGCCTTAGCGAGGAACAACGGATCCGCCTGAGCTACCCGGTCTTCCTGCCGGCGGGGCAGCGCGCGCACCTGGCCATTGAAATCAAGCGGGATTTCCCCTGGCCCAAGGACGATTCCCGCCACGACGAAAAGCTTAAGGAATTCGTGAGGCAAACGCTCGCGCCATTGCGGGGGTTCGTCCTCTTTGATGACAGCAGCCACAACCAGTTCGACCTGCCCGCGGGCTGGCCCGATTTGCAAGAATCGGTTGAGACGCAACCAGGAGGCTGATTCGACAGCAAGGGCTTGACGAGCCCGTTTCCGAAACAAATTTTTTTCCGAGCCAGCTCTCAGAAATCCGATCGAGACAACGAGGTACGCTATGTTCTCCTCAGAAGCACTTCACAGATACGACGGAAAAGCCGAAGAGCGGCGCTCCTGCCGCAGAGCAACTCTCCAATGGGTGGTCCTGGTGTACTTTGGGGGGGATCAGTGGGGCAGGCTCGTGGACCTGAGCGAAAAGGGCATGTGCTTTCAATTCGAGCAACCCCCGGCTCTTCGCCAGTCGATTAACTTTACCTTCGAGGCCATGGGATGCATGTCCATTCCTACCGAGGGACACGAAGGAAAAGTTTTCGGTGATTCGATTCAGGCCACCGGCCGGGTGAAGTGGACCCGGGAATTTGAAAGAACCGCGGGGGTGGAGTTCGCGGAGCTCTCAACGAAAAGCCGGGACCAGATTCGCTATTGGCTCTCCTCGGCGGCCCCGCACGAGGCGCCCTCGCCGAGCCAAGGATTGCATCAGGAACGGACCAAGAAACGGAGCAAGACGGCGGATCGGAAAGCAGTGCCTTTTGCACCCGCGACGCCCGCCTCCTCTGCGCCGTACACTCCGGCAGAGCCCGCGCCGCTCGCGGCCAAGGCATTGTTCGAGCCCCGTCAGGAGGTTTTCGAACGCGATCTCGAAATCCGCGAATCCGAAATCGAAGTGGTTTGGGAGCCCGAGCATCATGTTGCGCCGCCCGCGCAGGATGAGCCTGCGACTCCCCTTCGAAAATGGCCCCTCCAGTCGGAACACGAGGCCGCGTTCACTGCGCCGAATCTGGATGCGCCTGAGATCTCCCCCACCGAGTGGCCTCAGGAGGCCACGCCCGAGGATTCCTTTAGCGCGCCGACGTTCGAGGAGCCCGTAGCGCGCCGCAACAAATGGCCCACGGAACCCCAACCCCAAGGCGCGTATGCTCCACCAAGTTTCGACGAGCCCGTGGCCTCCCCGAGCAATTGGCCTCGCGAGCCGGAACCCGAGCCATCCTACCTCTCGCCCACACTCGATGAGGTTTCCAACCAAGAACCTGAACCCGAGGATTCCGCTACGGCTCCGAGCCTCGACGAGCCAGCGGCACGCGCCAGCAAGTGGCGCGTCGAATCGAGACCCGAACCCCCCGAGCCCGCCTTTGCCCCATCGGAGTTCGACCCGGCTACTTCCGAAAGGCAAGGTTTCTGGGAATCGAAGCCTGCGTTTGCCTCCCAAGCGGCTCCGCAGCTGGGTTTTGAAGCACGGCAAAGGCTCGGACAAACCTTGGAACTGAGGCAGCGCCGGGGGCGGGTAGGAACCCTCGCCGTCCTCGGTTTTCTCGCGACTTTCGGCGCGGTTGCCGGAATCATACGATTTACGTCCACGTTCAACGAGCGGGCGGATGCGACCGAGGGCGGTTCCCGTGCTCCCGAAAACAAACTGGCTTCCAGCACGTCGGAAGCGGGCGCGGTGGGCGAACCTACGGGCACTTTCCTGGTCGAGGTCTTGGACGCCAGTAACCGCCGGTCCGTCCTGTTGTTCTCCGGCGGAGCCCACGCCAATAAGTCCGGTCACGCCGCGCAAGATTCCTCTTTGCCGGAGACCTCGGTTATGGCGGTCGAGGAGCCCGCTGGCGATAGGAAAATGGCGGCCATAAGGCAAGAGACTCCACGCGATTTCACGCTGAGCGCCCCCCACGCGGCCAACTCGGTGACGACAGAGAATTCTGCCCCCGAGGCGCCGGCATTGGCGACAGGGGCGCCGGCTTCCGTTGATGCGCCCTTGCCGACTTTGCCAAGCCCAGCCATGCCCGGCGCGCCCGACGGACCGCTCCCGGTAGGCGGCGAGGTTCAACCGGCCCGCCTTGTTCACGCGATGCTGCCAAGCTACCCGCAAATAGCCAGGGCAAATCGCGTGGCGGGCGAAGTCACACTCGATGCGCTGGTCGACGAGACCGGCACCGTGAAGGACGTCAAGGTCATCACCGGCCCGCCGCTTTTGCGCGAAGCCGCAAAGGACGCCTTGCGGCGATGGAAGTATGAGCCGGCACGGCTGGACGGAAAGCCGACCGCCGTGCACCTCACGGTCACGGTAAAGTTTCAGAACAACCAAGCCAGCCATTAGGTTTTCGCCTCTGGAAAACCTGTCGTGGGGACAGTAACGGCGCGCCGTTTCTCTCCTGGAGAATCGGGTGTGCGCGGGAACCGGTACGCGTAGAAAATTCCGACACGAAAAACAGAGAACAGAACGCGGCGTCGTATCGAAAGCAGCACACAGCCGGGAGCAGGCAAGCCCTAAGTTTTCTCCCCCCGAAGCAAGCGCGGCGCTCCGACCTTGGTTGGGGCGCCATGCTTTTTCAGAGTTCATGATTTCCAAGGAATCGGTTCTCTGCGGTAACGACTCCTACTGACTCCTGCCTGCTTCCTACCTGCCGCTCCGAAGACCAGCACAGCAAAGTTTGGTTAGGGATGGGTTGCAGGGCTCCGGTGTTTTTTTCGCAAGTGAACTCTTGGATCTAATCTAAGTGCTTTAGAATGAACAGCTATAGTAGGGTGTGGAAAGCGGTCGCTCTTCGCGAGCGCGCCCCTCCAAGCTCGTTTCAAATGCCCCTGTTTTTACCGCGATGAGAGATGTGTCCTTCTGCTTTGGCATCACCGAAATCGAGAGAGCGCTCCAGAGATTCGCAAGCGCCAAGGGTAACCCTGGGGATGATCCGTTCGTACCCACAAGTGGAGGGCCACTCGCCGGAACGGTGGTGCGCCATGGGCCCTTCGTGAATTTGATAGAGTAGCGGACCACAGCTTCCCGGAAGCCGATGCTAGCCATTCGCGACAATCTGGCGCAGTGCGTGAGCGCGCTCTATGCCCACAAGATGCGGGCGTCGCTGACCATGCTGGGGTTGACGATGGGAGTGGCCACGCTCATCACCGTGATGACCATCGTCCAGGGGGCAAACCTGTACGTCGAGAACAAAATTGCGAACCTGGGAACCAACGTGTTCCAGATTGCGCGCACGCCATTCGCGGTGACGGACTTCAACATCATCATCAAGGCGCTCAAGTACAAGAAGATCGAAATCGATGACGTGCGGGCAATCCAGGAAGGATGTCCGGCTTGCGACGAGGTGGGCGCCACGGCGAGCGCTTCGGTAAAGGCGAGATACGAGGATAAAGAGTCGACGGACGTGAATTTCCTCGGGCAAACGGCCAACATGACCAGTATTGATACGCGGGAGGTGCAGTATGGGCGTTATTTCACGAGCTGGGAGGCGGATCACCGCGCGAGCGTCTGCCTGGTCGGAGATACCATCGTACAGCGGCTGTTTCTCGGCGTGGACCCCATCGGGAAGGCCATTCGCATCGGGAACGATGAGTTCACAGTAATCGGCATTATGGAAAAGGTGGGCAGCGTGCTCGGACAGGACCAGGACAACTACGTGATCGTGCCGCTGCCGTTGTTTTTGGAGATCCAGGGACTCCATACGACCAGCCTGACCATCAACGCGAAAACGAACGCAGGAAATTTCGAACCCGCGCAGGACCAGGCCCAGCTCATCCTGCGGGCGAGGCGGCACCTCGGCCCCAGAATGGAGAATGACTTCTTCATCGGCACGAAGGACAGCTACATGGCGCTGTGGAAGAGCATCAGCTCAGCGTTTTTCGGCGTGTTCATTCTGGTCAGCGCCATATCCGTCCTGATCGGCGGGATCGTGATCATGAACGTGATGCTCGTGAGTGTGACCCTGCGCAAGAGAGAGATTGGCGTGCGACGGGCACTGGGGGCCACGCAGGGCGACATCCTAAAGCAATTCATTACGGAAAGCTTCATGCAATGCATCGCCGGAGGAGTGATCGGCATCGCGCTGGGATTTCTGGTGGCGCTGGTGCTGCGGACTTATACGCCCTTTCCGGCGTCGGTGAGGACCTCGGTGGCGGCGATGGGCGTGATGATGAGTTCGGCGGTGGGATTGTTTTTCGGGATTTACCCGGCGCTGAGGGCAGCGCGGCTGGATCCCGTGGTTGCGTTGAGGGCGGACTAATGGCGCTGATGACCCTCGAGCAGGCGCGCGAAAATTTCCTGGCGGCCATGGAGACCCTCCGGTCATCCAAAGTGCGGTCGGCATTGACCGTGCTCGGAATCGTCATCGGCGTGTCTTCGGTGATCTCCATGGCGGCGATCATTCAAGGGCTGAACAAGTTCGTGCAGGATCGCGTGGAGTCGCTTGGTTCACGGACGTATTTCATAACGCGGTTTCCGCCCGGTACGGACCCTTCGCGTCTGCCGCAACGGTATCGCGTGCGCAAGTACCTCGAGTACGACTACGCCAGCCATATCCGAGAGGCGGCCCCGCATGCGGAGGATGTGAACACCGTAGGCACCCGGGGATTTTTTCTCGGCGACTCGAATCTGATCACCTACCAAGACCACAGCGTCGAGAAACTAATCGTGCGCGGCGCGGAGCCGGAATACGCAACGGCGCTGCCGCTTTTTAGCATTGCGCGCGGGCGGTTCATCAGCGCCTTCGACGAAGAGCACGCGCGGCCGGTGGTGGTGCTGGGTGCGGCGATCAGCGAGTCGCTTTTCCCCAACGAGGATGCTCTTGGAAAAACCGTGCGCCTCAACGGCAGCACCTACGAGGTGATCGGGGTGTTCGAACACGATCAGGGACTGTTTGTTGGCCCCGGCGTGGATATTTTTGCCATCATTCCGCTAAGCAAATTCCACAAGGAATATCCGGAAGCAAAGGAACTGATCTTGATTTTCACCATTCCCCAGGACGTAAACATAGAAACCGCTCAAGGGGAAGTGATTCAGGCGATGCGTCGGCTGCGGCGCATTCCGCCGGGAAGAGAAAACGATTTTGAGCTGAGCTCGCCGGACTTTCTGAGCCATTTGTGGAGCCAGCTCACCGGTGCACTGGTGATTCTGACGACGGTGATCAGCTCGATCGGGCTGCTCGTAGGCGGCATCGGAGTGATGAATATTATGCTGATTTCCGTGACGGAGCGGACCCAAGAGATTGGCGTGCGCAAAGCCATCGGGGCGCGCCGCGCGGACGTGCGGCTGCAATTTTTGCTGGAGGCCGTCGTGCTCACGCTGGTCGGAGGCACGATCGGTATTTTGATTGGGGCGGGAATCTCCACGCTGGTGCGGCTCACTGTGCCGTCGGTTCCGGCGACGCTTTCCTATTTGTGGGTGACCATCGGCTTTGTGATCTCCGTGAGTGTGGGATTGTTTTTCGGGTATTACCCGGCAAACCTGGCGGCGAACCTGGATCCGATTGATTGTCTCAGGTACGAGTAGGGAACTGCCTGGTGCGGTTGCCGACGGGAGTTCAACTAAACGGCGGTAGAGAAAGATTCCTCCGTCCAGCCGAGTGAGGCGAGGGCGTGCTGAAGGCGGGCGAGAGGCAGACCCACCACGTTGAAATAGCAACCCTCAATGCGGGGAATGTAGCGCGCGGCGTAGCCCTGAATGGCGTATCCTCCCGCCTTGTCGTGCGGCTCGCCGGTCGAGAGATAACGCCTGATTTCCTCGTCGGAGAGCGAGGCGAACTCGACGAGCGTGGATTCAACAAATGAGAGGCGTTCGAGATTGGGAAGGCGCACCAGAGCGACGCCGGTGAGAACGGTGTGAGTGCGACCGGAAAGCTTTTCGAGCATGCGGCGGGCGTCTTCGGAAGAACGCGGCTTGCCAAAAACGTGGCCATCGAGAACCACTTCGGTGTCCGCCGCGATGAGGATGGCCGGGCCGACCGCACGAGCCGCCGCGAGGTCGGCTTTGGTTTGCGCAAGGCGGCGCACCAGGTCCTCGGGCGATTCCTCGGGATACGGCGTTTCGTCGATGGCCGAGGAGAGCACCGTGAAGTGATACCCGGCGTCGCGCAGAATTTCGGCGCGGCGGGGCGAAGCGGAGGCAAGAATCAGCTTCATAACGTTCCTTGGCAAGGAGAATACTACAGCGCCAGCGGGATGACAGCCTGTGCGAAAGGGCAAGGTGAAAGGACAAAAGCGACCAATACCAGTTGCCACGGCGCGATGGACGGGCAGTCCTTTGTGCCAGTTTGCTTATTCCTAGATGACCACGGATTCCTGATACTCGCCGAAAAGGCGGCGGAGGGCGTCGGAGATTTCGCCGACCGTAGCGTAGGCTTCGACGGCGACGAGGATGGCAGGGAGAAGATTTTCCGATGTGGCGGCACGGCGCTCGAGTTCGGCAAGGGCGGAGACGACGCGGGCAGGATCGCGACGCGCGCGAAGAGCTTGGAGCCGGGCGATTTGCGAGCGCTCGATTTCTTCATCAATGCGCAGCGTGGGAATTGGCCGGGCTTGTTCGCCAATGAAATCGTTGACGCCGACGACGATTTGCTCTTTTTTCTCAATGGCGCGCTGAGATTCGAACGCGACTTTCTGGATTTCCGCCTGGACGAAACCGGTCTCGATGGCGCGCAGCATGCCGCCTAGCGCGTCGATTCTCGAGATGTAGTCTTCGGCACCGCGCTCGATTGCGCCCGTGAGATGCTCGATGGCATAGGAACCGGCGACCGGGTCGACGGTGTTGGCGACGCCGGTTTCCTGCGCAATGATCTGCTGGGTGCGCAGAGCGATGAGAGCGGAGTCTTCGGTCGGCAAGGCCAGCGCTTCGTCGAGCGAGTTGGTATGCAAAGATTGGCAGCCCCCGAGAACGGCGGCGAGGGCTTGCATCGCGACACGAACGATGTTGTTTTCGGGCTGTTGGGCGGTGAGCGAAGAGCCGGCGGTCTGCGCGTGAAAGCGCAAGACGAGTGAGCGCGGATCTTTTGCGTGGAAGCGCTCGCGCATCGTTTTGGCCCACAGACGGCGCGCCGCGCGGTACTTGGCAATTTCTTCGAGAAGATCGTTGTGGGCGTTGAAGAAAAAAGAGAGTTGCGGTGCGAATTCGTCGACGCCGAGCCCGGCGTCCAGAGCGGCCTCGACGTAAGCGATGCCGTCGGCGAGCGTGAAGGCGACTTCCTGGACGGCAGTCGAGCCGGCTTCGCGAATGTGGTAGCCGGAGATGGAAATGGTGTTCCAGCGAGGGAGGTGATCGCGGCACCAGGCGAATATGTCGGTGACGATGCGCATGGCAGGCCGCACGGGATAAATGTAGGTGCCGCGGGCGATGTATTCCTTGAGGACGTCGTTCTGCACCGTGCCGGAAAGCCTTGCGAGGCTGGCGCCTTGTTTCTTGGCCACCGCAACGTACAGGCAGAGAAGGATAGCGGCCGTCGCATTGATGGTCATGGAGGTGGAGACTTTTTCGAGAGGGATGCCGTCGAACAGTGTCTCCAGGTCTTCGAGCGAATCGATGGCCACGCCGACCTTGCCGACTTCGCCGAGGGCAAGAGGGTGATCCGAGTCGAGGCCGATTTGCGTGGGTAGGTCGAAAGCCACGGAGAGGCCGGCCTGCCCCTTGCTCAAAAGATAGCGATAGCGCTGGTTCGATTCTACCGCAGTGCCAAAACCGGCGTATTGGCGCATGGTCCAGAAGCGCCCGCGGTACATAGTGGGATAAATGCCGCGCGTGTAGGGAAATTCGCCGGGATAGCCGAGGGCGGTTTCGCGATCCCAGGAGCCAAGGCTTTCCTGTGTGTTGACCGGATCGAGAGGAAGGCCTGAGAGCGTGGTGAATTTTTCTTTGCGCTCGGCGCGGTGCGCGGAGTTGGTTTTGGCGCGAGACATGGTTGCGAAAACGCGAAAGTCCTCATTCGAATAATGGTGCGAAACGCTATAACTTCCGCGCGTAGCGGAACGAAGTCACCGCAAAAAACACGAGCAAGGCTGCCACCGACAGGGCCAGGGCCACCAGCCAGCGAGAGGCGTCGCGGGTCCAGGCGCGCAACGCGGCGTTCAGCCAGCCCAGCGCCAGAACGGCAAAGACCGCGCCCACAACCTCGTGAAACAGCTGCCGCAGCACGCGCCACAGGCGGCGGAAGCCGCCCTGCGGGCGGGAAGCGCTGGCCGCGTTCGCCGTCGTCGACATAAAAGCATCTTAGCGCAAAACCGGCGGCCGAGACGAAGGCCAAGGGCCATGCGGCAGGGCGCACCGGTGAGGCCCGCGTAGGGGATGGCCCTGTGGACCGATTGGAGACAACGCCTGGAAGCTCTCTTGTATCCAAGCAGATGTCAGCCTAGAATGGCAGTGGAAGTACGGGAGAGTTCCCCTTGCAACTCGACGATCATCTCAAGAACTTGCTCCGTGAATTGGGTCACGCGATTAATGACACGGTGTCCGAATCCGACCGCATCACCGGCGCAATCGCCGGAGTGCGCGCGCACGGCTACGATATTGTCCTGAAGCTGGACGCGACCATCGGGTTGGCCAAGCGCGACGGCGCCGCGTCGGAAGATGCAAGACTGACCACCCACGACCGGCGCTTTCTCGAGTCGCTTCGCATTCAAGTGGACCAGGAATCGCTGACGGAAGAAGCGGACAAGAAGCCGGTTGCCCGGCTGGCGATGACGCCGCAGGACGTTAGGTTTCTGAAGTCA